>Ga0114978_10000438_pt1 | contig 35152 bp, 27 predicted proteins | sample S_140212_EF_Meta_FD_87027 | JGI IMG/M metagenome (GOLD analysis project Ga0114978, IMG submission 87027) | Freshwater microbial communities from Lake Simoncouche, Canada to study carbon cycling - S_140212_EF_MetaG | ecosystem: Environmental > Aquatic > Freshwater > Lake | place: Lake...
CCTGCTTCCCGCAGAGGTGACGGGAGTTCTGAAGCATGAGCGAATTCCTTTCATCAGCTATCCGTATGAATGGCCGTTTGCCCTGCTGAAGCGGGCGACGCTGCTGCAACTGGATCTGCTCACTGAAGCGATGACCCATCAGGTCATGCTGAAGGACTCGACCCCGTACAACATTCAGTTTCGGGGAACTCAGCCGGTTTTCATCGATATTGGTTCGTTTATTCCTTTGGTTCCGAACGAACCCTGGCTGGCCTACCGTCAGTTTTGTGAGTTGATGCTGTTTCCGCTGCTGCTGCAAGCTTATCGGGGGATTCATTTTCAATCGGTGTTGCGAGCCCAACTGGAAGGAATTCCGGCCAAACAGTTTTTGCAATGGATCCGCTGGCGCGATCTGTTTCGGCCAGGAGTTTTCACCAATGGTTGGCTGCACGCGGCACTCGAGCGGAACGCACAACAGGTTTCGACCAGTACCGTGAAGGATTTGAAATCGAGTGGGTTTCAATCTCAAATGATTCAGCAGATGCTGAAAAAGTTGACGCGACTGGTCGAGCGACTCGAATGGAACCCCGCAGCGACACCATGGGCAGCAACACAATGGGCAAATTACGACGCATCCCTTCCGCATGTTGCCGAGGATTTGCAGGAAAAAAGCGATTTTGTTCGCAATGTCTGTCAAACCCATCGGCGAACACTGGTTTGGGATCTGGGCTGCAATGATGGTCGATTTTCGCGAATTGCCTGCGAATTTGCGACGACGGTGGTCGCTCTTGATCAGGACCATGGATGCATCGAGCGTCTATGCAAATCGCTGGAGCCTGAGCAACGAGTGATCCTGCCGCTGTGTATGGACTTGGCAAATCCATCGCCCGGACAGGGTTGGCGTGGTCAGGAACGGCGACGGCTGGAAGAGCGGGGACAGCCTGATCTGGTGTTGTGCCTGGGTCTGATACACCATCTGGTGCTCGCGGCGAACATTCCGCTTCCCGATGTGGTGTGCTGGCTGGCAAGCCTGGGGGGCGAACTGGTGCTGGAATTTCCATCGAAACAGGACGCGATGGTTAAGGGGCTCTTAAGGAATAAGCGGGACCAATACGCCGATTATTCGCTGGAACACCTGGTTCAGGAACTGCAGAAATCGTTTCAGGTTGTGCGGCAAGTGTCGCTTCCTTCGGGTGAGCGAACGCTCTTTCACGCCATTCCGCAAGGGAAATCGAAATCCGCTGACGGGGTCTGAAACGCGAATTCATGGGGATAACGCGGGTATAAAACTCTGACGTTACAGCAGTGGCAGGAATCGGGACCGCAGGGGAAGGGATGATTGACGATGGAATCAGAAATCACCACTCGTAAAAACCCTGCACGAATTCTGCATCTTTTCACCTTATGTGCCTTTGCCATCGGGCAGCCGATTCTGACGGCGCTGTCGGGCCAGGCGGTCTATCTTCACGATCAAAAATTTGGCCTGATTGAAATCAGCCTGCTGCTGATGACACTATTTCTCTTGGTGCCGCTGAGTTGTGTCGTGCTGGATCGATTCGTTCGTTTTTGGTCCCTGCGGATAGAGGGTTGGGGAAGCAATTCGGTGTTGGTGTTGCTGACCACGCTGCTGCTACTGTCACTGATCCGGCCTTATGCCACGCAGTGGTGGGCCGCGACACAAGGAAGCTCAGGGTTAATGATTATTGCGTTCGTGATTCCCTGCTCTTGGGGACTGGTCGCTCTCTATCAGCATCTCGCGGGAGTACGCGTATGGTTAACCGTCGCTTCGCTGGGGTTGGTGATTTTTCCAGTCCATTTCCTCTGGAATTACCAGCGGTTTTTTGCCATGCAGGAGTCGATGCGCGAGCAAGCGGAAGTGAAAAACCCGATTCCCGTGGTGCTGATTGTTTTCGATGAATTCAGTGGAATTACCCTGATGAACGAACGGGGGGAGATGGATGAGTCCCGATTTCCGCAATTCGCCCGCCTCGCCAAGAATTCGACCTGGTATCGGAATGCAACGACGGTGAGCCCTCGAACAGATATCGCGGTCCCGGCGATCTTATCCGGTCAGTACCCGGTGACTTCCCGATCGCCACTCGCCGCAGACTACCCCGGCAATCTGCTCGAACGAGTGGAAGCCTCGCAAAACTTTGAAATGGCGGTGTTTGAACCGGTTTCACGACTTGGTCCGGCGACGCTCAACCATCAACCCCTTCCCGAGCGTTTCCCTTTAAGTAAGTCGATCGAACTGCTGCAAACGCTCGCAGCGGTCTATCCGAGACTGATTTTCACGACGGACACACCGATCTGGTTTCCTATCATTCCCAAGCCTTGGTTTGGTACCCCCATCAAGTCCAGGGTTGGCTGGGAGTATTTCAGCGGCGAACCGACAGGATTGTTTCATTACCCCGGTACGGAATATCGAGTACCGCAACAGCAACATTTCCTGAAATGTCTGCAGCCAACCGACAAACCGTTGTTCTGTTTTTTTCATACCGTATTCCCGCATTATCCGTGGGTGTTTCTCCCTTCGGGTGAGCAGTATCAATCGGAATTCGCCGCACCGAGCCGCCCCTCGGCCGCACGGGGCGAATTGGGTGAAGACTGGGACCAAGACCCCGCAGCGGTGCTCCGCAATGAATTCCGTTACCGACTCCAGGTCGGAGCGGTGGACCATTTTGTCGGCCAGTTGCTGGATCGGCTCGAGGTCACCGGACTTTTCGACCGCTGTTTGCTGGTTGTCACAGCGGATCATGGAGTCTCGTTCCGTCCGGGGCATTCCCGACGACTTCCTGACGCGCTGAATGGGGCCGAGATTTTCAGTGTCCCTTTGTTCGTCAAATATCCAGGGCAAACCGCAGGCTCGATCGATGATCGGAATGTGGAATCGATTGACATCTATCCCACCATTGCCGAAGTCTTGGGGATTGAGCTCCCTGATGCGGTGGAAGGAATCCCCCTTTCCGCTGAGCTGCGGCGGGGGAGAAAAACGATCTATTTTGAAAAAACCATGACGATCCTCGAACCCAATTTCCCGCAACGTCAGGCGGCGATTCAGCGCCAGTTTGAACAGTTTGGCCACGCGGCATTGGATCTTCCACCGGTAGCGATGTCGAGTCATCCCGATTGGCATGGTCGTCCGATCAATCGATTTGTAATCGAAGAACCTTCGATTATGGGCGAACGATTTGATCTGCATTTCCCCCTGAAAGAGAGCGAGGTCAAGGTGGACATCGTGCTGGAACCGCGCCTGGTGACGGGTTCGATCGAGGCGCGAGACTTGCCGGAAATTCCCGCAGAGGTCATCCTTGTTATCGATGGAATCGTGCGGGATACGAGTAAGACCTATTGGATCGCGGGGAGCGAACACGGCTTCCAGTTCCTGATCCCCCACTCAGTCATTGCCGGCGAACTGGGATCGATGGAACTGTATCTGGCCAGTTCCTCGAAACCCGACTCGCCGTTACGATTGCTCCGCACAGCCGAAATTGCCAAACGCCGGTGAATGATCTCCCCTCTGTTGCACTCTCTGTCCTCTATTGCCCTGATGGATTGCGTGAGCCGACTACCATGAGCGAAACCTTGCGAGCACACCTCGCCCAACAACTGGAAGAGATTCGTCACGCGGGGACGTACAAGCGTGAGCGGATCTTGTCGACACCCCAAGGAACGTTTGTCCGTGTCGCAGACGGAAAGCCGGTGCTGAACCTGTGTGCGAATAACTATCTGGGTCTCGCGCAGCACCCGGAAATCCGTGCCGCAGCCCATCGGGGGCTCGATGAATGGGGATATGGACTCGCCTCGGTCAGGTTCATCTGCGGAACACAGGGGATCCATCAGCAGCTGGAAAGTCGACTGTCGGCGTTCCTGGGGATGGAAGAGACCATTCTGTATAGCTCGTGTTTCGATGCGAACGGAGGTTTGTTCGAGACACTGCTCGGTGCCGAAGATGCTGTGATCTCGGATGAGCTGAATCATGCGAGTATTATTGATGGGATTCGCCTCTGTAAGGCGCAGCGATTCCGCTACAAAAACAACGATATGGCCGATCTGGAAGCCAGGCTGAACGAGGCGGTCGCGGCAAAAGCACGATTCAAACTGATCGCGACGGATGGTGTTTTTTCCATGGACGGTACGTATGCCAACCTGCCAGCCATTTGCGATCTGGCCGACAAGTATCAGGCCTCGGTGATGGTCGACGATTCGCACGCCGTTGGATTTACCGGTCCGACGGGTCGAGGAACTCATGAACTGCAGGGGGTGATGGGGCGGATCGATATCATGACCGGGACACTCGGCAAAGCCTTGGGGGGGGCCAGTGGTGGATATACCAGTGGCCGGAAAGAGGTGGTCGAGTACCTCAGGCAACGCTCGCGCCCTTATCTCTTCTCCAATACGCTCGCCCCGGTGATTGCGGCGGGATCGGTGGCCGCACTGGATTTGTTAAGCCGATCGACCGAGCTGCGCGACACCTTGGCGGCGAACACCCAATATTTCCGGAACGCCCTGACTGAGCAAGGGTTTGCGATTACCCCCGGCACGCATCCGATCACGCCGATCATGCTGGGAGACGCGGCACTGGCGGCGAAATTTGCCGAGGCGATGCTCGCCAAGGGAGTTTATGTGGTGGGCTTCAGCTATCCAGTGGTTCCGTTGGGAAAAGCGCGTATTCGGACCCAGGTTTCCGCCGCACACACGCGTGCGGACCTGGAGTTTGCGGTGAGGTGCTTTGCGGAAGTCCAGCGGGCATTGGGGATCCGTCACGAATTGCGGGGATGAGACTCCCATCCGGATCGAATTCGTGCTTCAATCCCTGACTCGGAATGACTCCAGCGAGACTTTCGATTGGAGCATGATCGAAACGGATTTCCTCACCCGCATTACCAGAAAGACAAACTTCATGTTAAAGCACCGCTTGCTTCATCCAGAAATCTCGGAAATTCTGGCCCGTGCCGGGCATCATGCCAAGGTGTTGATCGCTGATGGAAACTACCCCGCCTCGACGACACTGGGCCCCAATGCCCGATTGGTGAGCCTGAATCTGGCTCCTGGCCTGGTGACGGTCTCTCAGGTGCTGGAAACCTTGCTGACAGCAATTCCGGTCGACGCTATCAATACGATGGGGATTCCTGCGGATGATCCCTACGCACACCATGGCGATCCTCTTGTTTGGGCTGACTATCGCCGCATTGTGGCGGCATCCGAACTGTCGCTGGAACTGACGCCAATTGACAAATGGGCTTTTTACGACGCGGTCGCTTCGCGGGATCATGTCCTGACGATTCAAACAGCGGATCAGCATCTTTGGGCGAACGTGCTGCTCACCATCGGATGCCGCACTGCCTGAGAAATCCGAACGATCGGAATGCCACGCCGTCAGTTCGGTTTCTTGAAAACCAAGTGACAGGGTTGGCGGATTTCGCTCAAGCCAGAGGCTGTCGAAGCCGGAAAAATCGCGTGTTCGCAACGGAAATTCTCGACGCACAGATCGGTGTAAACGATTAACTCAATTCATTCCAAAGAATCGGAACATTTGGGGTGGATTACCCACCCCGCGTCTCGATATTTTCATTTGGAATCAACCTGCACTTCCGCCCAATCCTCCTTGAGGGGGTTCTGGCAATTGACCGAAATAATGGATAATGGTGTCAAATTTCCGTTGAAGCCGGGGTGTCCTGCGGAAGTCAAGTGGCCGAAAGCTGTGTCATTTTCCTGCTTCGCGATCTTGCAAAAATCTTGTTGCAATGTTGTCGGAAACACCATCACAATCTGAATATTCATCGTAGTATGACACATTCGCAAGAACCCCGCCTGTCGGCGGATTCGCGTTGCCGTTTTATTACGTTGCCGATTTTGATTGTTCGCTCCAAACTCCAGGAGTTGTGCCATGAAGCGTCTTTCGCTGTGCGTGATGTTGCTTGCCCAGTTTCTGGCCATGCAGACCGATGGTGAAGCGGCAGGTGTCTGGACCAAATTGACGCGGGCCAACCCAGCTGGCGGGTCGGGAACGATGATGCTATTGACCGACGGAACGGTGATGGTCCAAGGGCCTGGTGTCAGCCGTTCCTGGACGAAACTCACACCGGATTCGTCCGGGAATTATATTAACGGGACTTGGTCCACCCTTGCTTCGATGAATCTGGAGCGTCTTTATACGGCATCGAATGTCCTTCCAAATGGAAAAGTATTCGTTCTTGGCGGAGAGTACAGCGGTCCGAATGGTTTCGCCACTTGGATTAATTCTGGCGAGATGTACGATCCCGTCGCCAACACTTGGACGCCAATTCCCAACTTTCCGAAAGGCGAATTTGGAGACGACCCCAGCGTTCTACTTCCGAACGGAAAAATCCTGTGTGGTTATGTCGCGGGGGCTGAAACCTACCTCTATGATCCGACAACGAATTCCTGGTCACAGACCGGTACAAAGCTGCGCAATGATGCCAGTGACGAGGAGACGTGGCTGATGCTTCCTGATGGAAGCGTCTTGTCTTATGACATTTTCAGCAGTCCTGCGTCCGGCCCGGGGCACGCACAGCGGTACGTCCCTGCGACAGGAACTTGGGTCGATGCGGGGATTGTACCAGTCCCGCTCACAAGCGGTGCCCTCGGATACGAACTTGGCCCCGCAACATTGCTACCCGATGGACGGGTGTTTCAGGTGGGGGCGAACAACAAAACCGTCCTGTACACACCGTCGACAAATCGCTGGACACAAGGCCCCAGCCTTCCTGCCGGTTTCGGCGCAGACGACTCGCCAGGCACAATGCTTCCAAATGGCCATTTTCTGTTTGCGGTCGACACTCCCTTATTTAGTGGACCAACAAAAATTTTTGATTTCGACTACACCACCAACCGCTTGACGGATGAGACGCCAACCGGGATGCTCGGGGCCCAACTGACTGGACCCGCTTATGTTTGTCGCATGCTGATGTTGCCCAATGGCCACATGCTATTTTCGACCAGTAGCAACATACTTTGGGATTACGCACCAACCGGTGCACCACAAACCTCATGGGGACCGACCATCACCAGTGTGTCCAAATCTCCGACCAACAGTAGTCTCTATACGATCACAGGGATGCAACTGACCGGAATTTCCGAAGGATCCTCGTATGGTGATGATGCCGAAATGTCAACAAATTATCCAATTATTCGTTTAACTAACAGTGCCGGAATCGTTCAATATTTGCGAAGCTTTAACTGGACGCCAGGAGTCGCAACCGGCACGAAGCCTGTTACCGTCCAATTTCTTCTTCCCGCAAAACTCTCTTATGGAAATTATCAATTGGCTGTGATTGCAAATGGAATTCCCTCCGCCAACTGGCCGTTCATTTTGAATGCACCGGGCAATGTCGATGCGGTCTATAACGCGGGAACAAAAATATTGACGCTCACAGGAGATGCAACGGGAAATTCGCTCACCGTCAGCCTTCGAGCGGGAGTCCTCACGGTCGAAGGAGCAAATGACACGACGATCAATCGCACGAGTTCTTTCGCGGTCAATCACACTGGTAAGCTCGTCTTGAATGGCAACTTGGGGGATGGTGATGACTCACTGGGAGTCGTAGGAATCGACTCATCGACCACGAATATGAACTTAGGCCCTGGCGCCGATAAGGCCGCATTTACACTCTGCAATATCGTAATCCTCACCGTTGATGGCGGGACAGGGACGGACCTGGTGACGATCACGTCCAGTACCATCGGAACATTTAATCAGCAAAACATCCCTTAATCGCTGACTTTACGTGACGAAGGTTCTCGGATCGTAGATGAACGGTTGGGAAGGTTCCTGACCAAGTGACAGGGATGTCCTTATGGCTTTTTTCACCGTGATTTTTAGCTATTTTTTCAAAGGTAGACGATGCGGAAACTTCCCCATATTCGATTCATTCCCACTCAAGAAGCTTCTCGTTCCCCACAACGTTTTGCGCTGGCCTGTCTGGCGTTGTGCAGTGCTTTCACTGTGGATCAAAGCCGTACAGTCGAAGCACAGCAGTCGCCCGTCAAGCTGACTTCACCGGCGGTCAATCCCAACCAGCTCAGGCAAATTCCGACGCAGGCGGTTCCTGCGTTCGCCCCGGTCACGTCGCTGGCGAATACCTTTACGCTCCACAGCAATCCCACTGCGACCAAGACAATTTATCTGGACTTTGATGGTCACACCACGAGTGGAACGTCCTGGGGAGGGACGATTGTCACCAAGCCATTCAGCCTGGATACCAATCCCAGTTTTTCAGATGCGGAATTGACGATTATTCAAGAGGTCTGGCAGCGGGTTGCGGAATGCTATTCGCCGTTTAATGTGGATGTCACCACCGAAAATCCTCCTGCCGGCGACCTGAGCAATTCCGGTGGATCGGACGTACGCTGGGGAATGCGTGTTTGCGCTGGCGAATCAAACCCTTCCCCTGCGCCGGGCGCAGGGGGAGTCGCGTTCATCGGCAGTTTTTCATGGAATAGCGACACACCTTGCTTTATTTTCCCCGCGGGATTGGCCAATACTGCGAAGTATATGGCGGATGCATCCGTTCATGAGGTGGGACATACGCTCGGCCTGGTTCATGACGGCCGGATTACCCCTGCCGAAGGCTATTACTATGGACATGGTTCCGGACCGACAGGTTGGGCACCACACATGGGTGTCGGCTATGACCGGAATCTCGTCCAGTGGAGCAAGGGTGAGTACGCCAGCGCCAACAATCAGGAAGACGATCTGGCGATCATCACCACCAGAAACGGTTTTAGCTACCTTCCCGATGATGCGGCCAATGATAAAACCGGGGCCAATGCCATCCTCGGAACACGCGGCACGGGAGTCAACATCAATGCCTTTACCGTCAATCAAAAAGGGCTGATCACCCAGCGTACCGATTCTGACTGGTTCAAAATCGTCGCCGGAACCGGCCCGTTGACATTGAATGCGGTTGGTGGTTCCATCAATACCATGCTGGACATCCAGATGGATCTCTATTCCAGCAGCGGAACTCTGATTACCAGCAGTAATCCTGTGGATCTATTGACCGCGTCGCTCAGTCAAAACCTCAATCCGGGTACCTACTACGTCAAGATCGATGGCGTCGGCAAAGGGGATCCCTTGGGAACGGGCTATACCGACTACAGCAGCCTGGGAACTTATGTCATCACCGGCAACTTCACGCTCGCCCCAGTCAACGTCCCTTCCACAGTGATCGCCGCCTATAATTCCAGTACGAAAACCCTGACCTTAACCGGAGACGTCAATGCCAATTCACTCACCGTTAGCTATCAGGCGGGAGCCTTGAAAGTCGAAGGGGCGAATGGGACGAGTATTAGTGTGACGGGAGCTGGTGGCAAACCGGTATTAGCCCCTTCCGCCACGTTTTCGCATACGGGTAAGCTGGTGTTGAACGCCGACCTCAAGGCAGGAGATGACGCCATCGCGATCATCGGGGTTGACTCGTCCGTAACGGACATCAATTTGGGTGCTGGGGCCGATAAAGGGGCGGTGACGCTTTCCAACATCGATGATCTCAATGTCGATGGGGGAGCCGGAACCGACATTTTCACCGCCACTTCCAGCACAATTGGGACCTTTACGAACAGCAACCTCCCTTAAGTACGGGGACTGGCGGGGTTTCTTTCCGCTGCGTGTGTAATGATGCAAATGCTGGTGTTACAGTGTGGAAATGCCAGCAAGAAAATTTGAACGCAAGGGCGCCAAGACGCGGGGACGCCAGGAAAACGAGAAGCAGATTGAATTTTGTCTTTCTGTCTTCCTCGCGTCTCTCCGACTTGGCGTCTTGGCGTTAATTTTCTGATCATTTAGCACGATCTGAAAGTTCGGCTTTACGAACCGCTCGAACTTTTCGGCGTTTTTGCAAACCACTCCTTACCCATTGAGATTTACGAGCGCTAGCGTCGCAACGGCGATTCCGCCTCTCATTTGCCGTCGAAGCTGACACGTGGATTCACAATCACATACAGAATGTCCGAGACCAGAATTCCCACCAGCGTCAAGATGGCCGACAACATCAACGTGGTCATCACCAGATCATACTCGCGGCGCAATACCCCTTCGTACGACAACAGCCCCATCCCATGGATATTGAAGATCACTTCAATAATCACGCTGCCGCCGACGAGGAAAGGAAGCAGCGAGGCGAGCAGGGTGATGATCGGAAACAGGCTGTTCCGCAACGCATGCACCAGAATCACTCGACCTTTTCCACACCCTTTGGCCTCGGCCGTCCGGATGTAATCCTGGCGAATCACCTCCAGCATCCCGGCTCGCATCTGTCGGCTCACATACGCCAGCCCTCCATACGTCAGGCACAAGACGGGCAAGACAATGTGCTTGCCGTAATCCAGCAGTTGTTGGAACGAGGTCATCGAATCAAATTCCTGTGACTTCAGGCCCAGGATTGGTAGTGGTGTCCCCTCAAATCCCAGCGGTGCCCAAAGCCACTTTTGCATGATCAGTTGACGCAACAATTCCGCCACCCAGAATGAAGGCAAGCTGTACAAGATGAACAGGACCATCGTGGAAGCGCGATCAAACGGTGACCGGGGATAAGCCGCACTCAAAATCCCCAATGGAACGGCCGCAACGTAGATCAAGGTAAAGACGATCAGATTCAGCAGCATCGTGATCTTTAACGCACCCCACAGCTCAGTCCAGATCTTCTGTTCGGTCTGAAAGAAAATCATATCCCCACGGGCCAGCCGTTTCAGGAACAACACGAACTGAACAGGAAGCGGCTTGTCAAAACCATGTCGCTCGCGGAATCGCTTTTCGGCCGCCTCGGTCCCCCGATCAGCATTCATCCCCGCCGCAGCCTGGCCAGCCCCCCCGAACTTTTCCGAGGCGGGATCTCCGGGTGCCAGGCGGATCACCAGAAACGAAACCAGCAGAATCCCGAACAAGGTGGGGATCATCAGCAGCAGTCGTTTCAGCAGATACACAGCCACGGTAAGACTCGACTTCAAGAGGATTCCGGGGACGAAGAGGGTTCCGGCAAGACTGGTGCTTTTTATTTATGCAGCTGTTCCTCTTTCGGAACATACCATTCGGCCAGATCATACCCTGGCCGCAGGCGATACCACTTCACGTTGCGGAACCGCTTGTGGTAGGCCCCAAATTCCTTGGGAATCCACAGGAATGTATAGGGCTGTTCGCTGTCGAGCAAACGATGCAACGAGTAATGCAGCTTGCGACGTTTGTCCTCGTCCAGGGTGACTCGAATCCTCTCGATCAAGGCATCGGCTTGGGGATTGTTGAACGAGATCATGTTGCTGCCCCGTTTCTCGCGAGCCGCTTCCGATCCGTGCCAGATCTGGAACGGATCACTTTCAATCGGCATCGTCCATTGCAGGGCGAATACATCGCATTCCTTGGCGCGCATCTTTTCGATGAACGAGGCCCATTCCATGGTTTGGATCTGCAGGTCGATCCCCACCGTTTTGTAATTCTTCTGCAGGATCTCGCACATCTGCTCGTTGATCGGTTTCCCTTTGGGGAGTCGCAGCGTGACCTGAAACTTTTCACCATTCCGATCAAGAATTCCGTCGTTATCGGAATCGATCCAGCCGGCATCCGTCAGCAGTTCGCGGGCGGTATCCGGATCATAAGCCAGCGGTTGCACTTCTCGGTCGTAGCCTAGGCCAAACAGAAATTGAGTGCCGGAGACGAGGACCGCCGCTCCATGCAGTTTCTTGTCAACAAAGTCTTGCCGGTCGAACAGCATCGACAACGCCAAGCGGACACGTCGATCCTGAAACAGCGGCGAAAGCTCATTCCAGCCGATGTAGCTGAAACGGGGAGTAAACCACGAACCACGCACATAGTTTTCCTGCGTCTCTTTATCGAGTGTCGGCCAATCCTCAAAGTATTGTTCGGCAGACATATCGTAAAAGAAGTCGATCTCGCCCGCTTTCAGCGCCGCGAACGCGGAAACCTGATCGATGATGAATTTCACAATAATGCGATCGACATGGCCTGCCCGAGTCGGCTCCCAATAGTTCGGATTCCGCACCAATTCGACCCGATCCCCCCGCTCCCACTTATCGATGATGTAAGGACCGACTCCCAGCGGCTTACGGTTGTAACGCTCATCGGTATTGAAAAACTTGCCAAATTCCTGGCCGCGAGCGCTGATCTGCTTCCTCTCGGACTCTTGTTCAGGGGTCAGCGATTCGAGCGTTAGTTCGCGCCCCTGTTCACGGAAGATCGACTCGAAAAAATGCATGGGCGGAGTGTAAAGACCAATTTCGTTTGAAAACTCGTCCGCTTTGAAGTACTGCTGTCGGTAGCGCAACCGAATGGAATGAGTCCCCAACGAGGTACATTCGACCAGATCGCTGTAATACGTGCGAATCGAGTCTCCGTCGACATAAGGGCTGTTTAGCAAGGCATAGGCGAATTCGATGTCCCGGGTGGTGAAGGGGACACCGTCGGACCACTTGACATCCTCACGCAAATAGAACGTGGTGTAGGTTTTGGCTTGGAGATCCTGCCATTCCCCCGGTTGCAACGTGAGTGCCGCTTTCAGCGGGTTTTCGGCGGTACCAGGAGTGACAACCAGCGATCCATCGGCAGCGGCTTTCGAGAGACCGAACAGTTCATCACCCGTTTTGATGGTGTACTTTCCGGCCGGAAATCCGCTGATTTCTAACTCACCCCGATCGTTACTCCAATTGTGATACCCGGTCGTTGAAGCACCGGGAATGCGTCCCACGGGGTAGACCCCAACCCAGACATGCCTCACCGGTTGCCCGGCTTTGTCGGACGTGACCAGTTTGATTTTCCGGGAGTCAGCGGGCTTACCGTTCACCGGAGGAGCCACTTCGTAGTCGAGTTCTAAAGTCGTTTGCGGGGTGCTATCCTGGAAAGCGACTCGTCGTTCTCGTCCTGGATAGTCGGGGTTCAATTTGATCGAATCTTCCACGACCCATTTGCTGGCGATACACGGTTCGTATTGAAACGATTCTTGATTCTGTTTTGCCAATTCCTGATTGACATATTTCATAATGTAACGCATGACAGCCGAGTTTTCTGTGATCGGATTCAGGACCTTCGGTTCCGACTGAAAGCGAATGGTGACGGTGTCGCCCGTGACGGGTTGGCTCGGATGCTGTTTCGCATGGGGGTTATCGACATCCATCGGGATTGGTCCGGCCAATTGCAAGGTCTGTTGACTGGCGGGCATGCGGGGAATCTTGATCCCATCAATCTCGGTCAGGATCTCGATTTTGGGGACATCGGGAAAATCTTCCCAGTAGGCAATCGGACTTCCCCCGGCGACCGACTTGGGACCCCCTCCTGATTCTGCACGCTCAGTACTTTTGCTGGCTGGCTCGGTCGCAGCGGCCGAGGAACCTGGTGGAACGGAGTTGGATTTCCCCGGAGCAGGGGGACTGGATTTCGTACAACCTGCCCACATCGTCAACCCAAGCAACACTGTCGTGACCACAGTCCATGACCGAACCATAACGATGCATCCTTCCCGACGTACCAGTGGATAGAAGTCCCGATGAGATCAAACATTTCCTCGGCAAGCTCGATTCTGGCAGAGCCTGACCAGTCGGGCAAGGATTGGGGGCCTCAAAACATCCCCGGTTACGGCAATCTCCAATTGATGGACGTTGAGGAAATACATCGCAATTCGGCCGAGACCGGCTTTGCTGCGGACGGTGAGCGGCAATGATGTGGCACACAAGCCCCTGCGCACCTTTGCCAGAAGTATCGCCGCGCAGAGAATTTGCTGCTGAGCGAGGATCCGGGATTTGTCCGAGATTTTTCGTCGGAATTTGAGCCAGTTCCTGTTCGAGTGAAAAAACGCTATCCTTTCAGCCGTAGCGGTATGTTGATGTGTCGGTTTCCTCTTGAATTGTGATTCGCGTTTATGACTCGACGGTTGGAATTGATTGCAACGGCGGCGTTTGGGCTTGAAGCGGTTGTCGCGCGCGAATTGCAAGATTTGGGGTACACCGAGCAGCAGGTGGAAGATGGCCGGGTTACCTTTATCGGTGATGAACTTGCCATTTGCCGCTGCAATCTGTGGCTTCGCTCGGCCGACCGGGTCCTCGTCAAAATCGGCTCGTTTCCCGCCTTTGATTTTGGTCAGCTGTTTGATCAGGTCGAGGCGTTGCCGTGGCATGAATGGCTGCAGGTCGATTCCCGGTTTCCCGTCTCGGGAAAATCGGTCCGATCGCAACTGCACCACGAACCGACCATCCAAGCGATCACCAAGAAAGCGATTGTCGAGAGCTTAAAACGGGGTTACGAACGGCACTGGTTTCAGGAAAGTGGGACCGAGTATCAGGTCGAGGTCTCCATTTTGAAGGACCAGGTGCTGGTGTCGCTCGATACCTCCGGCGCGGGATTGCACAAGCGAGGCTATCGAGCCCATGGCGGCGGACTCGCCCCCTTGCGAGAAACAACCGCCGCGGCACTCGTCCTGTTAAGCTACTGGAACCGCGAACGGCCGTTTCTGGACCCCTTTTGTGGTTCAGGGACCATCGCCATCGAAGCCGCTTTGATTGGCCGAAATCGAGCTCCTGGACTCAGCCGGAATTTTCTCTGCGAAAGCTGGCCCCAGTTGACCCGCCTGCACTGGAAAGAATCGCGGGAAGAAGCCCGAGACAAGATCCTGAGTAAACCGAAATTTCCGCTGATTGCCAGCGATATTGACGACCGCGTCCTGAGGCTTGCCGAAACCAATACGCTGCAGGCGGGAGTGGCTGGCGATATTGAATTCAGGCCGATGGATGTTCTCGAACTGAAAACCTCGCTGGAATTTGGGGTGATTATCACGAATCCCCCCTACGGCGAGCGGATGTTAGACGACGAATCCGCCGCCGAAATTTATGACGATATGGCGGATGCGTTTGAACCCCTGAGTACCTGGTCGATTTATGTCCTGACCTCACATCCGGGATTCGAGCGGTTGTTCAGGCGTCGCGCCAGCCGTCGGCGAAAACTCTACAACGGTCGCATCGAATGCCATTACTTCCAGTATCTTGGCCCACGACCCCCGTGGGAAATCACCAAAAACGATACTGAGCCCGTCGTAAATGACGACGAGTCCCTCACAAATGACGATCAATACGACTCGTGAGGCTGGATCCGTAAGGTCAGACTCGGAAATCGGGGTCAAAGCGCTTTTTGATGGGGCTGCGGGCTCGTGGAAATTTGTCAGCGGTGCGGTCTGTTGCCTCTGCGAGCACACGCGGAGCAGCCTGGAAATCAAACCACGGAAATCAGACTTGGATCACTCATTTCGGACCCAATATTAAACCGCGTGGACTAAAGCAGATTCCGGCCCTTGATCCGCAGATATTCGTTCACCAGCGGTGCGGTCAGTTGTTCTGGAAAACAGTCCAGCGTCAAGACCCCGGCCTGACGCAAGTCGGTCAGCACCTGACGACGCCAGCAAAGAATATCTGCAGCCGCAGCCGCTCGAAACAGGGTCGCCTTGTCTTCCTCGATATTTTCGGCATCAGGATCGATCCCGTGAGCGGGATCAAACAGTTCATGATCCTTGAGCAGCACCGTCAGTGGCAGATGCCGTCCGACTAGATTTGCGACCTGGGCTTTCAGCCGCGAGGCATTCTGATCATCGATGACATTCGTAATGAGGATGACCAGTGTTCGTTTCCGACAATGTTGATGCAGGTGCATAAAGGCGTCATCAAACCGGCTCTCGACGAGTTGCGGATGCAGGTCATGCACGGCATGAACCATCCGATTGAGTTGCTTGCGGCCACTTTGTGGTGGCAACCAACGCAAGACCCGGTCCGAAAAGCAGAGTAGCCCGGCCTGATCATTTTGCGCCAAGGTGACGTAACTCAAGGTTAATGCGGCGTCGAACGCCGCATCCAACAGGGATTCCCCTTCGAAATCATTGACCATCATCCGCCCGCAGTCGATCAGAAAAACGACGCGCTGGCTTTGACTGGTCTGAAAATCGCGAACCGTCAGCTTGAGTCGCCGCGCGGTCGCGCGCCAATCGATAGACCGAAACTGATCGTCCGGAGAGTAATCTCGTAACCGCTCGAACTCGTTTTCGCTCCCAATTCGTCGCTGACGACGAATCCCCAACAAGGACATTCGATTCATACGGGCATAGAGCGCATAGCGGCCGATTTGTTTTAATGCGGGATATACTCGCAACGAATCCTTGCAAGGGATTTGAAAATAGCGATGCCACAGTTTCCAGCGACTTTCCGTTTTCAAGGCCACAAAGGCCAATTCAAACGAGCCGCGTTGACGTGGCGTGATCGTATAATGCAGGGCAGCTCGTGATTTTGCGGGAATGGCAATCGAAAATTCCTGAGCTTCTTCGCCGATCCCCCACGGTTCATCATCCCTTAGCAAACCTGTAAATGGGCGATTGGCCCGATTTTCGATGGTGACCGAAATGGGATGTTTTGCACCCCGAGTGGCCACATGCCCCAGCGTTCGCTTAGCGCGCAAATCCCGTTTTCGAGGCAAGCTCAGCAGATCAAACCCAGCAACCAGCGCGAGACTGAGATTGATGGCGACGAACACCGGCCAACTGGTGGGAAACGCATAGAGCATCAGCGACAGGACGGCGACTCCTCCCATCAGCACGCACAACAATCTCGCGGGGGCAATCATAGTCGCGGCACCTCGATGGTTTTGAGCAGCGATACCATGGCATGATCGACTGTTTCCCCTTCGACTTCGGCCTCGGGCGAAAGGATCACGCGGTGCCGTAATGCGGGGATTGCCAGTTCCCTGACATCATCAGGGGTGACATAGGAACGGCCAGCAAACGCCGCCTGAACGCGAGCCGCGTACAGAATCGCAATCCCTGCACGGGGACTGGCTCCCAGATAGAAGGCAGGCCATTCGCGGGTTTTTCGCACGATACGGTTGATGTACTTGATGATTTTTTCGTCGACATGCACTTCCTGGCAGAGCCCCTGAATGCGGTCGATCTCGGCCGCATTCAACAACGTACGGACCTGCTGGTCGATGGGCTGCTCGACAAAATCTTTGCGGCAATGCAAATGCAGAATGTCATCTTCTTCCGGGGCGCTGGGATAATTCACAACCAACTTGAACATAAATCGATCGAGCTGGGCTTCGGGAAGATTATAGGTCCCCTCGGATTCGACCGGGTTTTGCGTTGCCATGACGAGAAACGGACGTTCCAGCGGATAGGTGGTCCCGTCGACAGTGACCTGACGCTCTTGCATGATTTCCAGCAAGGCCGCATGCGTTTTTGCCGGCGAGCGATTGATTTCGTCTACCAGCAGAATCTGGGTGAAAACCGGTCCCCGCCGAAAGCGAAAATCCTGTGTTCGCGAATCAAAGACTGGTTGACCAGTAACATCCGAGGGCATCAAATCCGCAGTAAACTGAATTCTGCCGAACTGACATCCCAGGATCTGGCCCAGCAGTCGGACGAGCAACGTTTTCCCCAACCCAGGGACACTCTCGATCAATACGTGACCACCCGCAAATAACGCGATGAGGGTCAGCCTGACAAAATCGGACTGGCCAACGTAGACCTTGCCGGATTCGGTCAGGATCTCGTCAATCTTGTCGCGAACTTCGCTGAATTCTGCACGGGGTTCCACGATCAATATCCTGTTTTCTTGGTTTCAGATGATTTTTGCACGCGATTCCAATCGCGAATGCGCTGCTTGGCGAACGTCACGTCACGACTTTTTCTGAGAAGTTTTCCGAAGGCGTCAACATGTCGTCCAAATCGAGCCGTCTCGTGGCTGACGATGCGTCGCGGTCGTCCAAAAATGGGAAATTTCCACCAGCAAAACACCAGTAACGCAAAAATCCCCTGGCCAAAAACGAAACCGTTCGGATGAACCTTCACAAAATTCCAAATTTCCGGACTCTTCGCATTCGACTCTTGCTCCTCGAACAATCGCGATGAGACGGCAACGGCAACACGATCTCCTTCCGGAATCCAACTCAGAAATTCGACCGCCAGTCGCCGGTTGCCGGGATCGACCAGACCACCGTTCAACAGTGGTGTCGCTGATCCGAGCACCATCACGCGCGCCATGGTGGTTTCTTCCACCGTGAATAACGGATCGTCCCCTGAGCGCCACACCACGACAGCCGAATCCCCAGGTTCCAGTCGCCGATTGAGTGGCCAGCGGGCCTGAATCGTGAGTAATCCCTCCTCGCAATTCTGTTCAATTGTTTTCACGGGCGCGTCAGCAGTTCGGTCAATTCGCTTCAACCCATACCACTTTCCCAGTCCGGGGGTGAACTCGGTCTTCGCCTGAGAAAGAAAGTCCGTGCGGGATGTTTCGTAAGACTGCCTGACATCGGCGATGCCAGACGGGGACAAGTCTGATCGATCCTGCATCTGCCGCCAGTAATCAAGTGCGGCGTCGCTGTCGCGGACGATCATGACGAACGTCCTGATCAGGCCAATCGAAATCAGTTTTTTCAGATCGCTACGGGATTTTTCGGACAACTCATCGAATTCCGACTGAAACACGATGACTGTCTGATATTCCCACTCCATCCCCGTCATCAGTCCGGGTAAGACGGTGACTTTGTGCCCCGACTGACGTAGAAGGGTGAGAAAACTGTTGATCCCATTGATGCTCGACCCGCGAGACGCGGCGTATCGGGTTTCCAGCGTCGGGGTACAACCCGAAATCATCAGACAAGAAATCATCAGGCACAGCGTGACGGCGAGGACCAAGAGTCGATGTTGATTCATTCGCAACCGGGGGATCATCGGCGACCTCGTTTCGGTGCGAGGTCGAACTGGTGACGCTGTTCCCAGACCTGCAGGAAAGCCTCACGCGGGACCGGCAGATTGCCAAAAAAGGCATCTTCAAATAAGCGGGTTGACTGATGAAAAAGCGATGTTAACTCGGGCTGTGACTCGCGGACCTCGCTGGTGTATTGGCGGTTTGTTTTTCCCTTTTGAACTTCAATGATCTGCCGCCGATTCAGTTGAACCAGTTGCCAACCGTAAAAAAACGTCATCGCTGATTCGAACGAAGAAGCCGCAGCCAGTCGGTTGGCTTCGGCGAGCAGATCACGGACCCCGCGCGTTGGTTCGGGAAGTGCCTCGAGCGTTTCCAGATCGATGATCGCCGCCGCAGGCTCTTGTGACGGATCCAGCATCGGGTCGAGGTCCCGTATCGACCAGATCACGAGCACGATGATCCCGACAAGCAACGCAACGAGCCCCCCCCACATCAGCAGCCGCAAGAGTGGAGCGAATTCATTGCCACCGACCTGGGGTAATTTGTCGGATAATTTGCTCGGATCTTCCGGCTTTTTCGCTGCGGGGGGACGGAGGGGACGCAGGCTGTCGTTGGCGGCGTCATACCAGGGAAAAGCACGGTGCTTCAGCGCCTGTTTGGCATCATCGACAGTCGGCTCGGCAGCCTGGGCCGTCATCCGCGCGCCAGCAAGTGGCAGCAGCAAGAGGAGTGGCAATAGCAGCAGCAGTCGCATCACAGTACGGATGGGATGAGTCATGTTCCCCCCTCACGTTGTCGCAGTAGAGCGGTCTGGGCTCGGAGTTTCAGATCCACATCCCAGCCTTCACGCCGAATACGACAATCCAGATACGAAACAAACCGAAACACGGTCAGAAAAACAATCACAACCCAAAAGGCCAGATGCGTTTGCCAGGGGAAGTGAACCACGGATTCCTGCATCGGATCAAGATCTTCCTGCATCCAATAAAAAGGGTCAAATCGATCTTCCCAGAGCGAAGTGATGGCCTGCAATAATTGTGTCACGGCAATTGTTCCGCCGCAAAGGACCAGCAGATCGAGGATGCGAATCGACAGGATCCGACCCATGATCTGTGCATTCATCGCCGTCCGTCGGTTCCAGGCCCGAGCAATCGGTGGTTTCTCGAGCAGCAGAATTTCATTGAGATAATACATTCCCAAAAACACCACCGGTGTCAGGATGCAAACCGCCACGCAGAGCCCTCGGATGATCACCTGAAATAACAGGAATGAGGGAATCGCATTCAAACCATCCTCAAACATACGACGAATCGAGAGACGCGGCGAAAAGGTCGTCTGCCCGAGATATAAGGTAATAAAAAGTGTCGCCCAAGGGACCTCCATCACGAGCAGCAACCAGGATCCGAATTCGGGAATGTTCCGAATATCGACAACCCACTCGTTAAAACAAAAGATCGGTACGATCCCGAGCGCTGCCGTCAACAACAGCCCCAGCCAATGACGGCTACAAAACAAAAAACTGACATCCAGACATTCGAGAATGGTCCGAGGTCGAATCGCCAGTTGAATCTCTTCAAGTTGCACGAGCTCGCCTCCAAGAGACGAGATAGCCCAGTCCAAACAGATATCCCAACAGCAGCAGCGTACTGATGGCCGCCGCCGCGACCTTCAGCGAATAGGGAAGACTCGAAGGAGAAATAAATCCTTCGATGTAGGCCGCTAGTAAAAACAATACCGTGGCAACTCCAGCGACTTCCAGGGCCTGGGGCGAGGTTGCCCGCAATGAATCCCGTCGGCTTTTTCCCCCGGTATCAATCAGCCCCCAACCCAATCGTAAACCGGCTGCCGCCGACAGCACGACCGCAGTCAGCTCGAACGGGCCATGTGCCGTCACAAAAGTGATGAAATTGTCGGCCGAGGGTGATCGAATCATATGCCCGAACAGTGTCCCAAGAAACAGGGCGTTAAAAGCTAGGGTGATCAGACTGCCAACCCCCAGGAAGATTCCACTCGCAAAACACCTTAAACCAATCCCGGCATTGTTAAAAACGTAAAAGCCAGTCATCGCACTCCGTTCACCATCCTCGTCGTTATTTTCGAGCGGTTGGGCATACATGGTCTCAACGCGCTGGAGCGTCTGTTCGCCAACAACAGCCGTGGCAAATTCCTCATTGGAATAGGCAGCGATTAACGACCCGAAAAACAGACCCCAGAAAACCCCGAAGGAAATCCAGGTACAAGGGTCGCGCACAATCCGCTGGGGGACCTCGACCAGAATCTTTCGCCCCCAGCGACGTAATCGAAATGTCTCCGCACGATAGAGTTGTGTATGCGCGTCGGCGACGAGTTGATGCAAGTACTCCGTGGTGTTCGCCGGGAAACGCATCGAGATCGCCAGTGACAAATCCCCGCAGACAGCGCGGTAACGCTGTGCAAACGCGGCGACCCGCGCGGCGTCTTGAACACCGTGATGGCGAAACCACGAGATTTCGTCTTCCAGCTCACGCCATTCAGGAGTTCGCTGAGCGATGATGTCGACCGTCTTCATCTGAGTTCATTCCGCAGGATTCGATGCTCGGTGGTGCCGTGGTTACTCATCCAAAATTTCCACATCCGCGTGGTTCGTACGTTTCGCGCGGCGCTCGTGAACTTCCACTTGATCCATCGTGGCACGACTGTAGATCGCACACAACACCAGATCAGAATCGGATTTTGTCGGGAGGCCCCAGATACGAATAAAATGTGACGCCAAAGGTTGAGCCAGTTCGCGCCGACGCGAAACCGAGAGATTGTCCCGACTGCCAACATAAGCGGCCAGCGCATCGACCAGGGAACTATCCGGGTGGTAGCGTGCCGGAATCAAGTGCCAGATCGCCTCGACCCGCTGGTTCGTTCGGGGGGGACGAAGGTCCGATCGGCCTCCATCAATCACCACGATCGTTTCCGCCGCCAGGTCACCCAATCGTTGAAATCGGGACGTGATCAACATCGACGCGACGCCGGGAAAAAATGGGGGAATCAGATCCGCCCCGCGGAGCACATTCCGCAGAATCGCCTGACCGGCATTGATCGCCAATCCCGACTCCGAGACGACCCGAATTCCCAACGCTTTTTTACCCAGTGTCTGTCCGTTGAAAAAGGTTTCCATCAGCCCGCCGTATCCCCACCAGGCGAAGAAAACCAAAAACAGCAACAGCCCGATCCCCGCTTCTCCCAAAACACTGAGTGCCATCGCAAACGCAAACAGGACGACACCCAGCAGCGTCAAGTCGATGAGCATGGCAAGAAAACGATAAAACGGTCCCGCCAAACGAAAACCAAAGGCCACGTTCTCCGGAGTGGAAACCGTGATGATCGTATCGAGTGGTGGCGAACCCATTACCAAGGTTTCCGTCATAATTAATCCCTGATAACCAGTGTCCCAGCCATCAGATCATGCAGCGCCTGCTTGTTTTCGGTAAACGGCTGAATCAGATAACCGATGAGCACCAACACAGAAACATACTTGCCAAAATACCGCCCCGTCGCCCGCCAAAATGAAATCGACTCACCCGAAAGCCCAACAACTTTCAGGCTCATTGCCCGCTTTCCCAAAGTGGCTCCTAACTGAGACGACTCTTGCAACGCGAAATAAAGCCACCAGACGACGACACCGATCAGGTAGCCCAATCGATTCAACATTGGCTGCGATCGCTCAAGGTCGTCTCCGTTGATCGTCAGAATGACACCAATCGAAATACCGACTGCGAATGCGAGAATGATCGCGATGAGCCAGCAAATAATCGAATCCACGATGAAAGCAACGAATCGCTGCCAGAAGTTTGCATCAATGAATCTCCCTGAGATCCGCTGCTCAGCAGGCGTACTCAAGTCTATTTCGGGTGCGGCAAAGGGATTTGAACCAAATTGATCATTTCTGGCCATGGGAAACTGTCATATTCTTGATTGAAAGTGAATCGCATGCAGGAGTCGCAGCATAGCGATTCAATGGATTTCGCCGCAATAGAATGCAGGGAAAACCAAAAGATGCGGGTAGGGCATTATGATGCAGTGGCTCGATTGGTGGTGAGATAGCATGAATCACGTCATCACCATGCCCAGTGACACGACGGATCGCAGCAACAATCGGCAGAGAGCCAGCCTCTCGGTCAGGTCGAACCGGAATGGAGCGCGTCGATTCGTTGGCCGCCTCGTACCAGATTGCACCCCAGCACGGATCGCCATTCCCATCGCCAGCAGGATCACCCCCATCCGCTTATGTCGATTGGGCCTGTTGAGAAAACGACCAAACGACCCGGCCAATCAAAATCCCAAGGCCACGTTTTGTGGGATGAAAACCGTGATGATCATATCGAGTGGTGACGAACCAATTCCCGATGAGTCTGCCACGATTAATACTTGATAACCAGTGTCCCAGCGATCAGATCATGCAGAGTCTGCTTCTTTTTGGTGAAAGGCTGCATGAGGTAACCGAGAAAGAAAACCAAGAGAGAAATTTGCCCGTAACCGAGGAGCCAAATCAACAGGAAAATGTGCCGGCCACAATATCGTCCCGTCGCTCGACCAAAGGAAATTCGCTCGCCCGAAAGTCCTACGACTTTCAGCCGCATCGCCTTCTCTCCCCGGGTGGCTTGGGCCCCCGATGATTCTTTCAACGAGAAATAAATACAACCGACAACAAGTAAAATTGGAGAAAAAATCAGACGTGGCATCTGATCTTTTTTAAACTCGAAGATCTCTTTTACATCGAAGACCTCCAAACCGCCAAAAAACTGGAATGAGAGGTTGAGCGCAATGAGTAAGAAGAAGAGCGTCACGTACGCGATGACACACACATTAGCGCTATCACAGCAGCCTGCGACGAATCGATGCCATAAGTTTGCGTAAACCAATGGTTCTGAGGTTTGCGGCTCGGCAGGTGTGCTCAAGCCCATTTCCGGTGCGGGACAGGGACTGGAATAAAAATGCTCGTTTTTTGTCATGAAAAATCTTTAAATGTTTTGAAAAATTTGTGTTTTTCAGCATAAATCATAGTGATTTCATTAAAGAATACGCAATAGAACTCAGAAAACAAATGCAATCCCTCGATTGGTGGTCTGATGGCGAGAATCACGTGATCACCCACGACGGCTCATCACGTTCCAAAAGACGAAATGCCATCACGATAACAAACTAGTCAGGCTTCCCCCAGCAAACGGAACGGCTTGCGGAATCCCGACACTCCGTTTCCACCCCGTTGGCGAATTACTTCAGCGTGGTCATGAATGCACGCCAGAGGACCAGTGGATCATGCTGACCTTTGTAGACCGCAGGAGGATCTTCATTGAGCCCCAACAGGCGATCAACCGCGATCATCGCCGATCGAACCGAGTACTCGACCGTAAACACCACATCGTCCGGAATTTCGCAAAATTGCCCAATGAAACCAAAGTTGACAGCCCCTGCTGGAACCACTTCAGGCCGATCACCCAAGCGTCGAGGCATGAACTGACTGGTAATCCAGGGCATCAGGCACGGAATACAGTTCGCATCACGAATGACCGCTCGCCCCAGCTCCGGCTGCTGCAGCTGAAAAAACAACTCTTCGAGGATTTCTGCGCCGGAACAGGCGTCCATCGGTTTTCCGGTGAAATCGCCTGGCTTATCCGGAAACAGACCATAACCCCAGAAGACCCGAACATCCGCCGGCTGCGTCCGAAAATGGGGCTGATAGGCCAACACGATCGACAGCAACCACGCCGAATCCGGAAACGTGACGAGCCCCCCCGTCCCACAGGGATTCCCCGTGAATTTCTCCATGAAATCAAAAAAGGCTGTCCCCTGAACGGTCGCGGTAAACGAGAGCCAACGAGTGCGGGGAATGTCTGAGCAAAAAACCTCGGGGTGGCCAAAGCGAGGCGATTCCGCAGCAATCTGTTTCCATAATGTCCACGAGGGACTGGTGGGGGCAGAGATCGGCCTGCAGGGGGTTGTCATCGACCCGCACGTCGAATCGTCCGTCATCGAACCGAGAGAAATCAGCACCAGATCGGTCTCCTCCACTGCAACCGCCTGCGATCCGGTGGAATGCTGCAGCTGCAGGCCGACAACGGCCGAACGGTCCGATTCCTGTCCAAAATTCACGCGAGTGATCAGGGTGTTCAGGTGAAACTGGACACCCTGCGTTCGCAGCCACGCAACCAGGGGATCGACGATCGAGTCGAACTGATTCATTGGTGTCCGCCCGATCCCTTCCAGCCGATTGAAACCCGGCAGCAAGTGGACAAACCGAAGCATGTACCGACGAAATTCGATCAGGGAATGCCACGGCTGAAACGAAAACATGGTCGCCCACATCACCCAGAAATTGGTCTGAAAGAAGGCGCTCCGAAAATAATCCTCAATCGTTGCCGACCCCAGCGACACTTCCGATCGCAGCAATAATCGGCCAAGAGCCAGTTTCTCGATCAGACCGAGTTGGAGTGGTGGTGCGTCGATTCGTTGTCCCCCTCGCACCAGACGGCAATGGGACGAGGTCACGACCTGCCGCGAAAATAACCGCATTTCTTCCGCAACACTCATTCCAGGCTGACTCAGGGTTGGAATCGATTCCAGCAGATCGAACATACAGCGGTATTGATCTTCGAACAGCCGCCCACCGCGAACGACAAAGCTGCCGTCCGCCAATTCGGCACCATCCAGACTGCCACCAGGGACCCCCAGGCATTCGAAAATCTGGATCTGCTCACCACAAAAACCACCGTCCCGAATCAGCAAGGCCGCCGCAGATAATGAGGCGATGCCACCCCCCACCAGATACACCTTCCGGCCCTGACGCGAATCCGAACCGGTAAGCTCTTGCGGTGTCATGGGAGCAACCACTTTCTCATTCCGATGCCAAAGACACTCGGGGACGCCGGTTGTGAAACGGAAAAATTTTGTGAAAAGGACAAATTAAAAATAAGAGGTGTTGAGGTTCGTCTTCAGGACAACAGGAAAACTCTTGTCGATACTGCTCGTGTAGATCCTACTGGAGTCTCTCATTCGAGTTCAACGACAAAATTCCCCCGCAGCGAAATCAGGGGAATCGTGAATGTGATCCGACAGGGCGAGGTGGCGAGTCCCCGATGCTAGGCAGGAGAATGGGGATTGCGATATCATTCAACGTCCTGAACACCACCACCGCATTTCGTACACTGCATTTCGTAGACCGTTTTCGTCGACGGTCATGATCCGTCCGTCGATTTGCGTCGGTTCGTTAACCAGGGATCTCCCCAACCTCACGCAAACTTCGAAGGAACTTCCCGGATGCGATTCTTCAGTACGCTTGCTCTGTTCTCGCTCATGATCGGCGCCGTCAATACGGTCGAGGCGGTCGATTTCCCTCGGGAAAAATTTGATGATGCCGCGTTCGAAACGATTTTCGATGGAAAATCGCTGAAAGGCTGGCACGTCAGTACCCAGACCGGCCATAGCAACGCCAGCATGCACACCAGCGGCGGTCGATGGCAACTGGAAGAAGGAGCCATCGTCGGCAGCCAGGACATCCCCGGTAACGGCGGAATCATTCTGACCGACCGCCAGTTCGGCAACTTCGAAGTGATTGTCGAGATGAAGAACGATTTTGGTCCGGACAGCGGCTTATTTTTGCGGAGCAACGAACGGGGACAAGCCTACCAGTACATGGTCGATTACCACGATAACGGAAATCTCGCCGGGATCTATGGCGAAGGCTTGTCGGGTGGAATCAGCCATCGCAACTTTGATTTTCTCGACGCCGTCACAAAAATCAAAACCAAAGATTCGCTGATCCCCTGCCCGATCAAGCCAGCAGATTGGCCCGAGTTCTGGAAGCATGGTGAATGGAATGAGCTGCGAGCCAAAATCGAAAGCAATCCTCCGAAAATCACCACCTGGATCAACAAGGTTCGCTTCATGGAATTCGCCGACAATGAGAAACGCCATCCCGACACCGGCAGCATCGCACTGCAGGTGCACGGCGGCGGCGATTACACGAAACAGTTCGTCCGCTATCGCAATGTCCGGATTAAAGAATGGAAGTAATGCCGACTTTCCCACATTCGACGCAATCTGGGGCACTGTTCCCTCGCGTGAAAATCAAAGTCACTTCAGGTAAAAATCGCTTCACGTGGATGTATCCACGGTCACTTTAAGGGCGAGATCCGTCTCTCGCACAAACGTTTTCTCTGTTCTGTTTTGTTCTGAGGAGCCTGCAACATGCTGCGGTCATGGAAATTGTCTGTCCTGGTCCTGGGGCTGATGGCCTTATCGCCACTCGCCACGTCACTCGTAATGAGCCAGGAAAAACCGGATCCAAAACAATCGTTTCTGGACGCCAAAACGGCGGGAACCGACTTCCAGGTTCAGGGCGAGTACCTCGGCAAAGTAGGCGACCGCACGATTGGTGCGCAAGTCATCGCCCGAGGAAATGGAAAATTCGATGTCGTTGCCTTTCCCGGTGGCTTGCCCGGTGCCGGTTGGGATGCGACCAAAAACGAGAAAATGAAATTCGTCTTCGAAACCAAGGGGGGCGTCACCAAAGCGGTCGGTGACGGACTCGACGCCACCATCGCCAATGGGACCATCACCGTGAAGCATGGTGAAGCCGCCGGCGAACTGAAGCGACTGCATCGTGAGTCCCCCACCTTGGCCAAGTCGGCCCCTGAGGGAGCCACGATCCTCTTCAATGGGACGGATGTCGAGCAATGGGCGCCGGGAAAACTGGAAGAAGGGGGTTTGATGGGGGTGGGGACGCGAACCAAAAAAGCCTTCGAGAACTATACGCTGCATCTGGAGTTCCGCAGCCCGTTTATGCCACACGCCACCGGTCAAGGTCGTGGCAACAGCGGAATGTACCTCGGCGATCAGTACGAATGCCAGATCCTCGACTCGTTCGGCCTGGAAGGGGCGGACAACGAATGTGGTGGGATTTATCAGAACGCCAAACCCAAAGTGAACATGTGCCTGCCACCACTGAGCTGGCAGACTTACGATGTCGACTTCACTTGTGCCAAGTTTGATGCCGATGGAAAGGTCACCGCACCCGCCCGCGTCACGATCAAGCACAATGGGGTGCTGATTCACGATAATATCGAGCTGAAATCAACACCCGGTGGCGGTCGCTCGGACCAGAAGCCCGGCGCGTTGTTCCTGCAAGACCACGGTGACGCCGTTCGATTCAAAAACATTTGGATCGTCGAAAAGAAATAATTCCTGAAACGGATAATCTGACCAGCCTCTGATGACCTGCGGAAGCGCATTCGGCAATCATCAGCGGCTTTTTTTATCGGCTTTTCAGGGGAAACAGCGCCTCCTGACCGGCAGCGAATCGACCCGCCAACCGGGCCCCCCAAGATTCAATCCGTCTCCGATGTCGAGACTTGACGCGAAGGGTGAGAAACGCGAGAATCTACACCGGTTCAGACCGTTGGCGGATCTGGGATTTCCGCAAGAATTCCCAATAATTCCGCGGCGGAGTTGAACTTTTGTCTGGGCAGCTTTGACATTCAGCGTGTTTTTTCGGACAGTTTTTTCCGTCCGACGGGAGGCATGATCGGTCCCTGCTCATCACAACTGGCAAGACAGTGAAGTCTGAGCTCGTAGCTCAGTTGGTAGAGCAACGGACTTTTAATCCGTAGGTCCTGGGTTCGAATCCCAGCGGGCTCACTGTTTTTTTGACGTCGCTCTGGCTCAAACGAGTCGCCGTCGACATGCGCGTCGGCCATCTCTGCCGGGCCGCTCGCGCTGCATTCTTTCCGGAACTTCCCTTCCGCAAACAGACAGCGTGTGAGCCTCCAACAGAGTTTTGGTCGGTTCAATTCAGGAGATCACTCGTGATCCGTTCTCTTGCTCAAGTTTTCCTGTTTGCCATGCTGGCACTCGCTCTTGTTCCTGACCGCTCGTCTGCACTGGAACCCAAGTTGCCACAGGATTCGTGGCCACAGGATTCGTGGCCACAATGGCGCGGTGCCAATCGCGATAACATCAGCCCCTTCAAGGGAATCAAAACCGACTGGCAGGCCAAGCCCCCCGCACTGGCCTGGAAAATCCCCGGAATGGGTGCCGGCTATGCCAGCGTGTCCATCGTCGGTGATCGCCTTTACACCACCGGAAACGTCGGTGAAACCCAGTCGGTCATTGCCGTCGATCTGAAAAAACAGACCATCGCCTGGTCGTCACCACTCACCGATTCAAGCCCCAAGCATGGCTACGAAGGTTCCCGCTGTACCCCGACCATCGATGGCGACCACCTGTATGCCATTTCCTCGAACGGACAGATTTCCTGCCTGAAAGTTGCCGACGGCAGCCTCGTCTGGAAGAAGAACTTCGAGACCGAATGGAAAGGTCGCATGATGTCCGGCTGGGGATTCTCGGAATCACCACTGGTTGACGGCGATTGGGTCCTCTGCACCCCTGGGAGTGCCGAAGCCATGATCGTTTGTCTCGATAAAAAAACCGGCAAGGAAATCTGGCGATCGGCTGTCGAAGACACGGGGAGCAAAGGGAGCCCCGGTGCGGGCTACTCGGTCATGGCGATCAGCGAAGGGGCCGGAGTCAAACAGTATGTGCAACTGATTGGTCGCGGATTGATTGGGGTTCGAGCCAGCGACGGCAAGCACCTCTGGAGCTACAACAAAATCGCCAACGGTGTCGCCGATATCCCCACGCCGATTGTGAAAGGGGATTATGTTTTCGGTTCCACGGGCTACGGAGACGGCGGCTCGGCCCTCGTCAAACTGCAGCGAACTGCCGATGGGGTCGAGGCGGTCGAGCAGTACGCGCGAGCGGCCAATGAACTGCAGAACCATCACGGTGGGATGGTGCTGATTGGCGATCATCTGTACTTCGGTCAGGGTCATAACAATGGCTTTCCGATTTGCATTGACCTGCTCTCGGGGGATGTCAAATGGGGTGGTCGGATCCGGGGTGAAGGAAGCGGTTCCGCAGCGATCACCGCCGTCGATGGCCACGTAATTTTTCGCTACCAAAGCGGTGAAATCGCCCTCGTCGAGGCGACTCCCACTGAATATAAGCTCAAAGGTTCGTTCAAGCCCGAATTTCAAGAGCGTGAGTCGTGGTCACACCCCGTCGTCTGTGGCGGAAAACTGTATCTGCGTGAACAGAACATCCTGATGTGTTACGACCTGACTAAATAATTGCGTATGGAAACTTTACTAAACGAAAAAGCGATCGCCGATCGCGTGTCGGAACTGGGTGGGTCGTTCACGGAAATCTACCGTGGACGACCCCTCACCGTATTAGGCGTCTTGAACGGCAGTGTCATCCTCGTCGCAGACTTGATTCGTGCCATCAACATCCCGCATCAGATCGGCTTTGTGCGGGCCTCGAGTTACCGAGGTGAGACGACGGTTGCTGGCCAACTGACGATCGATACCGACCTGCTCCCCGACATCACCGGTCGTGATGTGCTGCTGGTTGATGATATTTTCGACACCGGACGAACGATGGCCCGGTTATTGGGCGAACTGCAGCGGTATCAACCCGCCAGCATTCGCTCGATGGCTCTACTCTGGAAGCCCGCTCGCCGCGAAGTTGAGCTCGTTCCCGATTTTTACGGGTTTCAGATCCCGGATGCTTTCGTCGTCGGATATGGCCTCGATTACAACGATGACTACCGTCACCTGCGGCAAATTCAGGTGCTAAATTCCGAGGAAATCTGATTCTCAGTCAGCGGTTCAGCTCGTCACGTCAGTCTCGGCGGGAATTCGCTGCAGAGATTTCAACCCGGTGACAACGGCGCGACACCGGTGACCGCGTCCAAGTTCAGCGGGCCATAGATGTGTGGGAAAAGCTGGTTGGCGTCGGGTGCATGTTCCCATCGAATCGGCGGCAACACTTTGTCCGGGTCAATGGTCAGCACGACCAACCCGGTTTGCCCCTGAAAGAACCGTTCAACAACCCCATCGAGTTGTTCGGCGGTCGCGCAATGGATAAAGCCTTGGGTGGCGAGTGTATCCCCTCGATATTCCCCATCGACTTGAGACGCTTCCCAACGCTGCGGTGTCGTGATATGCAGAATCGACGAGGCCATTTCGAAAAATCCTTGATCGGGTTCAAGCCGAAATCAGAGTGCAAAAAAGGGAATCAGTCACCCAGCAGAATCGGGCCGTCACCCTGCCATTCGATCTGCCGGGACGATGATCGCATTCCCTTGGCCGTCAGTAAAGGGAGTTCCCACAGCATCTGACGGTCACGCACCTTTGGTCAGCAAGACGTTCAGTGAAGACTTCCCTAACAAAGATCTCAACACCCTCACCGACTTCGCCAATCGTGGCACCGGCATCTTGCCGGTGATGACCTCTCTAACTTCCTCACCGACGGCCGCCGCCCGGTGACGCAAGGTGGTTTCCATGTCGGCGGAAAAGTGGCTGCTGACGTTCATACGGTTCAGTACTCCTCATACGCAAATAGACCCGCCATTCACAACGAAGTCATCGAAATCTCGGCGACGAAATTGCGAGGAAAATTCCACACCGGACAAATCAACAACCCCCGCCGAGTCACCTCGGCCTCATCCCAGGCCGCCACAACATCCGGGTAAGACCTCAGAGGAAACCAGGTGACACAGTTTTACCTTGAAAATCCGCTGTGAATTTGCTCGAATGGTTGGGGTCGCCGGTTTTGATCTGTTTTGATTTGTTTTGATTTGGAGCGGAATGATGGCGAGGATGGCACGAGCGGAAGTGTTTGCGCCGGATGAAGTTGCGGTTGTGCATGTGATGAATCGCGTGGTTCTTCGCTGCCACCCGCTGGGTGACGATCCCGTCAGCGGCAAGAATTACGATCATCGCCAAGTCATGATTGAAAAACCGTGACAGCGATTGGCCGAGGCGTTCGGGATCGACCTGCTGGGATTTGCCATCATATCGAATCATTTTCATTGGATTTGATTCTGAGGCCTCGTCCGGATGTTGTGGCAGTTTGGGATGATACCGAGGTCGCTCGCCGGTGGTTGTTGATTTGTCCGGTGCAGAAGAATTCGGCAGGGGATCCGGGCGGAACGGGGACTGGGTCCGTCCGCAGCGCCTGTCCCCGTTCCGCCTGAGATGCTTTCGCCCCCTCCCGCTTCGCCGTCATGAACCGTACTGACTCGGCTAAACGCAATTATTCTTGTGTCCCCTACCTTCTCTCTCGCCACTCCATCATTGGCGACACACTGTCGGCTCAACTCAATTGTTTTAAATTATTGTTTGTTTATTGTTAGTTTCGAATGCTTAGTTCAGGCAGCGAATTTTTCAACGTAGCCATCATCGCTCCGCGTGATGTGGCTCGATCACAAGACGATGATCGTTTCGAACTCGCGTCCAACAAATTCCGATGATCTTTCTTTGGTAGATTCGGACAGAAAATTCATCAGAAAAATCCGGCTTTATGAGAACCGCGAATGGTCTCGTTTTGCCGAGGTGCTCGCGTGGATTTAGGCTTATTGATGGTGAAGTCGGCGGTTTTGAACGATTGTTTGGTTCACGACGGAGCCACATTACAGAGCGATGATGGCTACGTTAGGGAAGCCGATTGCGGCTTTCTCACACTGTGAAAAAACACACAGGTTTCAATCGCCGTTCCCTTTGTGCGTGCCCCCGCTCGGCGGTGGTTGTTAATTTGTCCGGTGCGAAAGAATTCGGCGGGGGATCTGGCGGAAAGGGGACTGGCTCCGTCCGCGGTGCCTAATATCTTGAAAATCCGAGCAATAATGTGATAATCGAACAGTTTCCGTAAGCGTCAATCGATCGCGACAAGATGCCTGGTTGCGATCATCGGCTTGTAGATCGTCATGCCTGGGAACTTCGAGTTCGTGGGACAACTGGATCGCAAGCCGTTTCATTTCAAACCCGAACCGTCGCGAGAGCCGCGTTTGCGAGCTCGAATTTACTAGGATGGGATGTCATGATTACCAACACCTCCACAGTTTGTTCGGCGACAATTATCCTTCCGCTTTAACGACAATTAGAATTCCCGGCGTAGCCGGAGGGAATTTCTTGCTTCCTGGGGGAGGGCAAAACGGAAGGAGGCCGTAGGCCGACTGGAGTTTTGCCCTCCCCCAGGAAGTTTTTCTTTGGTGATCCCCCCCCCGGTCGTCAATCACGATTCCAGAACGGCGGCCTTGGACTTCTTTGCTGATTCCAGGCGAAAGCTCGGAAGATTCACCTCCAGGATGACGCTGTGATGCACCAACCGGTCGATGGCCGCGGCGGTGGTCAGTGGATCTTTGAAGATACTGTCCCATTTTGAGAATGGGAGATTGCTCGTCAGCATCACGCTGCCTCGTTCGTAGCGTTCGGCAAGGAGTGTGAAGAGGACTTCCATTTCGTCTCGACTCTGTTGCACGTAGCCGATGTCGTCGATGATCACCACGTCGAACTTCGACAACCGCTTCAGCACTCGACACAGCTTCAGGTCTCGCTTCCCGGCCAACAACTCTTGAACCAGTAAACTGCACGGACTGAAGTACACCGGTCGTTCATGTTGGCGGATCAGTTCCTGACCGAGCGCACACAACAAATGAGTCTTCCCGGAACCGCTATTTCCGAACGCCAGAATATTTTCACGACGGTCCACGAATCCTCCCTCCAGGAGTGTCCTCATCTGCCTCGACACTTTCGTGGGCAGACGTTTCAGATCGTAGGAACTCAACGTCTTCTCCAGCGGCAAATGCGACTCGCGAAGCATTCGCTCGATACGCCGTGTACGACGTTCGTCGCATTCGCTGTTGGTCAATTCCAGAAGATATTGTTCGTAGCTCAAGGTCTCTTGAACGGCCCTCCGCGCTGTTTCTTCGAACCCTTCACGAAACGCTGGCAAATGCAGTGTTTTCAACTGATCCTGCAACGTCGCGTTCACTTCCTTGTGAGTCGCCATTCCAGACCTCCCTGTCTTCGAGTAATTGATCGAAACATGACAAATTCACCTCGTCGACTCGCACCGCTGTGACCTCCGGCACAAACGATGCGCTTCGCACAAATTGTTCGACGGCCTTCGCCGTCAACTTCACATCCCCATCCATCAGAATGCGAAGTGCATCATCGACCTGCACTTCCCCATCCAGCGCCGCCAGTTCTACGATCGCCAAATATTCACGAACCGCTCGCGTCGGTAATTGTTCCTGCAACATGTCGTAAGCCATCCGGAACCGGGTCGTTGGGAAGATGTCCTCCCGATACCGGTAACGCTCGAACGCCCCGGGTTTCCGAACCAGCCAACCGATCACGTGCCGATAGTTGATCTTGTTCTGACCTCGTCCTCGAAGTCGTGGAATCCGTTCTATCAACGTTCCCCCGTACCAGACCTCCAGGTCCTCAACACACAATCGAACCTCGACGAATTCACCGATTAATCGGCTCGGAACCGAGTACCTATTTCGATCGACATTCACGGTGCTTCCGACACCCACGTGGACACTCACTCGACGCCAGTTCTCGTATCGTCGAGCCGGCAGAGGACGCAGATTAACACGCTCGGATTGCAAGCGAGTTTCACGGCCAAGGTTCCGCTGTCGCAGCAGATCATCGAGAAATTTTGCATAGGCTTCACGACTCGCAAAATCCCGCGAGCCACGCAACATCAATGCCTGATCCACCGCCTCTTTGAAATGACGATGAGACGATTCAACATCGCCATTCTCGTTGGCTTTACGGGCCTGAATCCGCTCTTTTTCCAACCCGTAATGGTCCATGAGGTTCTGATAACGGATTGTGAATTCCTTCGTCTCGGAGAGATTGTTCACTGCCGCGCTCAACCGGTCGGTTCGATGTCGAATAGGGACACCACCTAAAAACCACACTGCCCCTTGAAGACCTTCACTCAGGCTCTCGAAGCTCTCCGAGAAACAGATGTTCCCCCATTCCCAATTCGAGTACGTCAGCACGAAGTGAAACAACATGTGGTCAAACCGCTGGCCCGTCAAGGTCACTTCCAGGCTCGTCATGTGAGTAAAGTCTGACGCACACACACGACCAGGTTCATGAACCTGGCTGAAGAAGACTTCCTTCTCCGGGCCCTGCGTGGCGCGCCAACGTCGAACACCGCGCTGAAATGTACGCAACTGGCCGTTCTGAAACTGACCTGGATACTCGCCTTGAAGCCAGGCAAACAACACCTTCCCCTGCAAACCGGGATTCTCGCTTAACTGCTTCTGGACACGATCCCAAACCGTTGCGAACGGATCGGGTCGCGTACGCCAGTCGTGACACGCTGACAGCTCGCTCGGCATTCGATTCGCCTTCCGATACTTCCGGGCCGTCTTCTCATCCATGCCCGTCTTTAAAGACGACACGCGAAGTGAATGGCCCGCAGATAATAGAGAAAACAACTTCCGAACTTGGGCATCCTGAGTCATCGCAATCATCCGCTCATCGGAAAATTGCCATTCTCGCCTCAAGCACAACCTGCCGACCACAAACCGGGAATTCTAATTGTCGTTGCCGGGATTTTTAATTGTCGCCATACA
>Ga0114978_10000439_pt1 | contig 35146 bp, 25 predicted proteins | sample S_140212_EF_Meta_FD_87027 | JGI IMG/M metagenome (GOLD analysis project Ga0114978, IMG submission 87027) | Freshwater microbial communities from Lake Simoncouche, Canada to study carbon cycling - S_140212_EF_MetaG | ecosystem: Environmental > Aquatic > Freshwater > Lake | place: Lake...
ACTCACGTCGGCCTACGCTGCGCCGGGGCTTCGCAAAGAGAGGCGAAGAGCCCAGCAACTCGTCTTCCGAAAACGGTTGTCGCGGCGTTCGTTCGAGTGGATGACTCTCACGAATGCCCCGACATGTCTAACCATTTCGCCGGCGCCCGCGAAAAGCAAGCGGCATCCGGGACACGACGTTTTCGCTGGGATTCTGAGAGATTTTATGTTGGACACATGTGGCAATCTTGGAAAGTCAAGTAGATTTTTTCGGCTGCCCATCCGATGTTCAGGAACCCGTTTTCTGTAGGACGAATGCCCGCCCGGCAACACACGCCCATTGGCGGGGGTGTCTGCTCCAGCAGGAATGCATGGGCCATGTTCCGCGCGACATCCATATGCGTCTGATCGACAACAAGCTGTTCGTGCACCTGCAGGGAGTCCTCACGGCGGTCGAGCAACGGCTCACCAAGTCGGATGGCAACGGCGCGGAGTTGCTCAAGCATCTCCGCAGCTACTTGGTGTTCACGGGCCGCCTACTGCTCGAGGCCATGGTCGGCGACGGTCTTGCCTCTCAACACTCGTAGCTTGGGGATGATCTGCTCAGCCTGCTCTTTCTTTCCGCGTGGCATTGAATGCCCTCCTTTGGTTGTGACCGAACCAATATTCTTGCTCTTTAAGTGGGGCCGCACAGGCTTCGAATCCAGCCCCGGAAAGAATCCGCCGACTTCGTAGTGAGCCACCGTAGTCACCGTCGAGCGCTGATGCGTTCGAGTACGTAATAAAATACTGGTGTGAAAAAGATACCAAAGAGCGTTACGCCGATCATTCCAGAAAATACCGTAATGCCCAACGACCAACGCAGTTCTGCTCCGGCCCCCTTGGCCACAACCAGCGGAAAGACGCCCAGAATAAAGGCAAACGAAGTCATCAGAATCGGTCGCAGTCGCAACCGGCAAGCCGAGAGCGTGGCGGAGGTGGGATCGTGTCCCGCATTGCGCAGAGTCTTGGCAAACTCCACAATTAGAATCGCATTTTTACACGCCAGTCCCACGAGCACGACAAATCCCACCTGCGATAAAATGTCGATTGGCAGCTTGGCAATGGCCAGGCCCACAATCGCGCCCAAAAAGCACAGTGGCACGACCAGAATCACGGCCAAGGGTTGCAGCCAGCTTTCGTAGAGAGCCGCCAGCACCAAAAACACCAGCACCACCCCCAGGCCCAGCAGCACGCTTGCGGTGTTGCCGGCAATCAGTTGGAGATAGAAGATCTCAGACCACTCATAGGAAAAGTTATCTGGCAGTTGCTTGCGGGCAGTTTGTTCGACCTTGTCGATCAGCACGCTGCCGCTCTCGAAGATATTGGGAATGCCCGTTATGGCGGCAGCTGGATAGAGATTGTAGCGCATCATCATCACCGGCCCAAGATCGTTGCGCACGTTCATGAGCGTTGCAAGCGGCACCATCTGCCCGTTGTTATTAGCAACTTTGAGGTTCAGCAGATCCTTGACGGCGCTGCGAAATGGTACGTCAGCCATAATCATGACCTGCCAGAATCGTCCAAACAAATTGAAATTATTGACGTAGAGGGAGCCAAGATAGAGCTGAAGCGTGTTGAAAACCGATGCAATTGGAATGCCCGCTGCGCGGATTTTCGCACGGTCGATATCCAGAAAGAGTTGCGGAGAATCGGCGCGGTAATCGTTGGCAACAAAGAACAGGCCCCAGTCGGCCATTACGTCTGCAAATTGAGTGGTGGCTTCTTGAATAGCTTGCGGTGTGGAATTGCCTCGATCTTGAATGAAGAATTTAAACCCGCCGGCAGTGCCCAGGCCCTTCACGGGTGGTGCAGGATAAACGCCAATCACAGCGTCTGGAATTTCAGCTTGGCATCGAGTGCGCATCGTTTTCAGGATTGCCATCGCCCGAGTCTCGGGTGTTTGTCGATGCTTGAACTCATCGAGCACCAAAAACATCGATCCCCAGTTGGGAGCACTCGAGTTATAAAGAAATGACATGCCAGCGATTGTCAGCGTGCTGGAGACGCCGGGAATCGTGAACGACAGTGCTTCAACATCAGCGAGCACCTGATCGGTGCGCATGACAGAGGCACCATCTGGAAGTTGTACGGTGACGATGAGATAGCCCTGGTCCTGCAGTGGCACAAACCCCACCGGATAAACCGCCACGGCCTTCCACGTGAGCACAAGCAAGATTCCGTAGAGGCCCATCGTCCAGGCGCTGCGGCGCAGCAGCACCGCCACAATTTTTACGTAGCCGTCAATCACTCCACCCAAACCCCAGTTAAAGAGCCGAAAGAAGGGGCCAAGCAGCAGGTTAAAAATCCATTCGAGGGGGTCTTTTCGGGCAGCAACCTGCCCTGATAGAGGATGGGGCTTGAGCAGGATGGCTGCGAGGGCCGGACTGAGCGTGAGTGAATTGATGGCGGAGAGAATCGTTGAAATAGCGATTGTGAGGGCGAACTGTTTGAAAAAGAGTCCAGTCACTCCCGAGATAAACGCACACGGAACAAAAACGGCCGATAGTACGGCCGCCACGCCAATCACGGGGCCCGTCACCTCGCTCATGGCCTTGACTGCCGCATCCCGCGGCGAGAGTCCTGCGGCAATCCAGCGATCTACATTTTCTACAACCACGATTGCATCGTCCACAACAATCCCGATCGAGAGCACCAGACCGAAAAGGGTGAGTGTGTTCAGACTGAATCCCATCAGGGCCATCGCTGCAAAAGTGCCAATGATTGCCACCGGCACAGCAATCAGCGGAATCAGCGCCGCCCGCCAGTTTTGTAGGAACACCAGCACAACGATCGCCACCAGAATGATCGCATCGCGGAGGGTCTTGACGACCTCAAAAATAGATTCCGTGATGTAGGGGGTGGTGTCGTAGCCAATGATGTAATCGAGGCCAGGTGGAAATTGTTTCGCCAACTTCTGCATCGTCGTTTTGATGTCCCGCGAACAGTCCAGCGCGTTGGTATCTGGGAGTTGAAAGATGGCCACCGTGACCGAAGGCTTTCCACTACTGCGGCAGACCTGAGAATAGTTCGATGCGCCGAGTTCGATGCGGGCCACATCTCTCAACCTTACGATTGCCGTGCCAGGCACCGTGGCATCTGAATAAACGATGATGTCACCAAACTGCTCAGGCGATTGGAGTCGGCCGACGGCGGAAACAACCTGCTGCGTCTGTGGATTCAAAGGCGAGGACGATTGACCGCTGACGCCAACAACAACCGGTACGTTCTGCTCGGCGATTCGATCTCGGATATCTGCGGCGTTGAGTCCTCGGGCGGCAAGTTGATCGGGATCAAGCCAAGCTCGTATGCTGTAATCGCGTTGTCCCAGAAAGAGCACATCGGCCACACCGTAACAGCGGAGCAACTCGTCTCGGAGATGAATCGTGGCATAGTTGCTCATGAAAATATCGTCGTACCGGTCATCCGGCGAAAGGAGACTCACCGTCAGAAGGATGTCGGGAGACGTTTTCTTGATGCCCACCCCCTGCTTTTGCACAACCGGCGGCAGCAGGGGCATCGCCAACTGCACGCGATTTTGTGTTTGTACGAGCGCAAGATTGGCATCGGCGCCGATGTCAAACGCGAGCGTAAGGATGTACATGCCGTCGTTGGTCGACTGCGACCGCATGTACATCAACTTGTCGACGCCGTTGACCTTTTGCTCGATGGGTGCGCCGATCGTGTCGGTCACCACGGCCGCATTGGCACCGGGATAGGAGCAGGTGACTTGAATGATCGGCGGAGCGATTGGCGGAAAGAGTGAGATCGGCAGCGAGAATACGCTGATCGCTCCCGCCAGCGTGATGGCAATTGAGATCACAGCCGCGAAAATCGGACGCTGAATAAAAAATGTGGAAATCAAGGATCGTCTGGCCGAGCGGCGTCAGGGCTGGCGGCCTCTCCAGCGGGCAATGTATTCAGTAACACAATTTCGTCCGAAGCGAGCCTCGGCGTGACAGGCTTTCCTTCTCGGCACCGCTGCAGGCCTCGCACGACGACTCTGTCAGAAGTGCCGAATGGCTTGCTGGGATCCGTCGGTTGAACAGTGATCCACGTGCCAATCTTTTGCCCGACGAGCACCTCCCGCGTAGAGACCACGTTTTGAGCATCCACCAGCCAGAGGATTTTTCTGTCCTGGTTGCTGGCAATGGCGGGCTCGGGCACGAGCAGACGCTGGGCCGGCTGCCCCAGCGGCAATCGCACCCTCGCAAACATCCCCGAGCGAAAGAGCGGTGGCTTGGGCTGGTCCGGATTGGGATCGTATGGGTTATCAAGTCGCCCTCGCATGGTGATCGTTGCCGTTTGCGCATCGAGCTGATTATTAAGAAAGTCGACAACGCAGCGATGGGGATATGCTCGTTCCAAATCATCGACGAGCCCGACGTCGATAAAAAGTTTTCCGGCAGTGAGGCCGCTTGGATGCGATGTAGATCGCATGGTTTTTAAGACTCGTAAGAGGGTTGGCTCATCGACATTGAAATAGACAAAGACGGGATCAATAGAAACAACGGTGGTGAGTGTCGTCTGATCTTGATTGATGAGGTTACCGATTTGAAACTGCGTGCGGCTAACCTGCCCGTCGATTGGCGACACAATCGTGCAGAAGTCAAGATTCAATTGGTTAAAGTCCTGCTGCGCACGGGCTGATGCTAACGAGCCAGTATTTTCCTCAAGCTTTGCCCTATAGGAATCCAGTTCCTGCTGACTGGCCGCGCCTTTGGCAATCAGTTTTTCATAGCGATCTATTTGGATTTCTGCAAATCGCCGCTCGCCTAGCAATTTCTCAACAGTGCCTTTGGACTCCGCGAGCTTGGCAAGAGAGGGCCGCGGATCGATCTCGTAGAGGGCATCTCCCTTGTGAACAAATTGCCCGTCGCGAAAAAATACTTTGCTGAGATAGCCGCTGACCCGGCTGCGAATATCGACCACAAAAACAGAATTGATTCTGCCGGTGACTTCCAAATATTCTGGAGCCATTCGCGTCTCAAAACCAAACACCATCACCTCCGGTGCAGGAGCCGCAGTCGCAATCTGCGGAGCAGTCTTTGCGCAGCCAGCACAGAGGCATGTCAAAAAACATGCAACCGCCGACACAAGCAGACGTCGGGATCCATCAGTCATTGGCGCGAGGGAGCATTTCGAATCGAGGTCAGAGTTCATGGTTCACACAAGTAGCAGTGAATTTCGTGTCTGCACAATCAGTGGCTTGGACGGTGGAGTGAAAAAGGAAATGCGAGGCCACATCGTAGCAAAATGCATGTTTGTTGATGTTTTGTTCATGCGATCAACTCGCACTGGTGGATGAATCAACGGTCCAGCCGATTGTTGAGGCGGCCACCATGCCGTGCGACTGCAGCAGCAATAGTTCCCGAGTCCGTGTCGTTTATAAAGCCAAGAAGGGCTAGAAAGAAGGGGCGTGCCGGCTTGTGACGACGGGTAGCGGGTTTGGTTCGGCGACTTCGGTCACGATGTCCTCGTCGCATTTTGGTGCAACGTCCGTGCCGTTGAGGGGAAGACGAAATAGATTAACTCGGCAACTGCGGTTCAAAGTTTGGCAGCCGATTGGTATAAGTTCTCTCCATCGACCACGCCCTCCTACGCCTCCACTGTGTTCCCTCATGCAACATGCTTGTCGAAATGCCGACACGACATACAAGAGTCTCACGAGGAACTTCTTCGGTCATTTCTTCCGCAGTGTTATCGTTTCTTTGCTTGTGGCCGTGGCCTTCGGGCACACCGCACGCAGCCACGAGCCGGCCGTAAAAGCCGGCGTTTCGCAACCAGTTGCTGCTGTATCGCGGGTGTCTATCGAAAAACTGACGCTTGCGAGCGTGGATGGCTCGCTCCACAGCTTTAAGGATCTCCTCGGCGACGGCCAAGCGGTTTGCTATACGTTTCTCTATCCGGGTTGCCCGTTGGCGCAGATTTATTGTCCGGTGCTCAACTCGCTCGCTGCCGAGTTTTCCAAACAGGGCGTGACGTTTGTGGGAGTGATCTGCGAATCCGAGGCGATCAAGGATTTGGAAGCCCACAAGAAAGAGTTCAGTATTGCATTCCCAATACTCTTGGATACCAGTTTTGATGTGGCAACTCTGCTTGACGCCACGATGACCCCCGAGAGTTTTCTGGTAAGTCGCGATGGCACCGTTGCCTATGCTGGTCGGATCGATAGCCGCTATAGGGAACGGGGAGTGAAGTCGCCGGCAAAAGTCCGCGACGATCTTCGTGAGGCCATCCTGGATTTGCTTGCCGGAAAGCCTGTGCGCATCCCGCGGCTTGTCGCCGGCGGCTGTCCGCTGGATCGGCCTGAGGTGCCACAACAGCATGCCGCTTCCGTACCGAATGCCGAGGCGCCAACCGTCGAAGCCGTTACGTTCTACCGTGATGTGCTGCCCATTCTCCACGAGCATTGCCAGCGGTGTCATAGCCCCGGTCAGGTCGGTCCGTTCGGACTTTTAAGCTACGAAGATGCGTGCGACTGGATAGAAACAGCACTCGAGGAAATCGACGCCAAGCGAATGCCGCCGGCGCAGGTTGAAAGCGAGTTGGAACTCTTAGGCACGCCTCCCCCGAGCCCTGCAGAAGTGGCAATGCTTCGGCAGTGGGTAGCCTCCGAGAAGCCGCAGGGAAATCCTGACGATGCGCCAACCTTGGCTCCGCTGCCCGACTATGGTGCGTTTGAAGAGAGCCTTGGGCCGCCCGACATTGTCATCGATCTCCCGGCTGTCGCGCAGCTGGGGCCGCACGGCGACGACATCTACCGTAATTTTATTTTTCCGCTCAACAGGCCGAATGATCTCCGTGTCCGCGCTATACAGCTTCTTCCGAGCAACCGGGCCATCGTGCACCACGCGCTCATCGGTTACTTGGACCGCGCCACCTGCGTGCAGGCGGTGAAGGACCACGGTGGTCGGGATGGAATGTCGAATCCGCTCGATCAGATGCCGGGGTTCTGGGACGACATGGGCTCCGGCTTCAAGGTGCCGCCAGTGCGGGCAGACGGTATCCCGCGTACGTCGTTCGTCTCCGGCTACATTCCTGGCAATCGCTCGATGATCTGTCCGGAGGACGTGGATGTCATCATTCCAGCCGGTAGCGATATCGTTGCCCAGATGCACTACCACCGCACCGGCAAGCTCGAAACCGATTCCTCGCAAATCGGTCTTTGGATCGACAAAGATCCGCCCGCTGTGACGAAGAAGATGATGAACATGGTGTTTCTCTTCGGCAGTTTTCAGTCGATACCCGCCGGCGTGAAAGACTATCGCGTGACGGGCCGCTACACCCTCGAACACGACGCTGCGTTCGTCGGTGCCGCACCGCACGCCCACGGCCTGGCCATATGGATGAGCATACAGGCGACGTTACCGGGACAAACCAAACCGCTTCTACTCATACGGATTCCAAAGTGGGATTTTAATTGGCAGTCTGCTTCGTGGCTCAAGACGCCGTTGCGCCTTCCCAAGGGAACGGTCATTGAGGCGGAAGTTTCGTACAACAATACTGCCGACAATCCGCACAATCCGTACGACCCACCGCAGACAGTGTGGCTGGGGGAATCGACGTTTGACGAAATGCTGTTGCCGATGCTGCTGTTGGCGTCCGACAGGCCGCTCGACCCAGAGTCAAAGTCATTTGTGGCGTTCAACATGGCCATGGCTCGCAGCGAATTTCTGCGGCGACTCGTTGAGCATAACTATCAATACCGTCGAGGTCCCGACGGCACCGTCGCGATTGACCCCAATTACAACAAAGAAAATCACCCGCAGTCGATCGAGGATGCCAAGAAGCAATGAATACCAGCACACATGGATTGTCGATTGTGGCCGAAGCTCTCGGGGTGTCCGTAAGGCATGGCGATCGTGAAAAAAAACTCCTCGACGGCATCACGTTTACGGTTGAGCCGGGCGAATTTATCTGCGTGCTTGGGCCCAGCGGCGCAGGAAAAACGACGCTCGTGCGGGCGCTTCTCGGCCTTACACAGCCCACGACCGGAACGATCTCCATCGGCGGATTGGATCCGACTCGCGACGCCGACACGCTCCGCGGACAGGTGGGGTACGTGCCTCAACAAGATATTATCCCGGCATCGCTGCCATGTGAACGGGCATTTTATTACGCAGCCAAGATCCGTCTCCCCACAGACACTCCAGTTGACGACGTTCAGCGAGCCATCGACCGAGTTGTCAATGACGTGCGACTCGAGCACGTGCGGCACACACCGGTGGGCATTCTGTCCGGCGGCGAAATCAAGCGGGGTAGCCTCGCAGTCGAACTCCTCTCCAAACCGGGCCTTTTGATCGTGGATGAGGCCACCAGCAGCCTCGATCCGGCCAGCGAAGCCAGAATCATTAACCTCTTGGCCGATCGCGCGCGGGCGGGCATGACGGTATTCTGCATCACGCACCATCTCGACAACGTCGATCGCGCCGACAAAATCATGATCCTTGGTCACGGATGCGTGCTCTGGATTGGTTCGCGGGTGGAATCGCTCGGGCATTTCGAAGTGAATCGACTTTCGGACGTTTATCTGGCGATCGAAGACAAGCCGGCCGAATACTGGGCAAAAAAATGGACCCAGCGACAGGCTGAAAACGCCCAGATGCAGTTACTGGCTCCATCGCAATCAAGTGGGCCACTCCAGACGGCCACACACAGTCTGCCCGGCATGAAAGCCTTGCGTGGCCGTCCGCCCCGTGGGTTTCAGCAGTTTGGCACGCTCTTGGGCCGTGGACTGGAAGTGATTCTGCGAGATCGTCCGGCGATAGCCACACTTCTGCTTTTGCCAGTAGCCATGGCCAGTCTGATTCTGCTCTGTTTTTACTTCACTGATTTTCACAGACCTGTGGCGGTGACGCGTTTTCTCGATCCCGGTGAAAAAGATGTGCTGGCCGATGTCTGGGGGGATGTTCAGCAGGCCATCGCAGCCAAGAGCGTCTCTGACTTTAACGGCGGCCCAGTGTCAGTGGCTGCCCAGATTCGAGTGTTTCTCGACAGTCAGCCCGATATGCTCGAGCACCTCCGCGAACCATCCACGCAACGACTCGTCCAAGATGCGCTCCTCGACAGGATGCCGCTCATGCCACAAACTGAAATCGTGCATCCGGCAGATTCCTACAAGCTTTTGTTTGTGGTGAATATCGCAATCACGATTCTGGGGTTTGTGACCGGCGTCAAGGAAATCGTAAGGGAAAAACCGATCTACGTTCGGGAACGGATGCACAGCCTTGGCATCATGCCCTACACGCTCTCAAAATTGGCTCTCGTAGCGATTATTCTGGCAGTGCAAGTAGCGATCTTTCTGGCGGTCATCGACATCGCTTTTGAATTGCCTTTCGACATGAAATGGGGAGGTGGGCCAGTTGCGATGTACCGTCGAGGTCCGCTGCTGGAGTTTGGATTTAATTTCCTCGCTGCCGTTGCCTGCGCGGCGATCGGCATGATCGTGTCGGCACTGGTGCGGTCTTCGGAGACGGCCTTTCTGGCCGTTCCACTTTTGGTAACGCCGCAGTTGCTCTTGGGTGCGGGCATTCTTCCAATTCGTGGAGGGTTGCTCGACCTGCTGGCAAAAGTGTTTGCACCGGCCTACTGGGCTTACCGCGGCGTTCGGTCTGAAGGGGCCGGCGTGCCAATAAACTGGCGCTCATTTGGGCCCTACGATGATGCACTCTGGATTCCCTTGGTGGGGCTCCTTGCGCAGATTGCGGTGGCAACGATCTGCGTGATGCTCGTCCTCCGCTGGCAGGATCAGAAGCGGTCGTAGATGTGTGATGCTCGGCTTTTAGAGTTTGAGCCTATCGACGGGTGGATGACTCCGCAGCCACACTTCCCACGCGCCCGGCATGTTTCCATTAAATGCCACCGCCCATGCGGCGATCAGCACGGTGGCCAGTAGCAGCGACGCCACGAAGCAGCGGCCGTTTATATCCAGCCGCAGCCCCTGCAACCGGTCGGCAAAAACAACCACCACAAGCGAGGCCGCCAAGCCGACTGTGCCCGGCCAGACGCCCCCTTCGATCCCGGCATAAAACCAAAACACGCCAAGCAACGCGGCCACGATTGCGGCCAGCAGATTGGCACGTCTCGATGATGCACTACGGCTGCCGGATGGCTCGCGGCAGGAGAGCACGTAGAGCAACACGATCACAAAAAGCGGGGCATACCACATCCAGTGACCAATGCACTCGTCATACACATACGCGAGATCGAAGATTTCAATGAGTGGCTCGCCGAGCGCCTGCACGACAGGGTTGTCTGACGGCGGCACATCGATCGGGCCGCTATGTCGCATCTGCATTCGGCCGTCAATGGAGTCGGCCGAAATGTGAATGCCCTGCCCAACACACATCACGCACAAGAGCAGCATTGTGAGCATTTGCCACACGTGAGCCCCGCGAGCCGCTGCACGCTCAAACAGCTTCAGAAAAACCACCGACAGCACGACCGGCGCCCCAATGTGCATCCAGTCTGCAGCCCCCGGCCAGCCGCGAGATGCCGGCACGATTGCATTGACGATCGGCCTGGCATAATCCAGAAAGTAGCACTGCAATAAGAGCAGGCCAAAGAGATCGGCCTCGAATCGGCGTGGAGTCGAAGGAGTGGAAATGGTCATAAGAGTAGCGTATAGAGAAGGGTCATTGGCCTATAAGGATGCTCGCAGTTTAACAGGATGCCGACAAACAGGCTGCGTCTGCTTTGGTATAAACTGAGGGATTCGCCTGCTCATCACCCTACCGATGACGCAGGTTGCAGACGCTCTCAATTGTAAAAAATCATCTTGGCTTTGGAGACTTCTCATGCCCCACGTGCGTGCCTTTTTCTCAAGCGCAGCTGCGACATGCAGTTGCCTGCTCTGGGCCAGTCTGCTGCATGCACAGCCCCCGCTACAAGCAGCCGTTGCCAATTCCGTCGGCATGCAGATGCAAGAACTCCCTGCCGGAAAATTCCGGATGGGGGCAGGCGTTTATGAAGTGGATGTCACGCTCACGCGACCGTTTGCGATCGCCACGCACGAGGTAACGCAGCGGCAGTGGAAAGAGGTGATGCACACGCATCCGTGGCAAGAAGGCGGCGAACGTGAAACGATTGACCAGAAGCTGTCCCTTGGAATTGCAAAGAGCAACGTGGCAGTCGGTGACAACTACCCGGCGGTCTGCGTCGAGTGGGATGCTGCACAGGCATTCTGCCAGAAGCTCACCGCTCTTGAGCGTGCGACTGGTGCGCTGGCAGCCGATAGCGAGTATCGGCTGCCAACAGAAGCCGAGTGGGAATACGCCTGCCGTGCCGGCACCACAACAAAATATTCGTTTGGCGACGACGCATCGCTCTTGGGCGACTATGGTTGGTTTCGCGACAATTCCAGCGGTCATGCCGAGAAAGTTGGCACGAAGAAGCCAAACGCCTGGGGGCTTTACGACATGCAAGGCAATGCGTGGGAATGGTGTTCCGACTGGCTCCTCTGGCCAGCCATGACACTCTCAGGCGGCGAGAATCCGACCGGCCCTGCGGCTGGGACGTTTCGATCGTTGCGTGGTGGATCATGGTGGTTCTCTGCGGAACTCTGCCAGACCGCCACTCGCACCATGCTCCCGTCTTACGATTGTTCGCTGTTTGGCTTTCGGGTTGTGCGAAGCGCCGTCCGACTACCCATCCCAGCCGATCAACAAAAGGCTTTGCCGAAAACTCTGGCGGAAGAAAAGCCCCAACAGAGCGCGACGCTTCCCCGGGCCATCCCGCTTGAAGAGATCGAAATTACACCCGACGTTGTCTACGGCCACAAGGATGGAATGGCTCTCACGTTTGATCTATTCCGGCCAACCAAAAATTCCAAGGGCCTTGGAGTGGTGTATATGGACACCGGTCTTTGGGTTTCGATGTGGACACCACCCGAATTAAAGCTTGGCTTCTTCAAGCCCATCATTGATGCGGGCTACACCGTGTTTTGTGTTCACCACAGCAGCAGTCCCCGGTATCTGCTTCCCGAGATGATTACTGATACGAAACTAGCCCTGCGTGTGATCGAGGAGCGGGCGGCAGAATTCAAGGTCGACCCCAAGAGGCTCGGCGTGTTTGGATTCAGCGCTGGCGGCCAACTCGCGCTATGCCTGGGCATGACCGACGACGCGGGGAAGCCGCTGGAGGGCGAAGAGCGGTCGAGGATTGCAGCGATTGCCGTCAGTTTTCCCGTGAGCGACTTGCGGGGTATCGGCAATCCGGAAAACCCGCTGCGTAAAGGCATTCCAGCGCTGCGCATTACTGAGCCGCAGGCAGAAGCTTGTTCGCCGATCCTGCTGGTGCGACCACACGTGCCGCCGACGCTCGTGATACACGGCACCCGTGACCGATTCATTCCGCTGGTGTGCAGCGAACGGCTCCGCGACTCGCTCACGCAAGCAGGCGTCGACAACGAATTGGTTGTGATTCCTGATGGCGACCACGGCTTTGATTCACAGGGCAATCGAGAAATGTTTGCCGCCATCGTCCGCTGGTTCGACACGCACCTTGCCACGCCAGCACCGTAATAGCGGGCCTGCGCAAATCACCCAAGATGCGTAGGGCCGCACTCCCCCAGTGATTTTTCAGGCAAGCTGGGAAACATTGGGGATTCTGAAAGCTCCTCTATCTTCTTCAGAATCCGCATACACATCGCCATCCATTCAATGTGAAAAAACATTCACCCGGACGGCATTTTGCGTACGAATCTACCGGTAGAGAAACATTTATTGGTGAATGCTGCGCGAGAAAAGTGTTTCGTTTGCCATGTGTTCTTGCTGTTTTTCGGTATTCCATGTTGCCTTCACACCGCGTTTACAAGATCGCATCGTTCACCAAGACGAGTTGTCTTCTGGTGGTTGTCTGCGCGATTGCGCTTACGGGTTGCACGCCGTGGGGCCAGTATTGGCGAAACAACATGAAGGTGGGGCCAGAGTATCTGCGGCCGCCGGCGCCTGTGGAAAACGAATGGATCGATTCCCAGAGCGAGCAGGTGCGATCCAATGCGGACGCAGAAGCCCTGTGGTGGGAGCAATTTCAAGATCCCATTCTCAACGGTCTTGTACTGCAGGCGTACGAACAAAATCTGTCACTTCGCGATGCTGGCTTTCACGTGTTGGCCATGCGGGCGGCGTACAACATCACGGTGGGTGGATTCTTTCCACAGAATCAAGCGGCACTCGCGAACTATGGCCGATATCAGTTTAGCCAAAATGTTGGCGCTTTTAATACGTTATCAAGCGGGGCCTTTAGCTACTGGGGCACTGGTCTCAACCTTTCGTGGGAGTTGGATATCTGGGGAAAACTGCGTCGCAATATCGAAGCAGCGAAAGGCAAGTATCAGGCGAGCGTGGAGGAGTATGACGCGGTCCTTGTGAACGTCATTGCCGACGTGGCCGACCGTTACACCGATTATCGGGTGGCTGAAAAGCAGGTTGCCGACATCAGTCGTCTCGCAGGACTTCAGCGGGAATCGCTGCAGATCGCTCGAGCCCAATTTGAGGAAGGCATTAAAAGTGAACTCGATGTGTCGCAGTCAAAACTCAATCTTGCGAATACCGAAGCCCTGATTCCATCGTACGAAAGAATCTCTCGCGTGGCATCCAATGCCTTGTGTGTGCTTCTAGGAATTGCAGTGGAAGATCTGCACGCTCGGTTGGGAGACCAAGACATTCCCAGCACACCGCCATTCATCACCGCTGGTATTCCCGCCGAACTGCTGCGGCGTCGACCGGACGTGCGGCAGGCCGAGCGAGTTCTGGCTGCACAGTGCGCCGAGATCGGCGTGGCCGAGGCAGAGCTTTATCCGGCACTTGCAATCAACGGCTACATCGGTGTTTCGGCAAACGAGATTGGCGAGTTATTTGAATCGAGTTCCCAAATTGGATTTATCGCACCGGCCGTCAACTGGAAAATCCTGAACTACGGCCGCTTGCTCAACAACATCCGCCAGCAGGATGCCAAGTTTCAGTCGTATGTCGCCAAGTATCAGGATACAGTTCTGCGGGCCGGTCGGGAGAGCGAAGACGGCATCGTCACATTTATCAAGGCTCGCGAATCAGCCCGAAAAAACAAGGAAGCCGTGAACGCAGTCGAGCGATCAGCCGAGCTCGTGCTCATTCAATACAAAGAGGGTGCATCCGACTTTAATAGAGTGTTCGTGGTTCAGAAAAACGAAGTCGAGGAGAGAATTAAACTGAACGACAAAGTCGGCGCTGTCGCGCATGGCATGATAACCCTCTACCGGGGCCTTGGAAGCGGGTGGCAGTTGCGATTAAAGGAAGTGGGAGCCAACGGGCAGTGCTGCAAGCCATTGCCGAGCGTTGATGGCGTTTTGTGTGACGATTACATCGGCAAGCAGCCACCAGCCGGCTTCGACGCTTGGTGCTTGTGGTGGGAATGGATGCGGGGCCACAAGCCGCGGTAGTGCGGCGTGGCTTTTCGGCACATTACCGCTGTTTGGAAAAACGCAGCAGCGAGTAGAAAAAGATCGGCGTCAGAAAAATGCCGAAGAGCGTGACGCCGAGCATGCCGCTCAAGACGGCGACTCCAAGCGTGCGACGCATCTCCGCGCCTGCTCCTTGGGCCACCACCAGCGGCATAACTCCCAGAATAAATGCCAGCGAAGTCATCAAAATAGGCCGCAGCCGCAGCCGGCAGGCTTCAACCGTCGCCTCGCTCAGTGGTTTGCCCTCTTCTAAAAGCTGTTTAGCAAACTCCACGATCAGGATTGCATTTTTGCAGGCGAGGCCTACCAGAACGACAAACCCGATCTGCGTGAAGATATTGATATCCATGCCCGCCCACCGCACGCCAAAAATCGATGACAGCAGGCACATGGGCACAACCAAAATGACTGCCAAAGGCATGGCCCAGCTTTCATAGAGCGCAGCCAATACAAGAAACACAAGCACGACTCCCAGAATAAAGAGATAAATCGCGGTATTGCCTGAGCGAATCTGCATAAACGCCATTTCGGCCCAGTCGGAGGCCATCAGGGGGGCAATAGCGGCCTCTGCTTGGAGCCGATCGAAGTGTTGCTGCACGATTGCCAAGGCCGAAGTACTCCCCGTGCCGAGGGCAGGCTCTCCATAGATCGCCGCAGCAGGATAGAGATTGTAACGCATCACCAGCGACGGCCCGACCCGGTCTTGCACGCTCATCAGCGTTGTCAGCGGCACGGGAATCTTTTTTGTATTGAGCACCTTGAGTTGTTCAAGCGTTTGATGGATATCCTGTCGGTGACTGGCATCAGCTTGAATATTGACCTGCCACGATCGTCCGAAACGGTTGAAATTATTGACGTAGTAGGATCCCAGTTGAATCTGAAGCGTGTCGAAAAGATCTTTCATTGAAACGCCTACGGCGGCCGTCTTGTCGCGGTCGATATCTAGAAAGAGCCACGGCGTGCTGGCCGAGAAATTGCTGAACAAGCCTCGCAGGCGGGTGTCTTCCCGGCCGCTTTCAACGATTCGATCAGCCGTCTGTTGCACCTGAGTGAGTCCGTAGTCGCCGCGATCTTCCACAATCAACTTGAATCCCGCGATGCTACCGAGGCCATCCACTGGCGGCGGCCCAAACACATCCACGTGTGCCTCGTCGATTGTCCTGCGCCACTCCTCCCGCAGACGCTGGGCTATTGCATCGGCTGAGGTATGTGCGTCGCGTCGCCTTGAAAAGTCGTCGAGCATCACGTACATCGCTCCCCAGTTGGGCGCATTGGCCCCCAACACGATCGATTGGCCCGCAATTGAAACCACATGGGCAACGCCCGGTTCTTCGAGCACACGCTTTTCGAGCTTCGCCATCACCTTTTCTGTTCGCTGCACGCTGGCGGAATCGGGGAGCGTGACATTCACAATCAAGTAGCCTTTGTCTTGCTGGGGAATGAATCCCGTGGGCACCAGCGCAAACAAAATGTAGGTGCCGTACAGCAGCCCACCGTAGGCCAGTAGAATCGGAATGGAAAACCACAGGGATGCCTGCACCAGCCCGGCATAGCCACGAGTGAGGGCGCCAAAGACATCGTTAAAGCCGCGAAAGAACCAGCCAGCTACAAAGCCCAAAAGCCGGTCGAGCACATCCTTCTCCGCCCCTTTTGGCTTAAGCAGAATGGCCGCCAATGCAGGGCTGAGCGTGAGGGAATTCACGGCTGAAAGCACGGTCGACACGGCGATCGTGAGGGCAAACTGCCGAAAGAATTCGCCAACAATTCCAGAGATAAACGCACAGGGCACAAACACTGCGCACAGCACGAGAGCCACGCCAATCACCGGACCGGTGACCTCTTGCATTGCGCGAAATGCCGCCTCTCGGGGTGACAGCCCGTGCTCGATCCAGCGTTCAACGTTTTCCACCACAACGATTGCGTCGTCCACCACGATGCCGATCGCCAGCACGAGGCCAAACAGGGAAAGATTATTGAGACTAAATCCCAGCCCTGCCATAAACGCAAATGTGCCGACGATCGCAACGGGAACGGCCACCAGTGGAATGAGCGTGGCCCGCCAGTTCTGTAAAAAGACAAGCACCACCAGCGCCACGAGAATGATCGCATCGCGAAGCGTCTTTAAGACTTCAGCCTTTGACTCCTCAATAAACGGCGATGTGTCGTAGACAATCTGTGATTTGAGGCCAGCCGGAAAACGCTCGCTGAGCTGGGCCATCTGCCTGCGAATGCCCTCGGCTGTTTGGATCGCATTCGACCCAGGAAGCTGATAGATATTCATGCCGATGCTGGGTTCGCCATCGAGCCGACAGAGTTGATCGTATTGCTGCGCCCCGAGTTCGATGCGGGCCACGTCTCGCAGTCGCACGATCACCGAGGCCACGTTGGCTGTTTCGGAATCGATTTCCTTGACCACGACATTGCCAAACTGATTGGTGGACATCAGGCGGCCAAGGGCCGAGAGAGGAATCTGAAACGCCTGCTGATTGGGGGCAGGCTGCTGGCCGATATTGCCAGCGGCAACTTGAAAGTTCTGATTTTCCAGCGCCAGCCGGATATCGTCGGGCATGATCGCAACTGCCGCCATCTTTTCTGGATCCATCCAGACTCGCATGCTGTAGTCACGCTGCCCAAGGAAATCGACATCCCCCACGCCATCAACCCGCAGCAGTTCATCGCGAATCTGAATGGTGGCGTAGTTCGAAAGAAATGTCTCGTCATAGATTGGCGTGCCGTCGGCATCCTTTTGAGACGTGAAGTTGATGATCATCATCGCGGCCGGAGATTTCTTGAGTACAGACACTCCTTCTCGCTGCACAAGCTCCGGCAGGATCGGCATGGCCAGCGTGACTCGCACCTGCGTGAGCACCTGCGCCATGTTTAAATCCGTACCGGGTTTGAACGTGATAACCAGTCGGTAGCGGCCGTCGTTGGTGCACAGGGAACTCATCGAGAGCGCATTTTCGACGCCGCTGACTTGCTGCTCAATCGGAGCGGCGATCGTGTCGCGAACGAGTTCGGCATTGGCCCCCGGATAGATCGTGGAAACCTCGATCGTGGGGGGCGTGATCTCGGGATATTGCGTGGTGGGCAGGACGAAATAGGCAACCGCGCCGCAGATCACAAGCACGATCGAAATCACCGAGGCGAAGATCGGCCGTTCGATGAAATATCGGGCAAACATAAGAGGAACTCTACAGAACGCACGCAACTAGAAACCGAGAGGCTAGTCGCCAATCACGACACTTCACGTTGCGGTATGTTAGCGTATCAATGATGTTTTCGGAGGGCAGCCGAATTCCAATTCTGTAACGCAGACTGCGTCTCGGGGGCTCATGCAACATACTTTCTGTAAATCCCTGGTATGTGCCTGACCGAGGCGAGCTTGCGAGCCGAGGGAAGGCACATACCAGCGACGATTTGATAAGGCGGGTCATCGAGGCTTTCTTGGAAGTGTCTTAAACCACCCAAGGAACCAACGATGACCCGCCCGCAACGCCGCCTGTGAGGCGGTGCTGGCTGGCGTGCCTTGGCAGCGGTGCCAGTTCCACATGATCCAAAACGCCATGGCACACGTGCCGAAGATGGCGATGCGAACGGATGTCGCCCGGGACCTGCGTCGCATCTTCGACGCCGACGAGCCGGCTGAAGCGCAGCGACGCCTCCGCAAAACGGTCAACCGCTAACAGAAAACAGCTCCTGATCTCGCCTCTTGGCTCGAAGACAATATCCCAGAAGCCCTCACGGTGCTACGGATCCAGGCACTCCACCGCCGCAGACTCCGCACCACAAATGGGCTGGAACGCATCAATATGGAAATAAAACGCCGAACCCGTGTCGCCACGCTGTTTCCCAACGAGGCATCGCTCCTGAGGCTCGCCTCAGCCGTCCTCAGCGAGATCAGCGACGAATGGGAGACCGAAAGGGCCTCCATGAACATGGAAGCCACGTGACCAGCCCAATCAAACCGCGATATTTACAGAAGAGATGTTGCCTTATCTGCCTGCTTGCTACGTGGACACCGGTGCGCGTGCATGGCCCGCGTACATGATCTGCAGCGAGGGAAGCCGGCCGAAGGTGAAGTCGAGACGCCGGTCGAGCCCGCAGGGGCCAAGCCCGACGAACGGGCCGACACTCAAGCCACGCGCGACGAGTTTGGCTCTAAGTTCAGCTGGCGTGATGAATTTCGCCGGATCGTGTGTGCCCCGCGGCAGCAGTCCTAGGACGCTCTCGCCCATGTGCACGATAACGAAAACCGCGAGCATCGTGCGGTTGATGGTGTCGAACAGGAACAAGCCTCCCGGCTTGAGCACGCGGGCGATCTCGTCGATCACGCGGTCGACATTAGCAACGTGTTCCAAGACGTCGACGCAAACGACGCAGTCGACGCTACAGTCGGCCAGAGGGATCGCTTCGCCGTTACCGACGCGATAGTCGATTCCAAGCCCTTCTTTGTCGGCGTGAGCCTTGGCGGCGGCGACTGCTGCCTCAGTGGGATCGATTCCGATGACGGTCGCTCCCCGCTTCGACAGCGCCTCTGCCATGAAGCCGCCGCCGCACCCCAGATCGAGAACGGTCCGGCCCTGCCAGGTGCCGACGACCTCGTCGAAATGCGAAAGACGCGCAGGCACGAGGTTATGCAAGAGTCGCAGGAACCGCTGCGATCCGTCCCACCAGTTGGATGCGTAGGTGCGGTAGATGGAGAGGTCATTGAGCATCGCTGGTACTTTGGATAGCTTTTGCGGCCGGCTGCGGCCAAAGGGCCACCATCGATCTGAAGTTGCCTTGCTGGCCACCGTAGGGCTGTCATCGGTGCCACGTCGTCTCGACGTTAAGCCATGTGCACGTTCGATGCAAATAGCACTGGCGGCAGCACCGATTGCGCCGATGGGCGCTCCGAGGCCACTGCAGAGACGACTTTTTCAAGGGCAGTGAGGGCCAGCCCTCAGCTTCAGCCTAGCCCCCCTATCGTCGTACCAGCCGGTGTCGCCTGCATAATCTCAGTCGACTGTAGCCAGCCGACTGTATCTTTAACAGCGAAGCATCGGAAAATACCGACTTCATGGGGTGGAGAGTGCAGCACCGGCAAGCCGCTCGTGCAGAATGTACTGACAGACCAAAGTGATATGCGAAAAACAAACGTCGTCTGTGCCGTGTCGCTGATGGCTGTGACATTACTTGGCGTGGCTGCAGCAGCCGAGGCTCTTGATTCGCTGGAGCTCGGTGCATTTGCCCCGTTCGAAGCCGAGCCTGAATCGCAGGACGAGACCGACCAGTTCGTGCCGATGCCCCATTGTACGGAAGCCACACAGTCGCCCCCTTCGAGCGGCGTGGATTACGGGAATTCTGATCGACCAGCCCGCCAGTTCTACGTGAGCAGCATCATTGGAGGATCATTCCTAGCTGTGAGCGCCGACGACAGCCCGTCGCCAATTCTCACGGCTGGAGGTGCGATGGGCGTCGCGTTGGATCGGTCCAACGGCCGGCTACGCGTCGAGCTCGAGGGCCGATATCGTGACCCCATTGAACAGACATATCTCGGGTTCAACAGGGAGGCGCCGCAGCTGGGTCCCGGCCCTCCGGGGCCCATTCCATCCAAGCCGGACCTCGTCGGCACGATGCAAGCCAAGGCATACGGCGGGTGGTCGGTGATGGCCAACCTCTGGCGCGACTTTCAGCTCACCGAGTGCCTTGATGCCTACGGGGGGGGAGGCATAGGTGTGGCTGGCTTTGAAACCTCCTTCCAGCAGATTGATACATCAGTGACCGCTCCAGTTGTCAATAAATATTTGACCGAATACGCTTGGCAACTCGGCGTCGGCGGTATCTGGAACATCAACGACCGCGTCGCGGTCGACCTGAGCTACCGCGTGTTCGGTCTTGGGTGGACTATCACTGCGAACGACCTTGCCTACGGCTTCGTTCGAACAGAAGTTCTTCTCTCTCTGCGGATCTACGAGCCATTTCGCGGGCTGATGCGTTGATGCAGAGCATGATCATCCTCGGGTGCAACGCTGTGTGCGCCCACCACAACCACTCTTGCCAGCCCGGATAGCCGCGATGACGTGATCTCGTGCCACCGCCGTGAAAGCACCGACACCGGTATCACGGCGTCTTCGCGCCGAACCATCCGCTGCGGCCGGCCGTCACCGCAGCGGCGAAAAGGCAATGCCGGGAAGCAGGGAGAAGTCGCGACCTGTTGGCATGCGGGTGAAAGTCACACGGCACACGAATGCTGCGACACGAATGCAACGCGCCGCTCCAACCGCCGCCCGCTGATCGTACTCGGGGAAGGGCTGCGTTGAACGTGAAAAACTGCTCGATGAGCGACAGTTGCGGGGGAGTTTCAAAGTCGCGGCACAGCCCGACGTGCCGTGAACGGCCTCAACCTTCACCCGATCAGCCATTCGTCAACCGTCCGTCGCTTGCGGAAGTGCCGTTGACCGATCTATCCTTTTATCCTTCATTCATGGGGGCAGATCAATCGCGGTCCGCCAGTACCTCGGACCTTGCATCCTGGAAGTGGCATATCTAACATAAGGAAATCGTTAGGGCGCTTACCATTTGTACGGAAACCATGCCCGTGCTTGAATACGACTTCGAGAATAGCGTCGGGTTTTGGATCATGACCGCGGCACACGAGTATCAGCGGGCGATTAACGAAGAACTCGCGCCAACCGGCATTACGTACCGGCAGACCCAGGTGCTCGGTTTTCTCGCGATCGAAGGGCCGCTCTCTCAAGCCGAACTGGCCGAGCGGATGCATCTGGAACCGGCCACCCTCGTCGGCATTCTCGATCGCATGGAACGCGACGGCTGGATCAAACGCCTCGCTTGCAGCAACGATCGCCGGCGAAAGTTGATTCACCCACAACCGTCGGCCAAGCCGGTCTGGACGAAGATCGTCGCGTGCGTGAAGCGTGTGCGGGCACGGGCAACGCAAGGGATGAAGGCCAGCGAACTGGCGACTCTTAAACGATTATTGAATCGCGTGCAAAAGAACATCAATCAGGGGCTTGCCGCTCTGGAGACAGTCTCATGAATCGCAATATCGCAATCACATTCACGCTTCTCTTCAGCATCACATCGCCGCTCTTTGCGCAACCGCCAAAAGGCCCCGTCGCTCCTCCAGCGCCGCGCGTGTTTGTCGCCACCGCGCGAGTAGAAACGCTCGACGAACCCAAGAGCTTCGTTGGCACGGTCATGCCCTTGCGCAAAAGCGTTGTCGGCAGCGCTGCACCGGGCCGGGTGGAAGAATACCTCGTCAACGAAGGCGACTTCGTAAAAAAGGGTGCACCCATCGCGCATCTCCGCCGCGGCATCATTGGCGCTGAGAAGCGGGCCGCCGAAGCCGAGCTTGAAGTTCGCAAGGCAGCTCTCGCCGAAATGGAGAACTCGCTGCAAGATGAAATCGCGCAGGCAAAAGCTCAAGTGGCCATTGCCGAAGCCAATCATCGCTTTCAACATGCTAAGGCCGAACGCGCGAAGCAATTAGCCAACGCCATCACCAAAGAAGCCCTCGAAGAAGCGTTGAGTCTCGAGCAGCAATCGCTCGCGACCGAGAATAATGCGACCGCAGTCTTGCGTTTGCTGACCGGCACTTCTTGGGAACAAAAGCGCGAACAATGGCGGGCCCGCGTCGCGGTTCAACAAGCCGAAGTCGAACGCATCAGCGAACAATTCGATCGCCATACCATGTTCGCTCCCTTCGACGGCTGGGTCACGGCGGAGTTCACCGAAGTGGGCCAGTGGCTGATGCAAGGCGACAAAGCTGCCGAAATCGCCGAACTCGGCAGCGTCGATGTCGAAATCGCAGTGCTCGAAGATTATGTCACCAAGCTCACGCCTGGCGTGATGGGCAATGTCGAAGTCCACGCACTGCACGGCCAGCGCTTCGTGGGTAAAGTAGCGATCATCAATCCCCAAGCCGACGCGCGAGCTCGCACCTTTCCCGTGAAAGTCCGCGTCGAAAACGTTGTGGACGAGCGCGGGCCGCTTCTCAAGGCCGGCATGTTCGCACGCGTGACGCTTCCCGTCGGCGATGCGAAGCCGCTCCCGATCGTTCCCAAAGATGCCATCTCCATCGGTGGTCGCACTCCCGTGATTTATGTTGTCGACACCGCCGGCGGCAAAAGCACCGTGCGGCCTGTACCTGTGACGCTGGGCGTCGCGCAAGGCCACTGGGTTAGTGTGGGCGCGAATGAACTCAATGCAGGCGACATTGTCGTTGTTGAAGGAAATGAACGCCTCCGCCCCGGTATGGAAGTTTGCGCTGAGCCAATTCAGATCAGCTTTCCGTAAACCTGTTTGTCAGCATCTGCCGATCACCTGCCTAAGATAACTCACCGTCGCCTGCCCGTGACGAGAGACTCGATTATGAATTTGATTTCGCTCTTTGTGCATAACCCGGTGAAAGTCACAGTGGGCGTGATCCTGCTCTTGCTGTTCGGCATTCTGTCGGTCTTCACGATGCCGATGCAGCTCACGCCGGAAGTGGAAGTTCCCACGCTGACCATCGAAACGGCATGGCCCGGCGCCAGCCCGGAAGAAGTGGAAAAACAGATCATCCACGAGCAGGAGGAGCAACTGAAGAGCGTCGAAGGCGTGCGGAAGATGACTTCCGAAAGCATGGACTCGATGGGGCGGATCACGCTGGAGTTTCCCGTCGGCATCGACGTTAGTGAAGCGCTGCTCAAGGTCAACACCAAGCTCTCGCAGGTCGCCAGCTATCCCGAAGATGTTGACGAGCCTGTGATCAATACCTCGAACGCTGCGAATCGGCCCATTGCCTGGTTGATCCTTGGTGAGCGCGTGCCGACGCGCGCTGAAAAGGACAAGTTTGTCGGGAAGAATCCGGATCTCAAGCCCATCCTGGATAAGGTGTATTCCACAAAAAACGAAGGGCTGATGATGCACCGGCTGAAAGAGTTGGCCGAAAGAGAGCCACGCATCAAGGCCTGGATGCCGAAGGATCGTGACGTCACCACGCTCCGCAAGTTTGCGGAAGATTACATCGAATCGGCTCTCGAGCGAGTCGATGGAGTTTCGAATGCCAACGTGCTCGGCGGCCGCGAGGAAGAACTGCAGGTAGTCGTCAATCCCGAGCATCTCGCGGCCCGAGGTCTGACGATTAACGACATTCGACTCGCTTTACGAGGCCAGAACGAAGACACATCGGGCGGTGACTATTGGGAAGGAAAACGCCGGTATGTTGTTCGGACGCTGGGGCAGTTTCGCTCGCCGGAACAAGTCGAGAACGCGATCGTTGCCCGCCGCGACGGCGTTCCCGTGTACGTTCGCGATATTGCGAAAGTGGTGGAGGGCTACAAAAAGCCCGACGGCATCGTGAAGCGATTCGGCACGACGAGCATTGCCATCAACGTGCAGCGTGGCGTTGGGGAAAACGTGCTCGATGTGATGAAGGGAGTTCGCGCCGCCACGAAAGATTTGAATGAAGACATTCTGCGCAACAACGAATTGCAGTTGGTGCAGGTTTACGACGAGACCGATTACATCTACTCGGCCATGAACCTCGTCAGCGACAACTTATTCTGGGGGGGTATTTTCACGTTTGTAACGCTGCTGGTCTTTCTCCGCAGCGGCTGGTCGACCGTGATCATTTTCGCGCACATCATCATCAGCACCGTCGGTGCCTTTCTCGTTATGGCGGCGCTCGGTCGCTCGTTGAACGTCCCCGCGCTCGGCGGCTTGGCCTTTGCGGTCGGCATGCTCGTCGACAACGCGATTGTCATGCTCGAAAACATTTTCCGTCGCCATCAGCGGGGCGAAGATCCGGAAACGGCCGCGGTCAACGGGGCCGGCGAAGTGTGGGGAGCGCTGCTCAACGCTACGTTGGCAAACCTCGCCGTGTTTATTCCGGTCCTCTTCATTCGCGAAGAAGCCGGGCAGTTATTTCGCGATATTGCGATCTCGATTTCGGCGGCGGTGGCCCTTTCGATGCTCGTCGCCGTGGCGGTGGTGCCAACGGCAGCGATGCGCATCCTGAAAAAACACAAGCGTGACAGCGAGGGGAATGTCATTCTGACCGAGGCGAACCCACGCCGAGAACGCCGCTCCTGGATGGGGGGAATCGTCGACCTGCTGATGCTGCCGATTCGCATGATCTTGGGAGTGGCAGATCGGGTCGCCGAATGGATGGTCGCACTGTTGATCGGGGTCAACCGCACACTCCAGGTCGGCCTGTTGCCGCGGATCATCGTCGTGTGTGGTGTGGTGGCTGCCTCGTGCGTGCTCACTTGGATGCTGTTGCCGAAGGTGGAGTATTTGCCGAGCGGCGATCGCAATCTGGTCTTCGGCATCATCATTCCGCCGCCGGGCTACAACCTCGACCACTTGCTGAAAATGGGCAACCTGGTGGAAGAGGAATTACGGCCGTTTTGGGATGTCGAGGCGACGGATCCCGACGTCATCAGTGGCAAGAAACTGGTAATTGACGATTTCTTTTTCGTGGCCCGAAATCGCCAGGTCTTTATCGGAGCGAGAGCGCTCGATCCCACTCGCGCGAAAGATCTCGTCGGCGTCATTCAAAAAGTGGGTGACAAGCTTCCCGGCACTTTTTTGATTGCCAAACAGGCAAGTTTGTTTGAACAAGGACTTACCGGCGGGCGCACGGTCGATATTGAAATTACCGGGCCGGATATCAATCAATTAGTTGCGTTCGGCGGCCAGATCTTTGGGCAGTTGAAAGGTTCGCCCGGTGCACCCGGCCTGATGCCGGCCGCACAAATTCGGCCCACTCCCAGTTTGGACCTGGCGAATCCAGAAATGCGGATCTATCCGAAGTTTGAACAAGCGGCTGACCTGCGCATGTCGGCGCAAGAACTTGGTTACGCGGTCGACGCTCTCGTCGATGGTGCGTATGCCACAGACTATTACAAAGGTGGCGACAAGATCGACCTGCGGATCGTCGGCGAAGATCGCTTCGCCAATAGCGAACAGAGCCTGCAAACTGTGCCGATTGCGACTCCGAGTGGCCAACTGGTGCCGCTCGAAGCCCTCGCTGATATCCGCTTGGAACCAGGCCCGGAACAGGTGAATCACCGCACGCGGCAACGGGCTATCACACTCGAAGTGAGCCCGCCCCCGGAAATGCCGCTCGAACTCGCGATGGACATGATCACTAAGCAGGTGATTCAGCCGTTGCAAGCCAGCGGCCGGTTGAAGGGTGGCTATCGCATTAGTCTGGAAGGAACGGCTGATAAACTGCGCAGCACCTGGCAGTCGCTGCGGTGGAATCTCGTGCTCGCCATCGTCATCACGTACTTGCTGATGGCTGCGACGTTTGAATCGTGGGTTTATCCCTTCGTCGTGATCATGACGGTGCCGCTCGGTGCCGTGGGTGGTTTCGCCGGCCTGTGGCTGCTCAACATGTGGGTGCTGCAGCCGCTCGATGTGCTCACAATGCTCGGCTTCATCATGCTGGTCGGCACCGTCGTGAATAACCCGATTCTGATCGTCGAGCAATCGTTGATTCACTTTCACGATGATCACATGAGCATCGGCGACGCGGTGATTGAAAGCGTGCGAACCCGTATCCGCCCGATCTTCATGACTACAATCGGCGGCCTGGTCGGTTTGTTACCCCTGGTGCTCGCGCCTGGTGCCGGCAGTGAACTGTATCGCGGCATCGGCGCGGTGCTGCTCGGCGGTTTGCTTATCTCCACGGCGGTGACGCTGGTATTCGTCCCCGCGCTGCTGAGCGTGATGATTGAGTTGCAACAGTTGATCTTCGGCGGTCGGCGTCGCGATCATTTCAACGATGCGCCCGGCGGCAACCTGCCGAGGAGAGGAGAGGATCGCCCGGTCAACGGCACTTTCGCAATGGATGAACCAGCGTTGAGCGGCCGATAAAGTGACCTGCCCCTCCTCAACGGCACCACTTCCAGAGGGTGAGTCTGGTGGTGTCACAACCAAAGAAGGGCATTCAATGCCACGCGGAATGAAAGAACTGGCCGAGCAGATCATCCCCAAGCTGCGAGTGTTGAGGCCGATGTGGGGAGAGGCAAAACCGTCGCCGAGGCGGTCAAGAAGATCGGTGTGACGGAGCAGACGTACTACAGATGGAAGAAGAAGTACGGCGACCCTCGGATTGACTAGGCTAAGCAACTGAAGGATCTCGAGCAGGCGCAGCCCGACGTCTTCAACCACATCAACGAGACGGCACCGCGGCCAACAGCGGCAGTCGCTTGCGGCTCGAGACAACCACGCCGCCGGGCTTCTCCACGGTGACGGCGAACGCCGTGGCCCGGCTGACCGTGAGCCGCGGATCGATTTGAACGACGATGTCGCCAGCGCCCTGCACCGGCATGTCGAACACACCGCCATCAACGGGATAGGCCTCGTCCCGCTGCGCATCGAAGATCCAGAGTTGATACTGGGAGACGGTCGGGTCATTGGCCTCCAGGCCCCGAAACCGCATGAATCCCTTTTGCGTTGCCTGGCTCCAGACCACGTCCCCCAGATCTCCGGCCGTTTTTGCGTCGTCCTTGCCAGAGTTAATCGTCGGATCGTCCCCTGCCTTTTTCCACGCAACTGTCACTGGCTCGGGATCGTTGGCTAGCAGCTTTTCGCGGCGCTCTGCCAGGGTCGGCGGGGCCCCACCACCGAGCGGAGGTGCCGCGATCCGCGGCGCCGCGCTCCACTGCCAGAGGAGCACCCCGGCCAGGCAGGCAGCCATCCACCAGCCCGCCATCGCAAGACGTGAGCGAGCGGCAGTCCCTCTACCACGCCTCTGCACGTCGGGCTTGGGCTGGATGACGCTGATCCGCGGCAGGTGTGCCGGCGCGTCGCGCCTGATTCTTTTGGCGAGTTCGGAGGGGAGTGGCGGCAGTGAGCCGCCGGCACGGCCAAGCAGTGCCAGCTCGATCGCCGCGGCGGCGAGTTCCCAGTCGTTCGAGGCCATTTCCGGGGCTGCCTCCCAGGGAGCGTCGTCAGTTATTTCGTGGTTGCTGCTCATCGATCGCTCCCTCCGGCCGTCAATCGGCCGTGGCGGGCTGCGTCGCGTTTGGCCAGCTTGTCTCGAAGGCTGTCGAGCCCGCGGCGGATGTGCGACTTAACAGTGCCCAATGGCAGGCCCGTGCGATCGGCAATCGCCGCGTGCGAAAGGCTGTCGTAGATCGAAAGCCGAAGCACCCGCTGCTCATCGGGCTTGAGTTGTCCGAGATGCGCGTCGGCGAGCTTGGCATCGTCGCCCAGTTCCAGCCCTTGCCCGACCGACACATCACCGGCGGGATCGACCATGGAGTCGACCCCTGTCTGGTGGATCGATTCCGTTTGGCTCAGACCCGTCCTCCGGCGAAGACTGTCGATGACGCGTCGTCTGGCGATCATCGCTACGAAAGTGATCTCCTCTCCCATCAGAGGGTCGAATCGGTCGGCCGACTTCCACAAATCCACGAACACTTCCTGTACCACGTCCTCGACGTCCTCCCGACTCGCCAATCGTCGCCGCGCGAGCGTCCAGACAAGCCCGCCGTACCGGGAGATGCACTCCGACACGGCCGACTGATCACCACTGGCCATCCGCAGAAAGAGCGAGTGTTTCAAGACAAGCCTCCTCTGAGTATCCCAAACGTTGACAGTCATCCCGGCAGGTGATCTACCAGACGATCAGCCCTGCAGCAAAGGATAAGGATAGCCCGGTCAACGGCACTTCCGCAAGCGTTGGACGGTTGACGAACGGTCGATTTGGGGGAGGGATCCATGGCGTTGTCCTCGTGAGGGTGTCTGGGCATTGGCGGGGCCGCCTGACGAACTGAGGCGGCAAAAGCACGAACGACCGAGCATGATTGTCCCCCAGCAGTCAGGCCCGGTCAATATTTTCTACCGGATGCAGTAGACGGCGTCGGAGGAGCGGATCAGCAGCGAGTCGCCGGCCACGGCCGGCGTGGCCCAGAACACCTCGTCATCGCTGCCCACCGAGGATTCTCCCAGAATCTTGAACTCGGGGCCCGCCTCCAGCACGACCGTTTTTCCGCGTTCGTTGACCACGTAGATGCGGTTGCCAATGACGAGCGGACAGCCGACGGCCGTGGTGCCGCCCGGCATCCGCTTACGGTATTTTTCCACGCCGGTCCGCTTGTCGTAGCAGACCGCCTTGTCGCCGAAGAAGTAGAGCAGGTCGCCGACGACCACAGGCGACGGCATCCCCGCGCCGCTCTTGTTCTTCGACCAGAGCACTGCCGCCGTCGCGGCCTGCCCCTTGGGTGGCGTTAGATCACCAAGGTGACCACGCGCAATCGCATAGACAGGCGCCTTGTTGCCGGGGCTCGAGGTGCCGAAGTAGACGCCATCGGCGTCCGCCACGACGGAACAGGCGAAGGATATATCGAGTCCGCCGAGCCGCCAGCGTTCCCTCCCGTCGTTGAGCCCGTAAGCGATCACTGAGGCCTGCCCCGCCGTCACAACCTCCACGGTGCCGCTGTTGTTCCAGATGACGGGTGTGCTCCACGCAGTGCCCTTGTCGCGGTCCGCCGTCCAGATGTCAGTGCCGGTCTTCGGGTCGAGGCAATGCAGTCGGGCCGAGTCGTCGTTGTAGAGTTGCACGAGGAGGTGATCACCCGCCCCAGTGCCGAGTGGGTCACGGAAAAGCACGGGCGACGAACCGGTGCCGAACTGGTTCGTGATCGGTTGCGGGCCGAAATTTCGCCGCCAGCGTTCATTCCCTTCCCGATCGAGGGCCACGAGCGTGCCGGTGCCGCCGAAGAAGGCGAAGACAGTATCGTCCGAAGAGCAGGGGGTTTCCGTGGCGTAGGTGTTGGATGCGTGCTTACCGAATTTCGGCACCGCCTCGATGACCGTCTTCGACCAGAGACATTTTCCGTCAGCTGGATCCAGGCAGAGCACCCGCCACTGCACCGGATCCTTGGGCGCCGATGCCATGCCCCAGGTCGAGAACGACATCACGCCACTCATGCCGCTGGGCTTGTCTGCCTTGGGGCCAACCGCCGTGGTGAGAAAGATCCGCCCACCGGAGACGATCGGCTGCGACCAGCCGGCACCAGGGATGGCGGTCCGCCAAGCCAGATGGTCGGTATTGCTCCAGGCCGTCGGCACCTTGGCGAGCGGAGCCACGCTCTGCGCGGTGCCGCCTCGAAACTGCGGCCAGTCGTCGGCTGCCGCGATGCCGACGACGATCATGCTGAGCACCACCCCGCGAAGAAGAGTAGACCGCATGAACATCCCTTTCCGTAGCGAAGCGTGATGGGTCATTGCTCCGGCATTCTAAGAGCCTGACTCGCGTTCCGGCGACCGCATTTTTTCGACGGGCATGCAGCGAGCCCAGCGGCCACTTCCGGGTAGGCTCTTCGATACAAACCAGCTCATGCCTGCATCCACCCGCACACTCCTGCCCGCTGACCTGCCCGTCGCCGAAGTGCTTGGCGACATCGTGGCGGCCTCGCGGACCGGCGCCGATGCTTCCGCGGCGGCGGCACAAGATCTGCGAGCCGATCGAGAAACTCAAACGGCGAGAGATCCACGACGCCATTCGCGCCGCCGGCCGGGCCCATCGCGACGCCCTTCGCGGCCCGCAGGCCGTGGATAACGTTCTGGCTGCACCGCAGAGCGTGGTTCCGGGTGCGTAACGCTCTGACAAAGCCGATATTTTGCACGTGGAAGATGCCTTCATGGCCTTCATGGCCGGCAGGGCATGGATGACTTTTTCCACACAAATTTAGCGGTGTATTGTTCCTCGTCAAAATGTTCATGCATCCGATCGCGGACCGCCTACGAATCCCTCACAGTCGGGGCCCTGTGGTTCCGATGGTTTGGCATTCACCACTTCTCAAAGGAAATCCTCATGCGTTGCTCATTGTTTCACCTAGCCCTCGGGGCCGCTTTCATCCTGCCGCTTGCCACAGTGGCCGTGGCCGACGAGTGTCCGTTAGCCGCCGCCCAAAAGGCTAAGGCGAAGGCCCATACTGTGGCCTTCAATGCCGAGGCAAAGGACATCGTCGACACCGCCGTTGCCGCCGGTAGCTTCAAGACTCTGGTGGCCGCTGTGCAAGCCGCCGGCCTAGTCGAAACCCTCAAGGGAGCTGGGCCGTTCACGGTCTTCGCCCCCACCGACGATGCATTCGCCAAGCTGCCCGCGGGCACGGTCGAGATGCTGCTCAAGCCGGAGAACAAGGAAAAGCTCGTCGCCGTGCTCACGTATCATGTGGTACCGGGCAAGGTGATGGCAGCCGACGTCGTCAAGCTCACCGAGGCCCCGACGGTGCAGGGTTCCAAGGTCAAGGTCAAAGTCGAGGGTGGCACAGTGATGATCGACAGCGCCAAGGTTGTGAAGACCGACATCCTCACGAGCAACGGTGTGATCCATGTTATCGACGCGGTGATCCTGCCCCCGACGGGCAAGTAGTTAGCGGCGTGAGGTGCAGCAGCGGTTGTCGGGAGCAGTCGGGGCCGGCGAAAACTGGCCCCGACTGCCCGCATGTGTGCAGCCTTGCCGCAGGGCTGATCGTTTATTTATTGTGAACGCATTTCTTCGAGATAGAAAACGCCATTATGATTCGTTTGAACGGACAGGGACGCGGGCTGTGGTTACGTCGGGGCGTCGGCCTCTGCCTGCCGACCAGGACCCATGCCATTTGTGGTCTCGATGCCGCGGTCATTGAGTCGATCCGCGACGCCGAGGATCCAGACACACGACAGGCATGGGCGCGGCAGATTGCGAGGCAGGGGGGTGACCTGCCCCCATGAATGACGGCAGCGAGTGTTTCTCAGGCTTTCTCGCCATAGAAGACCGCCAGCCAGACAGTAGGCTCGTCGGGGGTAGTCCAGTTCACGCGGTGCTTCTGGTGGGCCGCAATCTCCAGAAAAGAACCGGGGCCCATTTCGATTTCCAGGTCCTCGAACTGAATCCGGGCCGCCCCTTTGAGCACGATCACCCACTCAGCCTGATCTTGGTCATACCAGAAGGCCTCGGGCGAACAGTGGCCGTGAGAGACGATCCGCTCGACACGGACATGAGAAGCCGAGAGCAGAGTCGTGAAAATCTCTGAAGGCACGTTCGTCGGCAAGTCAGCGAAGATGTTGGGCGTGTTGATAGGGCGTGTTGATAGGGCGGCTTGATAGGGCGGCTTGGTTGAGCTAAAGCATGGCCGGAACTTGTGCGAAGCCTCTCCGATGTTCTCGATAGCCTGCCCAAGGAGTTGGCCAACTTCGACGTGCATGCCAACTGCCGCAAGAGCCAGTCCGCCCAGCATGAACGCCAAGGCAAACGGAGAGTGGGCAACGGCCGTGAAGGCAATCCCGAGGGCGGCAATAAAACCGCCGCAGCCAGCCAGAATGTGCCGCGGCGTGAGGCTGTTCCAGTCGATGATCGGGCCACGGTTTTTCGCGTGCGTAGCCGTGTGTGTAGAAACCGCAGTGCCAGCCTGCTTGGTGTCAGTTGGCATTGGCTTGAGCTTGCTGTCGGTGTCGAAGGGATGTTTGCCGATTCCATCGACTGCCCCCTTCAGCGTCTGGATGAGTGCACTTCCAAAAAGTCCCCGCACTTTTTCGGCGGGCACCCAGTTTGGCATGCCTGGATACCAGATCAGATCGTTTGGGATCAGCCAGCCCTCGTCGGCCATCGACTTCAGCTTGGCGAGTGATACGGGGCCTTTGCGTTCGTGGCTCTGCGTGTAGTACCAGTCATCGGCCATGTGCAGGTCCTTCAGGATAATCGCCTTCGATTGAAGCCTACCCGATGGACAACCTTGGTCCATAGAGCGATGGGCTGCTGTGACCAACGCCGGCACACGCGATACAAGTGGCACAGTGGCCCATAAAATAATAAAATAATTGAACAGCGATCGTGGTGAATTGCCCCTTGAAGGCGCGAGTGGTATCTTTGGGAGTGTGGCCCCATTTTGGTATTTCCTTACAGAAAGACCTCATCATGCTCCGACGCTCATTCATGGCCGGTCTGGTTCTCGCTGCGACCGGGATTCTCGGTGTTGGCAAAGTGCTCGCGGCCCCGAAGGCCTACAAGTACAAGTGCATGAAGTGCAAACTCATTCAGGAGTACAGCCAGCCCGGAGCTAAGAAGTGCCCCAATGACGGCCAGATGATGGTGCGGCAGAACTAGAGCTGGCAACGAGAGCTGGCCGTGAAACCGAAGGCGGGCTTTGTTCGCTGCGTCCGTTGATGGCTTTCCCGAATACGTTCGTGGATGGGTAGGGTTTTCTAAAAGTTTCTCGGCTCTTCATTTGGCAAGTGTTTGTTTGCTGAGCAGCGTTATGGGCACCAGAGGCCTGTTCCCAACCCCACGCTGCCCGCAGAGAGCCACCCCAGAGCACGGTGTTCAGTCGGGCCTTGGCTATAGACGGCGATTGAGACGCAACCAAGCGGGCTGTGTCTGGCGATGCTAAGACCCTCGGCTTCGGCACCGCCGAGTGGGAGTAGAACGGCCGCTCGCACCTCGCAGGCTCTGCAACATGCTCCCGCCGCACGGTGCGGCGATCCAAGTGGAAAAGGCCATGGATGGCTTTTTCCACGGACATCTAGCTCAATCCCAGAGCACGTCGCACATTGCACACAAGCGGTCGAACGTGCTGCTGGTACAAAATAACCTTCTCGTAAAGTCCCGCTCGCACCTGCCCGGCCCCATGCGATTCGTAGAGCGGTGCCCCTCCTGGCAGTCCGTCATCCAGCAGGCTGCCGGGCGGTGATGCGTAAAAACATTCATTGCGAAAACATTCGGAGCCGTGGCTGACAAGCGTTGTCTCAACTTCTCCCAGGAGTTCTGGATAGCCGCGAGCAGCTAAGAGCTTGGCCGCCAGTTGAGCGTCGCTTAAGACAATCCTTTGCGACCACGGCATGCGACCGCCCCACGCTTCTTGCGGATTGCCCGTGAGTGGCATGCACAGATCCTCCCGCACAGGCCACCCGCTGTGTGCCGCCATTTCAATCGCCGCCCGTACGAGATAGCGGCAAAGATCGTGGCTCGGGTTGTAGCCCTCGATCATATCCGACACCACCGTCATTGGCCGCAGCGCAACAATCGTGGCTGCCATCGCGCTGGTCCACTCTCTCAGCGGTTCGGCAATGCCATCGGTCAAGAATCGATAGATATCGCGATCTGTGAACGTGCCAAAAAGCAATCCGGCAACGGCTCCTGCTTGCGCGACAACGCCCCGCGTGCGTTCGATCCGCGGATGGCCATGCGCCCCACCGCCATCGGTCAATACCAACACCGTGGGCCGTGTCTTTCTCATCCATTCATAGCATCGCAATTCGTGGCCGGGATGCCCGATCACAAGCAGCGTAGGTTGTTTTGGCATGTGGCTTCACTGCGGCATGAATTGCCAAGACGCATCGCACAAAACATTTCATGCTACTCACGAGGGCCCCACAGTCACCAGTGCAGCCGCACGATGCGGCGATCTTCGCCCGGTGGAAACCCTCGGCGTTGCCCACCGGGCGACCCAAGTTGAAAAGGCCATGGATGGCATCTTCCCACGTACAACTAGACACGCCCGCACATACCACAGAACAATGTCGCTCAATGCCCATGCGAATTCTCCTTACCAACAACACGCTGAACGCTTGCGCTGGCTCGGAGATGTACGTCTTCGACGTAGCCTGCCAACTCAAACGGCTCGGCCACGAACCGGTTGCATATAGTCCCGATCTGGGCGAGGTCGCCGCACTGCTGCGGGCCGCTGGTGTGCCCGTGGTGTCGCGGTTGGCCGGATTGCGTTTTCGCCCCGACGTTATTCACGGCCACCATCACATTGAAACCATGACAGCTCTGGCCTGCTTTCCAGGAGTTCCGGCCGTTTCGTTTTGTCATGGGTCGACTCCGTGGCAGGAAACGCCGCCCCGTTTTCCAAGAATCCTCCGCTACGTTGCTGTTGATCTCGCCTGCCGAGACCGCGTTGTCCTAGAAGCCAACGTTCCAGTCGAACAGGTTCAGATGCTGTTGAATTTTGCCGACATGGAGCGGTTTTTGCCACGGAAGCCTCTGCCTTGCAAGCCAGCCCGCGCGTTGCTCCTGAGCAACACTGCGCAGCCGGTGAACAAGAGAACGCATTGGATGCCAGGCTGGCTGCCACGCGCGTTGCTCCTGAGCAACACTGCGAAGCAGGTGAACCACGTGGCTGCCGACAACTACGTGGCCACCGTGCGCGACGCCTGCCTCTCCCGCGGCATCTCGCTGGATGTCCACGGTCTCACCTGCGGCAACCCCACGAGCCATCCCGAGGATCTGCTTCACAACTACGATCTGGTCTTTGCCAAGGGCCGCACGGCGATCGAGGCCATGGCCGTTGGCTGCGCCGTCGTGCTCTGCGATCTGGCAGGCTGCGGGTCGATGGTCACAGCCGCCACGTTCGATAGCCTCCGGCCATTGAACTTCGGCCTGCAAAGCCTGCGGCTGGTCAATACGTTCAAAAATATCGTTGCGGCAATCGCCAGCTACAGTCCGGCCGATGCCACACACGTGCGCGATCGCGTTCGTCAGGAAGCCCGCCTCACTGATACCGTGGCCACGCTGGTTCATCTCTACGAAACCGTTATTGCAGAACAAGCCATGCGGCCAGCCGACCCCACCGCAGAGCTGCTTGCCACTGGCGCCTACTTGCAAACGCTCGACTGCATCCTCAAGGGTAAGTCAGCCCAAGCGACTCCGGACGACTCTTTCGGCGACTTGGTCCCATCGTGAGCCCCACGATTCCG
>Ga0114978_10000441_pt1 | contig 35114 bp, 30 predicted proteins | sample S_140212_EF_Meta_FD_87027 | JGI IMG/M metagenome (GOLD analysis project Ga0114978, IMG submission 87027) | Freshwater microbial communities from Lake Simoncouche, Canada to study carbon cycling - S_140212_EF_MetaG | ecosystem: Environmental > Aquatic > Freshwater > Lake | place: Lake...
AAATTTCGATGACGCGAGGGTCGGATGAGACCTCGGCAGGAGTTCCCTCCATGAGCTTCTGGCCCCATTCGAGAACCACGACGCGCTGCGCGAGCTGGTGAATGACTTCTTGAACATGCTCGACCAGAATGACGGTCTTGCCCTGCGCGTGAACCTTGCGAACGAGGTCAATCAGCTCGTCGAGATCTGAACCGTTGAGCCCGGCCGCAACTTCATCGAGGAGAACGAGCTGAGGGTCGAGCGCGAGAACGCGGGCGATTTCTAGACGCTTCAGTTCCAACAGCCCGAGCGAACCGGCGATGGTCTCCGCACGATTGAGAAGGCCGCTGATCTCCAACGCCTCCTGGACAACAGCCTTGCGGCGCGAGCGCGGAACCACAAAGGACGCAATCTCGACGTTCTGGCGAACGGTCAGCTTGCGAAAGGGCTTGGGGATCTGGTGGGCGAGCCCCACGCCAATGTGGGCGGCATCACTGTGGTTGATGTTCGAAAAGTTCTTACCGCAGACTTCCAAGGTTCCTTCGCTGGGGCGACGTGCGCCGGACAGCAACGACAGCAAGGTGCTCTTGCCCGCACCGTTAGGTCCCATGATTCCCAGAAGTTCACCGGGGAAAACTTGGAGGTCAACCTGGTTAACAGCCGTGACGCCACCGAAGCGGCGCGTGAGGTTGACGGCCGACACAAGTGCAGCGGATGCGTCAGGCGTCGATCCAGCGACGGCTGATGCGGCGTGAAGGGTCTTCTCGCTTCGCATATTCACTTGCTCCTTTGTAAGTGATGAGGGAACATTCGATCTGAAGTTTCGTGCGGGATGACCTGGTGGGGAAAGACCGCCTGTGCAGAATATGAATGCTTGTTCATCTTTGAACGTATTACCACTTTAGACACAAAAGTCGAAATGTCAACTTCGTTTTCATTGATTCTTGGAACGCAATGCGTGAGCTGGTCGTGCGTGATCACGACGTGGGGTACGTCGTGATCACGCAGCGAGGACTAAGCCGCGTGAAAAACGTGACGCATGGCGCCGATGTTCTCAGCCCACGTCTCCAGCACATCACCGGGCTTGAGGTACACCTGAGGGGTGCGACCCATGCCAACGCCGGATGGCGTTCCCGTGAAAATAATGTCTCCCGCGCGAAGCGTGACGATCGCCGAGAGCTTCGAGATGAGCTGCGAGACCGAGAAAATGAAGTCTCCCGTGGAGCCGTTTTGCATCTCTACGCCGTTGATCGAACATCCGAGTGAAATGTTGTCCCGGTCGGCAAACTCGTCGGGCGTCACAACGAACGGGCCCGTGGGGCCGAAGTTGGCAAAGGACTTGCCGAGGCCGAACTGGGGGGCGGGACCGGAGCGCTGAGTGATGCGCTCCGAGATGTCTTGGCCGAGGGTGAGACCCGCGACGTACTTCCAGGCGTCCGCTTCGGAAACATTGGATGCGGTTTTTCCGATCACGATGACCAGCTCGGTCTCCCAGTCGGTGTCGCCACCGACGGGAAGCGTGATGTCCCCGGTGGGGCCGGTGATGCACGATTGATACTTCGTGAAGACAACGGGAGCCTCGGGAACGCTGAATCCCGATTCCGCTGCGTGCATGGCGTAGTTCAAGCCGATGGCAAACACCTGGCTGGGTGCGGGTGTGGGGCTTCCGGCGTCGGTGGCTGCGAATGGCGTCGCGTCGGCGGTAGGTGCGGTGGCAGCCCATGCCAAAAACTCATCCCAATGCGAATAGATGTCTTGGATGTTGGAAGAGAACTTCCCGCTACTCGCCGTCTCAACATCGACGGCCTTATTGTCACCGACGACAAGGGAAAGACGGCCTTTGATATTTGCAATTTTCACGAGAATTCCTCTTCTTCTTCACCCTCACCAGCGAGGATGAACTCATTCTTCCGACAAGAATTCGAATTGTCAATATAATTTCGAATCTTCTTATTTATTTTGACTCCCCGCATCCGCCCTGTCAGGCAGAGTGCATTCGTAATGTCGGGTTATTCGTTCTTCGCAGGCTCACAGCTGCGCAGGGGCGACCGCACTTCGCTTCTTGTAAACAACACTCGCAAGGAGGGCTCCGAAAACGAAGACTTCGGCACCGCCTCCCACGATGACCAGCGACACAAGGGCATCGCTGTTGACGACGGCCACGAGCGCTGTTGCGATGGATGCTGTGACGAACTGAAGGCTGCCCATGAGGGCCGCCGCCATCCCCGCGGAATGGCGCACCTCGACCATCGCCAGAGCCGTCGCCGGACCGAAGACAAAGCCCATCGCGGAGGCAAGCACGAACAACGTGGGCAATATCGTGAAGGGTGTGACGGCTCCTGTGGCAGTGAAGATCAGAAGCGCGAGAAGGGCGGCCAGTTGCACGTACACGCCCGTTAGTAACAGTTTTTTGGGGCTCACTGTGGAGGCCAACTTCGCCGTAAACAGGCTCACAACCACCAGGCCGGCCCCGTTAACGGCGAAAGAAGCCGCGAACGCCTCAGGCGACAGGCCGAGCGTCGTTTGGACGATAAAAGTCGACGAGGCAATGTAAGCGAACATCAGCGCGAATCCAAACCACAAAATGGCAGCGTGCGTGATGTACTGACGATTGGTGATGACGCGCTTCACGGTTCTGAGCATCTGGGGGAAACCGCCTGAGTGCCGCAGATCTCGTGGCAGGGTTTCTGGCACGAACACAATGACGCTCAGCGTGCTCAACGCGGCAAAAATGGCCAGTCCCACGAAGATGGCGCGCCACCCTGCCGCACCGAGAAGGAGCGCGCCGCCGATGGGCCCCAGGATCGGTCCGATGCTGAGGAGCATGCCCAGGATGGCGAACGGCCGCGTTGCATCTTGGCCATGAGTGAGGTCCGCAACAACCGCGCGACCTCCGGCTAACCCACCCGAAACGGTGAGGCCCATAATGAAACACAAAGCAACGAGCGCCTCAGCCGAGGGTGCCACAGCCGCCAGCGCGGCAGCGATGGTCATGAGCAGCCCGCCGCCGACGATGATGAGTTTGCGGCCCAGGCGATCAGAGAGTGTTCCGAGAACGAACTGGCCAATCGCCATGCCGACGGTCGCGGCCGACAGCGTCAGCTTGACCCGCGACGCGTCAACGTTGAAGCCTGCCGATATGGAGGGCAATGCCGGCAGGTACGTGTCGGTGGCGAAGGGGCCCAACATAGCCATGGCGCCCAAAGAAGCCAAGATTACGGTCGTGAGAACGAGTGGTTTGGTGGACGTCATTGTCTAGGCGAGAGAGCTAGCGGGGGCAAGGGCAGAGGAAAACTCGACGGAACGCTTCGTCGCGATGAACTGCTTCCATTTGGAGGAAATGGCCTTGTGCCCGTCGTCATCGAGGTAGGCATTGAGTTGCTCCGCCGTCTCGGCTCCCGCCACAATCGCAAACCCTTCGCTGCCAGCCCGAATCCCTAGATCTGCCCCACAGGCATAAACCGTGATGGCCGGAAAACTTTGCACGTCCGCCCGAAGGGCCGCCTCCAGTGCCTCAATATCGCGAACGGTCGTGTCGTCTGTCCACGTGAAGGTGACGATGTGAAAAATCATGAAACTCGCTTTCGGGGGTGGAAGTAAACGAGCCTACTTAGGCCCGTGCACGCCCATCATGAGGGACGCTAAGTCTTCGGGCTTCAGGAACGAAGGGGGTGGTGGTGGGCCCCAGTTGAAGAGACCATGGGCACCTTCAAAGACTTCTGGTTTCCAGACCTCATCTTCGGGGATGCAGTCCATATCGGCGAAGTATTCGGAGAAGTTTCCTGCAGGGTCTTTGAGGTACCAGAAGAAGTTGGATCCGGCGTGGTGACGACCCAGGCCCCAGACGTGGCGATCGGGATCTTCTTCGAGCATGGCGTATGCGCCGCGTCCCACGTCATCAATGTCGTTGACTTGCCAGGATGAGTGGTGCAAGTAGTTCACGGGCGAACGAAGCACGAGCATGTTGTGGTGGTCCGTGGAACAGCGCATGAACGCCCCCGCCCCGCTGATCTCATCACTAATTTTGAAGCCAATTCCTTCGGTGAAGAAGCCGACGGTCGCCTCATAGTTCACCGATCCAACGACCACGTGGCCGAGGCGACGCGGCTGAACCTTGTAATCGCGCATGACCCCGTCGGCGCGAGCACCGGGGCGGTTAACGGCGCCGGGGTAATTAACCGCAGCCACGGGCGGTGGGCTTTGCGTTACCCGATGGGTAATCTCAGCGACGACCCGCACGTTGGAGAGGGGTTCCAGAACAGTGATCGAGTTTGCTCCCTGCTCAACGAGCACACCGAGCTTTTCAAGCCGCCCCGTCATGCGGCCGAGATCATCGTGGTCATCGACGCCAATGGACATCTCGACAAGGCGACGACTCGGGGAGTGCACAATGCGGAGTTGCTCGCCACCCTCCAAGGTCGCAAATCGACCATCGCCCAGGGGCTGGAGACCGAAGTCTTCGTAGTACTTGGACGTCTCTGCCACGTTGGGAACGCCCATCGTGATGTACGAAAGTCTGTGGAGTGCCATGTCATCTACCTTTACTCGTCGTTGAGCATTGCCTCTGTGCGGTTTACTGGCTCTAGTCTGTCTCCAGATTTTCGGTAAGTCAACATAATTTCGAAGATTTACCAAATGTTCGATAAATTATGTTGCGGCAACCCAAAGTCTTAGTCGTTCGATGCGAACGCGAAACATGCCGTCGGGCTTGGAATCAGGAGGCCGCGAGCGTTGTTTCGGCGTTCGTGCGCGCAGCTTCAGATTCCAGCAATATCTGGGTCGTGAGAGCGATGTGCTGATCGAGCAACGCAACCCCGAGGTCGGCATCGCGAGCAATGACGGCATCCACGATGCGTTGGTGTTCGGCCTCGACATCCCGCCGCTTGCCTTCGTTGGAGAGGGCCGTCCATCGGCGGTAGAGCTCGGCCGAGGCGCGAAGCTGCGTCGCAATGCCCGTGAGCCGAGGGTTCTCGCATCCCTCGAGCAACGTTTCGTGGAAGAGGCGGTGAGCTTCCGCCCACTCCTCGCTGAACCTCTCCGGGTCTTCCGCCTCGCGCATGGGCGTATTGGCGAGGCGATGGTGCGTGGCAAGAACCTGGGACTGCCACTGAATGTCACCCTCATTGATGGCATGGCGAAGAGTGAGTGTTTCAATCTCCCGGCGCGCTTGCGTGAGGTTTGTGAGGTCAACAATCGACAGTGGCGTCACGCAAAAACCTTGTTGCGGAGCATTCTCGACAAGACCCTGTTCGACAAGGCGCGACAGCGCCTCGCGAATGACCCCCACACTAAAGCTGTAACGCGCGCTCAAATCGGAGAAGGGTAATTTCTGCCCGGGACTCAACCGCCCCGAGAGAATGTCTGCACGGAGGCTGTGATAGACCTGTTCGTGCCGTGTCTTGCTTTTCTCAGCCATAGCTTAAAACCCTAACGGAGAATGTTCCTTCTGCCAGAATCATCCGTTCGCGCCGACCACGGTGGCAATGAATGACTGCGCAAGGTGAGCAACGTCACTGGCCGCAAGCGCGGTTCCATAGACATAGAAGTCGGGTCGCACCAGCACTGCGTGCGCCCCCAGATTGGCAAACCAGGTCGCGTAGGTTCCGTCTACGTCGGTGAAATGAGCAATCCCCGCGAGTTCCTGACCCCCGAATGCAGCGACCCGGATTCCGAGGGCGGTAAGCGCCTCGAGATCGTGGTCGCTCAGTCCCGATGCGAGCTGAGTATCGGCAAGAATCAGGGCCCCTGCCCCAAACGCATCATCGAACTTGACGGGCGAATCATGAGTGCTCGTCGTGACGTGTCCCTGCCAGGAGAGGTAGCCGCCATTGTCGCCTTCGTAGACGCCCGCTCCGAGGCGGGGTGCCGGAGGTGGCTCGGGGAGGCGGCCGGCCTCGCGATCGGCGATCATCGCCTTATCCCGTTGAGCAGCCTGCTCGGGATCGGTGATGCAGATGATGCTTCCCAGACTCACGGAGAAGTCAATAAAGTCGCTCACGTGCTCCGAGCGTTCGCTCGTGTAGGTATCCAATAGGTCCTCAGAAGCGAGTCCTTTGAGAACGAGGTCGAGTTTCCAGCTCAGGTTGAGGCAGTCGCGGAATCCCGCGGCGAGTCCTTGACCAGCGAATGGTGGCATTTTGTGCACGGCATCGCCCAGCAGCAGAACACGATCCTTGCGCCAGTTTTCTGCCCATCCTGATTCGAAACGGTACACAACACCCCGCTCAATGGCGGCGTTTGACGGGTCGAGGCCGAACGTGGCCAAGAGCTTCCAGATGTTCTCGGGCTTGGCCATCTCCTCAGCGTTCTCGTCCTCGAGCAGCATGAACTCCCAGCGGCGCCTTCCGGGGCCGCCCGGCACTACAGTGGTGGGACGTTTCGGATCAGCTACTTGCTTGGCCAAGTGTGTGATGTTGGATCCAGCTCCCGGAATGACGTCGACGACAAGCCAGTCGAAGAAGTAACCGAGGTCTTTCCACTCAATGCCGACGGAGTGGCGAGTGTCGGAATTAGCGCCGTCTGCGCCCAGAACGTATGCTGCGCGAAGCGTGCGAACGGCTCCCGACTCGACGTCAATGAGGTCGACCGTAACGCCGTCAGAATCTTGGCCGACAATGGTCACCCCCGCCCCGCGGACAACCTCCACGTGTCCGGTTTCCCGCATTTTCTGATCGATGTGAACTTCCAACCCGGGCTGGTGATAGAAGTAGCAGTTGTTCCAACCAGAGACGTCGAGACCTGTCCAATCGACGAGATGCAGAATTTCGTCATTGGCATTGACCCACACATACATATCGTCGTAGGGCTCCACACAGTCCGGCATGGAGTCAGGGGGAAGGCCCGCGCTTTGCAAAATGCGCGCAATCTCAGCATCGTGGGCCACGGCGCGGGGCAAAGGGTACGACGCCGATTTCTTGTCGGCAATCAGCACGCTGTGGCCGCGCTTTGCCAGCATGAGGGCAATCATTTTGCCAACAGGACCCATACCGGCGACGACAACGTCAAACGTATTTTCGCGTGACTGGACAGACATGAAACTCCTCATTGAGTCGGGGGCCGGCCTCACGAGTTTCCTCGACATCCGAATTGATATTTCGAATTTACGCTATTTATTAGAAATTACTAGTGTTTTCCGATAAATACTTCTGAAGTTCGAGGAACCTAACGGGGCAGTTTCGCGTCGACGTTTGCGGAATCTGAACCCTCGTGGGTCGGCTTGTGCCTGCGGGGAATAGCGGCGATGCCCGCAGCGGCAAGGGTCAGGACCGTTCCCACAACCGTCGCGATGCCGAGCTGGTGCTGAGAGGGGAAAGCCAGATCAAGAATAATGGCCATCACGAGTTGCCCCGCCACGGAACCCAAGCTCATCAAGAGCACCCCGATACTGCGCACCACCAGGGCGAAGACCGCGATGAAGATGACGCCGGATACTCCACCGATGTACAGCCACGGCTCAGTGGGGAGAGATGTCGGCAAGGCGTTCGATGGGCTCACGGAGAAAGCACGGATGGTGACAGCCACGACGAGAACACCGGTGCCGACCATGAAGTTGAGGAACGTTGCGGTCCAAGGCGTGTGCGCCACAACGGCAACGCGACCATTGGCGGCCTGCTGCCAGGCCACGAGGAGACCGAGCACAGCGGGAAGCAGCAACGGCAGGTAAGACACAGTCGTCGTCGGCTGGCCGACGAGGGCAACGAGTCCGGCGACCAACGCAAGGGCGGCACCTCCCAAACGCGTGAGCGTGACGGGCCGGCGGCCGGCGGGTCCAATTCCCCAGAGGTCCAGAAGGAGACCGCCCACCGCGAGACCCGAAATGAAGGCGATGGCGAAGAGAGCGACGCCCGTGATGCCAATGACCAGCCCTTGCGAGAGCACATAGGCCGCGCCAACAGCCCCGGCGAGGGTGAAGGTCCACGGAAAGGTGCGGGCTTTGATGTGCTGGGTAACCAAACGGAGGCCGGTGCGCGCGCGGCGTGACGACAACATGATGACGCACAAAATGAGGAAGCCGCTACCGAAGGAGATTGTGGCGGCAACGTAGCTGTTATCGATTCGGATCGACAATTCGCTATTAACGCGACCTTGAACGGTCATCAAGGCACCGGCGACGGCAGCCAGTATCAGGGCGAGCCACACGGGGGTGGGCGAGGTGTGGCGGTGAGGAGACATCATTTACAACACTAATGGCCTCATCCCCGAAGGAATGAGGCCATCACCGCTCACTGAAACTAGTCGACGGTTACCGTGAAGTTGTAGACCTTGCCCGTGGCGGAATCGGTGAGGACGACCTTTGTCATTCCCGAGGCAACACCGGTGATTCCGGGGTTGAACGTGGCCGTTCCATTCTTTCCACCGGCGGTGAAGGTTGCGACCTTTGGGTCAGCAATGACCGCAGAGAATCCGGCGGGATCGAGGGTTCCCGTCGTGATGTCAATCATCTGGGTCTTGTTCACGGTGACGTCTTTGCCGTCAATCGTGGCGACGTCTACGACAACGGGGCCAACAAGCTGTGTTGTGCTCGACGCGTCGACATCGGCGTCGCTGTTTGCGTCCGAGCCCGAGGAGCATGCAGCCAGCCCGAAGACGGCCGCGGCAGAGATAGCGGTGATGGCGGTGAGCGTGCTGAATGTTTTGTTCATGTAGTACTCCTTGGTGACGGGCCTCACCCTCGAGATGGACGTGTGAGGCGATCAAACGCTGGAGAAGAATTCCCCCTCTCCCGAAGCTAGTGGGCATCGGGCCAGTGCGCTTAGGTTTTAGCTGACTGTTGACTGCATGTTTGCTGAACGTCGCGCGGCCCTAGGTGGCCCTAGGCGGCGCTGAGCCAGAGCGCCAGGGTCGCCAGTGGAACCGTGACGGCAACCACGACCAGGCCGGCGAGGGCAAACCTCATCCAGGAAACTCGAACGCCCAACGCCGATACCTTCTCATACCAGAGCAATGTTGCCAGTGATGCCCACGGTGTGATCAGAGGCCCAAGGTTCACACCAATCAGCAAAGCAGCGAGGCGAACGGATGACGTGCCGACCGGTTCCAAGACGAGATAGGCAGGCAAGTTGTTGATGCCGTTGGCCGCGACCGTTCCGAGTGCCGAGAGCTGGAGCAGGCTAAAAAAGTCGTTCCCGCTCCCCGCCACCCTCCCGATGAGCGATGCGAGCCCGTTCACCTGTGCTGCGTCCACCACAACGAACAACCCGAAAGCGATTGCCACCGGTTGCCACGGTACTAAACGTATCCCCGCCAACCCCACCACCGCTGCTGGGCGCCGCGCCGCAAAAACAACCAAAAGTAAAACCGCGGCCCCCGTCGCGGGAATCCAGACCGGCATCCCTGAAACCAGGAGCGGTAACACAATCACCACGACGACGGCACTGAGAACAAGGAGTGGCCGATCCGGGATGCGCGTGACGGCCGGGATCACGTACCCCCCACGAAGCGCGCGGCGAAACATGACGCTCAGTACAACAATAGGAACGAGAATGCCGACCAGAGCTGGGGCCCAGACGAGAGCCGCGAAGCCTGCCGGCCCATCCGCCGCCATCTTTGTTTCGGCCAGCAGGTTTGTGAGATTCGAGACGGGCAACAAAAGAGACGCAGTATTGGCGAGCCAAATCGTGGCCAACGCAAAAGGCATTGGCGGCATGCCCACGTGAATCGCGAGAAGCACCACGACGGGAGTCACGAGAACCGCCGTCGTGTCCAGCGACAAGAAGATGGTGCTGACCGCTGCGAGCGCGAGCACGAAGATCCAGAGAATCCACCGTTTGGCCAGACCCCACTGAGCGAGACGCTCCACCAAAGCGGCAAATACTCCGGCCTGCGCGGCGAGTTTGGTTACGACCGTAATCGCGACGACAAAACCAAGAACGGGAAGTACTCGATTGGTCAAGGCAACGAACGCGGGCCACGGCAAAACGCCCGTCGCGACCACAACGATGGCCAACACCACAAGAATTGCGATGGCAAAAAACGCGCGCCGCGAGGTGCTTGGCGCTATCGTGCTCTCCCCGGACCTCAACGGGTCGCGCTAGGAGCGCTTGCAGTTGCCGTGAATGAACCAGACGCCTGTCGCCATGACATCGCCCCGATTGCGAAAGATATGCGGAATAGAGGAGTCGAACCCAATGGATTGACCCGTCTGCAGAAGAAAGACTTCGCTTCCGACCGTCAATTCAAGTTCGCCCTCGAGAAGATAGCCATATTCATACCCCTCATGAACCTGCATGGAGTCATCGATTGTCGACGACGATCCTGGGGCATAGGAAAGCTTCATGAAGTTGACGGCCTTCTCAGGCGTAGCGGCGAGACGTTGCCATTGAACACCCTCAGCCATCTCGAGCGCGGCGCGGTGAGACGGGTGAATGAGCGAGATTCTGTTCGTGTACTCGGAGGGCCCCCACGCTTGAGAAGGATTGATGAAGCCGTCGGCCACTTTGTCGTCGCTGGCAGGGCTGACCAGTTCGGTGGCACCGGCCGCATCATCTGACGGGCCAAAAAGCTCCTGGACCTCGACGCCGAGTAACTTCGAAATCGAAAAGAGTGTCGCTACCGATGGTTGCGATTTGCCGTTCTCGATCTGTGACAGGAACGAGGGGGAAACGTTCGCGAGGCGAGCGAGGGCGCGCAAAGAGAGGTCTCTCTCCGTGCGCACAGCTTTGAGGCGGAGGCCAATGTTATTCATGAATCATTTCCTTTAGAAGCGAGCAACTTTTTCCTCTGAACGAAGAAACAGTGTTCACCTATATAGAACATTATCGTAGGATTGAGGAAACAGGCGAAAAACTTCGACCGCATAACTCAAAGGGGAGAAAAGTGGCATTCAAGGGACTCCATCACACTGGAATCATTGTCAAGAATCTCGACAGATCTATCTATTTTTACCACGATATTCTCGGTCTCCAGTTCTCCAATGAGCCCAGTCCGTGGTTTGAGGGTGACGAACTAGCCAGCGCCGTGGGGGTTCCCGGAGCGCGACTGAGGCAAGTGTGCCTCCTTGCGAGTGAAGATTCCATCTTGGAACTCTTGGAATACTCGAACAGGCCCGAGGGCAACGACACCCCGATTCAACAGAACTACCTTGGAGCCATGCACGTCGCTCTGCAGGTGGAAGATATTTACGCCAAGAAGGCGGAACTCGAAGCCAAGGGTGTCACCTTTCTCTCCGATGTGAACATCGTTGACGAAGGTGTTCTTAACGGATGGCGTTGGGTCTACTTCAACGATCCAGATGGCATCCCCCTAGAACTCGTTCAAATTGCGCACTACCGCGAGGAGGAGCGTCGCACCAATATCGCGACGTACCTTGCCACGCGTCCGGCACTGGAGGACCTTCTCTAACCTAGAGAGGACCTTCTCGAACCACAAAAGAATGTCCCCAACGGCCACCCCCCTGGGCCCCGCCGTTGGGGACATTTTCTTTCGTCAATCGGTCAGGAAACCTTTGCGAGAACCTTCATCTGGTTACCGTTTGGGTCAATCAGGACATCAAACGCCTGCGCAACGACGTCTTCGAGTGACACGACGGAACTCACGACCTTCTCAATGGGGTACTTGCCTGAGGCGACAAGGCGAATGATTCTCGGCCAGTCGGTGATTTTGTAGCACCAGTTGCCGACAATGGAGAGGTCCTTCTCGGACAGCATCATGGCGTCAAACTCGGCGGGCTTCGTGTGCAACCCCGTCTGAGCAATGCGACCACTGCGGCGGGTGTATTTGATTCCCGCGGCGAGGCCCTGGGAAGTTCCGGAACACTCGACCGTGAGATCAAAGCCACGCCCGCGGGTGAGCTCCATCATGACGTCATCAAAATTCTCATCGCGCGGGTTCACCACGGGGCCAATGCCCAGCTTGCGGGCAAACTCTGCTCGCTCCGGGTTGGGCTCAGAAATGATGACCTGGGCTGCTCCCAGGGCATTGGCGTAGAGGGCGGACAAACCGCCGATGGGGCCCGCTCCGGTCACGAGGACGAAGTCGCCACCGGTGACACCGACACGGTCAACACCGTAGGCGGCGACCGCAGCAGGCTCGATGACGGCTCCAGCGATATCTGAGACTTCATCCGGCAGCACGGCAACTTGGTATTCCTTGAGTACGGCAAATTCGCCGAGGCCACCCGTTTCTGCGCTGAGGCCCGTGCAGGCGAACAAACGACAAAGGTGGCCGCGCCCGGTACGACACTCATCGCACCGACCGCAGATGATGGCGGGCATGATGGAGACCCGGTCGCCAACGTTGACGTCCCGCACAGCTTTACCAATCTCAACAACCCGCGCCGAGAACTCATGGCCAAAGGTCTGAGGAAGCGTCGCTCCCGTCAGTGGGTGGGGGTGAACGCAGGTGACAATGGGTCCGACGGTGTACTCGTGGAGGTCTGTTCCACACACGCCGCAGTACATGACCTGAACGAGAACTTCGTCGTCAAATCCGATCTGAGGAACAGCGATGTCTTCGACCCGAATGTCGAGTTTTCCGTAGTAGCGAGCAGCTCTCATGAGGTTAGAGCACCTTTCTTGCGCGTCCGAGCGACTGAATAGAGAATGGCTGCTACCAGGATGAGCAGGCCTTGGAATCCGTATTGCCAAACTTCATCGAGTCCGAGGAAGACGATGGCGTTAAGAACTTGGATGAGAAGGACGGCTCCCAGAACCGTGCCAATGAAGTTTCCGCGACCACCGAGCAGGCTCGTACCACCGAGTACGACAGCGGTGATGCTGGTCAAGGTATAGCCAACACCTTGGGCGGCGTCGCCGACGCCCAATTGAGCGACCAGCATGATGGCTCCGAGGAAGGCAAAGAACGATGTGGCCATGTAGGCCAAGACGACCGTGCGGTTGACGTTGACACCGACACGACGTGCAGATTCTTCGTTGGATCCCGTGGCCCGAAGCTGCCATCCCCAGCGCGTCTTGCGCAGAGCGAACTCGAGACCAATCGCCAGAATCGCGAGCACGATGAAGGCAACGGGGATGGGGCCAACCTTCGCCTTCAGTGCTCCAGTAATGGCCTGGTTCATGTAGCCGCCCGGCTGAGCGCGCAACAGGAAACTGAATCCTTGAAGCCCGATGTACAGCGTCAAGGTCGCGGCAATGGCAGTGAATTTTGCGAACCGAATCAAGGAACCGTTGACGAGACCAACGACAACCCCGACCACCAACATGAGCACGAAGCCAATCAAGATGGTGAGTCCCGAACTTTCATCGTTAATGAAGAACGAGGCGATGACGACCAAGAGGCCCGCCAGAGGCCCCACCGAGAGGTCGATCCCGCCGATGAGGAGGGCGATTGTTTGACCAAGGGCGATAAACCCCAAAGATGTCGCCAACATCAACATTGAGTTGATATTGAAGTCGTTGAGGTAACGGGCGTTTTGGGTAAAAATGAACGTTCCCAGAATCAGCATCACCCCAATGAGAAGGGAAGATGGGGCGTAGTCACCTTGGAGGAACCGACCGAAACGTGACTCTTTAGGGAGTCGTACGCGGCCCACAACCTTGACCGATTCCGTTGTCGAGCTGACCGCGGCACGAATCATGTTTGATTCGGTCAGAGCGTCGCCCTCAAGGTTTTCCACAACATGGCCGCGTGACAGCACGATGACTCGATCACACAGGCCCTCGAGTTCCATGGCATCGGAGGAATTCACGACGACCGGAATTCCCGAGGCGGAGATTTCCCGAAGGATTCGATAAATCTCGGCGCGAGCACCAACATCGACGCCCTGGGTAGGTTCATCCGCAATCAAAATGCGGGGCTCCGAAAGAAGCGCGCGGGCCATGACGACTTTTTGCTGGTTGCCACCAGACAGTGAGGAGACGAGGCTTTCCGGTGAGGCCGCCTTCACATCAAGCTCCCCCAGCGAGTGATTGACAGCCTCCCGCTCACGCCTGTCACTCACAAAAAGGAGTCGCTTGAATTTCTTAAGAGCAGAGATTGCCGCGTTCTCGCGAACACTGAGAGTCATCATCAGACCGTCGTGGTGGCGGTCGGCGGGCAAGTATCCCGAGTCCGCTAGGAGGTCCTTGGCAGACATGTTCGTGCCGCCCACGTTGACCGTGCCAGTAAAAGCCTCAAGACCGGCCAGGGCCTTCATGAATTCCGACTGCCCGTTGCCGGCAACACCCGCAACGCCCAAGATTTCTCCACGGCGAACGGTGACGTTGATGTCTTTGAATCCAGGGCCCGTAAATCCGGCGAGGGTGAGGTTTACTTCCCCCGTTGTTGCGGCATCAGCCTTAGGAGGGAACGTCGATTCCAGCTTGCGCCCAATGATGAGGGAGAGGAGGTCATCATCCGTCACCTCATCGACATTGAGCACGCCCCGAAGCTTTCCATCGCGAAGGACGGTGACGCGGTCGGCGAGCTCACGCACTTCGGCAAGGCGATGCGTGATGTACACGACGGATGTTCCTTGCGCGACGGCGGCACGGACACGCGAAAAGAGGAGGTCGACGGACTCGCGGCCCAGCGGAGCGGTTGGTTCATCGAGAATGAGCAGCTTGGGATTGAGAGCAAACGCCTTCGCAATTTCAAGAAGATGCTTCTCGGACATCGTGAGGTCTTCCACACGATCGGAGAGTGCGACGGTCAGGCCAACACCGTCCAGTAGCGCGGTCGCAATCGCTTTTGCCTCGGAGCGGGGGGAGAAGACAGCTGCCGGAAGAGCAACGCGGAGGTTTTCTTCGACCGTGAGGTCGGGGAGGACAGCGGGGTGCTGGTGAACGATGGCGATGCCAAGGCGGGCCGCGATGGCCGGAGTCAAGCTGGGAATGGTCTCGCCCGCGAAGACAATCGAGCCGCCATCGGGTTGGACGGTTCCCGAGGCCACGTTCATCAACGTGGATTTACCGGCACCATTCTCGCCCAAGAGGGCGTGAATTTCTCCCGGAAGGACGGTGAGATCAACGTTAGAAAGCGCCGGAACACTCGCGTACAGCTTCGAAATGTTTTCGAGACTGAGGGTGGGGGTTCCCTGCTGGATGTCTGTCTGACTCATGATGTGCTCCGCGATAGATCTAGTGAAAGTGATGTGAAATTGGAACGCCGGGATGAACCCCTAAGGAGTCCAGCCCGGCGTTCCGCATTATGTTTGGTCGTTACTTCTTGAGCAGTGCTGCCTGGTCAGCAGCAGGCATCTGTGCTGACAGGTAGATGTCGCCGGGAAGGCTCTTCTCGCACTGAACATCGTTGGGCATCTGGGTGCGAGAGTTCTCGAACACAGGAGCCTTGAAGATGCTGTCGGTAGGAATCTTGCCGCCCGATGCCTTCGCAATTGCGTACTGCACGGCGAGACGAACGTTGTCGTTACCCGTTGCAACAGTGAAGAGGTTCATGGAAGGGTTGGCTGCCTTGTTGTCCTGGTAGAAGCAACCAAGGACGTTACCGTCAGAGGTTACGAGGGACGGAATGGGACGGCCAGCCTTGGTGAACTCAGGAAGTGCACCAACGAGCGAGGGACCGAAGTCAGAAACGATGACGTCGATCTTGGGGTTCTTGGCAATGGCTGCCGTGAGAACCTGCTGCGTGAGTGCGGGGTCCCAGTTCGTGACCTCGTAGGGCTGCTCACCAATGAAGTTGTACTTTGCATCGGTCAGAACGGCCTTCATGGCCGTGCCCTCGTCGTTACCCTGGCTGTTTCCAGCAGGACCCGAAAGGAACAGGATGTTGGCGCCATCAGGGAATTGTTCCTTGATTTCGTTGCCCCAGTTTGTTCCATCGGTGGTGAAGTCGGCGCCAATGAAGGCGTCGTAGTCCGTGCCGGGGGTTCCACCTGGGTTGACGCGGTAAGGAACCGTGACGACGCCAGCGGAGTGTGCGCTCTGCAGTGCGGGAAGAATTGCCTTACCAGCGTCAGCGAAGACGATGAGAGCGTTGATGCCCTTGGCAACCATTCCGTTGATGTCAGAGATTGCCTTCTGGGTGTCACCCTGACCATCTGCGTACTGGTAGTCGGTGACGCTTGGGCACTTTGCTACTTCGTCAGCACCGGCTGCGGTGGTGACCAGACGCCAGCTGTTTCCGCCGTAGCCGTCAACCAGGCCAACGGTGACCTTGTTGGGACCACACCAGTCGGGGGCACCGGCAACGGAGCCAGTCGACGCGGTGTCTGTGGATGTTGCTGCTGTGCAACCTGTCAGTGCCAAGGCGCTGACCGTCACGGCAACAGCGAGCAGGATGCTCTTGTTTCCGATTTTCATGCGATTTTCCTCTCGGTTAAATGTGACTACTTCGTCACACTTTTTCTCTGCCAAAAGGCAGAAGCTTGTGGGGTTATTGCGGAGCGACCAACGCTGGTGCGTCTGCTCGCGTTGCGAAACGGGCCCGGACTTTGGTCCAGTCCACGGTGTAGATGGCAACGCCGACAGCGAGTGCTGCGGCCTGAACAAGGGTTCGAACGGCGAAAGGAACGCCCAGCGCCAGAACAAACTGATCGAGCTGCCCCAGGAAGATGGCGGCGACGACAGTTGCGACGGGAAACCCGCGGCCACCAAGGAGTGAGGTTCCGCCCAAGACAACGACGGCTACTGAGGGAAGGAGGTAAGCGTTTCCCATGTAGGCAGTGGGTTGAGCCGTAATGCCCGCTAGGAGAATTCCTGCCGTGCAGTAAAGGAGCTGAGCCCACACGTAGGCCATTCCTTGGTGGGTACGAACCCTCAGCCCCATTGCCCTGCCGGCGAAGGCGTTAGCACCCACGGCTTCAAAGCGCCGTCCCGCGACCGTGCGCTTCGTCAGCAGAGAAACGAGAATCAGCACCGCGACGGCAAAGTAAAGAGAGTTGGGCAGCCCGAAGGTTTCCCCTCCGCCGATGCTGCGCAGCAGATCGACGGTGGTCCGAGGCGTTCCGCCGGAAATCCCGAGAACGGCACCGAAGAGAAGGGCGTTCATTCCCAATGTGGCAATGATGGGGTTGAGGCCGAGACGACCGACCATAATCCCATTCAGAATTCCCGCACCCAGGGCATAAGCAAAGGCAAGGAGAATTGCCGGCAGGAGCTTGCTGTTATCACCGGCGGCTTCGTGGCTGGAGATGACGATAGCGAGCGACACGGCACCGGGAATGGAGAGGTCGACGCCGCCCTGCTGAACAACCAGCATTTGACCGAGACCCACGATGGCGAGAATGGCACCGAATTGGAGCATGCCCGAAACAGCGCCACCAGAAACGCTGGAAGGCGCCAAGACCCAGGAGAAGCCCAGGAGAATCACCAGGGAGATCGCCATGGTGATGAGGCCCTTGGACGTACGCCGGGTCGACGTCTTGGCCGTCTGCCGTTCTTCCACCATTAGTTTCTCCATGCCATCTCCGTTGAAAGCTTCAACACCCTGCCGCTAGTGACTTCAGTACGGCAGAGTGTCAAGTAAGACTGTACAGGGGCTTGCCCCTGTTTGCTCAAACCTAACATAACGATTTCGTTATTCCCTCTTCCGGCCTCTGGGGCGCCGAAAATATCGCGACTAGCCACGGCGAGGATCCACCAAAATCTTGCCTGTCGCCTGCCCTGCAGCCAACCGCTCCAGGCCCTCTGCCACAACGTCTTTCATGCTCACGATTCGATCCACGAGGATGTCAGCGAGGGGGTGTTTGTTGAGAAGGTCAAGGGCCGCGGGTAGATCGGTCGAACACACGTGGGCGACGGTCGTAATCGTGTTGATTTCCCTCAGCACAATTTCTGAGAGAACAAGCGATTGTGGTTTGTTGTTCAGGCCGACAAGAACAACAGTGCCGCCGAGTCTGGCCACCGCGTAGGCGCGCTCCGCCGATCCCGGAACACCCGAAGCTTCAAAAACAACATCAAAACCGCTGGGGAAACTCGTTTTCAGTGTTTCACCGGTGTCGTCACGACTGAGCAGGTGTGTGTGATTCGCGCCTAGGCGCTCGGCGACAGCCAGCCGCGATTCGTCAACGTCAAATGCCGTCACAATGGCGCCGGTTCCAATGAGTGAAGCACAGATAAAGGACCCAATCGCGCCGACACCCAAAAGTGCCACCGTTTGACCCGGCTGAATATTGGCGCGCTGAACCCCGTGCATGCCCACGGCCAGGGGCTGTGCCAGGGCGGCATTTTCGTTCGAACAACCGTCGGGAATTTCAACGCAAATGTTGGCCGGTGAAGCAACGTATTCGGCCAAACCACCGTTCGTGCTGAGCCCCAAGGTGTAGTAGCTGTCGCACAAGTTCGTGCGGCCCTCCACACAGCGCGCACACGTGCCGCAGGAGATTCCCGCACCACACGCAACGCGCTTGCCAATGAACTCTCGCGCCTGGGAACCGGCGTCAACGACCTCGCCGATGAACTCATGGCCCAAAATGGTTGGCCCGACATGGCCGCTGCCCGGATGCCGGACGGTGATAGGGACCATCGAGGCAGCCTTGGAGTACTCCGTGGAGTCCGTGCCACATAACCCGTTATAAATCACGCGGATGAGAACATCCTTCTCGCCGAATTCAGGCATCGGCACGTCTTCGACGCGCAGGTCGTGAGGCTGGTGCATGACACCAGCCAGCATTGTTGCGGCCATGGCTAGTGAGCTGCCGAGGTGACGTGCACCTTGATTTGCGACTTGTCGGTCATGACAGCGTCGAAGGCATCCGTGGCGTGAGAAAGGTCATAGGTGCTTGTCACCAGCTTCGACAAATCCAATCCCGTACGAGAGAGGAACCGAATCGTTTCTGGCCACACACCGGGGGAACCGATGATGCCACGAATCTGAAGTTCCTTTGATTGGATGAGGCCCAAACGTGCTGAGGCGGACTTTCCGACATCGATACCGATGTTGACCAGTCGTGCCTGGAATCCTGCGACCTCAAGGGTCATCGCCATCGCTTCGGGGCGACCGCTGGCTTCAAAGACCACGTTGGCTCCTGCGCCACCGGTGGCACTGAGTGCCTGATCAATGAAGTCCGGTGCGGTGGGGTCCAGAATCAAATCGGCTCCCAAGTTGGCAGCGATTTCGCCGCGAGCTTTCGAAGGCTCGGCAACAATAACCCGAACACCCTTGGCGGATGCGGCGGCAATAACCCCCAGCCCAATGGGACCAGCACCGAAAACAATGGCAGTGTCCGAGGCGTCAAGGTTATCGGCGCGAACGGTGGCGTAGTACCCGCAGCTAAAGGGTTCGACGAGAGCGCCCTGCGTCCACGAAACATTCTCGGGAAGGTGGTGAAGCCACGAATCCTTTGCAACAAAATACTCAGCCATGGCTCCACTGATGCTGAACCCGAAGTGTTCCTGGCCGATGACGCATTCTCCGACGACCCGGTCGCCCTTGCGGAACTTGGTGACGCGGGATCCGACCTCGATGACCTCTGCCGACCACTCGTGCCCCGGAATAACGGGGTACTCGAAAGGAATGATGTAACGACCTGCCAAGAGGTCGATGTCAGAGTGACAAATACCTACGGAACGTGCCGCCAAAAGAACCTCGTCGTCGCCGATGTTCGGCACGTCGATGTCGTTCAACCGCATGACGTTGGGTGACATGAACTGAAGGGCTTTCATAGCGAGTTCCTTTGGAAATAGAGGTGGACGTGGGAAAAGTGGAAGGGCTTAGACGAGGACTTTGCCGCCGTCGATCATGATGGTTTGACCCGTCATGTAGTCGGAGTCATGAGACGCCAGGAAGAGTGCCGTGCCGACCAAATCCTGCGGACGCGCAGGGCGACCCAACAGGATGTCGGACGAGAAGATCTCGATTGCCTCGTGAGGTTTCGAGGACGAACCCATCTCCATCAGATCTCGGTCGAGAGTAACCCACAGGGGAGTATCAACCACGCCTGGCGAGAAGGAATTGCAGGTAATGCCGTGTTCTGCCAGGGCCCGGGCGGTTGCTTGAGTGAGCGCATTGACAGCAAACTTACTCGCGGAATAGGGCGTGAAGTCGGGGTATCCCTGACGCCCAGCTACCGAGGCAGTGTTGACGATCTTGCCGGAGCCCTGGGCAATCATGTATTTGGCGGCTTCCTGAGAGCACATCAAAACACCGAGAGCGTTCACGTTCATGATTGCGTGCCAGTTTTCTTCGGTCACGTCCATGAAAGGCATTGGCTTGTTGAAACCCGCGTTGTTGAAAATCGTGTCGAGGCTCCCCGCCCAGGCAACAAATTCGGAAAGGGCTGCGGCTACGTCGGCACGCTGGGAAACATCAGCACGCAGGGGAAGAGCCCTCCCGCCTGCGGCAACAACCTCTGCCGCAACGGCCTGTGCCGCCGGCAAATCTCGATCAACAATTCCCACTCGCGCACCCTCGGCAGCAAAAGCGAGCACAAAAGCTCGTCCAATCCCGCTGCCGGCACCGGTCACCACAATGGAGGAATCCATCAGTCTTTCCATGACGTGTGCACCTTTGCAAATGTTGAAAACGAGGAGGGAGTTTGCCCGCACGTAGGAATTTACGAGACGAAGCAACGGTGTGTCAAGTAGCGGTTAACACAAGGTTTTACCAACTGGGGTTTTACCCCCAGTACGCCAGTGTTTTTAACACGAATTGCTGGGTCGGATTTTTTCGGACTTTCGCGAAAATGCATATCCCTGTAAAGTCACACCGAACGCTTTTCTGCGCGCAGCAGATATTTTTGAATCCCCCACCGTCCCGAATGGAGAACCACTATGACACGGCACGCCCTGATCATTGGTGTCACTGGCATCACCGGTAACAACATCGCAAACCAACTCGTCGCCGACGGCTGGAAGGTTTCGGGAGTCTCCCGCAAGCCCGGCGTCGCCCTGGATGGCGTGAACCACATTTACGCCGACGTCCTCGATGCTGTCGACCTCGAAGCCAAAATCTCTGGCATCGGCGCTACGCACCTCTTCTTCTGCAGCTGGTCGCGTCAGGACACCGAAGTGCAGAACGTCGAAGTGAACGGCGCAATGTTGCGCAACACGCTCGCCGCCGTCAACGCGACGAAGAAGCTTGAGCACGCCATGCTCATCACCGGACTGAAGCACTACCTCGGACCGTTCGAGGACTACGCCAAGAACCCCGCCGAGACTCCCTTCCGCGAATCACAGGGTCGCCTGCCCGGCCTGAACTTTTACTACGAGCAGGAAGACATCCTGTTTGACTCCGCCGCCAAGCACGGCCACACCTGGTCGGTTCACCGCCCGCACACCATGATTGGCTACGCCCTTGGCAACGCCATGAACATGGGTGTCACCCTCGCTGTCTACGCCAGCATCTGCAAGCACACGGGTCGCCCCTTCACCTTCCCCGGCTCGGTCGAACAGTACAACGGCGTCACCGATGTGACGGATGCACGCCTCATGGCCAAGCACGCCATCTGGTCGAGCACAGAGCCCAAGGCTGCCAACCAGGCCTTCAACACGGTCAACGGTGATGTCTTCCGCTGGCGTCAGCTCTGGACTGCCATCGGTCTGGAATTCGGGCTCGAGAACCCGGGCTACCCCGCCGAGCTTTCTCCTTTGGAACCCAAAATGAGCGATGCGGATGCCATCTGGGCTGAGATCGTCGCTGCTCACGGACTGCAGCCGTTCAAGGCCAGCGACCTCGTGTCGTGGTGGCACACGGATGCCGACCTCGGCCGCACCTCTGAGACCTTTGCCGACATGGGCAAGAGCCGCGAGTCTGGCTACCTGGACTACCAGGTCACGCACCACTCGTTCAGTGACCTCTTCGCACGTCTTCGTGCCGAGAAAATCATCCCCGCCGTCTAAGGAACGCCTCGGCGCCATTCTTGCCCCAACGGGCGACACAACTTTTAAGGACCCCTCATGGATCTTGGAAAAACTCTCGGCCGCAACCTTGGCCACCTTTCGTACTCGACCCTCGTGCACCCCGGTGACACGTGGGCCGAGATGAAAGACAGCATGCAGACATTTCTGCCGGCTGTGAAGAAGAATGTGTCGCCCGATGCTTCGTTCGGGATTTCGCTGCGCATCTCGGCGGCTTCCGCGAAGACCCTGACGAGCGAGCCAGCGGAGATTGCGTGGCTCAAGGACTTTTTGGCCGAGAACGACATGTATGTCTTCACCGTCAACGCATTTCCCTACGGCCCCTTCAAGGGCGAAATCGTCATGGAACGCGTGTACGAACCGGACTGGAGCACCGCCGACCGCGTGAATTACACCAATTCTGTGGCGGATATTTTGGCCCAGGTGACCTCCGGCGCCAACAGCCCCAGCATCCAGACGGCGCCACTGGCGTTTGCCCCCAACGTGCGCGATGAGAACTACATCGCCGCGTTCACGACCAACGTCTTTCGCGTCGTCGCCCACCTGATTGACCTCGAGAAGCGCACGGGTCGCCGCGTCAAGCTCGCCCTGGAGCCCGAGCCCGCCTGCTTCCTCGAGACCACAGACGAAGCGGTCGCCTTCTTTGAGGCACGGATCTTCTCCCGCGCCGGCATCACGGAGCTGGCCTCGATTGCCGACATTCCGATGTCCGAAGCTGAAGGTCTCATCCGTCGTTTTCTGGGCGTCGTCTTCGACATCGGTCACCAAGCCGTGGGCTTTGAAGATATCCCCGCGTCACTGAACAAGCTGGTGGATGCCGGCATCCCCATCTTCAAACTGCAGGAAGCCGCTGCCCTCTGGGTGGAGAAGTTGTCGACCGAGATCATCCCTGAACTCCGGGTCTTTACCGACACGATCTACCTGAGCCAGTCCACGCTGCGCACCGCCACGGGCATCACCAAATACCTGAACCTCGGTGAAGCTCTGGATGCCTTCGAGGCGAATCCCGGCATTGAAACCGAAATGCGCACGCACTTTCACGTGCCCGTCTTTCTCGAAGAAATTGGGCCTTTCAAAACGACCCGTTTCGCTGTTGAGCAGGCACTCGCCATGCACAAAGCGACGCCCCTCTCGGACCACCTCGAGATCGAGACCTACACGTGGGATGTCCTGCCCGCACACCTGAAGACCGGTGACATCACCGAGTACGTCTCGCGGGAACTCGAGTTCGTGCGCAGAGAACTGCTGGGCTAGTTCCTTACATCCATAGCTTTCGTGTTGGAATAACCCGACATTGCTCTATGCTGTGATATTCTTCCATCAATAGATGTTTGGATAAACCAGCATAAGGGAGTCCCGGTGCACTCGTTAGAAATCAGACGTTTTCGCGACCTCGGGGCCGTCATCAAAGCCGTGCGCGAATCCCGTGGCATGCGCCAGGAAGACATGGCCGAAAACCTCGCTTTCTCTCGGCACTACTTGCGCGAGCTCGAAAGCGGAAAACCAAACCTTTATATTTCCCGACTGTTTCGGGCCCTCCATCACCTGGGCATCAGAGTCACTATCACCTACCATCTCAACGAAACGGGATCCGTCGCAGACCCGGTTGTCGAATCAACCAAGAACCTCCTCGATGAGTGACGTCCTCGCGACCTTTCTTCATGACACCTACCTCGGCGAGGTTACCCGGGACCGTCGCGACAAAAACAGAGTTGCGCTCGCGTGGGATTCGGGCTATCGACCCGGGGCCGTCACGTTAACGGAGGGATTTGGAACATTGCCCGGGGTGGCTCCCGACGTTACCGCCGTGTCCAATTTCTTCGGCGGCTATGCGCCCGAGGGCAATCATCGAAGTGCTCTAGCAAAACAGCGCAACATCGACAAGGACGATCTATTTGGACTGCTCCGTGAGTTCGGGGGATCCGTGGCCGGGGCTCTCACATTTCGTCCCCGGACTGAGCCCGCTGTCTACACGCCCTCGTACGCGGCCCTCAACGAGCAAACCCTTGCTCGGCGACTTCGACAGGCAATAACAAACCACGACTTGGGGCTTCAAGACGACAGCCGCTCAATGCTGCCCGGGTTTCAACCCAAGCTCATGCTGGCACTATTCAATTCTCACTGGTTCGAGCCGCACGGTCGGGCCCCCTCAACACACATCCTCAAACCCCAACTGGCGTCGCGAGCAGATACTATTTTTAACGAGTTCTATTCTCATCGACTCTCACGGCACATGGGGCTGTCCCCTTTTTCCAGTGAGATCTTGACCGTCGGGCAGACAGCTTTTCTCGCCATTGAACGATTCGATCGCCGCGTCATGGGTGCTAATGTCTCCGTCATCCACCAAGAGGATGTTGGCCAAGCCTTAGGACTTGACTGGCGAGACACGGAGGCGAAATTTCAGGACCCCCGCCAGCCCTCGCGCCCCGGGCACCCCAGCGCTTATGCCGTTGCAGAGCTACTGGCTTCTGTGAATTCAACATCTGATGCCGTCATCGGCTGGCTTAAGCAGATGACTTTTCACATCCTCATCGGAAACAATGATGCTCATGCCAAGAATATTGGGCTGCTACACCAGCCCAACCTGACGTCATTGACACCGCTCTACGATGCTGTCCCGAATCTCTACCAAGACGAGCGCATCAACTGGAATCTCGCAATGTCTGTCGCCGGAACCTTTGATCACCGCCGAATCTCGGCCGAACGCATCATCGAGGAGGTTCAATCCTGGGCCGTTCTTCCCCGAGCATCAATCGAGGGACTTGTGCGCTCGACTCTTGAGGAGTTTGTTGATGCCGTGACCACCCTGCCTCAACCTGTCGGCACTACCCCCGGTCTCGCTGAGCGGCTTGGCTGGAACGTGAACCGCCTCCTGGCCGGCCTCGAAATCAGCGAGCCCAAAAGACACTAAGGCTTTGGCGTTCGGGCCGCTTTTAGCTCCAAGCCCTGTCATGGACTCGCCTTGCCATCAGTTACGCGATAACCAATGGTAAGAATGCGTCGGACCACTGGTTATGGCCGTCTTGCGGGGTTGCCGAACCTGACCGGTCGCCCAGCTTGCCCGCCAGGCGCGGTCGTAGGCTGAGGGGTGCGGCGTTGCGGTTCGCATTCTCGAACCTCGTGACGAGCCGCCCCTAAGGAGCATCCCCCATGCACGGTGAATATAAGGTTCCCGGCGGCAAGCTCGTGGTTGTCGATCTCGAAACTACCGATGGCCGCATTACAGACTTCCGCCTCGCCGGAGACTTCTTCTTGGAGCCCGACGAAGCCCTGCCGATGATCAATGCCGCCGTGAACGGCCTGCCGCGGGAGAGCGACGCGACCACCATCGCCGCCGCCGTTCGCGCGGCACTCCCCGAAGGCGCCACCCTGCTGGGTTTCACCCCCGAAGCGGTAGCGATTGCCGTTCGCCGTTCGCTGGCCAAGGCCACGGCCTGGCGGGATTACGAGTGGAGCATCATCCATTCGAAGGCAGTTTCGCCCGTTATGCACATGGCACTGGATGAAGTGCTCGCCAACGAGGTCGGCGAAGGCCGCCGCCAGCCCACCCTTCGCATTTGGGAATGGGATCAGCCCGCCGTCGTCATCGGCAGCTTTCAGAGCCTGAAGAACGAGGTCGATCCCGAGCAGGCCAAGGCCCACGGTTTTGAGGTCGTTCGGCGCGTATCCGGTGGCGGTGCCATGTTCATGGAGGCTGGCTCGGTTGTCACCTATTCCATCTACGTTCCCGGCGATCTGGTGCAGGGCATGAGCTTTGCCGACTCCTACGCCTTCTTAGATGAGTGGCTGATCACGGCGCTGAAGTCCCTCGGCATCGACGCCACCTACATGCCGCTGAACGACATCACGAGTCCCACCGGCAAGATTGGCGGGGCCGCCCAGAAGCGCCTCGGCAACGGAGCCGTTCTTCACCACGTGACCATGAGTTATGACATGGATGGCGAGAAGATGGTGCAGGTCTTACGCATCGGCCGCGAGAAGATGAGCGACAAGGGCACCAAGAGTGCGGCCAAGCGTGTCGACCCTCTGCGTAGCCAGACCGGTCTCTCCCGTGCCGACATTATCGAACGGATGAAGGCCACCTTCGCCGGCCTTTACGGAGCCGTGCCCGGGGACATCACCGCCGACGAATACGCGCAGGCCGAGGTCTTGGTGGCCGAGAAGTTCGGCACCGAAGAGTGGCTGAAGCGCGTCCCCTAGGGCCGATGCCACCCCTCGAGCGTCTCGAGGAAATAGGCTGAGGGCACCTCATGACGAATTCCGCATCCGCCAACGCACGGTCAAAAGAACCGTTCCCCCACGCCGGGCGCGCGTGGACGACCCTCGCACTGGGGGTTTTGGCACAGACCGCCGGAACCGTCTTTGTCTTCACCCCTGCATTTCTCATTCCTCTCCTCAGCACCGAACGCGGCCTGAGCCTGGCCGAGGCTGGACTCCTCGCGGCAACCCCGACCGTGGGAATGGTACTCACGCTCGTGGCGTGGGGGGCGCTGGCCGACCGCATTGGGGAACGCTGGGTCATCAGCGGTGGTCTCGTGCTCACCTCGCTGGCAGCACTGGGTGCTTTCTTTGCCACCGACTATGTCGGCTTGGGCCTCTTCTTCTTACTGGGCGGGATGGCGGCGGCGAGCGCGAACGCGGCGAGCGGACGCGTTGTTGTGGGCTGGTTCCCGCGCAGTCGTCGCGGGCTCGCCATGGGGGTGCGCCAGATCTCGCAACCTCTCGGCGTCACCATTGCGGCCGTCTCCATTCCGACCATTGCCTCCGCTGCGGGTATTAGCCCGGCGCTCATCGTTCCCCTCGGGCTCACCGCCGTTTTGGCCGTGGCGTGCGCGATTGGCATCAGAAATCCTCCGCGAACAGCAGTCATGCCCACCGACGCTGCTCCTGTCAATCCTTATCGGGGCAATGGTTTTCTGTGGCGCATCCACGCCCTGTCGATGCTTCTCGTCATTCCCCAGTTCACCCTCTCCACGTTCGGGCTGGTCTGGCTGGTCAGCGAACAACACTGGGACCCGCTGGCCGCCGGTCTTCTGGTGGGTGTTTCTCAGTTCATTGGTGCTGCCGGCAGAATCGGCGTCGGTGTGCTCAGCGACCGCGTCGGCAGTCGCGTTCGGCCCCTGCGCTGGGTTGCCATCTTGGCCGGCGCATCACTGCTCGTTCTGGCAGGTCTCGATGCGGCGAACTGGGCTGGAGCTGCCGTGGTCTTCGTGCTGGCGACCACCTTTACCGTCGCCGATAACGGTCTCGCCTTCACCGCGGTTGCCGAGATGGCCGGTCCCCGCTGGGCCGGCCGTGCCCTCGGGCTTCAGAACACGGGGCAGTTCGTGGCGACATCGATCACCGCACCCGTTGTGGGGCTGCTGATTGGAGCCGTCGGGTATCCCCTGGCCTTCGCCATCGTTGCCCTCTTCCCCGCCGTTGCCGTGCCTCTCGTTCCGCGCAAGGATGCCGAACACGAGCACTTCGCCGCCTAGGGCCGAACAATCACCTTGAGCGCCGTGCGGTCGGCCATCATGCGGTAGCCGTCGGCGACGTTTTCGAGGCTCACCGTCTGGTCGAAGACGAGGCCCGGGTTCACAGCCCCCGAAAGCACGTCGGGCAGCAGTTGCTCGATGTAGGAACGCACGGGAGCCGGGCCTCCGGTCAACGTGATGTTTCGGCCAAAGAGGGAGGCGCGCCCAATCGGGGCGTCGTCGTACTGGGGAACACCCACACGGCTGATGACACCACCGGCGCGAACGACACCGACGGCCATGTCGTAGGCGTCGCGGTAACCCACGGCCTCCAAAACGGTGTGCGTTCCCACACCATGAGTGAGCTCCAGCACGCGCGCGATACCTTCGGCGCCGCGTTCGGCGACGACATCCGTGGCCCCAAATGTTATTCCAAGATCGGTGCGAACCTTGTGGCGGCCCATCAGAATGATGCGCTCGGCTCCGAGGCGCTTGGCCGAGAGAACAGCCATGAGGCCGACGGCCCCATCACCGATAACGGTCACGGTGGTGGCCGAAGACACGTGAGCTTTCAGCGCGGCGTGATAGCCGGTGCCGTAAACATCGGTCAGTGCCAAGAAAGAGGGATAAAGAGAAGGATCGACCGGCCCGGGAACGGGAACGAGCGTTCCATCGGCAAACGGCGAGCGCACAGCCTCAGCCTGGCCGCCCCCGACATCGCCGTTGCCCCAGAAACCGCCATGAAGGCAGGACGTCTGTAAGCCCTCGCAGCAAAACTCGCACGTGTTGTCGGCGTAAGCGAAGGGCGCGATCACGAAGTCGCCGACCTTAATTTTGTGCACGGCGGAGCCGATTTCTTCAACGATTCCGATGAACTCGTGACCCATGGCCTTGGCGGGATCCGCTGCAGTGCGCGCGTTATAGCCATGCAGATCACTGCCACAGACACATGCGCGAACGATCCTCACGATTGCATCCGTGGGGTGAATCAGTGTGGGGTAGGGAGCATCTTCGACGCGAACGTCGCCGGCTCCGTAGATCATTGTTGCGCGCATGGGATTGTTCTCCTTGGTCTGAGGGCGGTCCGGGGAGCTCGATGAGCTCGATCACGGTTACCTCCCTCCATCATGCCTGTGAATTTCTGGCGACTCTGGCAATTCGCCTGCGCCCCTGCTAAATTGAGACTTCTTTGGTATTCAGAAGAGACGTCCCGGGGGGAACATGTCGACTGTCAATCTGCAAGAATCACTGTCGCGTCCAGAGCAATTCTGGCAACCGGCGAAGCGCCGCCCCGAAGCGCCGCCCCGTTTTCACCCTCCGACGGCGGTGGAACGAACACGTTTTGGTTTCATCAGCACGTTTCCGCCCATGCGGTGCGGCCTCGCCAGCTTCACTGACTCGCTGGCAGTCGGTCTGGCGAGCATGGGCGTTCTGGCGTCCCATGTGGTGCGGGCCTGTGATGAAACGGATGCCGCTGCTCACCCCAATCCCGTTCCGCACGCCGTCGTGGTCGGTGACTTGGTGGCGAACGGCTCCGCTGATCCCCGGCGGGTCGATGAGTACCTGCAGGACTGCGATGTCGTCATTGTTCAACATGAGTTTGGAATTTTCGGCGGGCCCGACGGCGAAGACATCCTTCCAGTCCTTGAAGCTCTCACCATTCCCGCGATTGTGGTCTTGCACACCGTCTTGGAAAATCCCACTCCTCATCAGAAGTTCATTGTGGAGCGCGTGGTCGCTCTCGCCGCTGTGGCCGTGGTGATGACCGTCACCGCCCAGGGTTTTCTCCTTGGCAACTATGACGTGCCCGCGCCCAAGATTTATCTCATTCCGCACGGTGTGCCCGTGCAACCAGAACCCTCGCTTAGTGATGTTGTGCAACCAGGCACCATTCTCACCTGGGGTCTCATGGGTCCCGGAAAAGGAATTGAGTGGGGCATCATGGCGCTGGCTTTGCTCCAGGATTCCCACCCCGACCTCACGTACACCGTCATTGGGCAAACGCATCCCAAAGTGTTTGAGCGCGAGGGACACCAGTACCGTGACATGCTTGCCCGGCTTTCCGAAGAGCTCGGCGTCGCCCAACGCGTGATTTTTGATGACCGCTACATGGATCTCACGGAGTTGGGTTCGCGAGTGCGCCAATCTGACATCGTGCTCCTGCCGTATGACGCGCGCAACCAAGTGACCTCTGGCGTGCTCGTCGAGGCTATCGCCGCCGACAAGAAGGTTATTTCCACGGCGTTCCCCCACGCGGTCGAACTCCTTTCCGACGGTGTCGGTGAAGTCGTGAAACACGAGAGCCCGCGGGACATCGCCGAGGCAATCCAGCGCTTGGTGGCCGAGGACCAGCCTTCTCGCACCGTGGCAACCGGAGAGTCCCGCCACAACTCAAACTCCTGGCCCGAGGTCGCGCAACAGTTTCTCTTTTTGACCGACACCAGAATTACGCGACAACTATCGGATGCGAAATGAGTACTCTCACCGAGACTCTGACGCGCATACTCCCTTCCCGCCACGGCACCGCCTCAGCCGACATAACCTCGCCGCCCGCACCGGTCTATCAACACCTTCTTAACCTCACCGATGACATTGGGCTTTTTGAGCATGCCCTGTTCGATTCTCCACGGGTCGCCCACGGCTACTGCGTCGACGATGTCGCGCGGGCGCTGATTGTCGGAGCGAGAGAACCCAACCCCTCGCAGCAGCTTCGCGAAGCCACCGCGAAATACCTCACCTTTGTGGACGAAGCGATCACTCCCGACGGAAAGGCTCACAACCGTCGCACCGCGCTTGGGCGCTGGAGCGACCAACCCTCCACCGGTGATTGGTGGGGGCGGGCCATTTGGGCATCCGGAATTGCGGCCACCCTGTTGCCCCAGGAGCCACAGCGGGATTACGCGCGAGCAATCGCCTTTCGGGCGATGCAGCAAGACTCGCCTTTTGTGCGCTCCAATGTTTTTGCGGTGATTGGCGCCGCAGAACTTCTTCGGCAGAACCCCGAAGATGATGCCAGCCGAGCGTTCCTGCAACGTGCACTGACAGTGATTCCACGACGGCCTTCTGCAAATTGGGACTGGCCCGAAGAGCGTCTGACCTACGGTAATGGTTCCTATGTTGAGGCCATTCTCACTGCCGGAGGCGCCCTCGATGACGACGCTCTCGTCGGGCGTGGCCTCGAACTGCTCGTCTTCTTGCTCGAACAGGAGACCCGAGATGGCCACTTCTCCGTCACCGGCGTTGGCGGCGGGGATCCATTCTCTGCCCGCCCCCAGTTCGATCAGCAACCCATCGAAGTCGCCGCCATTGCCGACGCGTGCATGCGGGCCCTCGATCTCACGGGTGATCTTCAGTTGCTCGATAATGTGATGCTGGCGTGGGCGTGGTTTGCTGGCGATAACGACACGGGCATTGCCCTGTATGACCCGATGACCGGCGCCGGATTCGATGGCCTCGAACGCGATGGCCGCAACCAAAATCGTGGTGCAGAATCGACGCTCGCTGCCCTGAGTACCCTTCAGCACGTTCGCCGCCTGCAACCTCTTTTAGGAGGGCGGCCATGACCGTCGAAACGTCGGCCTTTGTGAAGCTGCACGAAGCCCGCCTCGATGCCGACGCATCCCGCATGGTGACGCGGCTTATTCTTCCGCGCGAGGATGAGGCTGGCGGGGTCCATCGGGCGCAACAGTTGGCCGATCGCTTGGATGCGATTCCCACGCACGAAGCTACCGACGTCGTGCGGGAAGCCATTGAACGTTACTCAAGCGCCCACGTGGACTTTGCAAGCGCCGTTTTGCACAACGCCCGCATCGCCGGGTCCCTTCTTCACGACCACATCAACCTCGACGCCTCCCATGAAATGCTGATGGGCATGGCTTTCACCGCGGAGTTTGCGACCGAGGCAGCCGCTATCTGCAACCCGAGCGCCGTTCTTCATCCCAACCAAAAGGGCTTGAAGGCGGGAGAAATCCGCGTGGCAGTGAGTCTGCGCGCTATCGGTGAAGGTCACATCTCCTCCCTGTGTTTTGCCGAGGCCATCGTCTCGAAAGACTCGTGGAACTTTCTTCCCCGTGACTATCCACCCGCTGTTGCCGACATCGTTGAGGGCGAAGATGCCATTGGTTTTTCCGCGTCCACTCGTCCCCGCTTTGACCGCCAACTCGCGATGGCTTCCACAAATGTTGGGCAGGCACCGTCCTACGCGTCACCTTCAGCCAATTCATTTGTCGGCGAGAACACCTCAGGGCCGGCCGACACCGTCTACGATCGGCGCCAAGGCGAAACGGTAACGGCGAGTTCGTTTGGGCGTCGCGCCGGCGACACGGTCCTGCTCTACAAGGCGAGCTTTGATCCGTCATCAACACTCAGCCAGCGCATCCTGTTGCCCGAGGTTTTCGATGAGGCTCACGGTCTCGAGGATGCCCGTTTTGTGCATGTAACGGATGCCAACGGCGCCAGCGAGTACCGGGCAACCTATGTGGCTTTCGATGGCAGTTCCGCTGTTCCCCGGCTGATGGTGTCTCCCGATCTCGTTACCTTCGAGAGCTACAAGATGACGGGCCCCGGCACCGCCGACAAGGGCCTCGCCCTGTTTCCTCGCCAGGTCAATGGGGAAAACTTGGCGCTCACTCGTTCCGGCTGGCAGGACATCTCTTTGGCACGTTCCGTGGATGGCCTGCACTGGTTTGCCACCGATGTTCTCTACACGCCGTCGGCGATTTGGGAGATTCTCAAATCAGGCAACTGCGGCTCTCCTCTCGAAATCGAGCAGGGGTGGCTCGTCGTGACGCACGGGGTGGGCCCGGTGCGCGGTTATTCGATTGGTGCGATTCTGCTGGATAAAAATGATCCCTCGATCGTGATTGGACACACGGCCCAACCCTTCATTTTCACCGCCGGTACCAACGTTGCCGGCTACGTTCCCAACGTTGTCTACAGCTGCGGCGGCCTCGTTCACGAGGGAACCCTCTGGTTGCCCTTCGCCGAGGGCGACAACTGTGTGCGCGTGGCCTCGATTGTGGTCGGCGAATTGCTCGCCGCCATGGACGATGACTGAAACTGTCTCCCCGCAGCGTCGCCTAGAGTTTTAGGCGTGATTACTCCCCACGAATTCTCCGCCTTCGCCGCTTCTCGCCGCTCCACGCGTGATTTTCTGCCCACTCCCGTTGATCCGGCCCTCATCGATGACATTCTGACGGATGCCATGACCGCCCCCAGCTGGTCGAACCTGCGTTCCTTTATGGTCGGGGTGGCCACCGGCGAGCGCCGTGATCGCCTCAGTCACGAGATTCTTCGTCGATGGGATGTCGTGGCGCGCGCCCGCTCGGGCGGAATTCGCGGAATTCTCGCTCTGCTCTTCAAGCCGTGGGCGTGGCCGATTAGTGACTACAACCTCGTTCGCCCCTACCCCAAAGAGCTCGCTCCGCGGGGGCGCAAGATCGGCGCCGAGCTGTATCAGGTGCTCGGGGTTGCCCGCGATGACACGGCGGGGCGTGATGCCCAGACCGCCAGCAACTACAAGTTCTTCGGGGCTCCGGTCGAAATCTTTCTCTTCGCCCACAAGGGCCTGGGCGTCTACTCGGTCTCCGATGCCAGCCTGTTTGCCCAGAACCTGATGTTGAGTGCTCACGCTCGCGGCCTCGGAACCTGCGCGCAAGGGTCAGTCGCCCTCTGGTCGAAGGCCGTTCGACGCGAGTTCAAGCTACCGCGCAGCTACAAGCTCGCCTACGGAATCGCGCTCGGCTACCCCTCCGACCACCCCGTCAATCACTACGGCGCAGAGCGCCTGCCTATTTCCGACATCGTCGTCGACGGCGTTTAGCGCCCGCGGGACAGCGACCAATTGCTCTGTTGGCTTAGATGACTTAGATGACTTCTGTTGTTTCCAAAGGTGGTGTAGGTTCAGCAACATCACTTTGGGGAATCACCGCTTTGGGGAGCAACAATGAAAAACAACGTTTTGAGCGCGACCGCGGGGGCATCAGTTGTCCTTTCCATCATTCTTTGCCTGAGCCCATCCGGACCCGTCTTCGCCAACGGAGTCTCGGCGTCTCCGGCTCCAAGCGCTTCGACTCTGGCGACAGCGGAACCGCTTGTTTCGGGCGACGTCACGACCGAGTCGCTCCTGCCCCAGACTCTGACCCCCATTCCAACGATTACGGGGGTGCTCGCGGTCGGACAGACACTGACGGCTGATCCCGGCACCTGGGACGTCGACGTGACCCTGGGTTATCAGTGGTTCCACGGCGCAGCCGTCATCACGGGCGCCATCGAGCCCACTTACACGGTGACCAGTGCTGACCTTGGGACGCTCATCAGCGTTCAGGTAACCGGATCAAAAACGGACTATGAACCGGCCACGATGCCCAGCATCGCAACCTCCGCCATCCTTCGTGGAACCCTCACCCTCACTCCTCTGCCAACCATTGGTGGCGAGGTTGCCGTCGGAAAGACCGTGACGGCGTTGCCAGGAACATGGGACGAAGGCGTCGTCTTCAGCTACCGTTGGTACCGCAACAGCGTGGCCATCGGAGGCGCGACATCGAACACGTACACCCTCGTCATGGCCGATTTCGGCAAAACCATCACGGTCAAAGTCACCGGAGCGAAGACTTCTTACTTCTCGTCTTCACAGACCAGTGCGGCCACTGGTTCGGTAACCGGTGCGGCACTCACGCGAACTCCGACACCCACCATCAGTGGCTCGCTCAAGGTGGGGCAGGTCCTCACGGCGACTGCCGGAACCTGGGACACCGGTGTCACGTTAAAGTACCGCTGGTACCGCGCCGGTAACCTCATCGCCGGCGCGACACGATCCACCTATCAGCTGACGGCTGTCGATTATCATTCGAGAATTGTCGTCGCAGTTGTCGGGTCAAAGCTCGGCTACGTCACATTCAGCAGCCCGTCTTCTGCGACAACCCCAATCGCAAAAGGCACCTATTCCACATCACCAATCCCGAGCATCACGGGAACCATGGCAGTCGGCAACACTCTGTCTGCCTCAACGAGTGGTTGGACACCCAACCCGACCCAATTCTCCTACCAGTGGCTCAGAAATGGCTCGCCGATTGATTACGCAACGTCGTCGTCTTACCGCCTGACAACGGATGACGCGGGTCAAGGAATCTCCATTCGCGTTCAGGCAATAACCGACGGCTTCGCTGCCGTTCAGCGCACCAGCGCCCGCATCAATAGCTGGACGAGAACGACCCTCACGGCGACCTACACAGCATGGTCAGTCTTCTCTTCCTGCCGTTCCTATGGAGATTCTTACTCGCCTTGTTCCCCTGATAGCTTCTTCTCCGGGCCCGGTGGGGTGCGGCTTTACAGCTCCGGTTACGGCGACGTAATGGTCGTCGCCGCGTCACTCCCCACCCAGGGAGCCGTTCAGCGATTTAGGCTGACGTTCAACAACGCCACTTCCTATAATTACGACGGACACGCTTTCATCTACGCCGCGACCAACACGAATCCGAACGACACGAATGCGTGGAATGCCCAGCTAGCCTTCCCCACGACCGACTTCTCTGACCAGAATTTCACGACACCCTGGTCGACCGGTGTCACTGGTTCACAGGCGAATTTTGTCATTGGATGTCTCGGCTGGCAGTCGCTCTATGTCCAGTCAATCACGATCGAATACGAAACGATTCTCTAGTTTCGTTGAATCGTGTCGGCGTTGCGGAAAGTCGCGACCGTTCAGTGTCACCACGATGGTCCCGGCAGGGGCCGTTATTCGCGTCGCTGACCGTCATGAGGCGATGGCCTCAAGGCGACATTGTCACTATCGAGTTGAGAGCTGCTGCCCCCGAAGCGCGTTGAGCAGGTCCGCCGGCACCTCGGGGTCGGGGAGAGTGAGGGCGAAGAGCTTGCCGTTGGTGAGAGTAACCACAATCCCCGGGCCCCTGCGCAGAATGATTGCCGAGCGCCCGGACGTGATGCGGTAACCCCAGCCGCCCCAGTCCGAGGGCCGCAGATCCGTGCC
>Ga0114978_10000443_pt1 | contig 35019 bp, 18 predicted proteins | sample S_140212_EF_Meta_FD_87027 | JGI IMG/M metagenome (GOLD analysis project Ga0114978, IMG submission 87027) | Freshwater microbial communities from Lake Simoncouche, Canada to study carbon cycling - S_140212_EF_MetaG | ecosystem: Environmental > Aquatic > Freshwater > Lake | place: Lake...
GGGGCGTCTCTTTGGCGCGTCTCAGCAAAAAAAAGAGGGACTTGCTCGACGTGAGTCTGCCGGAACGGACCCGATATCGAGTGGGAATTCGTCGGCCAAATCGGCGGCAACGGTCGACAAGGGTTCGCTGACGATGCAGCAGGCGAACGCGGAAAAGGGGAATGTTTCTGGAGATTCCCGGTACAATTCGATTCGCCAGGTCAGCGGTGAGAGCGACCTGCAATCGCTGGCCGAAATTGTCGCTGCGAATATTGCGGCTCCGCCAGCCAACCCTCCTTCGGCACAAAATACAGGGTCGTCGAAACGGCTGCAGATTCCCACAGAACTGCCTGGGGCAGCGGCCCCTCCCATCGACCTGCCGCCGCACGATGCTGACGATGTTCAAGGCCGGATGAAGGATATTCAGCAAAGTTTTGGGGCGTTACCCAACGTCGCGCGGGGGCGCGTCGATTCTGCAGCGCCGGGCCGAAGTTACACGCTGGATGAACTGCAATCCGTGGCGCTGGCATCCAACCCGGTGATGACCCAGGCCGGGGCACAAGTGATGGCCTTGCGCGGTACCGCGTTACAAGCGGGACTGCATCCTAATCCGGTGATTGGTTATGAAAGTGACTCTGTTGGGTCCAATGGGAATCCCAACTATCAGGGTGGCTACATCAGCACCGTCATTAAAACCGCCGGCAAACTGGATTTGGCGGAATCGGCTGCGAATGTGGATGTCTGGAATGCCGACTTAATGCGGCAGAAGACCCGGATTGAACTGATTACCCAGGTCCGTGGTGCCTACTTCGCGGCCTTGATTGCTCGCGAAAACGTCAAAGTGACTGAAGCACTGGTCCGATTCACGGACAGCGTCTATCAGATTCAGCTGGACCAGTTACGAGGGGGTTTAGTTTCGACCTACGAACCGATTCAGTTGCGGGCACTTGCGGTTCAGGCGCGAACGGCGCTGACTCAAGCCCGGAATCGGTATGATGCGTCGTGGCGTCAACTGGCAGCCATCGTTGGCACGCCGGACCTGCAGATTGGAGAACTCGAAGGGTCTCCGGATATGCCGATTCCAGAGATCGACTACGACAAGGCACTCCCTTACGTCCTTTCGAATCATACCGATGTGCTTGCCGCCAGGAATTCTGAGGCTCAGGCTCGGATCAATCTTCGCTTGCAGGAAGTGAACCGGATTCCGGACCTTAATTTCTACACGGCATTGCAGAAAGATTTTACGACCGCTCCCATTTATCGCTTGACGTACAATATGCAGGTCGGGATCCCCGTCCCGATTTTTGACAAAAATCAGGGAAATATCCTGAATGCAAACGGCACCCTGATGAAAGCCGCGCAGGAAGCGGCACGCGTGCAGAATGATCTCGCGACGAAGCTGGCCGATGCGACGGAACGCTACGCGAACGCCAGCAATCTGGTGGAAATGTATCGCGATCATATCCTTCCTGATCAGGCACGGGCCTATCGGGGGGTCTACGAGCGACACCAGCAACAACCCGACCTGGTCGGTTTTGCCGATGTCGTGACGGCGCAGCAAACCCTGCTAGTCTCGATCGGAATCTATATCAATTCGCTCGCAATTCGCTGGCAGGCCTTTACCGATGTCGGATCATTGATTCAGGCCGAAACCATCGGGGGAATCGAAGCGATCATTCAGAGCGGGGAAATGATTCAACAGGAAGAAACCCCCATGGTGGTTCCACCTCTGCCAACCTTGGAACTAAATCGATGAGTTTTGCTCTTCGTTCCAGCCGGGTGGAAGCGTTTCGGAACCAAAGCGTTCTTCGAGCCAGGGATCGCCGTGATTGTGGTATCCCTGCTGTTCCCATAATCCCGGCTGGTCCTCATCACAAAACGTCAGTCCTCGAACCCACTTGGCGCTCTTCCAGGCATATAACTGGGGAACCACCAGGCGGACCGGCCCGCCATGCTCGAAATTGATCGGAACACCATCATGTGTATCCGCCAAGAGTACGTCACCTTGCAGGAAATCCGCTAAAGGCATATTGGTTGTCCAACCATCGTCGTTGCCGAGTGCAATCACATATTTTGCCTTGGGTTTCACGCCGGCTCGCTGGACGAGTTCCTGAATGGCGACTCCTTCCCAGAGATTGCCGAGTCGTGACCAGCGGGTGACGCAGTGGAAGTCAGAAAAAACTTTCACGCGGGGGAGCGCCCGGTACTCGGACCAACTGAGTGATAACGGGCGTTCGACCAGTCCCCCAACTTCGAAGGTCCAATTCTCTGGTGGGATTTCGGGAGTCGGTCCCCATTGCAAGACGGGCCATTTCCGCGTTCGAGACTGCCCTGGAGGAATTCGGTTCTCGCGACGAGTATCAGGACTGATGATCACCCCCTCGGGGACAATCGTTGGGTCTGCGGGTTCACCGGTTTGATATTTGGGATCCTGATCCAACATCGATTGACCTTTTCAATAAGAGGGGCAGGGGAATCCATCGACACAACGGCAACCGTCTCGGGTTTGGATGAATTTGCAGGGAAATCATGATCCTGTGAGCAGCGGGTGGCACGGTTGCACCCAGCATGCATCTTGTGGATTCGTCCGGAATTTACAATGTCACCGCGGTGTCGAATACCGAATCCCGATCTCTGGATGCGTTATCTGTCCAATTTCGACCTACGAGTTGTCGCGGTGAGATTGTTGCCAGTGAAAAATCCGGTTACCCTTCCAAAAACAGAAACGTCCTCGCGACAATCGGCTTGTTGGAATCCAACGGACGGATTCCAACCCCCTGTCGCTCCCGAACATTTTTTGATGGCAACTGCATGAACCTTCAACTGAACGACCTGGCTTCTCAACTCATCGAAGACATCAATGAAAGCCCTGAAGATTATCGGATTGCCCGGCACGAACTGGACAACAGCGGTTTGTTGCTGGATTTTGGTGTTGAATCGGAAGGGGGGATCGAGGCGGGGATCGCCTTGGCCGCCATTTGCATGTCCGGTCTGGCGGATGTTTCGTTGACTCCAGGGATGATCGGTGATCTCGGGTGGCCGCACATTGCGGTCGAGACCGATGCCCCCGTGGCGGCTTGCCTGTTCAGTCAATATGCGGGCTGGCAGATCAACGTCGGGAAATTCTTTGCGATGGGCTCAGGGCCGATGCGAGCGGTTGCGGCAAAAGAGCCATTGTTCGATAAATTGTGGTATCGCGAAGAAGCCGAACAGGTGGTTGGGATCCTGGAAACCGGCAAGCTTCCGGGGAGTGATGTCTTTGAATACATCGCTACCGCTACCGATATTGATCCGGAAAACGTTGTGCTCTGTGTGGCACCGACATCGAGTATGGCGGGAAACCTGCAGGTCGTCGCCAGGTCGATCGAAACGGCGATGCACAAATTGCATGAGCTTGGTTTTGATGTGAACCGTGTCCGTAGCGGCTATGGAACCGCCCCCCTGCCACCGGTTGCCAAAAATGATCTCGAGGGAATCGGTCGGACCAATGATGCGATCCTGTACGGGGCACGAGTGACGCTGTGGGTCATGGGTGACGACGAGTCGATTGCCGAGATTGCCCAGCGAGTCCCCTCGTCGGCGTCGCCGTCTTACGGGAAGCCGTTTATCGAGATTTTTGAAGCGGCCGGCCGCGATTTTTACAAGATCGATCCCTTGTTATTCAGCCCAGCCCAGGTGGTATTTCAAAATTTGGAGACCGGTCGCGTCCATATCGCGGGCAAAGTCAATGAATCAGTCTTGCGAGCCTCGTTCGGAATCTCTTGACACCCCGCATCCTCAATCGACTCAAGTCGACCCATGAAAATCGGCATTCTGGCCAGCGAAAGCAGCTGGTACTATCGCGACATCGCACGAGCGGCCCTCTCACAGGGACATTCGTGTGAACGGCTGGACTTTGCCCGGATGGTGGCCCGCACCCCCGCGGCGGCGGTGGCGAGGACCACAATTCCAGCCGAATCGATTGCCCCGTTGCAGCAATCGTTATCCCAACCGGAATGGCCTGGATCGACGGAGCAGGGCCTGCCTCAATATCCGTCAAGCCCTGCTGCCGCTCAGGGAATTTTCGTCCCAACTGCTCACCTCGACCCGATGGACGTAATTTTGGTTCGTACGATGCCACCCGGGTCACTCGAGCAAGTGGTGTTTCGCATGGATTTGCTTGCACGCCTCGAAGCGAATGGAGCCAAGGTGGTGAATTCGCCCAAATCCCTGGAGTGTGCCGTCGACAAATTTTTGACGACTGACAGAATGCATGCGGCAGGCCTTCCTGTGCCCGATACGATTGTATGCGAGCATGAAGAGGATGCGATGTCGGCATTTTTCGCATTGGGTGAAGACGTGGTGGTCAAGCCGCTCTTTGGGTCTGAGGGGCGGGGGATTGTCCGTGTGAGTGACCCCGATCTGGCACACCGCACGTTTCGCACATTGATGCGGCTGGATTCGGTCTTGTATTTGCAGCGGTTCATCAATCACGGTGGATTTGACGTGCGGATTCTGGTGCTCGGGAATCAGGTTCTGGGTGGGATGAAACGGCGCTCGCCGGGCGATTTTCGGACCAATGTCGCTCGTGCCGCGATCGCGGAACGACATTCGCCAACGCCCCTCGAAATGGAATTTGCCTTGAAAGCGACCGCAATCACGGGCGCTTTGATCGCGGGGATTGATCTGCTATACGACGAGGCGGGCCGATGTTACGTCATCGAAGTCAATGCGGTACCCGGATGGCAGGCATTTGGGCGTGTCACCGGGATTGATGTCGCGATGAATTTGATTCAAGAGCTGGAAAAAGGCTGACGAGGATTTTTTTTCTGGTGAGCCCGCCAATAACGACGGGTGGAAATGGCAACACGTGAGATGCCGAGAATCTGCCGAGAACATGGGCAGATGGCGTCGAGATTTGCGATCCTTTTGATCCGGCTTGGTGTCGGGTATCGAAATTCCACTCTCCGATTCCGTTGGCTACCAGTCAAGAGAATCGGAACTTACAATCACGCTTCAGCGAACGTATCGCACGATCCAACTTCCACGTAGGGAACAGGCATGACCGTCAGACGCCTTCTTGTCACTTCCGCCCTCCCTTATGCCAACGGCCCGATTCATCTTGGTCATCTGGTCGAGTATATCCAGACGGACATCTGGGTTCGTTTTCAGAAATTGCGAGGCCATCGGGCGCTTTACATTTGTGCGGATGACACGCATGGTACGGCGATCATGATCCGGGCCAGGCAGGAAAAACGGACCGAAGAATCGCTGATCGCAGAAATGCGAGAATCGCATCTGGGGGACTTCACCGGGTTTGACGTTCAGTTCGATCACTACGGCAGTACGAATAGCGAGCAGACGCGGCAGCTATGTCATCAAGTCTGGGGCGCCCTCCGCACCGCCGGACTGATCGTGGAAAAGGATGTGACGCAACTTTTTGACCCGATCGAAAAAACATTTCTGGCGGATCGCTTCGTCAAGGGGACCTGTCCGAAACCCGACTGTCACGCCCCCGATCAGTACGGTGACAACTGCGAGAAGTGTGGTTCGACTTATAGCCCGGCAGACCTGATTGATCCTGTCAGTACACTTTCTGGTGCGACCCCGGAACTGCGGACCGCCAAGCATCTGTTCGTTGAGATTGAACGTCTGCATGACTGGCTGACCGAGTGGACGCAAACGGGGGGGCATCTGCAGGACGAGATCGCCAACTACCTGAAAGGGCATTTTCTGGTCGAGCCGTTGCGGAACTGGGATGTTTCCCGCCCAGCACCGTATTTCGGCTTTGAAATTCCCGATAGCCCTGGCAATTACTGGTACGTCTGGTTTGACGCCCCGATCGGGTATATCGGCTCGACCGCCGAATGGTGCGAGCAGCATGGAGAACAGTTGGATGACTGGTGGAAGAATCCGGGCACCGAAATTCATCATTTTATCGGGAAAGATATTACCTATTTCCACACGTTGTTCTGGCCAGCCATGTTGAAAACGGCGGGGCTGAGCCTGCCGGAAAAAGTCCACATTCATGGGTTCCTCACCGTGAATGGCGAAAAAATGTCCAAGACTCGTGGGACGTTCATCCAGGCTTCGACCTACCTCAAGCATCTCGATCCTTCGTGGCTGCGTTACTATTACGCGTCGAAACTCGGTTCACGACTGGATGACCTGGATCTGAATCTCGAAGAATTCATCAATAAAGTGAATTCGGATCTGGTAGGAAAAGTGGTGAATCTGGCTAGCCGTTCGGCGCGGTTCGTCGAGGAGACCGGTTTGTCCAGCCATTATCCCGACGACGGAGGTTTATTCGCCGAAGGGGCGGCGCAGGCAGATGCGATCGCTGCTGCGTATGAAGCCTGCGATGACAATGGTGCGATGCGGATCGTGATGGGACTCGCCGATCGCGCTAATCAGTATGTCGAGCAGACGGCCCCCTGGAAACTCAAGAAAGACCCCAGCAAAGCGGCCGAGTTACAAGCTGCTTGCACCGTGACACTCAATCTGTTTCGGCAGATCATTGTCTACCTGTCCCCCGTATTGCCAAAGCTCGCCACGCAAGTGGGGGAGTTATTTCAACAGCCAATTACCCGATGGGATGAGTCCCAGACGCCGCTCGTGGGAACGCGCGTTTCGAAGTTCGAACACCTTATGACGCGAGTTGACCTCGCACAGGTTCAAGCCATGATTGAAGAAGCGAAACCCGCCACGACTGTAACGGGAACCGAAACTGCTGCGGCAGCTGTGACGACGGCAGCTGTCACTGGGGCCGCTGTCACTGCGGCCGAAGGGACGACAACGCCCCCCGCATCCCCCTACGGCGATGGACCTGAACCGCTGGTTCACGAGCCTTTAGTGGCCGAGCACTGTACGATCGACGATTTTACCAAAGTCGATTTGCGCGTCGCTCGCGTTGTCGCCGCCAATGCGGTGGTGGGGGCCGATAAGTTGCTGCAACTGACACTCAGTATGGGCGGGGAAGGGACACGCAATGTCTTTGCGGGGATCAAGAGTGCCTACAAGCCGGAAGATCTGGTCGGACGGTTGGTGATTTTCTGCGCGAATCTGGCTCCTCGAAAAATGAAATTTGGCCTCAGCGAAGGGATGGTCATGGCGGCTGGTACTGGCGGTCAGGAAATTTATCTGCTGAATCCCGACAGCGGAGCCAAGCCGGGCCAACGTGTCCATTAGTCAGAAATTCGTTAGAACAGCGGATCTGTCACGCACCACGGTCGGGGCTCACCCCCTGCCTCGGACCGTGGTGATGGCATTTTTTCCACGAGTTACCCACGGTGGACGCGCGTGAATTCAAGGCGATGGCTTTGAATTCGGTCCGCGCAATGAATACGCTAAGGGATTGTGATTTACACTCTCCCTTTTCAACATCGCTCTTGCGGATGATCGCTTCGCAGCGTCATCCGCGTTTTGGAGAAAAAACGCATGAGTCGTTTTTCAGCCGCCGTCGTTTTATTGGCCAGCGTTGCATGGCTCGGATGCGGAAAACCGGAACAGCCGACGAAAGCCGTTCAGGCTGATGGTAAGGCCGATCTGAAACAGGTCGCCAGCAAAGGGACAATCGGTTTTTCGGCCCTGACGCTGACAAATCCGTTTTTCCAAGTGATTGCCGATCAGATGAAAGCGGAAGCGGCAAAGAGCGGTTACGACTTGCTGGTGGTTTCCGCTGAACGTGATGTGAAACAGCAGGCGGATCAGGTGAACGAGTTTATCGTGAAGGGGGTTTCCGCGATCGTCTTAAATCCTTGCGACTCGCAATCGATTGGACCGGCAATTGCCAAAGCCAATGCGGCGGGAATTCCGGTTTTTACGAATGACATCAAATACGATGGCGATCAGGGAAAAGTGGTTTGCCACATTGCTACCGAAAATTATCAGGGTGGGAAACTTGCGGGCGAAGCGATGGTCAAGCTACTAGTCGGAACGGGTGGAAAAATTGCCATCCTGCATTTCCCCCAGACCGAATCCTGTCAGTTAAGGGTGAAAGGATTCCTCGAAATCGTGAACGCTCATAACGCCAAGTCCACTGGCGATCAAATCGACGTGGTCTCGACTCTCGACGGGGGTGGGGCACGTGATGAAGGATTCAAGGCGGCCAAAGACGCAATCGAGGCACACCCGGATCTGGCGGCGATCTTTGCGATCAATGATCCCTCGGCATTGGGAGCACGTGCGGCACTCGAGACCGTCGCCAAGGAAGGGCAAGTCAAGATTATTGGGTTCGATGGACAGCTGATCGGTAAGCAAGCGATTCGGGACGGAAAAATCCTCTGTGATCCCATTCAGTTTCCGGATCGCATCGGGGGAGTGACCGTGGAACAGATTTTGAAACACTTTAATGGTGATGAAGTTCCCGCAGAAATTTTGATCCCCTCAGAGCTGTACTATAAAGAAGACGCGGATCGTGATCCGGAGTTGAAACAGTAGTGGCCAAGACTCTGACCCAGACTCTGAACAGTACGAAACCACCAACTCGATTACTCGATAATCCGTTTATTCGTGATTACGGGATGGTGTTCGTATTGTTGCTGTTAGGAGGGCTGTTCAGCCTCTTGACCTTGAAGGCCCAGCACCCGACGGGGGAGGATGCCGGCCGGCAGGTCGCCGATTCGATTATCGCTCGGTCCGGCCCCCAGGCCCGCGTCTTGATTGTGACGCGCGATACGGCCGAGGATCTCTTGTTCTCAGCGGCGGCGGCAAAACAACTGGAACGAGTCGGTGCCAAGGTGCTGGCAAGCGTCAACGGGACGGCGACCGATGCTCGGCAAGCGATTGAGGGGATTCTGGGTCAAAGTGGCGAGATTGATGCGATTGCCGCGAATGATGTCACCTCCAAATGGACCGTCTACGACCGTTACCCGAGTGTCGGTTCGGCAAAGTGTGTCGTTCCGGCCTCTTATACGTGGCCTGACTTTCTCAAGGTGAGTAACCTGCTCGGGGTCGCTAATCAAACGGCGATTTATGCATTGATTGCGATCGGCATGACCATGGTGATCATTACCGGCGGAATTGATTTATCCGTCGGGTCGCTGGTTGCTTTATCCAGTGTCACGGCGGCGATCTTGATTCGCGATGTCGCAGGTGGACCTCAGGCCAGCGTTCTGGCTGTCATCGTGGCGGGAGTTGCGGGGATTGGCTGTTGCGCGTTGGCGGGGGCCTTCAACGGTTTCATGGTCACCGCCTTTCAAATTCCGCCCTTCATTGTCAGTCTGGGGATGATGATGATGGCCAGTGGTCTGTCATTCCGTCTTTCTGCGGGTCGCTCAATCCCCGAGCTTCCCAATTCCTTTTTCTGGCTGGGCCGGGGTGTCACGCTGGGAATCCCTCACCCCATTCTGCTGATGATTCTGTTGTATGCGATTGCGCACGTCGTGATGTCGCGAACGGTTTTTGGCCGTTATGTTTATGCGATTGGGGGCAATCCGGAAGCGGCTCGACTGTCCGGTGTTCCCGTCAAGCGGATTCTCCTGCTGGTTTACACGCTCTGCGGTGCACTCGCAGGTTTAGGCGGAATCGTACTCACCTCCCAATTGTCAGCAGGGGACCCGAAATTCGGTCTGATGTATGAACTGGAAGTGATTGCCGCGGTGGTGGTGGGAGGAACCTCACTGATGGGTGGTCGCGGGAAAGTTTTTGGTACACTCATCGGTGCCTTCATCATTGCTGTCATCAAAAATGGGATGAACTTAACTGATGTGGATCCCTTTAATCAAAAAATTGTGCTGGGAGCGGTACTCATGGTCGCTGTCCTGCTGGATACATTAAAACGACGCGGGGCTCGCGTCTGAAAATTATTGTCAATAAGGAAACTCGCTTTGACTCGTTCATTTGCCTGGGTGGCGATGGGATTGTTTTTCGCTCACATGACCACGGTTGCCGCAGCAACGGAACCAATCCTGATCGCCGACTTCGAAGGGGCCGATTATGGAAAATGGAAAGTGACCGGAACCGCATTTGGAACCGGTCCTGCCCAGGGAAAACTGGATGGGCAAATGCCGGTCGAGGGTTTTCGAGGCCACGGACTGGTGAATTCGTTTCGTGGGGGGGATGACGCAATAGGGACACTGACATCACCTCCTATTCCCCTCGATCGAGCGTTCATCACGTTCCTGATCGGCGGGGGAGGCTGGGCCGATGAAACGTGCGTGAATTTGATCGTGAATGGACAAGTGGTACGGACCGCGACCGGGCCCAATACCCAGGCTGGCAATTCCGAACGACTCAGTCCCGCTGCCTGGGATGTCAGCGAATTTGCGGGACGCGAAGGGACGATCGAGATTATTGATCGTCGCCAGGGTGGCTGGGGACATCTCAACGTGGACCAGATTGAATTGACGGATGATCGTGGCTCGATCCCGCTGTTTCTGCCCCCTACTCCGCTGGCACGGAATGTGACGCGGCAACTTGTTGTCGATCAGAAACGACTCCATTTTCCCGTCAAAAACGGGGCGCGATCGCGCGTGGTGACGGTGAGCGTTGAGGGAAAAATGGTCCGCCGCTTTGACATTGAGTTGGCCGACGAAGACCCCGATTGGTGGGCACCACTCGATGTGACCCCCTGGGCGGGAAAGACCCTGACGATCGTGGCCGACGTGTTGCCGGTGGGCTCCAAAGCACTCGATACCTTGAAGCAATCCGATACGCTGGTGGATGCCCAGGATCTCTACCGCGAACCACTCCGTTCACAGTTTCATTTTTCCCCACAACGGGGCTGGACAAATGACCCAAACGGATTGGTCTTTTTTCGTGGCGAATATCACCTATTCTTCCAGCACAATCCGTACGGCTGGAATTGGGGGAACATGCACTGGGGACACGCAACTAGCAGTGATCTCGTTCATTGGGAAGAGCACTCCGAGGCGCTTTATCCCGATGAGATGGGGCCGATGTTCAGTGGGAGCGCGGTGGTCGACTGGAAGAACACCAGTGGATTTGGCAAAGCGGGCGAACCGCCGCTGGTGCTCATCTATACCGCTGCGGGAAATCCCACCGTGCAGTGTATCGCTTACAGTCTGGATGGACGAACCTTTACGAAATACGCTGCGAATCCGGTAATCAAGCAGATTTCGCCGGGAAACCGTGATCCCAAAGTCTTCTGGCACGAACCGACCAAGGCGTGGATCCAGGTGTTGTACGTCGAAAATCCCGGAAAACGACACAGCATTCATCTCTTTCAATCCCCGAATCTGCGCGATTGGACTTTGTCGAGTGTGGTCGAGGGGGGGATTGATGGGGACAAGTATCTGTTCGAATGCCCGGACCTGTTCGAGTTGGCGGTGGATGGCGACCAGAACAATAAGAAATGGGTTCTCACCGCAGCGAACAGTGAATATGCGATCGGAGGATTGACCGCAGGGAAATTTGTTCCCGAGGTGTCACGGCTGGCGGACGTGCGAGGCCAGGGTTTCTATGCGGCCCAGACCTTCAGTGATGTGCCGGATGGGCGTCGGATCCAGATGGGTTGGAGCCAGGCTCCTTCACCGGGAATGGCATTTAATCAGCTGCAGACGCTCCCTTGTGAATTAACGCTCAGCACAACCCCTGCGGGAATTCGCTTACGTCGTATGCCGGTCAAAGAACTGGAAACGTTGCGTGACGGTCCCCAACACTTTGCTTCACTCGCTTCGTTTCGCGGGGAACTGATCGAGTTACAAGCTCATTTCAAGCCCGGACCTGCCGAGACGATTGAGTTTCAGTTGCGGGGAGTCAAGATCGTTTACGATGCGTTACGCCAAGAGATCATCGTGAATGGACATCGGGCTTCGGCACCGCTGATTGATGGCCGGCAGCGACTAACCATTTTTGTTGACCGGACGATGCTGGAAGTCTTCGCCAGCGACGGACTGACTTATGTCCCGATGCCGTTTATCCCCAAGGCCGAAGACCAGTCGGTGAGTGTCACGCTGCATGTAGGAAGTGCTCGGCTTTCCGCTGCCGAAGAGGCTGCCTTCGAACAAACCGTGCAAGTCTATCGCTTGAAATCCTGCTGGAAAAAACCGGCATCGCCAAGGGTTAACTCAAAGTAAGTTCCAGAATCGAAAAATCGTCGAGAAACGGGTTGCCGCTTTGCACACGGCGGCCAACGGATTGAATCCGCTCTAACGCGGATTCGCCGATGGCGAGCGGTGCCGACATCGCTTCGATGAATTCCGGAAAAGGCCACATCGAACCGTCAATCTTGTGAAGCTCACAAATGCCGTCACTGTAGATGTACAGACGCGACCCCGGCTCGACCGGGATCGTAATGCCATCATAAGGGAGATCCTCGACCACTCCGTTCATCGGCCCCTGGCTTTCGAGTTGTGAACAGGTTGTCGGTGCTTCCCGTGTTCCGGAAATCAGCAGCGCCGGAGGGTGCCCCGCGCCGGAATAATTGAGTTCTCGTTTTTCGCTGTCATAGACGCCGTACCAGATGGTGAAATACATCTGATTATGGTTATCCATGAGAAACGCGTTGTTGAGCGCCGACAAGACTTGGCTGGCGTCCCGAAAATCGCATTTGGGTAAGCTTTGAGCCCGGAGCACATTCATGGCCGAAACCGACATCAGTGCTGATTTGACCCCGTGCCCACAGACATCGAGCAGATAACAGGCCAGATGCGTGTCGTCGATCCAGTGGTAACCGAACGAGTCCCCTCCCAGCTTGGCTGAAGGGATAAATTTCCAATCGGTCACGACACTGGGAGTGGAAATCTTTTCGGGGAGCAGTGAGGTCACATACCGTTCGGCTTCGGCCACGTCTTCTGCAAGGGCTTGTTGACTGACGCGTAAAGCCTGAAAGGCTTCGTTTCGTTCCAGCAGATGAATGTAACCTCGGGAATGATGACGGACGCGTGCGATGAGCTCGACTCGATTGGGAAGCTTGACCAAATAGTCGCTGGCCCCCAATTCAAACGCCTTGGCTTTTGTCACCGCCTCTTCCTGCGAGGAGAGCACAATCACGGGAATATCCCGCGTCAACGGATTGGCTCGATAAAATTTCAGGAGCAGCAAACCATCGATATCGGGCATGACCAAGTCTTGCAGGATAATCGTCGGCGACAGATCTTTCGCGAGGCCTAATGCCTGTGACGGATCGGAACAATAGTGAAAATCGATGTCGGTTTCGGTCAACAGCATCCGCCGGATCGCTTCGCAGACAATCTGTTGATCATCGACCAGAAGGACCTTGATGCGACGATCGTCTCGCTTCGCAGGAACTGCGGAGGAAGGTGAGTTTTCAGCAACGGAAGCGCGATCGGAGGGGGATGATTCTGTCATGATTCCCGTTTTTACCAGTCTGGTTCCCCCCAACGCAACGTAAAAACGTCTGCGAACCGCCCAGAGTTACCGGATTTTCGTCAGCGATGCGAATGTAGGGATCGTTCGTTCGTGACTCAAATGCCGCTAATCCGAGGTGACTCAGTTATCTTTCGGCAAGATTTCGGTTGGTAAAAAAACGCCATCGAGTCCTTTAACCAGGGTCGGTAGAGTCGTCAGATGCATTCGGATTCGTTAATCTGTCCGGATCGTCAATCGATTCAGTTGGAACGAGATTGTTTGCCAAACCACCCAGAGGAATAAACGGAATGAAGTGGCATCTCTGCGTATTCGCCTTAACGTTATCGTTGGTCTCCGTCGCTCAGGCACAGACAAAATGGGAACCCCGCAAAGGGGACCACGTTTGTATCGTCGGTGGCACCATGGCCGAACGGATGCAGCATTTTGGCTGGCTGGAAACGTTGATCCAGGCCAAGTTCCCGGAACAGGAACTGGTCTTTCGAAATTTGGCCTACAGCGGTGACGAAGTCAATGGATTTCGCGATGCGTCAAAACGACATCGCTCGATGGATTTTGGCAGTCATGATCAATGGCTCAGCGGCACTGCCCCTTGTCCCCAGGTGAAAAACCTCTCCAAACGGGACGAAGGAAAAGTTCGTGAGAATCGGTTTGAACTGACCAATACCAGAGCGGATACCATTTTCGCATTTTACGGCTACAACGAGTCCTTTGCAGGTGAGGCGGGGTTGCCACAATTTCGAGAAAATGTTGACGCCTTTATCAAGCACACGCTTTCCCAAAAGTACAACGGTAAGTCGGCTCCCCAGTTGATCCTGTTCTCGCCGATTGCTCACGAATTTCTTGGCGACCCGAACCTGCTGTCACGCTCGCAGGTGATTGCGGCGAACGCCCGAATCAAGCTGTATTCCGAGACAATGTCTGCAGTTGCTAAAGCCAATAGCGTGATGTTTGTTGATCTTTTTACGCCAACACTCAAATTGTTCAATGGCGACTCGTCCGTCGCCAGCAATGTGCGTTTGAATAGCGGTCCCACAGCGACGATCAACGGGATTCACCAGAATCTCTACGGGGATTTGTTGATCGCTGGGCAAGCGATGCAAGGTTTATTTGGCACGAACGGGGAAGTTGCCGGGGCCAATCAAAAACAATGGGAACCGCTTCACTTCGCCGTGAATGATAAGAATTTTTACTGGTTTAATCGCTATCGTGTCACGGATGGCTACTCCACCTATGGTGATCGCGCTTTTCTCAAATTTGCCGAAGGACCTGGGGGCTATGGCGATGGTTTGTCGAACTACTCCGTTGGACAACGAGAATTGGATGTTCTCGACACCCTGACTTCGAACCGTGACAAGGTTGTCTGGGCTGCGGCTCAGGGAAAAACCGTCAAGCCGGACGACAGCAATCTTCCTCCATTTTTGCCGGTCATCTCGAACAAACCTGGTCCGCTGGAAGGGGGCAAGCATCTTTTTCTGACGGGTGAAGAATCGATCAGCAAGATGACCGTGGCCAAGAACATGAAAGTGGAATTATTTGCTGACGAAACGATGTTTCCTGAGCTGATTAATCCCGTGCAAATGGCATTCGATACCAAGGGGCGTCTCTGGGTTGCCACCTGGCCAACCTATCCGCACTGGAAGCCCACCACCGAGATGAACGATTGTCTGCTGATCCTGGAAGACACCAACAACGACGGCAAAGCGGACAAATGCACCCAGTTTGCCAACGACTTGCACAATCCAACCGGTTTCGAGTTTTGGGGTAACGGGGTGCTGGTCGCCCAAGGGCCCGATTTGCTCTTCCTGCAAGATACCAACGGCGATGACAAGTACGATCTGAAATCACGCGTGGTCCATGGTTTTGACACCGCAGACACGCATCATACGATCAATAGTTTTACGCTCGATCCAGGGGGTGCGATGTACTTCCAGGAAGGGACGTTCCATCACAGTCAGATTGAGACCCCCTGGGGACCACCTCGCCGCGTTGCCAATGGGGCGGTGTTCCGCTACGAGCCACGAGCACAGAAGACCGACGTGTATGTCACGTACGGGTTTGCCAATCCACACGGACATGCTTTCAATGCCTGGGGACAAGACATTGTTGTTGATGGGACCGGCGCCGTTCCGTACGACGCGACCCTGTTCTCGAGCCATCTCGATTTCCCTAACAAGCACGGCGGAACTCCTTCTGTCTACAAGCAACGAACGCGTCCCTGCTCGGCGATTGAATATCTGTCGAGTAGTCATTTTCCCGAAGAGATGCGGGGGAGTCTGCTAGTTGGCAATGTGATCGGCTTGCAGGGGATCTTGCAATACAAAGTTCACGAAGACGGAGGCAGTTTCGGGGCCACCGAATTCCCCGAAGTGCTGATTTCATCGACGGATCCCCACTTCCGTCCGGCGGATATTGAAACGGCACCCGATGGTTCGATCTATTTCACTGACTGGCAGAATCCCATCATCGGGCACATGCAACATAACTTGCGTGACCCCAATCGTGACCGCATCCACGGACGCGTCTATCGGATTCGTCATGAAAGTCGGGAACTGATCAAGCCGACACCGATTGCTGGTCAACCGATTGAAAAACTCCTCAATGCTCTGTTGGAACCCGATGATCGCGTCCGGGCACGGGCCAGGATCGAACTCTCTGGCCGGCCAACCGCCGATGTGGTTGCTGCCGTCGCCAAGTGGGTGGTGGGTCTCGACAAAAATCGTGCGGCTTACGATCACGATCTCCTCGAAGCCCTGTGGGTTCACCAACATCACAATGTGGTCAATATTCCGCTGCTCGAACAGTGTCTGCATGCCAAAGATCATCGGGCTCGGGCCGCCGCCGTGCGAGTGCTCCAAGCCTGGCGAGATCGGGTTGGGAACACGCTTGACCTGTTAAAACAATCTGCTGACGACGAAGCGCCCCGGGTCCGATTGCAGTCGATCTGGGCTGCCAGCTTTCTGCCGCAGGCCGAAGCGACTGAAGTGGTGCTGATTGCGCGTGAAAAACCGACCGACAGCTTTATTGACCTGATGTCACGCGAGGTGATGCGGACCCTGCAACCTTACATGGATCAGGCGACCAAAGAAAACCGACGTGTCGCCTTCACCTCAGAAGCCGGTGCCAGGTTCTATTTGAAGAACCTCTCGAACGACCAGCTTTTAAACGAAAAGAAAGACCGTCTGGTCTATCTGGAAATGCTCAGCCGTCCTGGATTACGTGATGAAGCGCGTCGTGAAGCGATTACCGGTCTGGCACAGCTGGATCAGAAATCCGAACTGCGCGTGATTATGGACGCAATTCATTCTCTCGACGCCAAGCAATCGAACGCGGATATCACTGTCGTGTTTGATCTGGTTCGTCAATTAACGGGACGCAGTTCCGCCGAATTAACCTCGGCTCGTGGCGAACTCGAAAAACTAGCAACATCGGCCAAGCAACCGATCTTCCGACAGATTGGGTTTGTTTCGCTGATCAACGTCGATGGTGGTGTGGACCAGGCGTGGGTGCTGGCTTCAACCGATGTCAAGCATCTGCTTGACCTGGTGAACGCCATGCCATTGATCAGTGACGCCTCGGTCCGGGCAACACTGTATGACAAGGTCGAACCGCTCTTGACCGGACTTCCTCCTGCCTTTGCTGGCCCAAAATCGAAGGGGACACTCGGTCGCTATGTTCGCGTGGAACTCCCTGGAAACGGGACGTTAACACTGGCCGAAGTCGAAGTCCTGAGTGGTGGAAGCAACGTGGCTCGTCGTGGCAAAGCGAGTCAGAAAAACACCGGTTCTGGGGGGGATGCAGCGCGAGCCATCGATGGAAACAAGTCGGGGGCTTACGGTGACAATGGACAAACGCATACGGAAGAAAACACGCCACAGCCATGGTGGGAAGTGGACTTGGGAGAAGAATTCCCTGTCGATCAGATCAACATTTACAACCGGACCGAGATTCCCGACCGCCTGAACAACTTTACCCTGAAGATTCTCGATGAAAAACGAGGCGAAGTTTTTAAGAAAGAAAAGAATCCTGCACCGAAAGCCAATGTCTCGTTTGCACTCGAAGGGGGTGGACCTGCCTCACTGGTACGGCGAGCTGCCATGCTGGCACTGACCCACGTTCGTGGCCAGGAAGGCAAGACATTTTCAACTTTAAGTCAATTTGTCAAAGACGATACCGATCGTACGACTGCCATTCGTGCTTTGCAGAGACTTCCTCGTTCTGCGTGGCCGAAAGAAGAAGCTGCACCGTTGTTGGGTGTACTGATTGCTTCGATTCAGAAGATTCCTACGGCCGAACGAACCTCGCCGGCGGCACTCGATTCGCTGGAATTTGCCGATGCGTTATCAACGCTCTTACCGGTTGACGAGGCGAAGAAAGCCCGAGCGATTCTGAGCGAACTCGGGGTCCGTGTCGTCAAGATCGGTACGATTTTTGAGAAGATGGCTTACGACAAGGACATTGTTGTGATTGCGGCCGGAAAGCCGGTGGAATTCCTGTTGGAAAACAGCGATCTCATGCCACACAATTTTGTGATTACCATTCCAGGTGCCCTGGAAGAGATTGGACTGTTGTCTGAAGCGAATGCCCAGCAACCCGGTTTTGCGGAAAAGCAGTATGTCCCCCAATCGGATAAAGTGCTGGCGAAGAGTGGCCTGCTGCAGCCACGTGATTCTCAGAAGGTCAGCTTTAACGCGCCCAAACAGCCAGGGATTTATCCTTTTGTCTGTACTTATCCAGGGCATTGGCGTCGCATGTACGGTGCGCTGTATGTCGTTGCTGATCTGGATGAGTACCTGGCCAATCCTGATACCTACCTGGCCGCGAACAAGCTGGAAGCGGTCGATACATTGCTGAAAGATCGTCGGCCTCGAACCGAATGGAAGCTCGAGGATCTTTCGGATGTCGTTGCCAGTTTGTCCGGTCATGAGGCACACGAAGAACACCAGCATGCCGCTCCGAATTATGGGAATGGCAAGCAGCTTTTCACCGTGGCGAACTGTGTAGGCTGCCATAAGGTGGATGGTGTTGGCCGCGAGTTTGGTCCAGACTTAACAAAGTTAGAGCCGAAATGGACCAGCGTGGATATTCTCAAAGAAATTCTCGATCCCTCGGCGAAGATCAACGAAAAGTATCAGACGAATATCATCGAACTTGGTAACGGAAAAGTGATTACGGGACTGGTCGTGGAAGAGACACCCGATGTGATCAAGATTGTCGAAAATCCTTTGATCAAAACCGATCCGGTAGTGATCAAGCGGGGTGATGTCGTCGAACGGACAAAATCGAAAGTTTCGATCATGCCGAAGGGTTTACTGGACAAGTTAACCCGAGACGAAATCCTGGACTTGATCGCTTATGTGAATGCACGCGGCAACAAGAATCATGCAGCGTTTAAAGCTGCTGGGGAAAAGCATGATCATTAGAAGGTGGTTTTCAGTTTTCAGTAGGTAGTGGTCAGTGGTCGGTGTTGAGCACCACGACATGAAGTACGGAAAACGGAAAACGAAAAACTTTCGGCACAATCCCCATGACCAGCGTTTTAAGAAACGAATCGTCTGCTTTTGATCCTGATTTGAATTCACGAATGATTCGTACGCGCGATCGAGTTTTTTTCGGTTGGTGCTTGCGTCGTGAAGCGACTCGGGGTTGGAACTATACGGTCTTATTAGTTCCGCTGCTGGTTGCGGGCTATTGCATGACATGGATCTCGGGGGAAATTGACCGAGGGAATGGAAAATGGTTGCTGCAAATTCTGTTTGGAGTTGCAGCAACTTTTGTGTTGATCGGAGGAATCCGGCACGCCTCCAAAGCGGTTTGCTGGGAAGTCAGTAATGAGTCACGTGACCTTGTGCGGTTGACGGGAATTGACCCCATCAAAATGCTTTGGCTGAAATCGTGTGGTTGCTGGTGGACGGTCTTTCTCTCGTTGTTTTTGATGACCCCCCTGTTTCTGTTTGCCAGAACACTGGGGGCGGTCGCGCTTGATCTTTGGGTTGCGGGATTTGCTTGGCTGTTTGTGCTGTTCGCCCTGACCGCCGGATTTGCCATGGTGGCGAGTGTCTCGTCGAATCGGGTGAGCAACCCCGAGACCACCGCAGCGGCGACCACATTTTTTCTCTTATTGGTTTATCATTTTTTGTTCTGGGGATTCGGAACGGTTGCCTCGTTGATCCTTTGGCTGGGTGAAGATGCGTTTTTTCCCGCTCAACGAAACTGGGTGCAAGCGGCGATTCCGTATGTATTTCGTCTGGCTCCGATTTCAGGGTTCGTTCAAGGCTTCATTTCGCCCTCGATCTTTTCGCCGTTGGACCCCGGCTATTGGATCCATTTCTTCACAGCGGGAGTTTCCATGTGGGGAGCCTCGATCGTGATTCGCCAGCGTTTTCGAGTGACCAAACGGGGCGATGAAGAGATTCGCGAACCGATGGTGCAGAAGCCCCGATTTGTGACACCGGTGCTGATGCGACCTCGGTGTACCGATCGCCCCTTCTTCTGGAAAGATGTCTTTATTCTTGGTGGAGGCAACTGGTCGCGATCCTGGTGGATTGCAATGGGCCTGCTCGCCGCGATGGGGATGGTTTCCTATTTGGTGGGATATGGTGCGACAGCACACGGTGCCCTGTTACCAATTGGGCTCATTGCGATTTGTGTGACCCCTTGCGTGATTGCAATTCGCTTCGATGCACTCCTCACCCCCGAGTTCCGCGATAAAACCTGGGACAGCTTGATGCTATTACCGGTGGACCCTCGTTTTATCCTGCTGGAAAAACTGAAAGCGACCACTTGGGAACGAATTGGCTTGTTTTTGCCCGTCACGTTGGCTGCGGGGGGAGCAATGACGATCAGTCCAACGATCGTCTTGACAACGACGCTGATGGCGACTCTGGTCGGCTGCCTCTTGATCAACCTCACGATCATCAATCAGTTTTACGCGAAGAAATGGTGGTTAGGTCCGCTGCTTGTCATTGCCATCGTGGCTTTCATTGGAATTCTGATTCCGGTCTGCGGTTTATTCCCCTTGGAGATGAGTTTTCTCATCGCGGTTTTATTGATCTGTTTGATGATCGGTGGACTCTCTTGGCACATCGATTATCGCTTGCGTCGTTGGACCGATGGATGACGGATTTTTTGGGTATTGGACTGAATTTGCGGGGACTCGTATCGTGATCTCTCGAATTCACTGAACCAATCCAGGCAAACAAATCACCGTTCCTTAATTACAAAATCCCTCCCAGTTTTCGATAAACGGTCGTACCTCCAATGGCTTCAGAGACAAACGGGGTATTCAAGCCATACAAACTTTCCGCCGCCCCCAGCACCAACAGACCTCCTGGCGCCAGCAGCGAATGAAACTGCGTGCAAAGGCGTTGTCGTGTGGCTGCATCGAAGTAGATCAGAACATTACGGCAAAAAATGACTTCAAAGGGGCCGAGATGATTCACGGGCTCGACAAAATTCATTCGCCGAAAATCGATTGAATGTTTTAACTCATCGTTGACGACCCAAAACTCGTGTTCGCGATGAAAATATTTTTGGCGTTGTTCTGGGGGAATTCCTCGATCCAGTTCTCGCTCGGTATAACGACCCACTTTTGCGGTATTCAACGATCGGGCTGAGACATCGGTGGCCAGGATTGGGAGATGCTCGACCCGCAATCCGGATTTCGGATTGGACGTGATAAAGTCATGGATCGCCATCGCAAGGCTGTACGGTTCTTGTCCGGTCGAACAACCTGCTGACCAGATTCGAGCGACGGGGGCTGGATAAAGTGCTTCCCGTCGTCGCCGGATCGTCTCGGCAATTGCCGGTAGCATCCGCTGACGAAACTCTTCAAACAGATGCCCGTCTCGATTGAACGACGTTTCCCCGGTGGTGAGTGCCTCAACCAGTTCATCGCGCATGGCATTGGCATTCGACTGCTGCAACCGTCCGAGATACTCGGCAAACGTCGCACATTTGTGAGCCTGAACGACCGATTCCAGCCGAGTCCGTACCAGGTAGGTTTTGTCATCCGTCAAAATCAGGCCACACAGCGTGCGAACCAGCGTTTGCACATCGCGAAACTCTTGCGGCGAAACATCCATCAGCCTAGTCTCCCATTCCCAGATGAGACCGAAGGGCTGCACCAATTTTGGAAATCGGCAAAACTTCGTCCGCAATCCCCGCTGCAACGACACTCCTTGGCATCCCCCAGACAACGCTGGTGGCTTCATCCTGAACCATGATATGAGCTCCCGCCCGCTTCAGCACCATCGCCCCTCTGGTCCCATCGACCCCCATTCCGGTCAACACCACCGTCAGGACCTGGCCGCGATAGGCCATGGAAGCGGAACGAAACAGCACATCCGCTGACGGGCGACAACCACATTCCGGCGGCGCATCGCCGAGGACCGTCAAGACCCCTTCATCATCTCGGTGCAGCATGAGATGTTTTCCGCCTGGAGCCAGATAAACAACCCCTGCTTGGGGACGCATCCCCTCTTCCGCCTCCATGATCCGGGTACCACAGCGACGCGCAAGGCTCGATGCGAAATAGTGTGTAAACCCTGGAGGCAGGTGTTGCACGAGAAAAATCGGAACGGGACAACTGGGTGTTAACTTAGGCAGCAAACTGGCAAGCGCCTCGGGCCCCCCCGTGGAAGATCCAATCACAATCGCGCGAAAACGAGTTTCCCGATGGGGTGAAGGATGTTGTGAAACGGGGTTTGAACTGACATCGCTCCGCACAAATCGACGCGACTTGAAGGCGTCGATCTTTTCCAACAACAGTTCGCGCAGCAGTGCCGCATTCGCGAGTGGATCGGGTCCGTGGGGCTTGGTGATGAAATCAAAAGCCCCCTCTTCCAATCCCTGGATTGTAATCGCGGCCCCCCGGCTGGTATGTGAACTGACCAGCAGAACGCCGATAGGAATCTTTCGTTGGGCTCCTAATTCCCGCAATCCTTTCAGAGTCTCGATGCCATTCATTCCCGGCATCTCGATATCGAGTGTGACAAAATCGGGCGGGGTGGCCTGTGCGAACTCGATCGCTTTTTGGCCACTCCAGACCGAACCGACTACCTGGATATCACTGCGTCCTGCCAGGGACTCTTCAATCACGCTACGAAAGATGCGTGAATCATCGACAATCAGCACTCGTAACGGGTGTGCATTCATTCGGTCGTAATATCTTCCGAGTTGATTTTGAAGCGACCAACCAGCTTTTTCAGTTCCTTGCCAATTCTATCAAGATCTTCGGCAGAGTCATGCACTTTGGATGCGGATTGATTGGTCGAGCGTGAGGCGTCGCTCACTCCATGGATATCGGACGAGATTCCTCCTGCCGCCTTTGCCGCCTCACCCACATTCCGTGACACATCGGTTGCACCCCGTGCTGCTTCCGCCACATTTCGCGACATGTCTCCTGCCGCCTTGGCCACTTCGGCGATCGAACGAGCGATGTCACCGACCCCCTTATTCGCCTCACCCACATTTTGCGAAATCATCGACGCTGCCCGCGTTTGTTTTTCCACCGACAGCGAGATCCGTCCGCTGGAAGCATTAATATCCTTGATGATCTGTGAAACATTCTGAATCACCTGAACGGCCTGCCGCGTATCGTTCTGGACCCCCTCGATTTTGCGAGCGATGTCTTCTGCCGCCTTCGCACTTTGGTTGGCCAATTCTTTAATCTCATGGGCTACCACTGCGAACCCTTTCCCCGCTTCACCGGCAGAGGTTGCTTCGATCGTGGCATTCAGGGCCAGCAGATTCGTTTGTAACGCAATCATTTTGATGGCTTCCGTCACCTTGCTGATTTCGGTTCCGGATTGGCTGAGTGTTTGAATCGTGGCCGTTGCCGAATCGGCCATCCGGCTCGCTTCTCCTGCAACACGAGACCCCTCACGCACATCATTCAAGACATCGGTGAACGAACTCGAAATTTCCCCGACTGCTGTCGAGACCGCACTGACATTGCTCGAAGTCTGTTCGGCGGCCGAAGAAATCGTTCCGACATTCATACTCATTTCTTCACTGGCGGAACTAATCGAAGCGACGTTGACACTCATCTCTTCCGCTGCAGCGGCCATCGTATTGATATTTGAGGACAATTGTTCAGCGGCACTGGCAACGCTGGTCGCATTAAGTGAAGTCGCTTCACTTTGGGAGAGCAGATGATTCGAGACACCACCCAAATCTTCGGCGGAACTCGCCAGTCCTTCCGAAACTTTCTGAATTTGTGCCACAATGCGGGAGAGCGAGTCGGCCAGGGAATTTGTTGCGTCGGAAAGCTCACCCACTTCATCCTGCTGATTGAGTTGAATTCGACTACGCAGATCACCAGCGGCCATCGCCTGAGCGAGATTACGGACTTCAAACACTGGTTTTGTGACGGACTCTTTCACCAAATAGGCGACAATTCCCCCCAGTAAAATCCCCAGCAGCGTTGTGCCAAGAATCCACCAGATTGCACTCGCGTAAGCTGCGGCGCTCAGTTTGCTGCCTGAATCGGATTCCCGAGCGAGCAGATCTTCCAGTTTGGAAACTCGCTTGACAACCTCATCAGCTGCCTGCTTCGATGGTTTTAACGAAATCTCTGCAGAACGATTATTGGTATCGAGTCGTGAGAGCTGAAACAGCTTTGCTAGTGAAACTTTCATATCCGAGATTCGATTGCGAACATCGGATTGGCTCGAAAGATCACCACCGGATGCCAGTGCGAGTCCCGATTGGATCTTTTCCAGAAAATCCTCGACTTTCTTTTCCAACGCGGTCATCTCTTCGACCGTCAACGGCTCGATATGTTTTGCAGCCGTGAAGGGGATACTCACCACGTTATCATGCATCGCATACAGGGTAACCAAACGCTTGACGAGATCCGCATCCGTGGCCCCCTTGGTCATGGATTCATCGACCCACAATTGAAGTCGCTTGTTCAAGTTTTCCACGTCACGTTGAATCGCTCCTGAGAGAATCTGACGAGCCTTGACGTTCGTATTCTGTATTGCGAGGTCAAGCACCTGATTGTTCACCTCTTCGGCTTTTTCAAATGCTTTGATCAATTCTTCGACCGCTGTAGATTGACCATCGACCCGATCCTGTAAAACCAGCTCGTTTAACTTACTGATCGCTTCACGCGATTCGGTAAAAGCCGCGCGGGAGCTTGCAGCATAATTTGCAGAAGTCTCATCATCTGGTGAAAGCACGGCATTTTTCTGGGCACGTACCCCCCCCAGAAACCTGACGTGCATTTCGGACGTTCGATTGACCTTGGCAATTGTCGATTCCACCAAGTGCTGAACATGTGTGTTGACTGCTGCCAAGCGATTTACTGCGACATAAGCCACAAGCAATACCGAGGAGATCAAGATCGCAGTTAATAAAAACAGCTTCGAGGCGAGTTTGAAATTTTTCATGGCGAAACCTGCAACAAAAAGGGCGAAGGCGTTTTCGAAAAATGGGTATCAGGTAGCACGAGTCAAGTTTTGCTCGACAATTGTGAGAAATCGACGTGGATTCAGTACGACCAGTAATTCATCAGCCAGCTTGCCGATGGCGGAAATCAAATCGACTTGCCCTAATTGCGTCGCCAGTGAGGCAGGCTCGGCCAATGAAAACGTTTCCAGCCGATCGGGGGTAATCGTGTGGATTTCGGAAATGGAATCCACAACCACCCCAAAGGAATGCCCTGCGATTGGCTTAAACAACACGAGCCGACTTTCACCGGTCACTGGGATTGGGGGGAGCCCCAGCAGGCGCCGCAGGTCGAGTGCCAAGTGAATATGACCACGAATATTCACCAGCCCCAACACTTCGTCTGGAGCGTGGGCGATCCGTGTGTACATCATTTCTGTTGTGACCTCTTTCACGTCGAGAATGTCTACTCCGTAAAGCTTTCCCTCGACGCGAAACGAGCAAAACAACCGGGGGTTTTCCAGCGGAGACGCTTTCATCTCGAAACCTCCTGAGCAGCCAGCAGATTGCCAACCTTGCGGACCAGACGATCGTGATCGAGCTTCACTTCGTAACTGTCGTAGCCACAATCCTGAGCTTTCACCTCGTACTCAATCCCACTCAAAGAAGTCAGCGCCAGCATCGGCGTTTGGATTCCCCGACGCCGAACCTCGCGAGCAAATTCCCAGCCATCCATCACCGGCATTTCAATATCGGAAACAATCAGATCGAAATCATGGCCACGAGTCAGTTGCGACAATCCATCCTGTCCATGGATCGCGGTGATCACCTCGTGCCCTTCAGCCGACAGATAGCGTTTTACCACTTCACGGAAAAAGGCGGTATCGTCGACCAGCAGCAACTTCTTCGTCCGGCGAGAATGACTGTGATCTGGCGTGATTTCGACCGAAGTGATTCCGAGCAATTGATTCGAGAGGTGATGCATTTCCAAAAACAGAGTCAGCCGGTCACGGACGATGGCCGAACCCAAAATCCCGGTCTCATCATCAGGATGATGCTGCAGATCCAGCGCTAAAGACTCGGTATCCACAATCCGCGAAACCAGGATGCCAATCGGTTGCTGTACAAATTTTGGCAGAATCAATGACATCTGCGGTGAATCGGCCTCGGGGGCCGAAACATTGATGACGTTATTCAAACGCAGGATCCGCGTCGAGACGCCGTCAATCGTAATGTATTCGTGCCCACCGACCCGCTCGATGTCCCCTTGCGAAACCATCTCGATCCTACGGATCTGAATGAGCGGAAGTGCAAAGCGTTCGTCCGGTCCGTATTCGAACAGCAGTACTCGATGCGCCTGCGCCGCATCCCGCACGCTGGCGGTCTTGGCGGGAAGATCAAGTGCCGATTCGAAACTCAATCTGGCATGCTCGACAATCCCTTCAATATCCGCGATTAATGCCACACGACCATCACCCATGATGGTTGCACCGTTAAAAATTCCGACACGTTTCATCGAAGGATGCATCGGCTTGACCACAATTTCCTGCGTCCCCTTGACCTGGTCCACAACGAGCCCAAACCGTCGACCTGCCAGTCGTAAGACGAGGATGTATTCGATCCGTGCCAAGGCATGATCGTCGGCGTGATCAGCCATGATCTCGGCCTTGGCCTCAACCGTGAGCGGCTCTTTCCGTTTCAGCACTTCGGTGAAACGGACGATCGGCAGCAATCGGTCTCGTAATCGATACACTTCGGTATTGAAGGCTTGTTCAATCCGTTCCGACGAGCCTGGGTGAAGCGAGACCACTTCTTCCAGATCCCGCTGCGGTACGGCAAAGTTTTCGCCGTCGACGGCGACAATCAAACAAGGAATGATCGCGAGTGTCAGTGGTAGCCGCAACGCGATGGAACAGCCATGTCCCACCGCCGAATCGATGGTCAGTGTCCCTTCCAGTTGATCGATATTGGTTTTTACCACATCCATCCCGACCCCGCGTCCGGAGACCTCGGTCACCTTTTTCGCGGTCGAAAATCCAGGCAAAAGAATCAGCGAGAATAGCTCACGAGGAGACATCCGGTCCAGGTCCGCTGCACTCTTCAGCCCCAGTGACAAGGCCTTGGCTTTGACCGCCTCGGAATCAATCCCGCGGCCGTCATCGCGGATTTGAATATGAACCTGCCCGTCTTCATGAGCCGCCGACAAGACAATCCGTCCCATTTCTGATTTGCCACTGGCGCGACGCTCGTCAGGCATCTCGAGTCCATGGTCGACGCTGTTGCGAATCAGATGCATTAACGGGTCGCTCAATTGCTCCAGAATCGTCTTATCCAACTCGACCTCGCGTCCCTGGAGATCCAGCTCGACCTGCTTTCCGAGCTGGCGTGCCAGGTCACGAACCATGCGGGGAAACTTGTTGAACAAGTTCCCTACGGGCTGCATTCGTGCCCTGAGAGTCACATCTTGCAGTTCAGATGTCACGGAATTCAGGCGTTGAATAATCGCCCGCCGCGAACCATCTTCTTCCGCGAATGCCAACAGCGACTGATTGCGAACTAAAGTCAGTTCTCCGACCAGTGTCATCATTCGATCCAGTAGTTCCACCTGAATTCGTAGTGTGGTCGATTTCTCATTTTCGACGGGCGGGACACTATTCGCGGTGGCAGAGGGAGCCACCACCGCGGGGGATTGACGGCGATGAGGTGTCACCGTCGTCACGGCGGGGGTTGGCTTGGGATCGACCATGGAAGGGCTCGACGGCACGACAGCCTGCGAGCCATTTTGTTCACCCAGGAATCCAAATCGGTGAACCAGCTCCGCACGGGACAACCGGGTTTCACATTCCCCCAACCAAAGTACTGGGCCGACAGGAATCGCGATCCGCAGATCGACGGATGGAAACGAGATCGCGCCTGAAGTGACGCAAGCCACGTCTACGAGATCACGAAATCGACTGACGAGGTTAGGCTCGGTTCGAGACCATACCGACAAGTCGGCCAAAAGTTTTTCCGTGTGAACCCGTTTTGAGCCCATGGAAATCGCAGCGGGTGATGAGTGATCTTTTGACCCGGTATTCGTCTGGATCAATCCTGTCCAAAGCACCGGACCACGAGGAACTCCTCTGCGCAGATCGCAAGGTCCAACCTGGATTGCTCCTGCGCTGATTTTTCCCTGGGCAAGAAATTGCTGGAAAAACGACAACAGGCCCCCTGGCTGAGTGACTGATTGCTCGGACAAATCGATCTCAAACGAAGTCGTTTCGCCGGCTGCCGAGTTCAGTCGTTGTAGGATCTCGCTCAGGTCGACAGCGTGAGCCCGCTGGGGATTGTCGACGAAGACTGCGAGCCGATCTCGTGCCGCCAGCAGCGTTTCGATGGTCGAGGTTGCCGCAGGCGAATTGGTCTGATCAAGCAGCGATTCCATGGCATGCGCCAATTCATGAATTGGCTGTAGACCCAGGAATCCTGCATCCCCTTTTATCGAATGAATCGAGCGAAAACAGCGGTCAATCCGATCCTGAGAATCAGGTCGCTTTTCCAGGGCGAGCAGCGAATCCTCGACCACCGCCAGGTGCTCGCGCGCTTCGATCATGAATTCGTCCAGGCGATCCGACATGGTGATTCAATGCCCCCCTGTCGAGTAAAGCTGGTCGATACCCGTTGCCTTGAACAAATTTTTCAAATCCGTTCCCACACCACTCAATTCGACCACAGGCCCACCCTGCGCGATCTGGGCCGGGATCGCAGCCAGAAACGCTAGTCCCGTCGCATCCAGGTCCACCGTTTTTGACAGATCTAAACGGATCGAACCCCGCTGTTGATCCAGCCCCGCCACAAATTCCAGCCTGGCATTCTCGGCCGCCGCTGCATCAATCAGTGTCGGAAAGTGAATGGTCAAGTCATGGGCAAAATGATCGGGGGCGGTCTCCGCTGTAACGGTTTCCACCGCGACAGTTTCCGCTGCGGCCAAGCTCGGCGGCGGCAGTGCAGACTTCATGGGAGAATCCGCAGCGGCAACAGGTTTCCCGGCCAGTACCGCTGTGATTTCCGATACGAGTGGAAGGGCTTCGTCGTCAAAAGATTTCCAATCGACGGTCGCGGCTTTGGAGGCGTTTGCAATTCGATTCAGCATATCCACGCCGCGCAGCAGCACGTCGACATGCTCGGGCCGAAGCGTTAACTTTCCATTTTGTGCCGCAACAAATCCATCTTCCATCACATGAGCAACGCGAACGGCGGGGTCGATGCCAACGATGCGAGCGGCCCCTTTAATCGAGTGAGCTCCGCGCATCATCTCGTCGACATGGCTGGTGTCTCCTGGATTCCGTTCCAGAGCCAGCAAGCCCGACGTCAATGATTCAACGTGCGTTTCGACTTCCGCGCGAAAAATTTCCAGCATCGAAGAATCGGTGAATATCTCGCCGCTCATGCCCCGCCTCGAATCAGATGTACGAATTCCGTGGTAATTCCCCTTTCTTTTACCTTGCAATCGACTGAACACGACCACCTTTCCGGCCAGTTCGACCACCTTTTCAAGCAGAAATTCTTCGTCATTTCCCCCAACTGTTACAAACCGATCAATCGGAATCCCTCAAATACACAGGGCAAAACCAGCCGAGGCATCGTCGCCCAGCAATTCATTCTTCGTGAGCAGCGAATCGCCCGCCAGTCCCCATCTTGGTTATTTTCCGGATCACGGTTGATGTTCTCTCCTGAGGGTATTCTGATACGGTGTTCAAGTCGCGGTGCGGCGATTCTCTTTCGAGTCAAACAGAATTCGCCGTCCAATTCTGATTCGCTTGGCTCACTCACGGAATACAACATGGGCTTTATTGACATTTCTGAATTTCAGCCGATCCAACCCGTCCCAGGGTGTCGCATGAGAACGCCGTTTGGTGAGCACCTGATGCTCTCGTACCTGGAAATGGATGACGGGGCTGAAGTTCCCTTACATTCACACCCACACGAGCAGGGTGGAATGCTGATTAAGGGGACATTACAGCTGACGATTGGCGATGAAACCCGGTTATGCCAACCGGGCTCGATGTTTCTGAACCCACCACACGTCAAGCATCGAGCCGTCGCCATTGGTGGGCCGTGCGTGGTGCTGGATGTTTTCAGTCCCGTTCGCGAGGATTATGCTGGATTGACAAATCGCTATATTCCTCCCGTTGGCAACGAAAACCGAGAAGAGGAAGTCCCCGATTGCGAGGCGGGTTGATCGCCGCAAAGTGAGCAGGGTCATTGGACGGTGAGTTCGTCGATATTTGGCAATTCATCCGAAATGTCTGCTGCCGATGCTGCGACGTTCGGATCTTGAATGTTCAACTCAAAGTTCGACTCTGCAGCGGGTGATGTTGTGGGTGGAATCGGTAATGGGGCGGGTAATGTGATGGGGACATGGCTCGCCTCGTGTGCCACGACCGGTTCAGACGCCGCCGGGGGGCTCGACAATTTTTTCAGCCAATCCACCGCAGGTGGCGAAAAGGGGCGGAATTTTTCCAGTGTCCCCAGATCGCCACGGTACAGCAGTGCGCGGTTTTCACCGAGCCTTCCCGCCAACGGGCTATCAACGAGACTTGATGAATCATTGGCGTTCATCGCAAACAATACCCGTTGCTCGAAGCGGTTTAGCTGCTCGCGACCCAGCCATCGCTGCGCCGATTGGTAACTATCAACCCAAGCGATGGTGAAAATGCCAACGGCGGGGCCATCTCGCAAGAGTTCGCTGAATTGTTGAGCGCAATTTGCAGGTTTGTCGCTGGCACCGCCAAATCCCCCACTATAGCCAAAATCATCCTCGGATTTGCGCAAGTCTCGAAACCGAGCCAGGTCGTAAATGAAGAGAAACAGGGGAAGCCCAGGCTCGTCAGTTCGCCTGTGCAGTTCGGCGATGAGCTGAGTGATCGCCGCTGCAGTCTCGCGCGGTGTGGAAACGTTCATGATTTGACTGCCGGTCGCGGAGTCATCGGATGCGTGCCAGAATTGGCGATGGTGCTGCCAAGCTTGCAGTGATTCGCTGTTGGGCAGACTTCCATCCAGCACCGAAATGACCTGGGAAGTCGTTTTGATGGATCGTGCTTGAGCACACAAAGCCAGAGCCGATGTCGTCATGATCCCCAAGGCCGCCTGTTCATCACGACCAACGATTAAGAGATTACCCCCCTCGCGCAGGCCGAAATTCAATTCGACCGCCCCCCCCATCGAAACGGAATCCCCCAGCCAGCAACTCCAAGGGGAATCGATGGAAGTGGGATGTCCCGGTGGAAGGGCGCCGATCGGTTGTTGGCATTTCGACAGCACCCGATTCAGCCGGTAATTCGCAGTCGGGTCTGCGGGAATATTTCCTTCGAAAACCAGTGGCAAGCTGCGCGACATCTGTTGAATTGCTGCGGATCCACGCCCACCGAGTGACTCGGCCGACCTCCGGATTTCGAGTAAATGCCGCAGGCGTTCTTGTTCACCGAGCCAGACGATTTGAAACGGATGGTTCCCTTCGATCAGTCCATTGGCATCATTGTAGATCGCCTCGCCAGGTCGCGTCAGCAATCGTGCGGCGGTATTTTCTTCACTGAGAATTAAATGGGCGTCGGTATCACTGCATTGGAGGGCGATACGAACCGCCACCTGGCCAAGCGTACTGCGCGCCAGTGAGTACGCACCCGCCAGTGTCTGTGACCCGAGCAAAATATGGACGCCGAAGGCGCGGCCTTGCCGGATTAAACGGTCCAGTAACAATGACGCCTGCTGCGATAAGGCATCATCCTCGATAAAAAATTCTTGAAACTCATCGACCAGCAGCAGCGTTCGTGGCATCACCACATCGGGTCTTGCGTTGCGAAAGCCTTCGATATCCTGAACCCCCACCTCACGGAATTGCTCGCCGCGATCACGCAGCAAAGCGTCGAGCCGCTCGAGTACACTCACGCCAAATTCCCGGTCACTCTCGATGGCAATGACTCGGGCATGCGGCAGCTGTTGTTCCGCATAGACCTTGAATTCGACCCCTTTCTTAAAGTCGATCAGATAAAACTCCACTTCGGTGGGCCGATAATGCAGGGCGAGATTTGTGATTAAGGCATGCAGCAGCGTGGATTTTCCAGAGCCGGTCTTCCCGGCAACCAGCACATGCTGAGAGGTCCCTTTGCCCAGCCGCAGAAACTGCAATTTCGTGGCACCGGCTCGCCCCACGGGAATATCGATTCCCTTCCGACTGTCGCTCATCCAAAACTGATCTGCCGCCGGAGCAACTCGTTCAAACGGGACTTCGACACGGCGAACATCGCGCGCATGCTGGCCCGCCATGCGAACAATCTGCCCAAAATCGTCGGCGTTGGGAGGAGCATCAAGTTTCAAGGGCCATGCGGCGAAATCGGGATCAGCCAGTCGAAAACCTCGATCGTTGTTCCACTGCAGAACGGTGGCATGTTTTTCGAGATCTGACGGGGAAAAGCCCCGCAGGTTTTCCAGCGACTCGTCGACGCTCAACAAAATCACGACACCGCATCGGCGCCCTCCTTCTGCGATACTGATGAGTCTCCGTAACGCAAGGTCGGTAAAGTTCGCCGGAAAATTGGCAATCACCAGCACACGATAGGGTTCAGCCACTTCACCCGCGAAATGATTGTAATCGTCGATCGTGGCAAATTCGTTGCGTAAATAGGTCTGCAGCACCGTTTCCATGTGCTCGGTTAAATCCGCCAGCCGTTTTTCGATGTGGGACGGTTCCGTCCAGATACGACTAGAGACCAGCAGTTCGTCGATATCGGCCAGATGCATGAACGCGGCAAAATTGGCACCTAAGCCGACCGGATCGATTATCGTGAAGCGAACTTTTCCCGGTGGAAGCGAGGTCAGAAAACGGAGCATCGTCGATTGCAACGTTTGCACGGCAACCTCGCGCCCGGCCCCATGAGACTTGAGGATCAGTGAAGGCCGTTCATGCATCGGTAACAGGATCGGCAGGTCAAATCGGGTTCGATCGGATTGCAATCGAGGATCGGTTGGTAAACCTCGTTCGATCAGCCCCAAGTCCGCTTGAATCCGACCAAGGCTGAGAAATGGCGGTGAATTTTCGGGAAAGGGTTTTTCATTCCTTAGAATGGTTTCCCAATCGGCACAGAGGGATTGGGCGGTCGCACAAAAATGGTCACTTCGCGTCGCGAGCGCCTGAATTCCCGACTGCCATTTGTGGATCAATTCGAGCCACTGTTGCTGATACTTTTCTGCTTCAGCCCCCATCCTGGTTTGGAATTCTGATTGCATTCGCTCAAAATCGGTTCGCCGACGCAAACTCATTTCATCGGACTGATTTCGATATTGTTTCTCGACAGCTTCGGTCTGACGCTCCCCTTGAGCGATGGTGGCATTGAGTCTCGAGGGGTAATCGATGTGTGACTGATGCTGTTTGTCCAAATACAGTCGCTGCGCTTCGGCGGCGCGATTTTGATATTTCGCTTCTGCACCCGCCAGCGCCGATTCACGACGTTTGACCCGCAGTTCATGCAGTTCCGAGCATTCCGCTTCCAGCTGATTCAACTCGGCATTGGACGCTTTCTCCCATAAGGAAAAGGCATAATGGGCATCAACGCGTTGTTGAATCAATTGCTCGTAGTCTCGCCAGACGCGTTGTACTGCCACGATATGCAGGAAGAACGTTCCGATCAGCCCAACGACTGCCGCAATTCCGGCGACAATCAGAGCCCAATCACGCGCATCGGATTTGAGCTTGAGTTTCAACAAGCTCGGATCAACCGTTCCCCAGACAACACTGAAGACGAGGATCGAAAGGATCAGAAAGAGGAGCAGTGGGAGCGGTCCCAGAAAAAGCTTGGGGAGGAGACGACTGAGAATTCGCGGCGCCAGCCGATCGCTGGATTGAACTGCGGACAGACATGCCGACTTCATCTCTTCAGCATGGGATAGGCTCGCCGTCGGGGGTGGAGCATTGAATTCACTGCTGATGTGCGATCGTCGTAAAAAACGGCTGACGCGATCATAGCCATGATCAATACTCTGAAGGCCCGTTTTCAACTCGATGCCGATGGACTCGACCGCGATACTTTGTTGCTGAAACCGGTGAGACGGGCTTCCCTCGGAATCATCATCCAGCAGCGACGAGACAAGCCAGGTCGCATCATCCCGTTCTTTCGTCGCCGCTGCCATTTCCCCTATGAATCTCGCTTCAAGGTCGGTCAAAACCTTTTGGTATTCGGACTGGATCCCCTTCAATGTGCGCTGAAGCCCCTGATCGATCGTGGAAAGATCGGCTTCGTGCTGTTGGTCGAGTTGCTGCTGATGAGACTCGTAGGTCTCGGTTAACAGCTGCATCACCGCTTGATACTGGTGCTGTTCCGACTCGACCTCTGCGGCATAACCCGATTCGATCTGTTGTTCGGTCGCAGCTCGCCGGCTCACGTGCTCGAGCAACGCTTTCAACAAGTGCTGCTCACTCGCCACAGTCAGTGGGTTTGTCACGATTTGAGGGCCTGTAGACAATGTTTGAAGCCAGTACACACGTGGGATCAGGTCGGATCAGATCGGTTTGAATTTGCTAAGTATAGTCCAACGAGATCGGGATCTCTCTGGAGAAATCCTGAAAATTCCGTGTTTTGTATTCGGGGCCGATTCCGAGACTGTCGCGAAGTCTTCAACCCCGCTCTATAATCGCTTCCGTTCAGCAGTCACACCATAACCCTGTTTTTCAAATAGGTATCAAGGAGTCCGTTGAGTGTCGGAAGAACAGCAGTTAATTGCGGCATTAGAGCGGAACATCGCAACAGCCATTCTTGGCAAACCTGAACCGATCCATCTGTCGCTGGTGGCACTTTTGGCGGGAGGGCACTTGCTGGTTGAGGATGCGCCAGGTGTCGGCAAGACTTCGTTGGCAAAAGCCATTTCCAAAAGTCTGTCCTGTGAATTCAAGCGACTGCAGTTCACTCCCGATATGATGCCGAGCGACATTCTGGGATCAAACGTGTTTCTGCCCAATCGAGGCGAATTTGAATTTCGTCCTGGCCCGATTTTTACCAATGTGTTGCTGGCCGATGAAATCAACCGCACTACTCCCCGCACACAAAGTGCGTTACTGGAAGCGATGAGCGAGGGACAGGTTTCCATCGAAGGAAAAACATATCCATTACCCGCTCCATTTTTCGTGCTCGCCACACAAAACCCCTACGAATTTGAAGGGACGTATCCGCTTCCCGAAAATCAGCTTGACCGATTTATGGTCTGTATTGAAATTGGCTATCCCACCCGTGAAGTCGAAAAAAATGTTCTGATCCACCACCGCGATGGCGAACCGGGTGATAAACTCCAGTCGGTCATCAATACCGAACAATTATTACGCCTGCAGTCGGCAGTCCGCGCCGTCAA
>Ga0114978_10000445_pt1 | contig 34948 bp, 38 predicted proteins | sample S_140212_EF_Meta_FD_87027 | JGI IMG/M metagenome (GOLD analysis project Ga0114978, IMG submission 87027) | Freshwater microbial communities from Lake Simoncouche, Canada to study carbon cycling - S_140212_EF_MetaG | ecosystem: Environmental > Aquatic > Freshwater > Lake | place: Lake...
ATGCGAGAGTTTCGCGGTGTCTACGACGGCGTTGAGGTCGGTCACGTGCTCACCGTTGAGTTGTTTGATGGGGTGGCATCGGTTGATGTTACGGGCACATCGAAGGGTCGCGGCACGGCGGGCGTTATGAAGCGGCACGGCTTTAGTGGCCAGCGAGCCTCTCACGGCGTCAAGAAGGTGCATCGCCATCAGGGCGGTACGGGGATGAACACGTCGCCTGGCCGTGTGTTCAAGGGCAAGCGAATGGCGGGCCGCTTTGGAAACGAACGCTCAACCATGCGGAATCTCAAGCTTGTGCGAGTGGATCGCGATCGCAATCTGTTGCTTGTGCGGGGCGCTATTCCAGGCCCCAATGGCAGCTATGTTGTGGTGCAACAGACCAATGTGCTCAAGAGAATTGCCGATCCATCGATCGTCACATCAACAAAGAAAAAGGCGGGTGCCAAGTGAATCTTGCCGTCTATGACATCTCGGGTAAGCAGGTTGGTTCCTACGAGATTGATCCAGCTGAACTGGCTCCCTCTGTAAGCAAGCAGTTGCTTCACGATGCGGTGGTGATGTATCAGGCCAACCTTCGTCAAGGCACGATGCGCACTAAGAATCGCGGCGAGGTGCGTGGTTCCACGAAAAAGCTATATCGCCAAAAGGGTACGGGCAATGCTCGTGCTGGTGGTCGTCGCAGCGGTACGCGTCGGGGCGGCGGTCATATTTTTGCAAAACGCCCTCGCGACTTCGGTTGGCGGATGCCGAAAAAAGCGCTTCGCACAGCCACGCGGATGGCCTTGGCCGCCCGTCTCGCTGACGATGAGATTAAGTTGGTCGATACGCTGGCGTTTGCTTCGCCTAAAACCGCAACGATGGCAAAGCTCTTGAGTGCCTTGGGTCTCGGTGAGCACACCGTGCTTGTGTCCCCCGAGAAACACGATGAAAATCTATGGAAGAGCGCCCGCAATATTGAGGGCGTGTCGGTTGCCCCGGTGGGTGAGCTCAATGCGTATTCGATCTTGCGTCCACGCAAGATTCTGATGACCACAGGTGCGATCGACGCATTCCGTGCCACGGTTTCATCTCGGACAAAGCCACCGCTGGCGGAGTCCAAGCCCGCAATGCGATCCGCTGCCCGAAAGAAGTCTGTGTCGCCAAAGTCGGCATCAAAAAAGAAGGCGGCTCTCAGAACGCGTTCCAGGCCAAGTCCAGTGGCCACCGCAACTGCGGCTTCCAAGCTCGGGAAGGGAAAGTAGTTTATGTCAGTACCTGTTCCTCCAGCACCAAGTTTTACCGCAAGGCTCACGCCCCATCAGGTGATTGTGCGGCCACTCATCACCGAAAAGGGGATGCACAGAGCCAACCGTCACAATGCCTACGCCTTTGAGGTGGTTCGTGAGGCGAATAAAGCTGATGTTCGACGGGCCGTCGAAGAACTGTTTAATGTGAAGGTAGAGAAGGTCGCCGTTCAGAATCGCATTGGAAAGGCCGGCCGCAGTCGCATGCGTCGCACCAGCACCAAGGCTTGGAAGAAGGCGATCGTTACGCTCAAGCCCGAATTCAAGATCAACCTGTTCTAGTCCTTCAATCAGCAGCAATATCAATGGGCATTCGAACATACAATCCAACCAGTGCTGGCCGTCGTAATGCCAGTGTCTCTGATTTTGCAGAGCTCTCGCGCGGCGCCGAGGCGCCCAAGAGCCTTCGTGTGCGCAAGCACAAGACAGGCGGCCGCAATAACCAGGGTAAAATCACGTCTCGGCATCGCGGCGGTGGCCACATGCAGCACTACCGGCTGGTTGATTTTCGTCGTAATAAAGATGGCGTGCCAGGCAAAATCGACTCGATTCAATACGATCCAAATCGCACCTGCCGCGTGGCTCTTGTGCATTACGCCGACGGTGAAAAGCGTTTTATTCTCGCGCCAGAAGGGCTTGTTGCAGGGTCGACTGTTCAAAGTGGCCCGGCAGCTCCGCCCGAGGTTGGAAACTGTCTGCCGATGTCGGCTATTCCGTTGGGCATGCAGATTCACAATGTTGAATTGCAGGCGGGTCGCGGCGGGCGACTGTGCCGATCGGCTGGTTCGTCTGCCGTGCTTGTGGCTCGAGAGTCACAGTGGGCGCAGATTACTTTGCCCAGCGGCGAAATTCGGAGAGTTCCCGCCGACTGTCGTGCCACAATTGGCGCGATTGGTAACTCAGAGCATATGAATGTGGTACTTGGCAAGGCGGGGCGTAAGCGATGGATGGGCGTTCGTCCAACTGTTCGTGGTACGGCAATGAATCCAATTGATCATCCTCACGGCGGTGGTGAAGGTCGCACGAAGGGTGGTCGTCATCCCGTGAGTCCCACGGGCAAAAGCGCCAAGGGTGGTGGTACACGCAAGCCAAGAAAGCCATCAGGCACCAATATTATTCGTCGTCGCAAGAGCCGTCGTTACGGTCAACTCAAAATCCGTTAAGCAGTTTACTGAAGAGCAAAGGAACTACCGGCCTTCGGGCCTGTGAAGGAAGAGGGCAGAATACAAACTGCCGCAATACACTATGGGACGTAGCGCAAAAAAAGGCCCGTACATCGATCCACGCCTGTACGAGAAGGTGGAGGGGCAGCTTTCATCGGGAAGGCGCGACCCAATTAAGACGTGGGCTCGTGCCTGTACGGTCGTGCCGGAGTTTATCGGTCTCACGTTTATGGTTCACAATGGAAAGCAGCATCTAAAGGTTTTTGTCACAGAGGATATGGTCGGTCATAAGCTCGGTGAATTTTCTCCGACCCGCACCTTCCGCGGTCACGGCGGCCGAGTAAAGGAAGCGGCCCCGCCGACAGCAAAAGCGGCGGGTAAGTAAGTCGACAAATCGCCTCCGCGTGAAGTGAAAGAAGAAGTTCAACAAAACGTCCACTCAAACAACACATGCGTTACACAGCCACTCATAAATACGCCCGGATCAGTGCTCGTAAAGTGCGGGCGCTGGCAGATCTCGTCCGCGGCAAATTTGCCGACGACGCCCTCGATATTCTGCGGTTTCAGCCGCACCGTGGAGCTCGCATGCTTGAGAAGGTGATCAAGAGCGCCCTAGGCAATGCGGAACACGCTCAGGCCACGGGCGTGGACGATCTGGTAGTGGTGGATGCTCGCATCGACGAGGGGCCAATGTTTAAGCGGATTCGTCCGAGGGCTCGCGGCATGGCGTTTGGGGTGAAGCGACGGATGTCGCATATAAAAGTCGCACTCGACTCAGCTGAATAACTACAGAACCACAGTTTTTAAGAAGGCATTTTTCTCATGGGACAAAAAGTAAATCCAATCGGATTCCGGACCGGTATTACCGAGCCTTGGAAGAGCCGTTGGTATGCCTCCAAGAAAGACTTCCGCGAGTTATTGCTAGAAGATTTTCGGATGCGGAAGTTTCTCAAGACAAAATATCGCGCCGCAGCGATCCCCAAGGTGGAGATTGAGCGCACTCGCGACGAAGTGAAGGTGATTTTGCACTCCGCCCGTCCCGGCGTGATTATTGGTCGCAAAGGGCAAGAGGTGGATCGCTTGCAAAGCGAACTGCAGGAGCTCATTGGCCGGCGGGTGAATCTCAAGGTAGAAGAAGTTTCTCGGCCCGAGATTATGGCCCAGCTCATTGCCGAGGATATCGCCGATCAACTTACAAAACGGGCGGCTTTTCGCCGTACCATGAAGCGATCCATCGACACAACGATGGATGCGGGCGCAAAAGGTGTCAAAATTCAATTGTCCGGGCGTTTAGGTGGTGCGGAAATGTCGCGATGCGAAAAGGGCATGGCGGGCTCCGTGCCACTCTCAACTCTGCGGGCAAAAATCGATTACGGGTTCTGCGAGGCTCCCACGGCGCAGGGCAATATCGGAGTTCAAGTGTGGGTTAACCAAGGCATGTACGAGGAGAACGGCGATGGCGCTGATGCCCAAGAGGGTCAAGCACCGAAAAAGCCAAAGAGGTCGTATAAGAGGTGATGCCTCTCGCGGCAACCGCGTCGTCTTCGGCGACTTCGGCCTTCAGGCCGAACAGCCAGGGTGGCTCGCAGCTGCGACGATCGAAGCTGGCCGCATTGCGGCTCAGCAATACCTCCGAACGGAGGGAAGGCTATTCGTGCGCGTGTTTCCCCATAAATCGATCACATCTATTCCGCTGGAAACACGGATGGGTAAAGGTAAGGGCGAACCCGAGTTTTGGGCAGCTGTTATTAAGCCGGGTGCGATTCTGTACGAAATTGGTGGTGTATCGGAGGATGCGGCCAGGATGTGCCTCTCGAGGCTGGCGCATAAAATGCCGCTACGCGTCCGGTTTGTAAAGCGGCGGGCCATGTAGGCGGTTGTTGAAATATGCAGTCCAACAAGCATTTCGAGAAGAGCACTTCAGTAAAAAAATGAGCAAAATAAGAGACATTCTGGAGATGAGCGACGAGCAGATCCGGCTCGTCTGGAAAGACGCAGCTGAATCGCTGTTTCGCTTGCGGCTCTCTGCTCAGACAGAAAAGCTTGCGGCTCCCTCTGAGGTTCGGAAAGGTCGCCGTACGATAGCCCGCTGTCAGACGGTGCTTAACCAGCGGGGTAGCCCAATGGTGGCTGTTGTGGAGGATGCCGCTGGAACTACCACGCTGCCGACTCAGCAAAAAAAGAAAATCAAAAAATCAAAGAAAAGCACCTCGTAACATTAAACTCATTTTCAAAACTCGGTTCTTGAAATAATTCAGGAAAGCCCCAATGCCCAAGCGAATGGAAACAGGAACGGTCACCAGCGCCGCGTCGAGTAAGACTCGCCGTGTTGAGATTCCGCGAGTGATCCGCCATGCCAAGTACGGCAAGATTATGCATCGCCGCACTGTCTGCCACGTTCATGACGAAGACGAAACATCCAAGCTCGGCGACATGGTTGAGATTGTCGAATGCCGGCCGCGCAGTCGGCTAAAGCGATGGGAGCTTGTGCGAGTGGTATCCAAGAGCACCGCTGTCGATGTGGCTTCGCTTCGCAGTGGCGCGAGGGCCACGCAGATGCGTGAGTCGGCTGCCAAAGCTGAGGCTGCCGCAGCAACCGGTGGGGCCTCCCCTGCGGCCTCGAAATCTGCGTCCCGGGCAACTGAAGGGCGGTCCACATGATTCAGATGCAAACTAGGCTGGTAGTAGCCGACAACACAGGCGCAAAAGAAGTGATGTGCTTCAAAGTGCTGGGCGGCAGCAAGAAGCGAACTGCTGGCCTCGGCGACATCATTGTGTGCAGTGTGAAAAGCGTGATTGCTGGCAGTGAGGTGAAGAAAAAGGCCGTCATCAAGGCAGTGATCGTGCGGTGCAGGCGGCCGACGAGGCGAGATGACGGAAGTTATGTGCAGTTCGACACCAACGCATGCGTGATCATCGATAACGAAAAAAATCCAAAAGGCACTCGCATCTTTGGTGCGGTGGCCCGTGAGCTGCGCGATCGCAATTTCATGAAGATCGTCAGCCTAGCCAGCGAGGTGGTGTGATGCTGATTCGTTCCGGCGACATGATTGAAGTGCAAACAGGCAACTCGCGTGGTAAGCGAGCGAAGGTGCTTTCTGTACTAAACGACAAGGGAAAAATTGTGGTCGAGGGCGTCAACCTTGTCTACCGCCACATGAAGCGCAGTCAAAAGAATCAGCAGGGCGGCAGGCTTAGCAAAGAAATGCCGATTGATATTTCCAATGTGTTGATTGTGTGCGGTTCATGTAGTAAAGCCACGCGGATCGGCGTGCGGGTGTCGGCCGATGGAGGCAAATCGCGGTTCTGCAAGAAGTGCAACGCAGACTTAAGCGTGCTGAGGCCGCCGCGGGTTGCAAAATCACTCGGAAAGAAGGCAGCCGCCCCCAAGACAGCGGCAAGTACATAAGGGCATTCGGATAGAGGGCCAAACGCTGGGCTCTTGCGATACATTTTCAAGATTCAAGGACAGTTTCGATGGCAAAGACAGTAAAGAAAACAAAAGCAGCCGCTTCGACAACTCAAAAAACGGAGCTTTCGTCGGCGCCCGCTGGCACGCCGCGGATGCTGGAGCACTATTTAAAGACGGTGCAACCGGCCCTCGGCAAGTCGCTGTCTCGCACCAATTCCCTGGCGATCCCACGGCTCGAAAAAATCGTAGTGAACATGGGTGTAGGCGTGGCTGTGACCGAGAAAAAATACCTTGAGGAGGCCATTGGCGCAATGGCACAGGTGACTGGGCAGAAGCCGATCGCCACGCTCTCCAAAGTGGCTGTCTCCGGATTTAAGCTGCGAGAAAATCTGCCTATTGGTTGTAAGGTCACATTGCGTGGCCGTCGGATGTATGAATTTCTGGACCGACTGGTGTCGGTCGCTCTTCCCCGAGTGCGGGATTTTAGAGGACTGTCGAGCACCGCCTTTGACGGCCATGGCAATTACAGCCTTGGCCTTTCGGAGCAGATGGTTTTTCCAGAGATTAACCCAGATAAGTACACACGCCCGCAGGGGATGAATATCACGTTAGTCACATCGGCTAAAAACGACGACGATGCTCGGCAGTTTTTGCGGGCCATGGGAGTTCCCCTGAAAAAAGACAAGGAAGATGATGATGCCGCTGCGTAGCGGTATTCGCACGATTTAAAAGCAGCCCCCCGAGGGGCCGGCATCCCTGAAGCGAGGCCTTCTCGGCTCGCGGTTGGAAAAACATATGGCAAGTAAGTCAAAAATCGCAGCCGCCAAGCGGCCGCCCAAGTTCTCCACGCGGGCTGTGAATCGCTGCATGCTCTGCGGCAGGCCGCGTGCGGTGTACCGTAAGTTTGGGATTTGCCGTATTTGTTTTCGTAAGCTCGCCGATCAAGGCAACATTCCTGGTGTTCGTAAGGCCAGTTGGTAAGGGACCATCTGGCGCAGGCCAGTTGGTTCAGTGTACTGCTTTTTAATTTACAAAGGCTCTTTTGACATGATGACCGACCCCATCGCCGACATGCTCACTCGCATCCGTAATGCGGTACGCATTGAACGCGCGACCGTGGAGATTCCTAGTTCGAAGGTAAAGCGAGGCGTTGCAGACGTTCTCAAGCGAGAGGGATTTATTTGGGATTGGCGGGAAATCGAGTCGGAATCGGGCCCGTCATCCAAGCTGCATTTGGAGCTGAAGTATGGTCCGAACGGCGAACGGCTGATTCGGCATATTCGGCGAGTCAGTTCACCGGGCAAGCGGGTATATAGTCGTTCAGTACTCTTGCGCCCTGTGTTGGGAGGCCTAGGAATTTCGATTCTTTCCACGTCCAGCGGCGTTGTAAGTGATCGAGAAGCTAGGCAGCGAAAGCTCGGTGGCGAAGTGCTCTGCGAGTTGTGGTAGTCATAGAAAGGTCACGCATTCATGTCTCGCATCGGTAAAGCACCAATCACGATTCCAAAAGGCGTCAAGCTGGCTGTCGAAGCTGGCACGCTCAAGGTCGAAGGACCGCTTGGCAAGCTTGAGCAGCGGCCGCATGCTGCCGTTGGGGTTGAGATTGATCAAGCCGCAAGCGTTGTAAAAGTCACTCGATCCGACGATAGCCGTATGTCGCGGGCCTTACATGGCCTCACTCGGGCTTTAGTCGCGAATATGGTTGAGGGTGTCACGAAGGGGTACGAGAAAAAGCTGGAGATCGTGGGTGTCGGCTATATCGCAGCGATCCAAAAAAATACATTGCAGCTTCGCGTAGGCTTTGCCAACGAACTGCAGATGCCGATTCCAGCAGGCCTTACAGTTATCTGCCCTGACCAGACGCACATTGTGATCAAAGGGATCGATAAGCAACTCGTTGGCCAGTTTGCCGCCGAAGTTCGGGCCAAGCGTAAGCCCGAACCGTACAAGGGCAAAGGCATCCGGTACGAAAATGAGCAGGTGCGTCGCAAGGCCGGCAAGGCAGTCACTAAGTAGCCCCATTGCTCGGAGCAAATGCAAGCAAGACAGCCAGAAGCCAAAATTATTTTTTTATTGAAGCCCGTTTAACCCCATTATTTTACTGCCCCCATGGATCACTCACGAACAATTCTCAGGCAGCGTATGCGACGCCGCCACCGCGTGCGCCGAGCCATCCGCGGCACGACCGAGCGGCCGCGATTGGCTGTATTTAGAACACATAAACATATTTATGCGCAGGTCATCGACGACTCGACTGGCTGCACCCTCGTGTCGGCGAGTTCAATGGACAAGCAGATTCGCGATAGCATCACGTTTGGCGGCAACAAGCAGGCGGCCGAAGCGATTGGGCGTGCAGTGGCCGAGCGTGCCACTGCGGCTGGTTTGAAAAAAGTCTGCTTTGATCGCGCCGAGTTTCGCTATCACGGCCGCGTGGCAGCTCTGGCCGATGCGGCAAGGGCCGCGGGCTTAGAATTTTAAAGGAAAAGAAAAACCATAATGGCAAACCCAGCAAACAGCTCCGAACGCACCTCCGATCGACCTCAGCGAAGGCAATCAAGCGGATCGGGCAGCAAGGAAGCCCGAGGCGGTGAATTCGCTGAAAAAGTCGTGAAAGTCAGGCGTTGCGCCACAGTTGTAAAAGGCGGTCGGCGGTTTAGTTTTGCGGGCCTTGTGGTCGTTGGAAACGGTCGCGGCAAGGTTGGTTGCGGCTACGCAAAGGCCAACGAAGTGCCGCCGGCAGTTGAAAAAGCGATCAAAGATGGCATGAAAAACCTGATAGATGTGCCAGTTGAATCGGGCACAATTCCCCATCGGGTTGAAGGTCTCAGCGGTACCTCGAGGGTGATCTTGCTGCCAGCCAGTCCTGGCACGGGCATTATTGCTGGAGCGGCCGTGCGAGCGGTCTGTGAGTCAGCCGGTATTCGGGACGTTCTTAGCAAGGCACACGGTTCGACCAATCCGGTTAACCTCGTCAAGGCGGCGCTCGATGGGCTCAAGCAGTTAAGAACTCGCAGCGATGTGGAACGGCTGCGTGGTGTGACTCTTTCCTAAGCTCTTTGAGAAGAGCGATTCGCAAAGAGTGTCAGATATTCGGGCAACGTAGAACTTCAGTCGAGCAAGGAAATCATCATGCAGATCAGCGATGTCAACCGCGGTATTCATAAGAACCGCAAGCGGCTGCGCATTGGCCGCGGCCCCGGCTCCGGCCGTGGAAAAACATCTGGTCGTGGTCACAAAGGACAAGGGCAGCTCGCTGGCTGGAGCGCGCCATCGATTTTTGAAGGTGCACGGATGCCACTCATTCGACAGATCCCGAAGCGAGGATTTCACAACCGTTATGGCCGGATCGTGATTGGCATTAACGTAGATGATCTCAACACATGCTTTTCGTCTGGTAGCGTGGTTAGCCCCGAAACTCTCCGCACGGCTGGGCTTGCCAAAGGCATCTGGGATGAAGTAAAGATTCTTGGCGATGGAGCCCTAACCAAGTCCCTGCAGGTTTCGGCGCACCACTTCAGCGCCCAGGCTCGAGAGAAGATTGTGGCAGCCGGCGGAACGGCCACTGAATTACCCGGGCCAGCGCCTGTGGTTCGAAACAAGAAAAAGGCGTCGCGGAAAAAGCCTGTTGTCGGGTAGGGTATGGCTCCGGTGCCTCACGATGGAGCAAAGGAGTCAGTCACGTGCTCGAAAAACTTCGCATTATTTTTACGATCCCCGAACTGCGTCAGAAGATTCTGCTGACGCTTGGGTTGCTAGCAATCTATCGGGTGGGCTGGCAGGTGCCGCTGCCGATCGTTGATCCGAAGGCCATGACAGCCTTTGCCGAGGAGGCAGGCGGCATTAGCGACCTGCTCAAAACGGTAGCTGTATTTTCAGCAAGCCAGCTCTCGCAGGCGACGATTTTCGGACTCGGGATCATGCCCTATATTTCAGCGTCCATTATCTTTCAGTTGCTTGGAACGGTGTGGGCACCGCTGGAGCGATTGCAAAAAGAGGGCGAGGCTGGACGCAAGAAGATCAACGAATACACCCGCTATGCCACGGTGGTGATCTGCCTAGTTCAGAGTTGGGCCTATGTTGCGTTTTTGTCAAACACTCACGTGGGTGAGATGCCGCTTATTCAACCCAGCTTTCTTGTCGACGGTAGGCTACCGTTGGCGTGGCAATTTACTGCCGTGATGACGATGACAGCAGGCACTATTTTTCTTATGTGGCTGGGCGAGCAGATCGATGAGTTTGGTATTGGCAACGGTATCAGTCTCTTGATTATGGCAGGTATTCTGGCGGCCATGCCGAGCGCCCTCGTAGAATTAACCAGCGACACGACCTGGGAGTTGGGCGGCGGCGGCGGAAAAATGGGGATCGAAACGCTCCTCGTGCTGGCCGCGCTCTTTGTGGGAGTGGTGGCAGGCGTTGTTTTTATGACGCAGGGACAGCGACGCATCCCTACGCAGAGCGCCAAGCACGTGCGCGGCAGGCGGGTGTATGGCGGTACCCGGCAGTATCTGCCGCTTCGCGTGAATCAGGCCGGTGTGATGCCGATTATTTTTGCGAGCTCACTGTTGCTCTTTCCGCAAATGCTCTTTCAGTACTTGCACAATGCGAATCCTAGCAGTGCCATTTTGGGTTCTTTGCACGATTCTTTTACGCGAGGCCAGTCGTATCTCTACAATGTGCTCTATGTCGTGCTGATCTACTTCTTCTGTTATTTCTGGACCGCGATCACGTTTAATCCCAAGGAGATGGCAGACAACCTCAAGAATTTCGGGGCCTTTATTCCTGGCTATAGGCCCGGTAAACGAACCGCTGATTTTCTGGAACGAGTGATGGAGCGAATCACGTATGTCGGTGCTGCGTTTTTAGCGCTCGTTGCCGTCATCCCGACGATCGTGGGTGGGTCGCTCGGGATTCCGTCGCAGATTGCTAGTTTCTACGGAGGCACCGGGTTGTTGATTGCGGTGAGCGTGGCGTTTGACCTCGTACAGAAGATCGACAGCCATCTCGTGATGAGGAATTACACGGGGCTCCTAGAGAAATCCTAGCTCGATAATCCTCAAGTCATTCAAGCAGTTGTGTAGGCCCGTTGCTGCTGATCAGAATGTTTCCTCTGTGGCCCTTTCATTGAGTCCTCCGTCACGACGCAGGCATGCCATGCGGATCATCCTTATCGGACCGCCAGGGGCTGGCAAAGGCACTCAGTGCCAACGGCTTGTTGACTATCTGCGTGTGCCGCACCTCTCAACGGGCGAGATGCTGCGGGCGGCTGTTCGAGCCGGTACAGCCGAGGGAGTGGCAGCGGCTCGTTACATGGCCCAAGGGCAACTCGTGCCCGACCAAATCATCCTGGGTTTAGTGACCAAGCGATTGGAATCCGCCGATTGTCGAGACGGATGCCTGCTCGATGGTTTTCCGCGTACGTTACCGCAGGCGGCAGCGCTGGATGACTTGCTCGACTGCCGCGCCATGAGCGTTGACGGTGTGGTCGAACTGGCCGTGCCTCGGGACGAACTGGTGCGCCGGATGCTGGCTCGCAAGCGAGAGGATGACAACCCAGAGATTTTTGCCAAGCGTATTGCCAGCTTTGAGGTCCAAACGGCTCCGTTGCTCGATTACTATAAGCGACAGGGGAAGCTTGCAAGCATTGACGGGCTTGGCACAGCAGATGAGATTTTTAACCGAGTACAGGAGGCTTTACGGCGATTTAACCGCGATTCTTGCCTGGGCTAGCCTCGGCTGTCAGTTTAGGTTTTTGGATAGCTGTCGGCGTATTTCCATGAACTGGCCTTGGATCAAAATGGTTCCAGCGATACTCGCTCAATGAAATACGTGGTTGGAGAGTGTGCGGGCGGCGGTATACTTCTGGGCCGAGTAAGTGTCCTTTCAATATTTCCTCAAGTTTCCTTCAGAGTGGTGCAGCGTCCGTGGTAAATCTTCGTTCTGAGCGTGAGATTGCGGCCATGCGCCGTGCCGGCCTTGTTGTGTGGGGAGCGCATCAGCTCGCTTTGTCGCTGGTACGGCCGGGCGTGACAACTGGCGAAATGGATCGGGCAATTGAACAGTTTTTTCTAGATCACTCCGCCGTCCCACTGTTCAAAGGAGTGCCAGGGAAGGTGCCGTTTCCCGCCGTGTGTTGCATGTCGGTAAACGAAGAGGTCGTGCATGGGATTCCTAGCGACCGCGTGCTGCTTGCCGGAGATATCGTGAGCATTGATACCGGCTGCAGCGTGGGGGGGTGGTGCGGAGATTCTGCAGTTACATATCCCGTGGGCGACATCCATTCGGATGTGCAGCGACTCCTCGACTGCACATCGGGCGTGCTGGCTCTGGCGATTGAGTTGATGGCCACGCGGAACCGCTGGAGCGATGTGGCTACGGAAATGGCAAAATTCGTCCGGGACTACGGCTTTACGGTGGTTGAAAACTTCGTGGGGCATGGGATCGGACGAAAAATGCACGAGGATCCTCAGGTTCCAAATTTTTGCACCCCCTCATTTCGTCGCAACCACGACTTTGAGCTTGAATCGGGCTTGGTGATTGCGGTGGAGCCGATGGTGAATATGGGATCCAAGAAGGTGCGAGCCCTACCTGACCACTGGACGCAGTCAACTGTCGATGGGCAGCCAAGCGCGCACTTTGAACACACGGTGGCGATTACAGAAAACGGGCCTGTTGTGCTCACGGCAGGCCCGGCTGCTGCTGATGCTTCGGCAGCTGACGAGTTGGTTTAAACCGCTGTTACAATCGTCGTGGAGGGGCCGATTGCGGAATTTGCCCGAGATAAGGCCCCCCCTTGTGATTGCTGCCGGCTCCTCCCTATACTCCGTCGTTTCCCACTAGTCATTCCCGATTTCGCCAGTCACCCTGAACGAGTTAAAGGCGTGGTCGGTAGCCCACCACGAGCTGTTGTATGAAGGTTCGCGCCAGCGTTCGCCGAATGTGTGAAAAGTGCAAGATTGTTCGACGACGAGGTGTCGTCTTTGTTGTTTGCGCTGATCCTCGCCACAAACAGCGGCAGGGTTAGGAGGCAGGGTTCTAGAATGGTGCCCACAACTTTTTTTGAGTATTTTTGTTTGGTGAGTGCCGTAGTCTGAGTTGCGTTGAGATGATTGCTTGAGTGCCCGGAACATTCCCTGAGATTTTGAGCCATGCCCCGCCTCCTCGGTGTTGATATCCCATCAGAAAAGAAGACCATCTACTCGCTCCAATACCTGTACGGTGTGGGGCAGAGAGTGGCTCGCGATTTGTGCCACAAGGCCGGCGTTGATCCCGAGGGGATCGCCCGCAATCTGCATGAGGATGAGTTGGCTCGCCTCGCGTCTTTGATGGACAAAGACTACGTCGTCGAGGGGCAACTACGAAGGCAGGTGGCCCAAAACATTTCGCGCCTCAAGGACATCGGCAGTTATCGCGGAGTGCGGCATCGACGTGGGTTGCCTGTGCGCGGTCAGCGCACTCGTACAAATGCCCGCACTCGCAAGGGGCCAAAGAAAACGGTCGCCGGCAAGAAGGGTGTGAAGGATCTCAAGTAGAAAGAGGCTTGGGTGCTCTTGCACTCAATTGTGTGTGGCGACCGCAGGGTTCAGCCACGGCTCAAAAGGGCAGTAGTTTCTAGGGCGAGTCGGTTTTAAAGAGTCATTGAAAGAATCATTCATAGAGCAGGTTCATGTCAAAGGTTGCAAAGACAAAAAAGAAGAGCGTATCGGCTGGAATTGCCTACATAACGGCAAGTTTCAACAATACAACAGTTACCATTACAGACACCAAGGGGGACACGCTCTGCTGGTCCAGCGGTGGCACGTGCGGCTTTAAAGGAAGTCGTAAAGGAACGCCCTACGCAGGCCAGTGCGCTGCCCAGCAGGCTGCCGAAAAAGCTGCAAAGTTTGGCGTGAAAGAGCTTGAAGTGCGCGTTCGTGGGCCTGGAAGCGGCCGCGAAAGCGCGATCACGGCGTTGCAGGCTGCTGGTATGAATGTGAAAAGTATTGAAGACATCACTCCTCTGCCGCACAACGGTTGCCGTCCGCCAAAGAAGCGACGCGTCTGACGACTGCGTCTTGGGCGATTGCTGCTCCTGTTTTTGAATACTCCTGTTTTTGCATCCTTACATCCACCTACTCACCACTCACATCTCTTACGGTACTCGAGCATAAAAAATGGGACGTATTACTGGGCCAGTGTGCCGCCTGTGTCGCCGCGACGGCTTGAAGTTATTCCTCAAAGGCAATCGGTGCGATACTCCGAAGTGCGCCTTTGAGCGGCGCCCTACGCCTCCTGGCATGGTGCAGAAGCGTCGCAGCAAGCCGACGGAATACGGCCTTCATCTGCGAGAAAAGCAGAAGGTAAAGCATTATTATGGCGTGCTTGAGCGACAGTTTCGTACGTATTTTTCACGTGCCGAACGGGGTAAGGGCAATACTGGCGAAACCCTTATGTCATTGCTCGAGCGTCGCCTCGACAATATCGTTCATCGCATGGGCTTTGCGCCGTCTCGCTCCGCAGCCCGCCAGATGGTGATGCACGGCCACATCACGGTCAATGGTCGGCGATTGGATGTGCCGAGCTATCTCGTGAAGGCAGGCGATTTGCTGCGAGTAAAGAATCGCCTAAAAAGCTTGCAGTTGGTACACGCCGCCTTGGCGGAGTCGCGACGCGACGTGCCCGATTTTCTATCGCGGGCCGATGGTCCGATTCCAGAGGGGCGGATCGATCGGTTGCCGTCGGCCGACGACGTCTCGATTCCTGTGCAGGCGAATTTGATTATCGAGTTGTGTTCGAAGTAGATCTTTTTCGATACCTTTTGCTTTTTCATCAATAGAGTTCAAACTGTTAACGGGAGTTTTGCATGCATATTCGCTGGCGAGGCCTTGAGTTGCCCGGTTCGGTCGTGGCCGATCCAAAGACGCTCTCCGCGACGTATGGCAAGTTCGTTGCGGAGCCATTTGAACGAGGCTTCGGCACGACTGTGGGTAACAGCCTGCGTCGCGTGCTGTTGTCGAGTCTTGAGGGGAGTGCTGTCACTCAGATTAAGGTGGGTGGTGCTCTGCACGAGTTTACGTCCATCAAGGGTGTGCTCGAAGATATTACCGATATTGTTTTGGCGGTGAAGAGTTTAGTGGTCAAAAACCACAGTGACTCCACGAGGGTGATTCGCGTTGAGAAGAACACTCGCGGCCCGGTCACTGGCGCCGATGTTCAAACAGACGAGGCGGTTGACGTAATTAGCCAGGATCTTGTTCTGGCGACGCTCACAGACGACGTGCCTTTTGAGCTGGAAATGGTTGTGGAAAATGGCCGCGGTTATGTGCCCGCAAGCGAGCACAGTCCCGAGGCGCAGGAGATTGGCATTGTGCCGGTCGATGCTGTGTTTAGTCCTGTGACTCGCGTGCGTTATGAAGTTGAAGAGACTCGCGTTGGTCAGAAGACAAACTATGACAAGCTCACGATGGAGATTTGGACGAACGGCACGGTGACTCCCGAAATGGCGCTCGTCGAGGCAGCCAAGATCATGCGGAAGCATCTCAATCCGTTCGTGGGCTACATGGAGCCACGCCAAAGTGTTAACTTGGCTGCAGCCGGCAGTCCTTTGTTGATTGAAGCTCCTCTGGAGAGTCGTCTCGGCATGCTTCTTTCCGACTTGAAGTTGTCGTTGCGGGCCAGCAATTGCTTGGAGGCGGAAAACATTGCGACGCTCCGCGATCTTGTTTCGCGATCACGAGAAGAGTTGCTTGAGGTCAGGAACTTTGGTGACACAACGCTTGAGGAGATTGAGGAAAAATTGGCTGAAGTCGGCTTGAAGCTGGGCATGCAGGTGTCGGCTCCTGTCGAGGCGTGATGCTTGTGAGGCGTGAGGTTTTCTGATGCACTCGGCGCACTCGGGTTGAAGACAAGCTAAAAAGACAAGACATCAAAGACAAAAACTACAGGATCAAAGGACTCTATTCATGCGCCATCGTCGCAAAGGCCGTGTACTCGGACGCAGCCCGTCTCACCAGAGGGCACTCCTGCGCAATCTGGCGTCTGCTCTTATGTTGACAGAGCGGGAGGTCGAGGTTGATGAGGTTGGCGCACCAAAAGTGGCTGGTCGAATCATTACTACCGTCGCCAAGGCCAAAGAAGTGAGGCCTTTAGTCGAGCGTTGCATCACCGTTGCTAAGCGCGGCCTTGTGGCCATTGGTCAGGCTCAAGAGTTTGGCAGTTCGGCTGCTCGTGATTCGGCAGAGTGGAAAAAATGGCGTTCGAGCGAGCAGTGGCAAAAATGGGCCCGTGCCTCAGCCCCGGCCGTCACCGCCCGAAGGCGAGTGGTGCAGTTGCTCGGCGACAAAAAAGCGGCCAGAATCCTTTTTGAGAGGATCGCTCCGCGTTTTGTAGATCGTCCTGGTGGATATACCCGGATTTTGAAGCTCGCCACGCCCAGGTTGGGAGATGCTGGCCCGCGGGCCATGTTGGAGTTTGTTGGCGATGCAGCCGGCTTGGAAAAGGCCTCGGCTCCACGAATCGAGTCGGCCAAGCCGCCTCGAAAGTCTCGGGCTGTCTAAACAGCAGAGGCTTGGGAAATGCGTCTTCTTTCAGGAGAGGAACGCAGTTTGTGGGGGGAATAGGCCGCATGCCTTCGACCGAATAGAATATGGCTACAATGCGTCCTGTAGGAACGGCTCCTAACAAAACTTCTGGCGTGTATCCAGTGACTCTCGAGGGCTCCTGATTCATGACGGGCATGATGTGCATCAATTCGCAGGCTCGCGCGGGGCGCGCCGTCCGCTGGGTGTTGCTGGCATGGGTCGTGCTCGGCGGCGTTGGAATAACCAACCCCGGTGCAGTCGGTCTGTTTGCAGCCGACGAACACTTCGGTATTCCGCAGGTCAAGGCTATCAACGAGCAGGTGGCGGCAGGCTGGGCTGACGCTGGCTTGCAGCCATCGCCGGCGGCCACCGATGGGGAGTGGTGCCGTCGCGTGTATCTGGATGTGATTGGTCGAATCCCAACGGTCGAAGAACTGCAGAAGTTCGTCGGCGACTCCGCCCCCACAAAGCGAGCCGAGCTTGTGACGCGTCTGTTGGGAGACGATTTTGTCGATGAGTATGCACGCAACTGGACCGATGTTTGGACCACCGTGCTGGTTGGTCGGGATGTGGAAAATGATTTGGTCAATCGTCCTGGAATGCGTCAGTGGCTACGCCGTGCCTTTTCGAAGAATATGCCCTACGATCAGTTTATGGTGGAGTTGGTGACTGCAACGGGTTCAAACGCCAATAAGGAAGGTGTCGAAGGATTCAATGGCGCCGCAAATTTTCTGAGCGGTAAGATGGCAGAAGATGGGGCACAGGCCACCGCCAAAACAGCGCAGGTTTTCTTAGGTCTGCAGGTGCAGTGTACGCAGTGCCACAATCATCCGTTTAATAAGGGGAAGCAAAACCAATTTTGGGAGTTTAACGCGTTCTTTCGCCAGACGAGGGCCTTGCGCAGGTTTGAGGGCACGAGGGATGTGCAATCCACCGAACTGGTCAACGAGGATTTTGCTGGAGAAGGAGGCAATCCGGAGGAGGCTGAGCTCTATTATGAACTTCGCAACGGCGTCAAGAAGGTGGCGTATCCAGTCTTTGTTGACGGCACAGAGATTTCCAAGAGCGGCTACCTGCCTGGCACGATGGCAGACGGCAAGACATACGGAACGGACCGCCGCAAGGAATTGGCAGAGTTGATGCTCGTCAGTCCGTTAATGCCCAAGGTGATCGTGAATCGTATGTGGGGGCACTTTCTCGGTTATGGCTTCACAAAACCGATTGACGACTTGGGCGAGCACAACGCCCCTTCCCACCCCGAATTACTCAATGGCCTTGCCGAACAGTTTCGAGAGCACAGCTTCGATCTCAAGGAGCTTATTCAATGGATCGTGCTTTCCAAGCCCTACGGTCTGTCGAGTAAGTTTTCGAAGGCCAACTCGCGAGATGACCCGACGTTGGGGGAGAAGCCAAAATTCTCTCATTTTTATCTCAGGCAGATGCAGGCCGAAGAACTCTACGAATCGCTGCTGACTGCCACCGAGGCTGATAAAACTGGAGAGAAGGGAGAGAAGGCCGCCAAAAAGAAAGACGCATGGCTGGGCCAGTTCGTCATCGCTTTTGGTACCGATGAAGGAGATGACGCCACCACGTTTAATGGCTCAATTCCTCAAGTGCTCATGATGTTCAACGGGGAGTTGGTAAAGCTCGCAACCAGCACTGGAAAAGGTGGTTTTCTGGACCGGGTTGCTTCCAGCGGCCTCAAGAACCAGGGCAAAATCGACGCCCTCTACCTAGCGGCTCTGGCTCGAAAGCCTTCCGCAAAGGAGGTGGCCACGGCCAATGACTTGATGATGGCACGCAAAGGGGATGCGATTGGGGCCCTCCAGGACATCTGGTGGGCAGTGCTGAATTCCAACGAGTTTATCATCAATCATTGAGTGGTTGGCGGACTGTTGTGCCTCAGATGGCAGGTTGGCTTTATTTGCGGTTTGACCGGGAATAAGGCATGCTACGGATCGCGAATAGGTGGCTGCGAAGAGTCAGTGAGTGGCTGGCTGCCGGGTTCGACATGTCACACCCGAGAAGGAGTTTAAGAATGAGTTCCCATTTTTTTGATATTCCGGAAGGCATGAACCGCCGCCACTTTATGAGCCACTTGGCAGGCGCTGCGGCCCTTGCTGCGCCAGCCACCGCATTTACGAACACCCTCCTCGCCAATGTTGCCGATTTAAAGAAGCGGCATAAAGCCGCGATTCTTTTGTGGATGGGCGGTGGCCCAAGCACGATGGATATCTGGGATCTCAAGCCAGGAGCATCCACTGGCGGTCAGTTTAAGCAGATATCAACCAGCGCCGACGGCGTGGCTATTTGCGAGCACATGCCGCTCATGGCCAAGCAGATGCACCACATGGCAATCGTGCGATCCATGAGCACTCGCGAAGCCGACCACATGCGAGGGCGATACTACATGCACACTGGCTATGTGCCCAATCCAAATGTCGAATACCCAGGCTACGGCTCTGTGATCTCGCATGAATTGGCTGAACAGGTGCCAGATCTTGAGATCCCCCCGTTTGTTTCGGTTGGGAGCGGCAGCGTCGGCCCCGGATTTCTTGGAATGACGTGGGCTCCGTTTGTGGTCGACTCCAATGGCAACATGCGGAACCTCGACACGGGCATTGATCCGGCTCGAATGGCCCAGCGAATGGAGATGCTCGCTACCATTGAGAAAAAGTTTATTGGCGAGAAGCGAGGCGGTTCGTCAGAAGATCACGCCAAGGTGCTCGACAGAACCGTCAAGCTGATGACGAGCAAGCAAATGGAAGCCTTCAAGGTGATGAAGGAGCCAAAGGAAGTTCAGGAGAAGTATGGCGCCACGGGATTTGGCAAGGGTTGCCTCATGGCTAGGCGGCTCGTCGAAATGGGCGTTCCGTTTGTGGAGGTCGATCTGGGCGGATGGGACATGCACGCAGGCATCTTCCAAACGCTTGCAGACACAAAACTTCCAGAACTCGATAAGGCAATGAGCGCGCTGGTTAGCGATCTGTCCGAGCGAGGCATGCTCGACGATACGGCGATCATCTGGATGGGTGAATTCAGCCGCACGCCAAATATTAACGGCGGCGGTGGGCGCGATCACTGGGCCCGGAGTTGGAGCGTGGTGGTGGGCGGTGCTGGATTCAAGCGAGGTGTGGTGGTGGGCGAGACAAGTTCTGATGGCAAGGAAGTCATCACAGAGCCCTATTCATCTCAAGATGTGATGGCCAGCGTGCTTAAATCGCTGGGAATCTCGCTGGAAACGACATTCACGGCCAAGAACGGCAGGCCGATGAAGATCGCCAATTCTGGAAAGGTGATCAAGGAGTTGTTTTCCTGAGCCGAGTCCTAGGAAACATTCCATCAGGGCAGCCTCTGGATGATGTAGCGGCTCCTCAAACCGTTCTTCATGCAGGTTCGCTAGACGGTGTCGCAACCGTTTCGAGTGGGATCGTTCATTTGTCTGGCACGCTTCGGCCTGTGGTCTGGCTTGTGGTGCCCGTGCTCGTCGAGCAGTTGCTAGCTCTGTCTGTTGGATTTACCGACAAGTGGCTCGCGGGCAATCTGCTCGAGGGGCCTGAGTTTCTGGCAGCCGTGGGGTTGGTGGCCTACTGCTTGGGTTTTTTGCCCGGTCTCTTTGCAATTCCGTCGATAGCTGTCACGGCGTTGGTGGCTCGCAGTGTTGGCGCTGGTGATATGCCGGCAGCGCGGCGGGCCGCTGCGCAGGCGTTTCTCGTGGGGGCGTTGCTTGTGGCTTTGCTGCTGACGCTGAGCGGTATTGCTGGGGAGTCGTTTGTCAGGGCCTTGGGGCTGCCGCCGGCGAGTGCCGGGCTGGCGTTGAGATATTTGGCCATCGTGCTGCCTGCGCTTCCGGCGATGATGATTATCCACGTGGGCGTGTCGGTGCTCCGAGGTGCCGGTGACATGCTGGCAGGCCTGCTCTCGATGTCGGTTGTGAACCTTGTCAATGCGGCGGCGAGCTTTGCGCTGGCCATAGGATTTAGTGGCCTGCCGCGTTTGGGTTGGGAAGGGCTAGCGTGGGGCACGCTGGCTGGGTATTGCTGCGGTGCGATCTGTGTGATCGGACTGCTTGCCCGCACTAACCACGGCCTACGACCAAACTTGGCCGACTGGCGACCCAATCCAGTGTGGCTCAGGCGCATATGGCACGTTGGTATCCCGGCTGGAGTTGACTGCGTGGGCAATGCGGCCTGCCACTTGGGATTTCTCTCGATTGTCAACCGGCTTGGGAATGTGGATGCAGCGGCCCACTCGCTCGCGATCACCATCGAGTCGCTAGCATTTTTACCAGGGAGTGCCTTTCAGGTTGCCGCGGCCACGCTTGCGGGACAGTTTCTGGGCGCTCGAGATGAAAAACGGGCTAGGGGGTGCGTATGGCTAGCCGCGATGGCCTGCATGGGGCTCATGAGTATCGTCGGTGCTGTGCTGCTCAGCGTGGCCGATCCGCTGGCGGCGTGGTTTGTGGGTGGGGCTTCCCGGCAGCCAGAAGTCGCGATCCTGACGGCACAACTCGTGCGGATTGTGGCATTTGCCCAGCCGCCACTGGCACTCTTAATGGTTTTTTCAGGTGGCTTGCGGGGCGGCGGTGCCACCCGACTGCCGCTGGCCGTCAACTTTCTGGGCCTCCTTTTGATCCGTCTGCCCTTGGCAATGTTTTTGGCATGGCCCCAGATTACGATCCCAAATGTGGGGCTTTTCAGCCCAACAATCGTGATCCCCGGAATGGGACTGGGCGCGGTCGGGGCGTGGTATGCCATGGCGGCCGACTTGGCAGCCAGGGGGCTCGCCATGCTCATCATCTTTAAACAAAAGCACTGGTCGTGCGTGGCCGTCTGACCCCCGGGTCGACTGGCATGGCCTTGGGGGCCACTGACGCTACACTCTGTGAAGTGGTGCTGACCCGCACACAGGCTGTGTTATACGAGGGTTGTTGATGGCAGTTGATATCGACGTTGAACACTGGAGTACGGCCGACGCCGCCGACCTCTATGAGGTGGCCCGCTGGGGCAATGGGTATTTTTCGGTGGGGTCAAACGGGCATCTGCTCGTGCATCCCGATAAGAATCCGGGCAAGACCGTCGACTTGAAGTCGCTCGTTGACCGCTTGCAGCTGCGAGGCATCGACCTGCCAATCCTGCTGCGTTTTGGTGGAATCCTACAACACAGGCTCGGTGAGATTCACGGTGCGTTTGCCGCTGCCATGAAGGAAAACGGCTATCGCGGAGATTATTGCTGCGTCTATCCGGTGAAGGTCAATCAGCAGCGGCAAGTTGTTGAGGAGGTATTGCAGTTCGGTAAGCCCTACCGCTTTGGCCTCGAGGCCGGCAGCAAGCCAGAGCTGCTCGCGGTGATCGCATTGGCAGACAACGACACACCGATCATCTGTAATGGTTTTAAGGATGCTGAATTCATCGAAACTGCAATGATGGCCCAAAAGATTGGCCGACACATCATGCCGGTCGTGGAGCGGTTTTCGGAATTGCAGATGATTTTGGAGTATGCAGAAAAACTGGGAGTGCGTCCCCGGATCGGCATGCGGGTGAAATTGGCCACGCGAGGTAGCGGTCGTTGGCAGGCTTCCGGCGGATTTCGAAGTAAGTTTGGGCTGACCTCCAGCGAGATTCTCAAAGGGCTCGACCTGCTAGCCTCCCGCGGAATGGCAGACTGCTTGCAACTGCTGCACTTCCATCAGGGAAGTCAGATCACCAACATTCGGCACATTAAAGCGGCACTCAACGAGGCGTCGCGGGTGTACGCCGAACTGGTGAAGCGAGGCGCCGGCCTTCGGTATCTCGATGTTGGAGGCGGACTGGGCGTCGATTACGACGGCTCGCAGACCAATTTTGAATCGAGCGTGAACTACACCCTGCAGGAATATGCCAACGACGTTGTCTACCACGTGCAAAATGCGTGCGACGAAGCCGGCGTGCCGCATCCGATGATCGTGTCGGAGAGTGGCAGGGCCGTGGTGGCCTATCACAGCATGCTCATCTTTGGCGTGCTCGGCGTTTCGGAGCAGGGGGGCAATGGCGAACTTGTGGAGCCCTCGCCCGATACCGAGCAACCGCTACACGATTTGTTTGAGACTTGCCAAAACATCAACGTGCGTAACCTCTTGGAGAGTTACCACGATGCCCAGCAGTCGCTGGATACAGCAATGAGCCTTTTTACCAGTGGGTATCTTCCACTCGATCAGCGTTCGGCTGTAGAAAATCTCTACTGGGCAATCTGTCGGAAAATATGCAAGCTCTCAAAGCAATTGGAATTTATGCCCGAGGAATTGGAAGGGCTCGAAGCGGTTCTCTCCGATACCTACTTCTGTAATTTCTCGCTCTTTCAGTCGATTCCGGACAGTTGGGCGATCAAGCAACTCTTCCCGGTTATGCCGATTCATCGGCTCAACGAGCGGCCCACTCGCGGCGCTGTCTTGGGGGATGTGACTTGCGACTCCGACGGAAAGATCGATCAGTTTATCGACCGCCGCGACGTCAAACGCACGCTCCCTCTCCATGCGTGGCAACAAGATCCCTACTATCTGGGAGCCTTTTTGATAGGAGCCTATCAAGAGATTTTGGGCGACCTCCACAATCTCTTTGGCGATACCAACGCAGTCCATGTCAGTACCGACGCCAAGGGCGATGTTGTGCTGGATGCCGTTATCAAGGGCGACACCGTGCGAGAAGTGCTCGACTACGTTGAATTCGACTCAAATCAACTCGTGCAGAGACTGCGAGAGTCGATCGAGCAGGCCGTGCGAGAAGAACGTATTTGCGACGAGCAGGCAGGCAAGTTTCTCAAGTTCTATGAGGAGGGATTGGGCGGTTACACCTATCTCGAGGAACCCTCGCAGCGTTAGTCTAGAAGGTGTTTGCCAGCTTTTTGCCTGCGAAGAGGTGATCGACGTATGCATCTGATTCACGTTGGTGGCATTGCCTTAAACCAAACACCACTCGATTGGGATGGCAATCGTGACCGAATCATTGCGGCGATCAGTACAGCCAGGCAGCGTGGGCTGAGCGTTGTATGTCTGCCGGAGTTGTGCATTAGCGGCTACGGCTGCGAAGACGCCTTTGCGTCGCCAGGAGTGCATCGCATGGCGTGGCGAGTGCTTGAGGAGATCGAGCCGCACACGGCGGGATTGATTGTGGCCCTCGGGCTTCCCGTTCGATTCGAAAGTGGCGTATACGACTCCGTTGCGCTGGTGGCCGATGGCCGTCTGGCTGGGATTGTAGCCAAACAGCATCTAGCGGGCGAAGGCATTCACTATGAGCCACGCTGGTTTCGACCATGGCCAAAGGGACGGCGTGCAGAGTTGGCGATCAGCGCGAATACGGGGATCCGTGAGCGAACGGTGCCAATCGGCGATCTGCGATTTGATTGTGGTGGCATTCGAATCGGGTTTGAGATTTGTGAGGATGCCTGGGCTGCCGAGCGTCCAGGGGCAAGCCTCGCCGCCAGGGGCGTGGATATTATTCTCAATCCATCCGCCAGCCATTTTGCGTTTGACAAGGATGCCATTCGACAGCGATTTGTGCTGGAAGGCTCGCGGGCCTTCTGCGTGACGTATGTCTATGCGAATCTGCTTGGAAACGAGGCAGGTCGCGCAATCTACGACGGCGGCGTGCTCATCGCTACCGGCGGAAGGATGGCGGCCGCTGGCAGGCGGTTTGGCTTTGGCGATCAGATGTGCATGAGCGCCGTGGTGGATATCGATGCCCTGCGGCAGGCCCAGTCACGACTTGTGCCGGGGGCTGTCTCACCGGCACAAGCCACTGACTGCATCCCTGTGGTGTATGCGTTCCCGTCGCTTCTGCCCAGCCAGATTGCGCAAGAGCAAGCGGGCCGCGACATGTGGGAGCGAGGCGACTGTGTTAAGGAAGAGGAATTTGCTCGAGCCGTGTCGCTGGGGCTTTTTGACTCGCTGCGAAAGAGTCGCTCGGGTGGTTTTGTGGTATCGGTCAGCGGTGGTTGTGACTCGTCGGCAGTGGCCTGTTTGATTGCGATCGGCATGTGGCTGGCATCCTTAGAGATGCCTGTCATCGAGGTGGCTCGGCGATTAGGCCTGCAGTTGAAGGATCCATCGATGGAATCACTCCTTCACTCAGTGCTCGTGTGTGTATACCAAGCGACGGCCAATTCCGGGCCCGTAACTCGCTTGGCCGCTGAGGAACTGGCCCAAGCACTCGGGGCGGAGTTTCACACATTTGATGTTGAGGAAATTGTGCGAAGCTACGAACGGATCGTCTCGCAGGCGATCGGCCGGCCGCTGACATGGGCCGAAGACGACGTCGCCTTACAGAACATTCAAGCCCGCGTGCGATCTCCCGGCGTGTGGATGTTGGCCAACCTGCGCAACGCTCTGCTCATTTCTACAAGCAATCGCTCGGAGGCAGCCGTAGGCTATGCCACCATGGATGGCGACACCTCTGGGGGGATCGCGCCACTCGCCGGTATTGATAAGGCTTATCTGCGTCGCTGGCTCCGCTGGTTGGAGACAATTGGCCCCGAGGGAGTCGGGCCGATTCCGGCACTCGCGGCTGTCAATGCACAGGCGCCGACAGCCGAACTGCGACCGGGCGCCGCTGCCCAGACGGATGAGGCAGATCTCATGCCCTATGACGTTCTGGATACAGTTGAACGCTTTGCGATTCGCGATAAACAGACCCCGCTGGAAGCTTGGCAGCGGCTGAGAGTTGATTTCCCACAGCACACGCCCAAGCAACTCGCGGTGTGGACGGAGAGATTTTTCACGCTCTGGAGCCGCAATCAGTGGAAACGTGAGCGATATGCCCCATCGTTCCATGTGGACGACGAGAATCTCGACCCCAAAACATGGTGTCGATTTCCGATCCTCTCAGGTGGCTTTGCGCGCGAACTCGCTGAGTTGCGGGCCGCAGCGACTGCCCCTGCGTAGGGATGTAGGCGTAGGCACACCCGCAGTGGAATCCTGACTGCGAGGTGTGGCCGATCAGCCTGCCACGACTGCTTCCAGTGGCTCGCCTCGCTGAAAGTGCAGCAGGTTGCGGACAGTCTGTGCGGCGATGGCATCCAGTGCGTTTTTTGTGAAGAAGGCCTGGTGCGCCGTGACAACAACATTCGGGAACGTGAGCAGTCGCATGAACGTATCGTCTTGAATCACCGAGTTGCTTCGATCGTCGAAGAAGAGGTCGGCTTCCTCCTCGTAGACATCCAGCCCAAGGTGGCCGATCTGGCCACTTTTCAGCGATTGGATTACGGCGGCTGTATCAATGAGTCCGCCACGACTGGTGTTGATGAGCATCACGCCATGCTGCATAGAGGCGATCCGCTCGGCATTGATCATATGGTAAGTGGCCGGCACGAGCGGGCAGTGGAGCGTTACGATGTGCGACTCTGCCAGAAGTTGTTCGAGTGGCACGTAGATAACGCCCCTTGCCGCAAGGGTGGCATCGGGATGCGGGTCGTGAGCCAGAATCCGACAGCCAAATCCCAGGAAGATCTCAGCCACACAACGGCCGATGCGGCCCATGCCGATGACGCCCACGGTGCGGCCAAAGAGATCGAATCCCAGAAGTCCGTCGAGTGCAAAGTTGCCTTCGCGAACGCGGTTCAATGCTTTGTGGAGTTTACGGTTGAGAGTCAGCACCAAAGCGACTGCATGCTCTGCCACCGCATGGGGCGAATACTCCGGCACCCGTACGACCGGAATCGAAAGTCTGGCGGCAGCGGCACAGTCGACTTGATTGAATCCGGCGCATCGCAGCGTGACAAGTTTGACGCCAAGGTGCGACAGTTGCTCCAGTGTTGCGGCATTCAGGCTATCGTTGACAAAACAGTTGACGGCCATTGCCCCCGCTGCGAGCAATGCAGTGTTGGCCCCCAGATGCGTCTCGTGCCATCGCCACTCAATATCTGTGCCTCTCGATGCGGCGAGTAGAGCGTCACGGTCGTAGGGCTTAGTGGAAAACGCAGCAACGAGCATTGGCTCTTCTCTTGGTTGGTGGGTTGTGCGGCAGCACCGATGCCACACGCGGTCCGAGGTAGCTTGGCATAAAGGCTCAGCAAGAAGTCTATTCCAATGCATGGCCTGCGTCTTTTGCGGTGTTTCTGCCTTCTCCAGAAGGCATGAAAACGGCCTCGCTCTGGGGTGACGGCGGTGCTACAGTTCGGCCCTCACTTTCCGGAGCCCACTACGTGCCACACAGCATTTGTTTTAGCACTCAATTGCGGCGGTTCACTGCACGCAGCCTCGCCGCTTGCTTGCTGCTTCTATCCTGCGCACTGACGTCACCCAGTGGTGCGCAGCCAGTCGCACCGGTGCAGCCAGCGATGGCACTCTCGCCGGAGGCGGCCGCAGCACTCGAGCGATTGCTGGTCGCGTGGGAGGCTCGCAACGCATCAGTCACAACGTGGTCGTGTGGATTCTATAAATGGGAGTACAACGCCTGGAGTCCAGCCGATGCCGGCGGTGAACGACTGGCATTCTCTGAGAGCACGGGCGAAATTAAATATGCGGCCCCAGACAAGGGCCTTTTTCGCGTGAAGGAATCGAAGCAGTGGAATGGGGAAACCAAGCGGTACGAAACGCGGGTGGGTGAAGCCGGAGAACACTGGGTCTGCAATGGCACCAGCATCTATGAATTTCGGCACAGCGAGCGGCAACTCCGCGAGACAAAGCTGCCCCCGGAAATGCAAGGCAAGGCAATCAGCGATGGGCCGCTGCCTTTTGTCTTTGGTGCGAAGGCTCAGACTCTCAAAAAACGCTATCGGATGCGGATCATTACGCCGCCGGGCGTAGCCGACCAGATCTGGCTGGAGGCACAGCCTCGGCTGCAAGCCGACGGGGCGAACTTTTCCAAAGTCGAGTTGATTCTACAGGCACGCGATCTCATGCCGTTTGCCATGCAAATCTATAAGCCTGGCGGACAGGATCGTGATGTCTACCAGTTCGACCCCCGCACAAACCTCATCGACAAGGGGCTCGATATGATTCGCGATTTCTCGAGGCCGATGACACCGCTGGGGTATACGTTCATTCTCGAGGACATGTCGGCCTCCCCACCACCAGCCGCATCGCAGCAGCCTACCGGTCCGCCGCCCTTGCCTCGTGCTGGCTAAGCGATTCGATGTCTTAGCCACTCGGGTGGTGCCATGCTCCGAGGTATCAACCCACCGGAGCACGATTTCTTCGCGTTCCTCTGCCCGAGTCACGGTTTCCCCGATACAAAATGGGGTGGGTGTGTTCCGTTTGTAATGCGTTATACTACAGCCTGTTTCCATCACCCGCTGCGAGACTGCAATGGCGCTTGTCGACCCCGCCCATCCGTTGGGCCAATTGCTGATTCGCGATCAAAGATACAGGCTGGATGCCTATCTGTTTGTGCTGGAAGCGTTGACCTTTGCGCATGACACACTGGGGCTCGGGGAGGAGCCCCCCCTCGAAGACATCGAACCGACTCGAGGTGGGCAGATGCCACCGGCCGAGAAGCCACCCGCTGCCGGCAAGGCACTCCCAGGCAAGTCATTTTCCGGTAAGCCGCTGGCCCGAAAATCTAGACGCAAGCCCATTGAGCGGCATCTCACGGGGCAACAGCTCTGCGAGGCAGCCAAGCAGTATGCACTGCAGCAATACGGCTATCTCGCCCGCATAGTGCTCGGTACATGGGGCGTTCAAAGCACCGCTGATCTGGGAGAGATTGTCTTCAATATGATTGAGATCGGGCAGATGCGGAAGACCCGCAGAGATAAGCGGGAAGATTTTCATAATGTCTATGAATTTCAGGAGGCGTTTGTGCACGGACTGTCTTTTGTTGTTCCAGAGAGTGTCTCAAGTGGTTGACGATCGGTCCCTAGGATCTCAATCGGAGTTGGAATTGCGTTGCGAGTGGCTTGGATTTTTCGCTGTGTTGTCAGTCGAAATCGGCTGGCTCTTCTTTTTGCTCGGGCTCGTGCTAAGGCGATAGCAAGCTCGACTGAAAAAGAAGCAGACGAGCATCTGAAAAGTAGCAGAGAGAAATGATTCGCGAATGATACGCACGTTTCCCGACCCGCTGCCACCGTGGATTGCCTTGGTGCCGCTGGGCCTCTACCTGCTGGGGTTGGGCTGGGCACATCTCCGTCGTAGACCGCTGGTGGTGTCGGGGATGTGGGATGGCATTTTGCTCGGTTCGAGTGTTGCCGGATTGGCACTGGTAGGGCCGTTGGCGCTTATGCGTCCTGCCGCAGGGAATTCACTTTGGAGTTGGCCGATCGTACTGCTGCTTTTTGGGCTCTTGATTTCGCTGTGCGTTCTTGTGTCTCGGCCGAGGGTAGTGGTGTACAATATCACTGTCGATCAACTTCGGCCGCTGGTGGTTGAAATTGTTTCGTCGCTAGACCCGGCGGCACGGTGGGCTGGCGAGAGTGCAGGGCTCCCAACTTGCGGCCTCCAGCTTCAGATCGATGGTAACGGATCGATGCGAAGCGTGAGCGTGGTGGCCGTAGGCGGACGTCTATCGGTTGAAAGTTGGAGTGAATTCAGCCGGCGACTGCGACAGTCTGTTCCGAAACTCCGCGTACGATCGAGTCCTTGGGGGCCTGTTTTTGCAGCAATCGGGGCTGTGGTAATCGCGGTTGCCGCTTGGGATGCCTACCAAACGCTCGTCCATTCGTCTCAGAATGATTCACATAATCCTCCGAGAGCTTCCGATGACGGTGCACGTCGATTTGTCGGCGCATGAGATCAACGTTCCCGTTGTAGTGCGCAACGCCCCCCCGGCTCGTCTCTACGAAGATGCGGTCACTCGCGAGCGGGCAGGAATCGTTTCGAGCGGAGCAATCGCGATTTGTTCGGGAACGAAAACGGGCCGCAGTCCAAATGACAAGCATATTGTGCGTCACCCGGATTCCCAGCAGGATGTGTGGTGGGGGGCGGTCAATCATCCGATTGATGAGCACACGTTTCTTCTCAACCGTCAGCGAGCGATCGACTACCTCAACACACGCGACCAGGTCTATGTGTGCGATGGATTTGCTGGCTGGGACCCGCGGTGTCGGCTCAAGATTCGCGTCATCTGTGCCCGTGCCTACCACGCTCTCTACATGCACAACATGCTCATTCGGCCTTCAGCCGATGAATTGGAGCGATTTGGGTCGCCCGATTATGTGATTTATAACGCGGGTCAGTTTCCAGCCAATTCGCTCACGGCCCAGATGACAAGTCGCACGAGTATTGATCTATCGCTCGAACGCCGCGAGCAAGTGATCCTTGGCAGCGAATATGCAGGCGAAATGAAGAAAGGCGTGTTCACGATCATGCACTGGCTGCTTCCATCACACGGCGTGCTTTCGATGCACTGTGCCGCGAATGAATGGGCTGCGAGCGAAGGTGTTGCCACGGAATCGCTCGGGGGTCAGGCAGGCGATGTATCGCTCTTCTTTGGTCTTTCCGGAACAGGCAAAACGACGCTCTCGGCCGATCCGTCGCGTCGGCTCATCGGCGATGACGAACATGGGTGGAGCGATACAGGCGTTTTTAATATCGAAGGTGGCTGTTATGCAAAGTGCATCCATCTTTCGGCCCACAAGGAGCCGGAGATCCATGCAGCGATCCGCTTTGGTACCGTTCTGGAGAACGTCGTCTACGATCCGACTACTCGCCTTGTGGACTTTGAGTCAAGCGAGATCACAGAAAACACGCGCGCTGCCTACCCGATCGAATATATCCAGAACGCTCAAGTGCCATGCGTTGCGGGCCATCCTCGGCACGTGATCTTTCTCACATGCGATGCCTCTGGGGTGCTGCCACCGGTGAGCCGACTGTCTCACGAGCAGGCGATGTATCACTTTCTTTCTGGCTACACGGCCCGCGTGGCTGGCACGGAGGTGGGTGTCGTCGAACCGCAGGTGGCGTTCTCCGCCTGCTTTAGCGCCGCTTTTTTGGTGCGACATCCCACCGTATACGCACAACTCCTGGCCGATAAACTCAAGCGTCATGGCGCACGGGCGTGGCTCGTCAACACAGGTTGGACGGGAGGCGCTTTCGGTCAGGGACGGCGGATTGATTTAGCCGTGACGCGACGAATTATTGATGCCATCCACTCATCGACGCTGGATGCGGCGCCTGTTGCGCGGGATTCTGTGTTTGGGCTTGATGCCGTGACGCATGTGCCAGGTGTAGACGATCGCGTGCTTGTGCCGCATCTGGCATGGGTCAACCGGGCGGCATGGGAACGTGCGGCTCGCGTGTTGGCCGAAAAATTCCGAGCCAACTTTGCGCCCTATGCAGAGCACGCAGGACCGGCAGTCGTGGCGGCTGGGCCGACGGCTGTGGTTTGAGTCGATGTCGAGAAAAGCGGGCCCAGAAACAGGATGTAATAGGCCGTAATCAACCATTGAAAGAGTTGCACATTCATCGTCCATTCAAGGCCAGCGTGAAACACAATGCCGGCTAGGAGTACGGGCATTCGCAGCGAGGGAATCCAGATTAAAAATGGAAACCCGAGTTCGAATAGGAGAGTGCCGTGCGTCATGAGTTGTGACACGATCGGTGTCATCACCCAGTCGGGGATTGGAAATCGCTGGAACTCCCCCAACTGCAGCACCGTTCCCACTGCCGTGCCGGATTGCCACGCCACTCCCATCGCTTTCCAAATGCCTGCAACAAAATAAGCCACGCACAGTTGCAGTTGTAAAATGCGCTGCGGCCAAGCCGGGATCTGTCGGAATGGTTTGAGCCCGACTCCCGCGCGTCGGGTTGCAATCCAGCGACACAGCGTGAACGCCTCATCAGAATGCGCAAACATCAGAAAGAAGCAGCCGATTCGAATAAGGTTGTCTCCGGAGTGAAGAATATGCATGTTACGCCACGAGAAGCTGCTAACGGCCAGCCACATGGCAAACGCCGATACCCGAGGCAGGAAGCCCACAAGAAGGCCCAATCCGCCCGCCAGTCCAAGCCATCGAATAAGCGTGATCGTGACGTCGTTGTAGCCCGTAAGCATATAGAGATTGAATCGGGTGCCATCCTGTAAAAGAAGGTGAGTCGCTGGCGGAAGTACGCCGTCATTGCCCAGCCACATGGGCATGTCATTCCAGAGCAGCAGCAGGTTGACGAGGCACAGGAATCCAAACCAGCATCGAAATAAAGCCAGAGGGCGGGGGTCTACGGGCGTGCGAACCCAGTCATCAAATGCAGCAAGAGCCAGCCAAGTCGATCGCACGCACAGCGTCATCGCGAGCCTCTTTCGGACGCAGTCCACCGGTAAAAGACAAAGCGATTCCACGGCCCCCGATACAGATCAGCCCGCCGCGCCGCGCTGACGGGAATGTGAGTGGGGTGCCACAAGCGAGTGAGTTCGATGGTGATGGGATCATGGCCTTGGGTTTGTAAAGTACGTAGCCAATATTCTGCGAATGGTTTCCAGAGAGTGCGTTCGGCGTCGAGTCGTAGATGGTCATTAAAATATTTTCGCCACCGTTCTTTTTGCCAGCGATCAAAGTACGGCATTTCAATCATGTGAGTCAGCGGCCAATGGTGTTGCGATCCATCACGGTCGATGACGAGAACATCGATCCAGATGTCTTCAGACCGTGGCTCTGGAGAGAACATGTCCCACCCCTGCCAGAGATTTAAAAAGATCAGTGGCTTGATCGTGATTGCATCGAGTGAGCTTTTGTATGGAAACAGACTGGCTGGCATCGACCAACTCAGCACGGCGAGGCTATACGCAGCCACGAGCACGGTTGGCCAGCGACTGGCAATGGCGAAGCATGTGTGAAGAAACGAAGCCATGGTTGCCACTCAGAAGACGGCACCGCACGTATGTGGGAGCGTATACAGGGCAAGCTAACAGGGCTCCTGCTCAAAGTGCAAACGATGTTCTGCTGGGTCCAATGCACTGGTTTTTGGCGCCTGGTGAATTGCAAAAATGCCTCAAAACAGCCTGTTTGTTGTCGCTGCGTAAATGCATGCTCAACACACCCTGAAAAAGCCGATTTGAAAGGGAGAGGAAATGAGCCAGAAAGGACTTCCAGAAGTGTGGTGGGGCGGTGGACAGGATCGCAACGGACATGCCAGCTAGCATTCTCGCAATCAGCGTTGGATCATACGCGAAAGGAATCGTTGGGTTGCTCTCCAGGCGATTCTCCGTGGCGATGGCCATCGTGGCTTTCGGGCTAGGCATGACAGGCATGAGCCCTGCAGGCGATGCCCTCTCTTTCGCTGCTCAAGGCCGCGCCGCACACCGTCGTCTCGATCGTCGGGAATATGAAAATACGCTTCGCGATCTGCTTGATCTGCCGGGCCTCTCCGTGCGAGACATGTTGCCAGAAGATGGTCGTGCCTACGGCTTCGATAAGTCGGGGGAGGCCCTCGAACTTTCGCACGTACACATTGCAGGCTATGCCGAAGCGGCTCGCGCAGCACTGACCATGGCTAGTGCGACGCAGGCTGCGCCACTCGAACCCGTGCAGCAACGGCTTCTGCCCGGTGAGCAAGACTTCTTTAAGCTGGCTCTCGTCGAAGGCGATGCGGTCTTTCTTAAGGGAGGGCAGTACGACTCGGCAGCCATGCCACTGATCCGCGAAGCCCTCCCGCACCAACTTGCCCATTACGAAAAGACGGGGCTCTTTCCCTATCGCCATTCGGTTGGCGTTTTTCGACGGCAGGGAGCAAGCGACCACTTCGCGCTCTTTTTCAACGGCTTTACCCCGACTTATTCGGGCCGCTACAACCTCCGGCTTTCTGTCTGGAGTTTTCAGTGGGTCAAAGGCTCGCTGCAAGCTTGCGATGCTCCGGAAGTTGCCAGCCTGCACGCCAACGACCGTCTGCTCGGCTATTACGATGCCCCGTCGCTTGTGCCACGGGTTCACAAAATAGATGTCTGGCTCAACGTCGGCGAACGATTGGTCTTTACGGCTGCGTCGCTTCCGCCGGTGCGGGTGTATCAGCGAGAGGGCCGGGCGGCGGAGTATGTGGGGCCAGGTATCGCGATTGACTCACTGGATATAGAGGGGCCGCTGCACGACTCGTGGCCCCCGGCCAGCCACCGTCGGCTGTTCGGCAATCTACCCGTTGGGTCAGTGGGCACCAATCAATCAACGCACGCAAAGCACTTGGTCACTGGATTTCTCTCGCGTGCATTTCGACGCCCTGCAACAGCCACGGAGGTTGCTACCTACACGGCAATGGTTGGGCGGCGGCTTAAGCAAGGAGACTCCTTTGAACTTGCCATCAAGACCGCGTTGCAAGGGGCGCTGTGCTCGCCAGAATTTTTGTTTTTAGCGGCACCCCCCGGGCCACTCGATGACTGGGCTCTGGCCGCCCGGCTGTCCTATTTTCTTTGGGATTCGATGCCCGACGAGGAACTTTTCACGCTTGCCAGTCGGCAGCACCTGCGGAGGCCCGACGTCCTTCATGCTCAAGTGGATCGAATGCTTGCAAACCCCAAATCGCAGCGATTCATTGACCATTTTCTGGATGAATGGTTGGATCTGCGAGAGATCGATCTGACGACACCAGACAGCACGCTCTATCCCGAATATAGCCAGTATCTTCGCGATTCGATGCTCGCCGAAACGCGAGCGTTCTTTCGAGAACTCATCCAGCACGACACAGGCATCAAAAGCCTCGTGGATTCGGACTTTCTCATGGTCAACCAGAAGCTAGCGGAGCACTATCAGCTGGCACAGAAGCCACCCGTTGGCAACCAAATCGATAGGGCAAATTCTGGCCGGATCGCAGCCGAGATTCAAGGCTCGGTTGTGCGGCGTGTGCCACTTCCCGAGGGCTCTTGCCGGGGTGGCTTGCTGACGCAGGCCAGCGTGCTCAAGGTGACGAGCAATGGCACAGTGACATCGCCTGTTAAACGCGGCGCATGGGTCCTTCGCGAGATTCTCGACCAGCCCCCTGAGCCGCCGCCACCCAATATTCCAGCGATCGATCCGGATAGGCGTGGTGCTGTGACCATTCGAGAGCAGCTGGCAATGCACACCAACGACGGCAGTTGTGCCGCCTGCCACGCGGCGATTGATCCCCCCGGCTTTGCTCTGGAAAACTTTGACGTGATCGGTGGCTGGCGAGATCGCTACCGATCGGTTTCACACGACAGCACCGCTAAGGAATCTTTTTCCGAGGGGCCGTTCGTGGATGCATCCTGCTGCTTGGCCGACGGACGTCATTGCCGCACGATCAAGGATTTCAAGCAGGCTTTACAAGCCGATCCAAAGCTGCTGGCCCGCAACGTCGCAAGACAGTTGCTCGTCTACGCCACAGGCGCCGATATCCAAGCGGCCGATCATGACGTGCTCGATGACATTGTCAGTCGCGCCGCTTCACACGAGTACGGCATTCGCTCGCTGATCCACGAAACCGTGGCGAGTCGATGTTTTCTTGAGAAATAAACCGGACACAAGAGAGAACGGGCATGGGTGCATGGATGAAAAGCAACGTATCGAAGACGAACGCGTCGAACCCATATGATGTGTCATCGCGGCGATCGGTTCTGCGAGGAGCCGGCGTGGCCCTCGCTCTGCCGTGGTTGGAGTGTCTTGCGGGTCGGGGGCGAGGTGTGGCCG
>Ga0114978_10000449_pt1 | contig 34698 bp, 33 predicted proteins | sample S_140212_EF_Meta_FD_87027 | JGI IMG/M metagenome (GOLD analysis project Ga0114978, IMG submission 87027) | Freshwater microbial communities from Lake Simoncouche, Canada to study carbon cycling - S_140212_EF_MetaG | ecosystem: Environmental > Aquatic > Freshwater > Lake | place: Lake...
TTACCGCCCAAAGGTGATTGCCGACCATTTCAAGAGGTATTGATTGAGTTAGCAGGTCGTTTACAGCTGCCTGCATTTATGAATGAGCATGGTCAACGGAAGTTTCGTGATTACCCAGATTTTGTCACTCGATATGAAACAGAGCCAGGATCTGGGATTGGATTTTTGGCTGGATGGCGTGGTGCCGATGGTGAGAAAACGATGGTAGGAGAGCCAAATCCAGAGCAATGGGCAATGTATGAAAAGAATAATTGCGTATTTCATCACCCCCTACCTATGTCTATGCAATACATGCGTAATTGGAATAAAGGTTATCAAGATTGGGCGGTAGATAATCGAATAAGACGCCATGCTGATCCTATTGTGATTCAGATTTATTCTGAAGTTTTGCAAAAGTTTAGAATGGCAGCACAAGGGCGAGGTGGTTCATTACGGCAACCGCCAGATTACTTAAGGCAACGCATAGACACTTATTTTGATCCTTTACCATTTTATTATGTTCCATTGGAAGTGCAGCTGACCGATACCGATGCTTATCCCCTAGCCGCCATTACCCAAAGACCAATGGCCATGTATCACTCATGGGATTCGCAAAATGCCTGGCTACGGCAAATTCATACACATAATTATTTGTTTGTGAATAGTCAAACTGCAAAGTCAATCGGTATCACAGATGATGATTGGGTGTGGGTTGAGTCCATGCATGGGCGAGTGCGTTGTATGTGTAGACTCAGCGAGGCGGTTGAGCCAGGTACTGTCTGGACTTGGAATGCAATTGGGAAGTCGCAAGGTGCTTGGCATTTGGCTCCTGATGCGAATGAGTCACAGCGTGGTTTTCTACTGAATCATGTGATTTCTGATGAATTGATGACCCATGAAGGTCGGCGTATTTCCAACTCGGACCCCATTACCGGCCAAGCGGGTTGGTATGATGTGCGAGTGCGTATATTGAAAACCGTTGCTGATGAGCCGTTAAAGACCTCTCCGCAATTTGACGCAGTTCCGGCTGCACCGGGGACTAATGCGGTGCGGCGACTCTGGCAAGCATTTGTTGCAGGTGAGGGAGATTTTAAATGACGCAATTAGCGCTTGTGATTGATTTGAATGTATGTGTTGGCTGCCATGCTTGCGTGACTAGTTGTAAACAGTGGAATACGTCGGGAGAGTCTGGATATTTATCAGACGATAGACCTTACGATAAAGATCCGACTGGAGTCTTTTTTAATCGGGTGCAGACCTTTGAGGTTGGTAGTTTTCCGCAAACCGAGACTGTGCACTTTCCCAAATCGTGTTTGCATTGTGAGGATCCGCCTTGTGTACCTGTTTGTCCAACTGGTGCTAGTTATAAAAGACCCCAAGATGGGATTGTCTTAGTTGATTATGATAAGTGTATCGGTTGCAAGTATTGCGCTTGGGCTTGTCCTTATGGTGCTAGAGAAATAGATGAGCACCAGCAAGTGATGAAAAAATGTACGCTTTGTGTAGATCGTATTGATGATCCGTGTTTACCAGAAGCAGAGCGTCAGCCAGCGTGCGTAATGGCGTGCCCTACGAATGCCAGATTGTTTGGTGACATTCATGACTCAGAGTCAGTGGTATCTAAGGCTATTCGTGAGAGTGCTGGATATACCTTGATGCCAGAATGGGGCACTCAGCCTGCCAATCATTATTTGCCTCGAAACAAAACAGAGTTACGCCTGCGTCATGATGAATTAGAGCGAGCTGATAATCCACTGAAAGTAGATGGACAACAACCAAAGCCCCTGACCGAGGATTCCTCGTTAGGAGATGTGACCTCATGGTAATGCATAATCGATTTATTATGGATGAAGTTATGATTTGGACATCGGGTGAGATATGAATCCAGCCTATTCAGTGGTTTTTTTCACCGTATGTTGTGGCTTAGCTCAGGGTTTATTTTTAGCGATTTTTGCAGTCGATATGTTGACTAGACTTAGCTTTATTGAAATGCAATCTCCGCAATTCTTTGTATGGGGTCATTCGATTACATTGATATTTTTAGCGGTCGGCTTATTGTCTTCATTCCTTCACTTGGGGCACCCTGAGCGTGCTTGGCGTGCAGTGATGATGTGGAAGACTTCTTGGTTATCACGTGAGGTTATCGTGTTGCCCTTGTTCATGTTGATAGTTTTCGCTTATGGATGTAGTTATTGGCTAGGCTCTACGTTGAGCCTTTGGCTAGGTGTGCTAGGGTTGTTTCTGTGCTTAGCGTTGTTTGTTTGCACAGCAATGATTTACATGTGCCTTAAGTTTCTGCAAGAATGGGCAACGACGCTTACTTTGATTAATTTTGTCGTGCTTGGATGTGCGTCGGGGTTAGGATGGGCTGCAACCTTAGCGACTGCTGAAGATTTAACTATTGCGACTCCATTAATATTGTGGGCAATGATCTGTACAGTCTTAGGGCTACTCGTTCGCGTGATCATGCTTTTGCGTAATGCACAGTTAAAGCCTCGATCCAGCTTGCAAACGGCTATCGGAATTAAGCACCCTCATATTGTGCAGAAGGCGCAAGGCTTTATGGGCGGTTCATTTAATACCCGCGAATTCTTCCACGGTCGGAGTTTGCAGACCCTGCTTAGAATTAAATGGTTTTTCTTGTTGCTTACATTTATATTGCCAGTGATGTTTATGGTGATCGCATTTTGTAACAGTCATGCAACTGTAACTATGCTGCTTGCCTGCGCTTTGCAATTTATTGGGTTAATTGCTGAGCGTTGGTATTTTTTCGCTCAAGCTAATCATCCACAAAACCTTTATTACTCATCAATTTCCTGAGTATTGCTCGTTTAAAGCCTTAATATTGCGCTGATTTTACTCAAAAAAATCATTTATTTAGCCCATATATTTTTTTTAAGTTATTGATTTTAAACAATTTATTATTTTGTTGTATTATGGCAACGTGATCTGCTTGACTGATAGCAGGTCATTCCGTATAAAGGCGAAGCGTGTTTGGTTTCTTAGTACTGAAAGTTAGCGGTTCCCTATTTCGTAGTTGTGGTGTTCGTGCTTTTGGGGCTGTGAGATTTAAATGCGATTCTCGATGAAAATCGATACTTATCAATCCTAAAAGGAATTAACATCATGGCAACTGGTACCGTTAAGTGGTTCAATGACTCAAAAGGTTTTGGCTTTATTACCCCCGATGGTGGTGGTGAAGATTTGTTTGCTCATTTCTCGGGCATTAACATGAATGGTTTCAAAACCCTTAAAGAAGGCCAAAAAGTGACATTTGATATCACTGCTGGCAATAAGGGCAAGCAACAAGCTAGCAACATCCAAGCTGCCTAAGCTGGAATTTGCTGAGAAAACCGGGCTATATGCCCGGTTTTTTTTTGCCATAATTCGTTAGATTTTTTTACCCGTCATTTAAGCGTTATTCATAAAGTCCGGTGAACGCGATGAGTTATTCATTAGTGCCAACTCAGAAATCTCCTATAGTATGGGATATATTCTGTCGCGTTATTGATTACTTTGGTGATGCGGGGGTCTGTTGGCGCTTGTCTAAAATCCTGCAAAATGAACACGGAATTACTGTACGTCTATGGATTGATGATTTAGCAACACTGCAGAAATTGTTGCCTGCTCTAGATGTGAACGTGCCTGAGCAATTCATCGAGGGGGTGTATATCCATCTATGGATAACAGAGGTAAGCATAGTTGCAGGCGATGGGCAAGCAGTGATTGAAGCAATGGGCTGTGGTTTGCCGCAATCGCTGATACAGCGTATGGCTTGCCAAGAGCAACCCCCAATATGGATTATTTTGGAATACTTAAGCGCTGAAGTATGGGTAGATGCTTATCATGGACTTGCCTCTCCGCCTTCAATTAATGCCCTAGAGCGTTACTTTTTCTTTCCAGGCTTCTCTTCGAGTGCTGGTGGTTTATTACGTGAGCATGACTTAATTGAACGGCGATCTGAATTTGACTGGGATGCACGTTGCCAGTATTGGCGCTCACTCGGCTGTGCCCTTGGTGCGTCTGGTGTGCCTGTCATTTCTTTGTTTGCTTATCCCGACTCGCCAGTCGAAGGTTTATTAGAGGGCATGCGTGTGGCGTCAAAACCTATGGTGCTGGTAGTGCCAGAGGCTCCGCTACTATCCACAATTAAAGCCTATTGTGGGGTTGATTCTCCATCGCTAGAGCCGTGGACATGGGGTGGAGTTCAGATTTGGCCAATACAATTTTTAGCGCAGTCTGAATACGATAACTTATTATGGGCTTGTGATATCAACTTCGTGCGAGGTGAGGATTCATTTGTGCGCGCTCAATGGGCAGCGCGACCTATGGTGTGGCAGCCCTATCGTCAGACTGAGAATACGCACGCTTTAAAACTACAAGCTTTTTTAGATCGATATCTCGAGGGTTTACCCGAAGACAGTCAAAGGTATGTGGCAGCACTCTGGCATAGTTGGAATAGTGGCTTGCCTCACGAAGTAATGAGTGCGTGGCAGACCTTTTGGCAGACCCAACAACTCCCAGTTTTAAGGCAACATGCTATAAATTGGCAGTTAACACTAGAAAAATTAGATGAAATGTCTGCAGCGCTAGTGAAATTTGTATGCGGCAAGGTAAAATAGCGCTTTTTTGTATATTGGCTAATTGAGGAAGTTTTGTTATGAAAATCGCCCAAGAGATTCGTGCAGGTAATGTCATGATGGTCAATGGAGTGCCGATGGTGGTGCTAAAGGCTGAGTTTAGTAAGTCGGGACGCAATGCATCGGTGGTTAAGATGAAGTTGAAGAACTTGCTATCAGGTGGCGGTACTGAGACTGTGTATCGCGCTGATGAGAAATTTGATATGGTGAATCTGGAGCGTAAAGAGGTAAGCTACTCTTACTTTGCTGAACCTTCATATGTGTTTATGGATGAAGAATTTAATCAGTATGAGGTTGATAAAGAGAATCTTGGCGATGCCTTGAACTACTTAGAAGATGGTATGCCTTGTGAGGTTGTGTTATACGAAGGTCGCGCGATCTCTGTAGATATTCCTCAGACTTTAGTTCGTGAGATTATGTATACCGAACCAGCAGTGAGGGGGGATACCTCTGGCAAAGTGCTCAAGCCTGCAAAGATTAGCACTGGCTATGAAATTTCTGTCCCTTTATTTTGCGCGACAGGCGATAAAATTGAAATTGATACGCGTACTGGCGAGTATCGGAGCCGTACTAAGGGGTAATCGATTTACCAGTAGGGCTTTCTAAACACATCTTAATGTGTTTCTTATGGCCTCTGCTGGTGTTGCTGGAAATACCGTTACCGTTTTATTTTTTATTCTTGGACTAACCATTGGTGGCGAGCGCAACCTTGTTTCTCTGGAGACATTGCTCGCCACAACCAATCTAATAAGCTGGGCGTTTCTTCTGCCAGCCCATAGGGCGGGTTGATAATCACCATGCCGCTGCCACGAATATGCGCAGTCCAATCTTCCGGATAGACTGACAACTCCAATTGTAATGTTTTTGGTAAACCAATTGCTTGTAGGCTGCGATCAAAAGCTTGCATTGCTGAACTTGCCATCAGTGGATACCAGACGGCAACCATACCGGTAGCAAATCGCTGATGTGCTTCTTTGATTGAGCGCGTAATTCTGCCAAACTCATCAGCTCGATCAAATGCCGCATCAATAAAGGTCAGACCGCGGCGCTCTGGTGGGGGCAGAAAAGCACGCAGCGCTTGAAAACCATCTTGGTTATGTATTGCGGTATGGCGAGCGCCAAACATATTTGATTTAAGGGTGTTGTAATCTTCTTTATTGAGCTCACAAAATATTTGTCGATCATTGGGACGAGTTAGATGACGTGCAATCCAGGGTGATCCCGGGTAAATAGTCAAGTGTCCGTCTGGATTGGCATTGCGGATTATTTCAAGATAAGGTTGTAGAGAATCTGGTGCGTCTGCTCTCGCCCATACTCGGCCAATACCGTGACGCCATTCGGCAGTTTTTTGTGACCAGGCATGAGTGAGATCATATCGCCCCAGTCCGGCATGGGTATCCATATAGCAGTAGGGCTTATCTTTTTTAGCCAATCCAACGAGTAGACGCGTTAATATGCTGTGTTTAAACACATCTGCAACATTGCCAGCGTGAAATTGGTGTCGGTAGGAGAGCATGGTCAGTGTGGGGTTCTTTTAATGTGGGATCTATTTTCTCATGACTGGATCAGTAGCGGTCTAATAGTTTAGATTGGCTTTAATAAATTTGCCTAGGTTACAATATCAGATTAATCGCAATATAATTTTTTATTCGATACAAGGGTTTTTCAATGAACAATTGGTTTTTTTGCAAGGGATGGTTATGCCATTGGATTGCTATGGGTTCTGCCATTATCCACAGTACCTTGTTATGGTCTGCTCAAACAAATAATGCGCCTTATCCCAACCGTCCTATACGTTTGGTTATTGCCCAAGCGCCTGGCGGTAATGCTGATATTATTGCCCGTTACCTGGCTGAAGGCTTGGCGGAGCGTTTGGGGCAGACTGTGGTGTCTGACAACCGTGCTGGTGCAAGTGGCATGATCGCGACAGAGATTGTAGTTCGTGCGCCCGCAGATGGTTATACCTTGTTATTAGTGCCAAGCTCATTTGGTGTTAACCCGGCGGTATATCCAAAGATGCCTTATGATCAGATGCGTGATTTGGCACCGATTACGCTAGTTGCGAGTGCGCCCAATGTGTTGGTCGTCGGGCCTGCATTATCAATTCGTAACGTTGCTGAATTGGTAAAGACTGCTAAAGCACGGCCTGGGCAACTTACATTTAGCTCCTCTGGTAATTTAGGTTCTCCCCATTTGGCTGGCGAATTGTTGAAACTAATGAGTGGCGTGGATATGGTTCACGTTCCTTACAAAGGTGCGGCGGCGGCACTGATTGATTTAGTTGCAGGGCGAATTTCGTTTTCATTTGCGAGTCTGCCCAGTGCATTGGGGCATATTCGCAGCAATCGGCTTAAGGCTTTAGCAGTCACTAGTGAGCGGCGTTTTCCCTTGACGCCTGAACTGCCCACTGTAGCAGAGTCTGGCTATCCCGGTTTTGAGACTAGCGCATGGCAGGGTTTGCTTGCTCCGGCAAATACCAATAAATTGGCGATTACACGCATTCATACAGAATCTGTTGTGGTGTTAAACCAAGCCGGCGTCAAGGAGCGTTTAGCGCAAAATGGCGCAGTACCTGTGGCTAACACACCAGAAGAATTTAGAACGTTTGTAAAAAATCAAATTAGCAAGTGGGGTAAAGTGATTGCGGCGGCAGGAATTACAATCAATTAATTAATGTCTATATGGGATTGGGTTTGATACAGTCAATAGATCATGGTTTACGCGTGATTGTATTTGGTTTAATGAGCGGATTTTTTGAAAAGTATTGTTTGACACCATTGAGAATAACGTCCGCCATTTTGTACTGATATTCTGGATTGCTTAACTTCAACTCCTCATCAGGATTACTGATAAAGGCAGTTTCAATCAAAATCGATGGAATATCAGGTGCTTTTAATACTGCAAATCCTGCTTGTTCAACGTGGCCTTTGTGTAAACGATTAAGAGTGCCCATCTCAGTTAGTACTGCTTTGCCTAGTTTTAGGCTCTCATTAATCGATGCGGTTTGGGATAAATCGAGTAGAGTTTGCTTAAGGTATTGATCTTTTACACCAAAATTCACGCCGCCAATTAAGTCGGCACTATTTTCCTTTTGCGCAAGCCACCGTGCCGCTGCAGATGTTGCGCCACGTTCAGAGAGTGCAAACACCGATGAACCGTTTGCCGATGGTTGGACAAATGCGTCAGCATGAATTGAGAGGAATAGATCTGCCTTGAACCGTCGGGCTTTGTCGACTCTGACATGTAATGGGATAAAGTAATCGCCATCGCGAATCAGCACGGCCTGCATGTTTGGTTCGTTGTCGATCCGTTCTTTGAGTTTAGTGGCAATAGCTAATGTAACGTCTTTTTCTTGATTGCCATTGCGGCCTCTGGCACCTGGATCTTCACCACCATGACCAGCGTCAATAGCAATGATAATCATTTTATCGGCGATAGGGTTAGTGATGATATTTGGTATGGGTGTAGGTGTGGGCGTTAGATTAGTGGTAGGTGCAGGCTTAGGTGCAATGGCATCATTAATAGCGGGTGTACCTGGTGAAGTGATAGATGCGTTTTTTTGCGTATTGACTTCTTGTTGCTTTAGAAATACGCCCAAAGGGTCTATTGGTTCAGCAGGGTAGATGTCAATCACCAATCGATGACCATATTCGGCAACAGGGGCTAACGCAAATGCTTCTGGTTTCATCCGTTTTTTAAGGTCGAAAACTAAGCGAATGGTAGTGGGTTTGAAACGCCCAACCCGAATGCCTTTGAGTTGGGGGTCAGTTGCGCTTACCTTTCTAGGCAGTTCAGTGAGGTTTGTGCTGAGCGCAGCATCTTCCAAGTCCAACACTAGTCGATCGGGATTGTCTAGCATGAACAGGCTGTGTTTGAGTGGGTGCGGCGACTCTAGAGTAATTCGGGTATAGTCAGGCCCTGGCCAAATACGTACTGACTTGATTGGTAGTTCTGCAGCGCTTGCACTGGTGAAGTGGGTGACTCCCAACACCAACACAAAGAAAATCACCGCAATTAATACGATTCGGAGTAGGCGATAAGTAAGCGTGCGATTCACTGTAATTGTTGGATTTGGCAATCGATCATTCTGAGGAATGTATGTGCAGCTGTTGTCGATCATTACGAGCAAGCATTGCAAGATAGTTTTTGCCAATCGGCGTAGGTGCTGCAATCACCAGTTGTCGTCCGCAGGCGTTATGTGAGTCTAGATCGTACGACATTGTTTCCACTGGTCTGGGTTCTGTAATCATTTGTAAACGGATGTTTAAGTCTGCGATCGGCAGGCCGAGTATGTGATCAGGCCATTCAATGATACAAATTGATTGCTGGTTAAAGTATTCACGAAAGCCAATATCTTCCAGTGTCTGATTATTGAGAATTCTATAGAAATCAAAGTGATATAAGTATAGCTTGGGTAGTGTGTAGGGTTCAAGCAGGCTGAAGGTTGGACTTTTGACGCGACCGCTATAGCCTAAGCCGCGTAATAGCCCCCGCACTAGGGTTGTTTTTCCAGCGCCAAGCTCACCATGTAGGTGAATTGTAGTGCCAGGTGCGATGATAGCGCTTAAGCGCGATCCAACTGCTAAGGTATCGTCTGGGGTGGCCAAGTGCCGGTTAAATGACTGCATTTTTAGGTTGTTGGTTTAGATTGTTAGTTTATATTATTATTTTTTTATTAGTTAAGTATGGTGGTCGAGTAGATTCAAATTGCAATGTCATTGTATAGTTATTTAAATATAATGCATCGCACATACCATTGAACGCTTGTTTAATAATTTGCCTGTTGTGATTCCTAGCACATTAGCATATTTCACTGCCATACTCTATGCAAGAGAGTGTATGCGTGCCATTGCTAATGGTTTACCTTGAACAATTCAACCAATGATTAATTACGCTACGCTAAAAGCTGATATGCAGCAATGGGCACAGCAACTCGGTTTTGAACAACTTGCAGTCGCAGATTGTGATTTATCGCAGGCTGAACCACGCTTACTACAGTGGTTGAATCGCGGCTGGCATGGCGATATGGATTATATGGTACGACATGGTATCAAGCGGAGCCGACCTGAGGATTTAGTACCTGGTACGATCAGAGTAATTACGGTGAACCTCAATTACATCCCGGAAGCTGCTGCCGATAGTTGGTCTATTCTCTCGGATGCTTCGAAAGCATTTATTTCGCGCTACGCAACTGGCCGAGATTATCACAAAGTGATTCGTCAAAAATTGCAAACGCTCGCAGATCAAGTGACTGCCAACATCGGTCCTTGGTCGTACCGAGTATTTACAGATAGTGCGCCAGTCATGGAAGTTGCTTTGGCTGAGAAAGCGGGTCTGGGATGGCGCGGTAAGCACACTTTATTGTTAAACCGATCGGTAGGGTCAATGTTCTTTTTAGGTGAAATCTACACGAGTTTAGCCTTGCCGGTTGATGCGCCTCAGACTGAGCATTGCGGAAGTTGCCACAAATGTATCGATATTTGTCCAACACAAGCAATTGTTGCGCCTTATCAACTGGATGCGCGGCGTTGTATTTCCTATCTCACTATTGAGCATCACGGATCCATACCAGAAGAATTTCGTCGTTTAATTGGCAATCGCGTTTATGGCTGCGATGATTGTCAATTAATTTGCCCTTGGAATCGTTTTGCAAAAACCACTGGTGAAACCGATTTTGATGTGCGCAACGGTCTTGATGATGTGACTTTGGTTGAACTATTTGCATGGGATGAGGCTACGTTTAATGATCGGCTCGCAGGTAGTGCAATTCGTCGTATTGGGTATGAGCGTTGGCTTCGCAATATAGCTGTTGGATTAGGTAATGCGCCAAGCTCAGAAGCAGTATTGAAGGCGCTACGGCAACGTGCTGATCATGGTTCAATTATTGTACGTGAGCATGTTGCTTGGGCGCTGAAGCAACATGGCTTAGCAAGCTAGTGCAGTTGCTAGCTCTTCAAAATTGTTGGCGGTCACGTCCCAGGCTTCGGTAGGCGCAAGATTAGTGGTTTGCTGTGGACCGTATTCGCTAGTCCGCAGTACAAAGCCAGTACGCATGCCGTGACTACGAGCATGGCGAAGGTCATCGTTATGGGCAGCAACCATCATCACTTCATGGGGCTCACAGCCAAGCATTTTAATTGCACCTAAGTAGATTTCTGGGTCAGGTTTAAAATGGTGGAAAATTTCTCCGCATAGAATTACATCCCAAGGTAGTCCGCCATATTTGGCCATGTTGGTGAGCATGGCAACATCACCGTTCGATAATGTAGAGATGATATATTTTTGCTTGAGTCGGTTTAGACCCGGAATTACATCTGACCACGGTAATAGTCGATACCATACCCGGTTAATATGGTGGAGTGCTGTCTCATCTAGGCCGTCTAGACCATAGTGTGGCGCGAGATCATTCATGGCACGACGATAGATGTCGTCAATACTGGTCCATGGCCATTCGCCTCGACGCACTTTATCCATCCCTGGTTTATAGGCATTTTTCCACTCATCGACGAACTGCGCCCAATCTACAGATAATCCAAGACCGTTACCATATTGAGAGAGGTCGTTGATGATGCTGGTGCGCCAATCAACAACAGTACCGAAAGTATCAAATGTCAGAGCTTTGATTGGGGATTGAATCATTTTTTGCTTTCAATATTCATTTAAAATAAGCGCTACTTTATCAGTAAATCCGATTGTAAATATACTGTATCTGAATGCCGCAGCGTTTTAATGATAATCATGTCTTGATGAACTGAAGGAAATACCGAGTGATGATGCAATCAATTCAAATTCAGCAATATGGTGGACCCGAGGTCTTGCAACGTGTTGCGGTCGCTGTGCCGCAGCCAGCGTCTGGTTGTGTGTTAGTCAAGATGGCTTACTCAGGCATTAACTTTATGGATATCCATACGCGTCAAGGTAAGTACGCGCAATCCCGCACTTATCCAGTGCGTCTGCCGTGTACATTAGGTATGGAGGGGTCAGGCGAGGTGGTCGCAGTGGGCGAGGGAGTGACGACTTTAGCGGTTGGTGATCGCGTGGCTTGGTGTATTGTATGGGGTAGTTACGCACAATATGCGGTGGTGCCAGCATGGCAAGCAGTGAAGGTACCTGCTAGCTTGTCGCTAGAGATGGCTGCAGCAGCAGTCTTTCATGGTTTTACAGCACATTATTTAGCCCATGATGTGGCACAACTTAAACCAGGTATGACTTGTCTAGTACATGCGGCCTCAGGGGGTATTGGACAGCTCTTAATTCAATTAGCCACACGTGCGGGCGCGCAGGTATTCGCGACAACGAGCACGCCAGATAAAGTACGGGTTGCAGAGCAGCGTGGTGCAAGCCTAGCAGTGCTCTATGAGGGCGGGCGTTTTGTCGATGTGATTAGGCAGGCCACCCAAGGGCGCGGGGTAGATGTGGTATTTGATTCGATTGGCTTAGTGACGCTGCGTGATAGTTTTCGAGCTACTCGCAATCGTGGCTTGGTCATTAATTACGGCAATGTCTCGGGCTCAGTCCGGGACTTAGACCCGCTTGAGCTTGGTGAGTCTGGTTCTTTGTTTTTGACTCGGCCACGGCTTGCTGATCATTTACGCAGTGCGCAGGAGATTGGGCGCCGTGCAAAGGACATTTTTGCAGCACTGATCGATGGCAGTTTGCAAATTCATATTGCCGCTCGCTATACCCTAGATCAAGTTGAGGATGCGCATGAGGCCTTAGAGTTGCGTCGAATGGTGGGTAAGCCGATCTTGGTGTTGGAGTGATAAGCGTTTGATTTGGATCGTAGAAGTGTATGCTAAATATCAGCTAAATTTATGAATTTATTATTTTTTTTAGCGCAGAGTGTAGCGCTAAGACGTGCCAGCGCCATCAGACGCTGGTGCTTACGAGATTAAGGAATGACCGGCAGGGTTAAATTGGTTTTTCCTTTGAGGTAGGACTCCTTGAGTTTCTTGATGGCGTCTAAGTAATCTTCCATCGTGGTTTGATTGTTTTCGTATTTAGCAGCAATTTTTTGGTAGCTGGAAATGTAAGCGTCGTCGTTCATGATTGGTATCCTTAGCGTGATGTCCGACTATACGCTGTTCACTACCACTTAGGCGATGTATTCAGCGTTGGGTTAATAAGATAATGGTTCATTATCGCAGTCAGCAGCAGTTTGCGTATATTGAGCACTCCAATGAAGTTATTGTCTGGATGTTTCTGGGCGCTGATTTTTTGAGTTAATTTTTGTTGCTAGCCTTGCCGGCCAGTGCACTATATCGCGCTTTTATCGGTGGTATTAGCTGGGTAAATACTTTCGGATGACATTCCAGAAGCATCGTTATAGATTAGTTTGGGGCGGACTCTGATCGGTTGTTTGTCTATGAGATAAGAAGAACGTCAGCAAAAATAATATTTAGTTTTTTGTGGTGTATTGTTTCGATCGTATGGAGTGTTTTAAGGGGTAATGAGTTAAAGTGTAGTAACTTAAATGGCGCTCACTTAAAGGAGACTGTAGATGGATATTCAAGTAGGTGCAGTAGCACCTGATTTTTCATTAAGGGCGCACAACCAGGAGCAGGCGATTGCCTTGTCGCAATATCGAGGTCGCCCTGTAGTGGTGGCTTTTTTACCGTTTGCCTTTACCGGTGGCTGAACCAATCAAGTCAACGGGTTCCGTGCGAACTACGCCGCTTTTCAAGCACTTGAGGTTGAGATTCTTCAGGTTAGTATCGATCCACTGCCCAGTCTTAAAGCGTGGGCCACGCATTTAGGTGGGGTGCCATTCCCACTATTATCGGATTTCTGGCCGCATGGCGCAGTGGGTTCAGCGTTTGGAGTTTTTGATGCAGAGCGTGGTGCCGACAAACGCGCAGCTTACGTCATTGATCGTGCCGGTATTGTGCGTTATGCCCATACTTACGCCAAAGGTTCAATACCTGAAAGTGCCGAGTTACTAGCCCAACTCAAGTTGTTATAGGTATTACCTATGTATGACTTATTTTTCGGCTGAATCAACCACTTGTTGCGTGATCTGGTTGTTGATGGTGCAGGTGAATATGAGAATTTATTCATGTTTATTGCATCGAGATACGCCTAAGGGACGAATTTTGCTATAATTCGCAGTCTTGGGCGGCCGTAGCTCATCTGGATAGAGTACTTGGCTACGAACCAAGGGGTAGGGGGTTCGAATCCCTCCGGCCGCGCCAACAACGAACAAAAAGTAATAAAATTCAAAAAATCAAAAGGTTAGCAATGAAAATTGCTAACCTTTTGGTTTTGTGATGACTGATTTGATTTGGGAAAGTATGTCTCAACTTTTTAACCGTACTGATATTTAACCTGCCTGCTATGAATGCGCATTGAGGGGCTTAATTGTGGGCCCTTACGCACTGCTAATAGGTGTTAGCGGTCCAGTAGTGTAATTTGATGTGGCGATCTGAACGCTGATGAAGTTAAGATCTAAAATCTTGTAAAAAATCGGATGATGCGCCGGTGGCATCACCCGATTTTTTACGAACAGTGAGTTTTATAAATTATTAATGAGATGTTGTGTAAATGCGCGGGTGCCGAGTTGGCCGCCTAAGTCTGCCGTACGCGTACTTGGTGATTGCAAGGCTGCATCAATAGCAGCCTCAAGTGCTTGCGCGGCTTGATTGAACTCAGGACGCTGATACTTGATGGACAACCATTCGAGTAACATCCCTGCCGATAAGAGTAGCGAGACGGGGTTAGCCTTATCTTGTCCGGCAATGTCAGGGGCAGATCCATGTTGGGCCTGCGCGCAACAGGCATTGTCACCAGTCATGGTCGAGCCTGCTAAACCTAAGCTGCCTGATATTTCTGAAGCTTCGTCAGAGAGAATATCGCCAAACATATTACCAGTCACAATGCAGTCAAATTGGCTGGGGTCACGTACCAGTAATGCGGCCATGGCATCAACAATTTTTTCATCACTGGCAATATCCGGGTTCTGAGCGGCAACAGCGCGTACTTCGCGCAAGAATAATCCATCAGACATATGAAAGACATTGGCTTTATGTACGATGGTGACTTTTTTGCGGCGTTGACGAGCCCAAGCGTAGGCCACCTCGGCAATGCGTCGGCATTGTTTGGCAGTCACTTTACGCACTGCAATTGCGACGTCTTCGGTAGGCATAAATTCGCCGCGACCCATAAACATATTACGGTCTGCGTAGAAGCCTTCGGTGCATTCTCTGAAGATGACGAGGTCTACTGGTTTACCAGTCAGGCCTACACCCATACGCGATTTGGCAGGACGGATATTGGCAAACAGATCAAGCTGGGTACGCAACCAACCGGAGGGGTTGATGCCGCCTTCTTCTTTAGAGGGATAGTGTAGATGGGATACTGGCCCCAAGATAATGCCGGTGGCTTGGCGGGCTGCTTCCATGACTTCTGCAGTCATGGTAGTGCCGTGCGATTGGAGTGTTTTCTCGCCAATGTCTCGAATATCCCATGATAGGTCGAGTTTGTATTTGGCGCTGGCGTGGTCGAGCACGTTGAGGGTGGCAGTGGTGATTTCAGGGCCGATGCCATCACCAGGTAGGACGAGTAGTTTCATGAGTGCGTTCCGAAGTGTGGTTAAAGTAGTTGAGACTGAGAAATTGAAATTAAAAAATTCGGGTTGAGATATTTACATTGAGTGATTTAGATTAAAAGTTTCAGGCTAATAAATTAGGATTGGTGCTAGAGCCAGCCTGGCATTTAATGTTAACTAGCTGATTTATAAGTGTTTATTTAGCGCTGATATTTAGGGTTCATAAAGTGCTGCCGCCTAGTTTATTGCTGGCCGTAGAGTTTTTTGCCGGCGACCGGCAGATGCGCCATCAGGATATCACCGGATAGTGATTCGGTGATATAGATCGTTTGGTGATCAGGGCCGCCAAACGCCAAATTGGTGAGGTGTTGGTGATGAGCATCTTTGGAGTGGACTAAATGAGTGGGTAGCATGTTAGCGTCAAAGCGCCAGATGCCCACACCCAGTTGGCACACCAAAATGCCGTTTTCGGCATCCATTTCAATTCCGTCTGGTCCACCAACCCCGCCAGAGAGCTGAATGGCAACCCCCGTTTTAGAGACCGAACCATCAACCATCAGTGGCAGACGCCAAATTGAATTGGAACGGGTAACGCCGACATACACTTGTTTTTCGGTCGTGGATAAGGTGATGCCATTGGGGCTGGGTGCATTATCGACTAAGCGCCGGAGTTCGCCGTTGGCCTTGAGTCGAAATACCCGTCCTGTTGGATCTGTAATGCCTGTCTGGCCTTGGTCGGTGAAATAGAGGTCGCCTTGGCTTGTAAAGTGAAGATCGTTCAAGCCCTTGAAGCCTTCGCTATAAGCGGTGCGTAGCACTGATTCGAGCTTGCCGGTTTTGACATCTAAGGCCAGCAGACCTTCTTTATAGTCGCAAATAAACAAGCGACCATCTTTGTGGAATTTCATTCCATTAGGCCAGCCATCGTATTGCACAATCAGTTCCCATTGGCCTTTAGGATCGATACGAAAAATTCGCCCAAAAGGGATATCGCAGACGTATAAATTACCTTGGCGATCAAAGGACGGGCCTTCAAGAAAGCATGCTACTTCGGCGTTTTGGCGGTTGGGATCAGACCAACTGCTGCGGGATTGTTTGCGAAACTTTGCAGGTAGCGAAGTGAAGACCGCAGTCGTGATGTGTTCTAAGGGTTTGAATGGATTGAACATGATGGACGACTACCCTATGGGGTGTAATAGATAAAATACGCTTCTCAAGCAACAACGATAAACATCGATGACTGTCAGGAAAAAATTTTTAGTAGATCATTTAAGTAATTGAAATTATTGTAATAATTGATTTTTTAGTTGATTAGTAGATGGCGTTACAGCTGTTGTAGCCCTGAGCGCAGGTCTGGTTGTCAAGCAGCAGATGTTGAATATTAGCATGGCTTGATGCATTTGCTGGCACTAGAGCCAACCATGATGTGGTCCTTATCAAGGGCTATCACTGCGGCATTGAGCTGGGTTAGCATCGCTATTTTGCTGACTTTAGTAATGTTCTATGACAAAAGGAGTATTGCCGTGTTCGAAGGGTTTAAACATTTACAAGTACAGACCACTGATCCCGAGGTCAAAATCAATTTGCGTTATGGCGGCAAAGGGCCTGCAATTTTGCTCATCCATGGTAATCCGCTAACCCATGTGCATTGGCATTTAGTTGCTCCCCGCCTCGCTGAAGAGTTCACGGTGGTGGTTACTGATTTGCGTGGCTATGGCGATAGCAGTAAACCCCGCGGTTTACCCGATCATAGTAATTACTCGTTCCGTCGTATGGGGCAGGATCAAGTCGATGTGATGGCCCATTTAGGTTTTGATACGTTTTGTGTAGCAGGTCATGATCGTGGTGCGCGCACCGCATTTCGGATGGCCTTAGACCACCCTGAGAAGATTAAAAAATTCGCAAGCTTCGATATCTTACCCACTCACCATATGTTGAAGAATGCTACTTATCAGTGGGCATTGAATTCCTCGCATTGGTTTTTTATGGCGCAGGCCTACGATATTCCGGAGAAGTTAATCGAAGGAAAATACGACTACTACATTAAGCAGAAGTTGACGAAGCTAGGTATTGGTAAAGGTGGATTCTCAGAGGAAACACTCAAAGAATATGCCAGAGTCTGTACTGCCGAGAATATTCATGGTGTATGCGAAGACTATCGGGCAGCAGTGACTGTAGATATGGCCATGGATACCGCAGACTTTGACGCCGGGCGCAAGATTCAGTGTCCCACTGCCGTGTATTGGGGTGAGCAGAGCCATACCGAAAAATATTATGATCCACGTGTGGCATGGCCACAATACGCGGCGCATATCGAACGCATCAAGCCTTTGCCTTGCGGACACTATCCCGCCGAACAAGTGCCTGATTTGGTTTATGAAGAGCTCAGTACTTTTTTTCGTGATTAATGATTGTGATTAATGATTGTGATTCATTCTTGCAATGAATTTTCCACAATAGCTGTCGAATTGAATATGAGCTTTTCGGTTTGATCGCTCAACTCTAGACGATACACTTCTTAGGGGTGTATCGCTTGAGATGGGATGGACTGAACGAAGCATTACTGTTTGAGATTGGCAAACTTAACCACTTTTTGCCATTTATTGGTTTCCGCTTTGAGATAGCTGACAAATTCTTCCGGAGTAGAGGGAGCGGGATCAATACCGCGTGCCAATAGCGCATCGCGCACTTCAGGCATATAAATCACGGTTTGGAGGCTAGCTTGCAGCCGATCAATAATTGGTTTGGGTGTATTGGCACTGCTCACTAAGCCATACCAGTTACTGGCTTCATATTGTTTGAGTCCATTGGTCTCTGATACGGTCGGCACTTCGGGCAGCACCGGAGTGCGTTTGGGGCCGGTGACTGCAATAGCGTTCATTTTGCCCGCTTTTACCAGTGGCAAACTGGTTGAGATAACCGCAATAAATAGTGGGATTTGGCCACCGGCCAAGTCTGCTAAGGCTAGTCCACCTCCTTTGTAAGGAATATGGTTGAGTTCAGTCTTGGTCATGGTTTGGAACAGTGCGCCGGCTAAGTGGCCAGGACTACCTAGCCCTGAGGAAGCATAATTTAAGTTGGGTGTTTGGCGCAGTAAGGTAATCAACTCTGGGATGGTGTGCGCAGCTACTCGTGGATGGGTGACAAATATGTTCTGGAGTCGGACGGCTAATCCGATTGGGGCAAAGTCTTTGAGAGGGTCGTAGGGTAGCTTGGTAATGGTAGGACTAATGACCATCGCGCCTAAGGTGGCTAAGTGCAATGTGTAGCCATCTGGAGAGGCCTCTGCAGTCAAACCGGCAGCCAGTGTGCCGTTTGCCCCTGGGCGGTTATCGATGATCACGGATTGCTTGAGTAGCTCGCTGAGTTTGGGGGCGATGGTGCGCGCGACTAAGTCGGTGGCGCCACCTGACGGAAAGCCGACAATCAATCTCAGGCTATGATTCGGATAGTCTTCATGCGTAACAGTGCTCGGGTTATTGACGCTTGCAGCAGTAGAGCTTGCTGCCTGAATGTTGGCGGTAGAAAAGAGCATGCATGCGACCAGCGTGGGCACACTGATAAGTTGCTTGAGCATCGATACCTCCTAATGGCCTAATAGTTTGAGCTTGAGTTTGAGTTTGAGTTTGAGTTTGAGCAGTAGCAGTGAGAGCGATCACGTTTTTAAGATATGGACTTTTTCGTGATTGTCCGTCACACAATGGAGACATTATTCCAGATTATGCCAGTTATGGGGAGATCATTGAGAATTGCTTGGTAGGTGCTCAGTCGAGCCATGTGGCATGTATAATTCACCGTCATATTTATAGTCACCCTGTACAAAGGCTTATCCCATGCTTGATACATCTAAAACCTATGATTTATTGGTGATTGGTGGTGGTAATGCAGCACTCTGCGCTGCACTGACAGCGCGCGAAGCGGGTTGTAGTGTGTTGCTGCTCGAAGGTGCCCCTATCGATTTTCGTGGCGGCAATACCCGTCATACCCGTAACTTGCGCTGCATGCACGAAGGCCCGCAAGACATTTTGACCGATGCTTATCCTGAAGAAGAATATTGGCAAGATTTGCTGAAAGTCACTGGCGGACTGACCACCGAGCACTTAGCACGAATGTTAATTAGCGACACCTCGCGTTGCCGGCCATGGATGATGAAGCATGGAGTGCGCTTTCAACCCCCGCTAGGGGGCACATTGCATCTGTCCCGTACCAATGCGTTTTTCTTGGGTGGGGGTAAGGCATTAATGAACGCGTATTACGACTCCGCAGAACGTTTGGGTATTGATATTCATTACGAAGCTGAAGTGGTTGATTTAGAGATTGAAGGTGGAGCCTTTAAATCTGCGACCGTAGCGTATCAAGGTGCGCAACATAAGGTGCGAGCAAAAGCCGTAGTCATAGCCTGCGGAGGTTTTGAGTCCAATCTCGAGTGGTTGCGTGAGGCGTGGGGGCCACCAGCAGATAATTTCTTGGTGCGGGGCACGCCGTATAACCGTGGTACAGTGTTGAAGATGTTGATTGCCCATGGTGCTAAAACGATTAGCGATGCAACTCAAGGTCATTGTGTGGCAATTGATGCCCGCTCACCGAAATACGATGGTGGCATTATTACTCGTGTGGATGCGGTGTCCTTAGGTATTGTGGTGAATAAAGAATCCAAGCGTTTCTATGATGAGGGTGAGGATTTCTGGCCTAAGCGTTATGCCATTTGGGGGCGTTTGGTTGCGGGTCAACCCGACCAAATTGGTTACTCAATTATTGACTCTAAGGCAATGGGTAAATTTATGCCGCCTGTCTATCCGCCGATTCGGGCCTCGAGTTTGCGTGAACTAGCAGAGAAGTTGGAATTGAGCCCTGAATCACTGGAGATCACGATTGCGCAATTTAACGCTGCGGTGCGTGAGGGTACTTTTGATCATACGATTCAAGATGATTGTGTGACCGAGGGGCTAGTGCCACCAAAGACGCATTGGGCGCGTAAGATCGATACCCCGCCATACTTTGCCTATCCGCTACGACCAGGGATTACGTTTACGTATCTCGGAGTTACTGTTGATGATAAGTCGCGGATGTTGTTCCAAGATGAGCAACCCGCTAAAAATATTTTTGCAGCAGGTGAAATTATGGCCGGTAATGTTTTAGGTAAGGGTTATTTAGCGGGTATCGGTATGTCTATCGGTACTACTTTTGGGCGAATTGCAGGCGCGGAGGCGGCACGTTATGTCAACGGTTGAAACCCCTATGAAGATTGATGAGTTAATTGAAGAAGCCCAGAAAGTATTACGGATTTGTAATGCATGTCGTTATTGTGAAGGGTATTGCGCTGTGTTTCCGGCCTTAGCTAGACGGCTCGAATTTAATGAAAGTGATGTGCACTATCTCGGTAACCTCTGTCATAACTGCGGCTCTTGTTTCTATGCCTGTCAGTTTGCGCCGCCGCATGAATTTCAATTGAACTTCCCACGCTTGATGGCACGGGTTCGGGGACAAACCTATCAGCGTTATGCCTGGCCTGGATTTTTGGGTGCGCTTTATGAGAAAAATGGTTTAGCCGTCAGCCTGATTACTGCGGGTAGTTTGGGCTTGGTCATTTTCTTAATGAGTTTGTTCTTGAATGCGGAGCAGATGTTTAGTGCGTATAGCGATAGCCAAGGTGCATTCTATGCAGTGATCCCCCACAATGTCATGGCATATTCATTTGGTGGTGTTGCCTTGTTTGTAGCCTTTGCATTATTCATGGGCTTTATACGCTTTTGGCCCAGCATGGGTGAGGACTTAGCAGACTTTGCTAGCCCTGGACCATTGAGTGAAGGTATAGGGGATGCATTAGTGCTAAAAAACTTAGACGGCGGCGGTGAAGGTTGTACTTATCCGACTAAGCAAAAATCATTTGCACGTAAAACATTCCATCACTTTACGTTCTATGGATTTATGCTGTGTTTTGCGTCCACTAGTGTCGCCACTTATTACCACTACATGCTCAATTTTAAAGCCCCTTATCCAATATTGAGCTTGCCAGTATTGCTGGGTGTGACTGGTGGAATTGCGTTATTGATTGGCACTGCAGGTTTGATTTGGGTTAAGCATCAGCGCGATCCTAATTTGGCAGCGCCTGAGCAAACGGGTATGGATGTGGGCTTCCTAGCCTTATTATTCCTGATTAGTCTAACCGGTTTATTATTGTTGTGTTATCGCGAGACCGCTATGATGGGTAGTTTGCTTGCTTTTCATTTGGGTGTGGTATTGGCCTTATTCTTAACCATGCCTTATGGCAAGTTTGTACATGGCCTATATCGCGGTGCAGCGCTTGTGCGGTTCCATTTGGAACGGCGTCGGCCAGTGCCGGGTGTGGCACCTGAGTAATAAAATTAAATACGAGAAATTAAATGCAAAATTGATGATCAGTGAGCATAATATAATTCTCAAAAAAAGAGGGGCGATAGCCCCTCTTTTTTATGGTCTATATACCGTTTACCGTTATCCAGTCCTAATTATTGCAACTGCATGCCACTTTGTTTAATCAAAGTGGAGAGTTCGATGACCTCCTCGCGCTGACGTTTCTCAAAGTCTAAAGCGCTACCGCCTAATGGTGTTGCGCCTTGGTTTGCAAACTTTTTACGAATATCTTCTTCTTGTAGGGTTTTTTCGATATCGCTATTGAGTTTATGAATGATTACCTTAGGAATTTTTTTAGGACCTATCAAACCAAACCATGACTCAGAGCGATAACCTGCAAAGCCCGCTTCAGCAGCAGTGGGTATATCGGGTAAGGCTTCTGCGCGCTTAGGGCTACCTACGGCTAGCGCTTTAATTTGCCCAGATCTAACTGCGCCAAGAATCGCGGGCAGTGGGTATACATAAAAATGAATCGTGCCAGAGATGAGCGCAGATCGACTATCCGAGCTTTGACGAAACGGGATGTGCACGACATTGATATTCGTTTTAGCAGCAAATAATGCACCGGCTAAATGAGATGAGCTGCCGTTGCCGGCAGATCCATAGTTGAGTTTTCCGGGTTGTGCGCGTGCGAGATTGACAAGGTCGGGAATGGTTTTGGCATTCACCCCTTGGCCAAGAACAATGACGTTGTGGGTGAAGGCAACCAATGAGATGGACGCGTAATCGGCAATGGGGTCATAGGGTTTTTTCTCTCTCAATAACACATTGGAGATATGCGGTTGCCCAATCATGGTGATGGTATGGCCATCGGGTGGTGCATCACGCGTGAGCTCACTACCAATTAAGCCGCCAGCGCCAGGCCGATTATCTACTACGACTTGTTGGCCGTAGATTTCATTAAGCCGTTGACCGAGGGTGCGACCCAGAAAGTCACTGGCCGCACCAGAGGTAAACGGGACGATCAATCGAATGGGTTTAGCAGGCCACGATTGTTGTGCTAAGGAAACTGTACTGCCAAGATTGAGTGCAAAGGTGCTTAGGCTGATTAGCCAAAAATGTGATGCTTTCATCATAACTCCCCTAAATATTTGTAATCTGTTGCGTTATATCAATTCAATAAGTGTTTTAAGCTCTTAAATTGGTGCAAAGTGTTACTTATGATTGTCGCCATACCGAGTATAGTTGAAATAAGCTTTATAATATTGGGTAATAAAAATTTTAATCTGAGCAGATTAATTTTGATATTAAATATTAAATATTAAATATTAAATATTAAATATTAAATACCCGCTGCCATCATCTGTTGTGCATCGATCTTATTTTTTATGTATGTCCTTGATATTTTTTGATTTATTTTTATGGCTTAATTTTATGGCTTAAGATTGTTTTTAATTGAATTGGAATATAAAGATGTCTCGATTGTTTTCTCCGACTGCATTAGGTCCTTTAGAGTTACAGAATCATATGGTGATGGCGCCATTAACTCGTTGTCGCGCTGTAGGTGGCATTCCCAACGATTTGATGGTGCAATATTACGGTCAGCGTGCTGCCGCTGGTTTAATCATTACCGAAGGCACAACGCCATCGCCTAATGGTTTAGGTTATGCGCGTATACCAGGTATTTACTCGGATGAGCAAGTTGCTGGTTGGCGTAAAGTTACTGATGCTGTACATGCTCAAGGTGGCAAGATTTTCGTACAACTCATGCATTGCGGGCGGATTGCTCATCCTTTGAATTTACCAAAAGGTGCAACAATACTGGCGCCTTCAGCAATAGCCGCTGTTGGTGAACTGTATACCGATACTGAAGGCATGAAGCCGAATGCAATGCCTGTGGCCATGACAATAGCACAGGTGCGTTCAACCATCGCTGAGTATGCAAAGGCTGCGCAACGCGCCCTTGATGCGGGTTTTGATGGTGTGGAGTTGCATGGTGCTAATGGGTACTTAGTCGAGCAATTCTTGCGTCCCAGTTCAAATGTACGTGCCGATCAATATGGTGGCACCATTGAGAATCGTGCACGTTTCGCGTTAGAGATCGTTGACGCTATGATTGCAACCATTGGTAGAGCGCGTATTGGTATTCGCCTCTCACCGCATGGTGTGTTTAATGATATGCCGAATTACCCTGAAATGGATGCTGATTATCAATATCTGGCAGAGCAATTAAATCTCAAGGGTATTGCTTATGTGCACTTGGTCGACCATTCAGCAATGGGTGCTCCGGTAGTGCCTGATTCGATTAAAAAAGTTTTTCGTCAAACATTTTCAGGGCGATTGATATTATCGGGGGGCTATGATGCCGCCCGCGCTGAAGAAGATCTGGTATCTGGCCGCTGCGATTTAATTGCGTTTGGTCGGCCGTTTATTGCTAATCCAGATTTGGTAGTGCGCCTGCAGGCTAAAGCCGCACTGAATACCCCGAATGACGCTACGTTTTATACGCCCGGGGCGACTGGATACACTGATTATCCAGCGCTCGTTTAGTCTTTATATCTTAAGGTGATCAGCCAAGTAGAATTAATTCGCTGGGCTGATCACTTTTTTCCATTTTAAATAGTCTGCACGAATCAGTGCGGTATATTCCTGCGCAGTCGATGGTGCTGGGTTGAGGCCCTGTGCTTTGACGACGCGGGTGACTTCAGGGTTAGATAGCGTTTCGCGCAGTAGGCTGTTTAAGCGTTGAATAATCGCAGGCGGTGTGCCTGCGGGTGCTAACAAACCAAACCAGAAATTCGCATCGTAGTTGCTCACGCCAGATTCATGCAATGAAGGCACATCGGGTAGACTAGGGTCGCGATGTAAGCTAGTGACTGCCAGAATGCGTATTCGCGAACGCATTACTCCTGCAGTTGTCGAACTCACAAATCCGAGTTGTAGCTCGTTACCCAGTAGTGCGGTCATGATTTCATTACCGCCTTTATAGGGGATGTGGGTGAGTTTGAGGCCAGACATGACTTGGAGCATTTCGCCAGAGAGGTGGCCGGCTGAAGAAACGCCTTGGGTGGCGTATTTAATTTGCCCTGGGTTATCTTTGGCGTAGGCAATTAATTGTGCAATGCTATTAAATTGAAAGTCGGTACGAGATACCAGTGCGTTACAGTAAGTCAGTGCTAGTCCAATCGGGGCAAATGCAGTTTCTGTTTTATAAGATAAATTCTTTTCGAGAATTTGGCTGATAGTAAGCGCGCCCGGGCTTGACCACAGCAAGGTGTAGCCATCAGCCGGTGCTCTTGAGACGATTTGTGCAGCAATACTGCCACCTGCACCACCACGATTCTCAATCACAATGCGCGTCTTTAAGGCGTCTCCCATAAATGTTGCAATGGTGCGGGCTGAGCTGTCTGCACTACCGCCAGCCGAGAAGCCAACTAACAGGCGAATTGGTTTGTTAGGATATTGTTGCGTTTGTGCAATGCTCAAATCACAGTGTAACAAGATACACCCTAGCAAGGGTATGGCGATATTTTGGCATGATCGCCTTAGGTGTTGGTATATCGAAGTATTAAACATCTTGCGCACCTTTTATCATGAACCTTTAATTAGCTGGCAAATTGACTCGAGTTACGTTCTGGAGTCAGTATTCGTATCGGGTTGCCTTTAATAAAGGCATTAATATTTTCAACAACATCGGTGTAGGCGACTTCGTAGAACTCGCGCACATGATGTCCTTGGTGCGGGGTCATCACTACATTGTCTAGGCTGCGCAGTGGGCTGTCGGATGCGAGTGGTTCTTGACTAAATACATCGAGCCCTGCACCTGCAATACGTCGTTGTTGCAGCGCTGTAATTAAATCATTTTCGTTGATGATCGCTCCTCGTGCAGCGTTCACAATGATTGCTGTGGATTTCATGCGCGCGAAGTCAGCGCTGTGAATGAGGCCCCGGCTACGTTCACTTAATACTAAATGCACGCTCACGACATCACTTCGGGCAAACAAGTCTTGACGTTCAACGCGGGTGACCCCGAGTGGCTCGGCAATGTCTTGGGTAAGGTTGGGGCTCCAAGCGATGACTTCCATGCCAAAGGCTTTTGCAATAGGTATCATGTGACGTGCTTGGCGACCAAGTCCAATTAATCCTAAGGTGCGACTGGCTAAGGTAAAGCCAGCAGTATGCTGCCATCCACCTTGTCGCATTAAGTTGGACTCATAGGGAATGTGGCGGGCTACAGATAAAATTAACCCCCAAGTTAATTCGCAAGTTGCTTTGCGATAAGAGCCGCGTAGCTCGGTAAAAGAGACGGTAATATTACGTGTAGTGGCAGCGGCTACATCGAGTGTGCGATTGTAGAGTCCGGTAATCGCAATCATTTTCAGATTGGGTAGACGTGCCAGTAGTTGCGCAGAAATTGGCATGCGCTCCCGCAATAAGCAGATGATATCAAATGGTGCTAATTGGGTGGCCGCTTCGTCTTCCGATTGGAGAGGGCGATCGAACACTGTGATCTTGCATTGCGGCGGCAGCGCTGACCAGTTGGCAGCACCTTGAGATAGTTGTAAGTAATCATCCAATACGGCGATATTCATTTGTGGTCCAATAAAGAGCAGAGGATTGAAGTTGGGTAGGCTAACATTTTAGGATCAGACTCGATCATTCGCGGTAGCTGGTGACTTAATCCACTATATGTCAGGGGGGGTGACGGTAACTATCAGGCTATTAATTTATATTGATGTTTGTTGATGTTTGTTGATGTTTTTTGATGTATGGGGTCACTATTGATTATATTGTTCAATATTAAAATTATTTTTGTTGCCGATTATAGCAGGACAATCTGTTCTGGCTCGCTCAGTGTGGGTGCTGAGATCAGATAAAAAAACGGCTCATGGTTTAGTTCCATGAGCCGTTTTGTATTGACGCGCTGAGCGTCTAAGACTGTGTATGGTGTGGTTACTTATTTCTGAAGTTGTCGTGACAAGCGCCGCAGGTTTTAGCTGTGGCAGCGTATTGGCTACGAACTTGGTCTAGGGTGGTTGCCGTTTTAGAGACTTGTGCTAACTTGGTCGCCTCAGCGCGAAAGGAGTCTACGGCTTTTTTAAAATTAGCAGCATCTGACCAAATTTCGGGTTTGGCGCGAGTTTCACCTTTGTCGGAGCCAGCGACAAATGCGTTGGGAACAACGTTGCTCATGACCGCAATAATTTCGGCGTTGCGCGCAAATTCTGCGGCATCGAATGGCATTTCACCTTTGATCATGCGGGCGAGTGTTGCATTGTGCCAACCAATCACTTGGTATGCGCCTTTGCGAAATTTGATGACATCTTCTGGTTTGGCTTGTGCGGCAACACCACAGGCGGAAATACATAATATGCTGCCAACGATTGCAGAAATAAGTGCTTTCATAAGAGACTCCTCAGTATGGGAATAAATAAACAGATTGAAAATAGTGAGATAAACATGGGCTGAAGATGATCTTCAAAACTAGCGCCATAACAGACACGGTTATTCAGCGCACTATAGTATAGGGGATTTGATAAATCAGGTCGAGAGCGGCGTGTATCAACCGTTTAGCCTGGCGTTGGCTGTTTTTTACAAGGTTTCTTACAATTATTTTAAAAAATTAATTTTGCGCGTATTTTTCAAGGTGTTTATGGCAGATGTTTTTGCAAAGTATGATTAAAAAGTAGGATGTATGTGTATATGTATATAACATTTAAGCGTTTATGTTGAGAAGTTTATCGTATTGAAAGTGTCCGTTAGTGCTCATCAATAGCGCTACTGCGCGTGCGTTTTTTATTGCTGGCGATCCGCTTGTCAGTGAGGCGTTGCTGCTTGGCCGCTCGCGTTGGTTTGGTGGCAATGCGGTGGCGCGGCGGGCGAGCAGCGCTACTGATTAAGTTGGCCAAGCGTGCTCTAGCATCATCGCGGTTGCGCTGCTGACTGCGGTGGCGTTGGGCGGTGATGATGAGTATGCCTTGTGCGGAGATACGCTTGCCGGCGAGTTTGATCAGGCGTGTGCGCACCTCCTCACTCAAGCTATTCGATTGGAATACATCGAATCGTAGTTCCACTGCGGTGGAGACTTTATTAACGTTCTGCCCGCCAGGGCCTGAGGCGCGGATGAACTGTTCGCTCAGCTCAGCTTCATCAATAGTAATATAGGAGGTGACGCGCATAATGGTTCAGTATACAGTAGGGTATTGAGTGTTCAATGTGAGAGATTAGGTGTAGGGTGTGAGATATAAGATTTTAGTCATGAGTTATGAGTTATGAGTTATTGGATATTGGATATTGGATATTGGTGTGTTGTGAATTATATATTCGATGATTTGATTCAATGATTCAATGATTAGATATGCCGAAGTATGTAGTGTAGAAGTTGATATATTTTTTTAAACCATTTTTAATTCGTGGTCGCTTAGATAATAGAATAGGTTCTCGTCGTGATGATCAATCTACGTTGGTGCTTTACTTTAGCAGCAGTGGTGTGCGCAGCTCTGTTAGGGGCAGGTTTGTATTTGCAGCATGTCATGGATCTGAAGCCATGCCCATTATGCATTTTTCAACGCGTGGCGTTTATTGCGCTAGGCATCACCTTTACATTGATTGCGCTCCATTATCCGCGGCGCCTAGGTATTCTGATTTATGGTGTGTTGTTATCGATATGCGCATTAAGTGGTATTGGATTTGCGGCGCGGCAATTATGGTTGCAGAGTTTACCGGCGGATCAAGTGCCTGCTTGCGGTCCGGGCTTGTCTTATATGTTGGAGCGCTTTCCAGTGTCTCGCATGATCGAGCGAGTATTTGTCGGCTCTGGCGAATGTGCAGAAGTCAGTTGGCGATTGATGGGTTTGAGTATTGCTGGTTGGTCGTTAATTTGGTTCGCGCTGTTGCTGGTGTTTGGGATATTTGCTCTGCGCCAACGTTTGATACAGCTAGGCGCTAATATTAGGCGTGAGTTGTGATTCTAGGTGGGTAATTTGATCTTTAAGCATTAGCTTGCGTTTTTTGAGTCGTTGTAATTGCAGTTGATCTTGAGGTTCGATGGCGCTCAACTGGTGGATGTGCTCATCTAAGGTTTGATGCTCATGTTGTAGTTCTACAATGCGCGCCTCCAGGCTATTGGCTGCAACAAGCTCGGTTTGATGCGCTGATGGTGGCAGTGATTCAGACATGTGGGGGCTCAGGCTGTTGGCGTTGATAGCGGTTGAAGGCTTGCGCAGTATAGCGGTTGTTTTTAACTTCGACAAGCTTAATTTAATTTAACTTATTGATTTTATTGGATAATTTTTATGGCGCTCGAACTGATGGTGAATGGCAAGTTGCATGCGGTCAGCGCAGAACCAGAGACGCCTTTGCTGTATGTGTTGCGTAACGATCTGGGCTTGGTGGGTACACGTTTTGGTTGTGGCCTCGGTCAGTGTGGCGCTTGCACGGTGTTACTCGATGGCGTGCCAGTGCAGTCCTGCAATCTGCCCCTAGATGCGGTTGCTGGTCGTGCCATTACAACGGTTGAGGCTTTGGCGCCAGCGCAAGCCCTACACCCTTTACAAGCGGCGTTTGTGGCGGAGCAAGCCGCGCAATGTGGTTATTGTACCAGTGGTATTTTGGTGGCAGCCTCAGCGTTGTTAGCGCGCACCCCTGAGCCTACCGATCTGCAAATTCGCCAAGCGTTAGATGCGCACTTGTGTCGTTGCGGCACTCATGTGCGAATACTACGCGCTGTGCATCGCGCTGCCCGTGTGCTGCGAGGAGAGCAAGATGCCGCCTAATTCATTAGCGAACCAATCGATCTCATTGACCCAATCGACCCCAGCAACATCTACACATCAAAGTGCGTTGCCTGCGCGTAAGCTTCCTGGGAGTCTAGAGGCTAATCCGCGAATTGGTCATTGGTTGCGCTTAGAGCCTAATGGTGTGGTGGTGATCACGCATGGTAAAGTTGAAATTGGCCAAGGTATATTGACTGCTTTGGTGCAAATCGTGGCAGAGGCCTTAGACGTGAGTCCGGCGCGGATTCGTCTATTGCCGGCCTCTACTGGTCATAGTCCTGACGAAGGGGTGACCTCGGGTAGTCGATCGATTCAAGAAAGTGGTTTAGCTTTGCGTCATGTTGCCACTGAAGTGCGCGATCTATTTTTAGACTTGGCTGCAGCGCGCTTAGACGTGAGTATTGAGCAGTTAATTGTAGATGATGGTTTGATTCGTGCCAGTAATGGTACCGAGGTAAGTTACTGGGATTTATATTCTCCAGAACTATTTGCTCGTGAAGCCAGTCTCGAGGTGGTGAGTAAGCGACCTGCGGACTTTACGGTCGTTGGCACATCCTTGGCGCGGATTGATTTACAGGCCAAGGTCACCGGGCAAGCAGCCTATGTGCAGGATTTGCAACTGCCTGATATGGTGCATGGTCGTATTAGTCGTCCACCGGGCCCAGGGGCATGCTTAATTGCTATTGATGTATCTAGTGTCGAGCGCATGCCCGGGGTGTTAGCGGTAGTGCGATTGGGGCGATTCTTAGGGGTAGTGGCTGCGCGTGAGGAGCAAGCGATTCGTGCCGAGCGCCGCCTAGCGGGCTTAGCGCAATGGGCAGCAGGCCCAGAGTTACCCAGCAGCGACCCGCGTGAGTTATTGCAATGGCCGGCCGAGACCGAGGTGATTAGCGAACGCGGCGCGCTTGGTGCAGTCGAGATGAGTGGCGCGCAGCAACTGCGCGCTGAATATACCAAGCCGTATCTTGCGCATGCCGCACTCGCGCCGTCTTGCGCAGTGGCACAGTTCAGTGGTGAGCAGTTACAGGTGTGGACGCACTCCCAAGGGATTTATCCGCTGCGTGGTGATTTGGCCGCTACCCTAGGTATGGCGCCCAGCGACATTGTGGTTACCCACATGGAAGCCGCAGGTTGTTATGGCCACAATGGGGCTGACGATGTTGCGCTCGATGCTGCACTGTTAGCGCGTGCCGTGCCAGGGCGTGCGGTGCGTGTGCAGTGGATGCGTGAGGATGAGTTTGGCTGGGAGCCCTTGAGTTCGCCGATGGTGGTGCAGCTAGCGGCGCGCATTGATGAAGCCGGTACAATTGTCGACTGGGATTATGCCTTGTGGAGCCATGCCCATAGCACTCGTCCAGGTGGTCGGGGTGGAGTGAATTTGCTCGCTGCTTGGCACCTAGAGCCGCCGCTGCCAGCGGCAATACCTGGTAACCCACCACTACCTGCTGGTGGCAGTCATCGCAACGCGATTCCCTTGTATGACTTTCCCAATCAACGGATCACTAATCATTTAATTCGTCGCTCACCGGTGCGCACCTCTTCATTAAGAGCCTTGGGTGGGCATGCGAATGTCTTTGCGATTGAATGCTTTATGGATGAGTTAGCGCACGCCTCAGGCGCCGATCCCGTCGCTTATCGACTGCGGCATTTGAAGGATATGCGTGCGCGCGCAGTCATTGAACGGGTGGCGGCAATGGCCAATTGGCAACCGCATGTGGGCAGCGATGGTGAGCGCGGACGCGGGATTGGGTTTGCACGCTATAAAAATTTAGCAGCCTATATGGCGGTTGTTGCTGCGGTGCGAGTGGCAGAGACGGTGCAAGTCACTCACGTGTGGGCTGCGGTTGATGTTGGTCAGGTGATTAACCCTGATGGGCTCAAGAATCAAATTGAAGGTGGTATTGTGCAAACAGTGAGTTGGACCTTAAAGGAGTGTGTGCAGTTTGATCGCCAAGGGGTGAGCACACGCAATTGGGAGACGTATCCCATCCTGCAGTTTGGTGAAGTGCCAGCAGTCACTGTTGAGTTGATTTCACGCCCCGACATGCCGCCGGTGGGTGCAGGCGAGGGCACTCAAGGGCCGGTCTCGGCGGCGATTGGCAATGCCTTATATCATGCCTTGGGGGTGCGCTTGCGCGACCTGCCGTTTACTCGCGAGCGGGTGATTGCGGCTATGAGCAGTTAGCATTTTTTTAAAGCGTCAGTAGATCGAAAAAACGGTAATGATTACACATCATAATTTATTGTAATCATTCATTGCATTACTTCATTGCATTACTTCATCGCATTCATGAATTTAAATAACTCATCGTAATTATTTATTGAAATTATGTACTGTAAGCATTAATCGTTAAAAGTCATGTGAAAAAAAAGGAGCGTGCGCAATGCATATTTTAGTGATACACGGTGCGGGTCTGAACATGCGTGGCAAGGTGCAATTAGAAGTCTTTGGCAAGATGACGCTACCCGAGTATGAAGAAAAGATTCTTGAATACGCAACTGGATTAGGGATACGCATCACCTTCTTTCAGTCCAACATTGAAGGCGAAGTCTGTAATGCGCTCTACGCTGCTTTTGATGGCGACGTCGATGGGTGCGTGATTAATCCAGGTGGCTTTACGGCGGTGGTGGGTCCGTTACGTGCGGCAATTGCCCAAATGCGTTTTCCTGTGATTGAGGTGCATTTGTCGAACCCGACAGCGCGTGGCACGACCTCGGTGATGCAACCGGTGTGCAGGGCTTCGGTTTATGGCTTTGGCATTGAGAGCTATCGCCATGCTTTGATGGGCTTGCAAGGTCTGCTTAAAAAATAGGCAAGTTAAAAAAGTCTCTTTGCAGACACACCTCAAAGCCCTATTTTAGGGGCTTACCCACAGAGTTATCCACAGAATCTGTGCATGGTTTTAGCCCTGAGGGGTGATGCTGTCCGCTTGCCGGCGTATGACCGTAGTTGGCACTGTCAGGTTTCAAGTATGAAAAAAATATTAATGACTTGATTTTTAAAAAGCACAATTAAATCAACTAGTTATGAAATGATACCAGATCAAATCCTGAGTCACATCAAGGACTTAGCAATTTTCTAAAGTGCTGTGGATTAGCAGCTTTGAGCTATTGACAGGCGCCATATAAGTTTTGTAGAGCGATCTGGAATGGTTTATTTTGCTAAAGATATCAACAATTTGAAAGTACGCCCTGTCAAGCCCTTTTTTTGTATTTAGGCTGTGGGTATCTTGGTGTGATTAGCGATTAAAAATTAACCCTACACAGCGCTCTCCAAAAACCCTAAACAAATCAAGGGCTCATCTTGAGCTTCGCAGAACGGCCGCTGCTCTTGGTTGCAGTTAATAATTAAAAAGATTGCGGCGGGCGTGTTCAAGGTGGATGAGGATTGCGTCGCGAGCGCGCTCTCCATCGCGGGCCTTGAGTGCTTGCACAATGCTGCGGTGCTGTGCTTGGTATTGCAGGCGACGCTCAGGGGTCACCACTCGGTCTTTGAGCTTACCCCATTCAGTTTGATGGCGTACGGCGGTGGCCATGTCAAAGACTCGAATAATAAATTGGTTATGGGTGGCTGCTGCCATTGCTTGATGGAGGGCAGCGTCCCATATTTCAAACTGATCGAGCCCCGCACCTTGTTCGGCACGTGCTAGGCAGGTTTCCATGCGTTCAAAGTCAGCCGGGGTGGCATGGGTCACAATCAGCTCCGCCATTGCGGGCTCTAGGCGTAGGCGTGCCTCCATCAGTTCGGCTGGGCTGGTGTGGCTGAGGCTGTTTACCGGAAAGCCGCCCGATTCAGCGAGAAACGTGCCGCGGCCCACTTGGCGCTGAATCACCCCTTCGGCTTCGAGTTGGGCTAAGGCCTTGCGAATGGTGTGGCGGGGGTAGTTAAAGTGTTGGGCGAGGCTGCGCTCGGTTGGCAGTTGGCCGCCAGCGACAACCCGACCTTGGGCCACTGCCTCCATGAAGAAGCGGCGAATCTGCTCGGTGCTGTCGCTGGGCGGATGAGGACGGTGTGAGGTGTTCATACGTAGTGAGGTGGCGGCGATTTTATTGTTGTGGAGGGTGAGGGTGAAGGTGAAGGTGAAGGTGGGAGTGAGGGTGAGATTAAGATTAAGATTAAGGGGTGGCGAGGGGCGGTTGAGCGTTATAGGTTATTGTGGCAGATTCAACCAATTTGGTAAATTGGTTGAATTTACTCTCTAATATGATGAACCAATAAGCGTGAATGATTACGAATTATTGCTTAATTTATTTAAATTACTTTATATATATCATATAGTTAATTTTATAATTTTTTAATAATTTTATTTATTCAATATAACCATTCAGTTAGATTGGTTTTTTTTATCGGTATATTGGTTGACTATGTGGCGTGGTCCTAGGATAAAATAGCTTGCTAATAAAGCAGACTTTCGAGGAGCGCGGCAACATCATGCAAACGATTCGATTAGCAGTTATTTCTGAGGGTGTGAACGCCTGGCCCTTATATGTAGCGCAAGGTTGGTGCCTATTTGCCCAAGCTGGTGTCGAAGTCGAGGTCACACTCACGGGTTCGTCCACCCATCAGCTAGAGCAATTGCGTAATGGCGGCTATGACATTGGTTTCCAACAATCGGATCATGTGGTGCGTGCGGTCGAAACCGGTAGCGATTTAGCCATAGTGATGGCACAAGGGCACGCCCCAGAGCTGTCTCTGGTGGTTGTCCCAACTGTGCATAGCTTTGCTGATCTGCGTGGTCAGGATATTGCGGTAGATGGTACCCACACCGGCTACGCCTTATTGTTGCGAAAATTACTCACTGAGCGTGGCTTGGCTCCTACCGATTACCGTTTTGTTGAGATTGGTGGCTCGCAGGAGCGTTTTGATGCCTTGCGCCAAGGTCAAGCCGTGGCCAGCTGGCTTAATCCGCCGTTTGATCGCAATTTGTTTGCTGCAGGCTTTAATAGTTTGGGTATGACTACCGATTTCTTCCCGACCTATCCGGGTTCAGTAGCGGCTGCACGTCGTGCGTGGGCAGTTGAGCATAGTGACACCTTGGTCGCTTTTATTCGCGGCTTCAAGCAAGCTTGTCAATGGTTAAAAGACCCAGCGAATGAGGCAGCAGCCATTGGCTTGTTGCCCGAGCGCTTGCAGATATCGCCTGAATTGGCACACAAAGCCTTTGCCGCGTTTGGTGCGCGTGCCTTACCGAATATTACGGCGTCCGGTATAGAGCAAGTCATTGCCTTGTATTGGGCAGCAGAGGGTCTGCAAAAGCCTCTAGGCAAACCCCACCAATATATGGATTTATCGTATCAAGTGCGCGCCGAGCAATAGTCTGGCCGTTGAGCAAGAGCATTACAAGTGTTGTAATGAGCGAGTAGTGCTGAATATTTTTATGCTATGTTGTTGATTCATTAATAGGAGACAATGATGTTTAATATTAAA
>Ga0114978_10000452_pt1 | contig 34655 bp, 36 predicted proteins | sample S_140212_EF_Meta_FD_87027 | JGI IMG/M metagenome (GOLD analysis project Ga0114978, IMG submission 87027) | Freshwater microbial communities from Lake Simoncouche, Canada to study carbon cycling - S_140212_EF_MetaG | ecosystem: Environmental > Aquatic > Freshwater > Lake | place: Lake...
AAGCAAATCACCTTGGTGCAGGCCTACACCCCTGCTGAGACTTTTTGGGTGGAGCTTGACGATGGGTTGGGGGTGCAGGGGGACAAGAACATGGCCCTGCATCTGGAGGACAAGAAGTACCGCATCAACCTCTGCGAGCACCTAGCCTACCGGGCGCAGCCCGGGGCCTACCGGACACACTTCACGCGGGCACTCAAGCGCCGCACCGCCCCCGAGCTGATGGAGGAGGGGCTGCTGCACCGTGACGGCCGGGCTCAGTACTCCATCCCCAACGCCAAGCCGCTCCAGTACCCCACCCGGGACCTCCCCGTCCCCCCGTTTATTGTGGGTCTGTGGTTCGGGAGGCGCGGCCGAAGCCGCAAGCTGCCCCTGCACGAGAGCAACTTCGAGTACGTCACCGAGCGCCTGCGTGGGTTTGGCTACAGGACCCTCCGCAAAAAGAAGCCCTACTACGAGATCGCCCCCAAGGTGCCCAACGCCTTCCTGACAAACTACGCGAGGATACCCACCGTTATACCTGAAGAGTACCTCCGCGGGTCGCTGGAGCAGAGGCACGACCTGTTGCGCGGCATAATCTGCGCCAAGCCCTACATCTACGTCCAAGAGGAGGACGAGTACCAGTTCCGTGACCCCGACTGGCGCTTCCTGACTCGGGTGCAGGGTGTCTGCGAGTCCTTGGGCATAAAGACCCGCCTCTTTGAGGTGCAGTACCGCCGGCAGTGGCGCCTGACCTTCAGGACGGACATCGAACTTGTCGTCGAACGGACAAAAAAGCAACAAGTGCCGCGCCACATGCGCCGTTTTATCAAAAAAGTGTACCCATTCAAGCCAGAGCCCTGCATACACATCGAGGCGGGTGGCACGTTTCTTGCAGGGGAGGGATTCATAGCCGTATGTTGACCAAAAATCAGGAAAAAACCTTAGCAACCTTCGCAAAGCTCAACAAACACTGGCCGAAGGAGCAGCTTGACCTCGCACTATGGCGCGTCAGGTGGGAGCTGACCGCCATGCCGCACCAAAAAGAGCCCGAGGAGGAGTACGACACCTTTTTTATGTGCGCCGGCCGGGGGGCGGGGAAGACCCACACAGCCTCCAACTGGATCGGCCTGCGCGCGGCCATGTTCGGCAACACCCGGTGGCTTGTGGCGGCCCCCACAAGCTCGGACATCCGGGCGACTAACTTCGAGGGGGACTCGGGGCTGCTAAATATCATCCCCCCAAGCCTAATAAAGAGCTACAATAAATCTCTTTTTGAGATAGAGCTGAAGAACGGCAGCCTGATACGTGGCATACCGGCCTCCGAGCCCGAGCGGTACCGCGGCAGCCAGTGGCACGGGGCGCACCTTGACGAGCTGGCGGCGTGGGAGTACCTAGACGACTCCTACGACCAGATTCAGTTCACCCTGAGGCTGAAAGACCCCCGCCTTGCGAGTGTGCAGCAGATCATCACCACCACCCCCAAGCCCAAGGAGCTGATCGTAGACCTTGTGGAGGGTAAGGTGGGGGGTAATGTGTATATGGTCAACGTCTCCTCCTACGCCAACCGCGCGAACCTGTCGAAGAGCTTCTTTAACGCCCTCGAGAGCTACGAGGGGACCGACTTAGGGAAGCAGGAGATCGAGGGGAAGGTGCTCGACCCCGAGGACGTGGGGATAGTCAAGCGGAAGTGGTTCAAGATGTGGCCAGCGAAGAGGGAGACGCCAAAGCTGGAGTACGTCATCGCAAGCTACGACCCCGCCACCTCCGAGAAGACCCAGAACGACCCCACGGCCTGCACGGTGTGGGGGATATTTGAGAATCAGGACGTCGGGACGTGCGCCATCCTGCTCGACGCGTGGGATGCCCACATGTCCTACCCCGAGCTGAGGAAGCGCGTCATCGCGGACCACAAGGAGGTCGTGTACGGGGCGGACAACACGTTCGGTAAGGGGCGCAAGTCGGACTTGGCGCTGATCGAGGACAAGTCGGCCGGCATATCCCTGATACAGGAGCTCCAAGGCTCCGGGATAGCGGTGAGGTCGTACAACCCCGGCCGTTCGGACAAGGTGCAGCGCATGAACATCGTGGCACCACTGATAGCGAAGGGGAAAATCTACATACCCGAGGACGCCAAGCTCACGGGGCAGTTCGCGGACTGGTCAAAGCGGTTCATGCGCCAAGTCTGCTCCTTCCCCGAGTCCGGGGGGCACGACGACTACGTCGACAGCCTCTCACAGGCACTGCGCATCCTGCGCGACTCCGGGTGGCTCCAGCTTGACATGCTACCGGCGAGGGACTTTGAGTACGCGGACGACCGCAGGAAGCGCGTGAACCCGTACGCCCAGTAATTTAGGCTCTAAGGCTGCTTACGCCTAATATCTGGGGCGGTAACCTACGATTTTTTGCATAAGTGGTTATAGGTACCCAAACAACCACAACGACGGCGCCATGACACCTTTCAAGACCCCGAAGCAGATGATGATGGAGATGGCCGGCCTCCCGCACTACGCTGGGGGCCGCGAGGTGTTTGGTAAATATGTATCCTCGGGCGTCAAGCAGCTCATGGACGAGGCCGTCAAGCGTTTCACCCGGTCCGCCGGCCGCGCCCCGCACGCGCAGGAGATGGCGGAGCTCGAGCAGCACGCCCAGCAGTTCGCGAAGCCCCCGTACACCCCCAAGACGGACCCCGTGACGCAGGCACGCGCCGCGCACGCCCTGAGGGTCGACCCAAATATAAACACCGAGATGGCGCCGATCTACGCCCGGGACCCGTTCCTGACGCAGCAGGCCTTCGGCCGCGGCGTGAAGGGCACCCACTTCGCACCCGATACAATGGACATAAACGACCCAAAAGTGGCCCAAATGGTCGGCGAGGAGGTCGGCGGCTTCCGCAGCGCGGGCGCACCCAAGACGAGCCTGACCCCCGGCGCCGAGTGGATGGTGGAAAAGTCAGAAGACGTCATAGCCCGGCAGCTGGGAGGCAAGGGCGACATCGGGGGGCAGCTGAAGCAGGCCTTCCTCGAGAAGACGGGCAGGAACCCCAACGAGGACGAGATGAACGCCCTCATCGCCGCGTTCAACCCGGCGAGGCACAACTTCACCGGGCAGGAGATTGGAGACGTGTTGCTGCAGCGCCCCAAGAGCCGTGTGGGCATGCCCGAGTGGCGCGAAAACGCCCGGGCAACAGGAATCCCGGAGTCGTACACACAACTCAGACCCGGGAACTACCGCGAAAATCTCAAAGATGAGATGGCGCTCGCGAGCGGGCAGGTCCCCTCCGCGCTGCCGGAGTTTGAGCGTGAGGCGGCCAAGATAGCGAAGCGCCGCAACCGCCCGGCCCCCGAGCCAAAGGAAGTAACCTACGACGAGAACGGCGTCCCGCACTACCACTACGCCGGGGGAGGCAGTATCTCACCACGAGATATGCAGGCCGACCTGATGGTCAACAACCGCTACGCCGAGGGCCGCACCGTCTCCCCAAGAGAGTTTATGGGGGCTCAAGACGTCCGTCAAGCGGAGTATCTGAAAAACTTGCAATCCTCGACAGATCAAAGAGAGAAAGAGTACGCGCAACGGATGCAGAGACAAAGACAACAACAAATAGACGCCCAGCGGGCGCACGTCACGGCGCTGTACAATCAAGAAGTTCAGGCGCTAGAAGAAAACCGGATGAAAAATAGCATCACGCAGGGCGGCCTGCCGTTCAGGCCGTTTGGGGTAGACACCGGGTACACCATGCCGGAGTTTATGTCAAACGCACTGGCCGCGTCAGGAAAAAATTATATGGGCTACGCGCGCGGCGTGCCGCAGGCCTTCGGCATGGGCGATCGAAAAGAAATAGACGCCGCGGCGGAAAGAGACAGACCCCTTATGGAAACCGGAGCGGGGATGATTGGAAGCGCGGTGCTGGACCCCCTGAACGCGGTGCCCTTTGCGGCAAACACCTATAAAAGCGCCGCGGGGATGGGCGCGTTAATGGGTGCCATGCAGCCGGTGACAACCCAAGAAAATTCTAGTGTCGCGCAAGGGAAACTTGAGAACGCAGCGACTTCAGGGGCGCTTGGCGCCGGCATATTGGCCGCCTTGCGCGGCGCTGGACGCGGGGCACGATACACCGCAAATAAAGGCTCTAACGCCCTCGAGGCGATGTACAACCGACTCAGGAACCAGTAGAAATCTATGGCTCTCCCCACACTCCCCATGCAGCAGGGCGCTAACCTCCCAGACCTAGAGTCGGACAGGACCGTCGAGGAGGCGCGCAAGCAGCAAGAAGAGATCGAGCACTACGAGGAGGCGCTGGGGCTTGAGCCCGAGCAGGCCGAGCAGGAGGTCATAGAGCTTGACGATGGGTCGGTGGTGATTAACTACCGAGACAAAGAGGGCCCCGGGGAGAACCCCGAGTTCTACGCCAACCTAGCGGAGAAATTCGATGAGTCAGTACTTGACCAGCTTTCCAATGAGTACTTGGACTACGTTGACGTCGACCGGGAGTCGCGTAAGGAACGTGATAAGCAATACGAAGATGGTCTGCGTAGAACCGGCCTCGGTAAGGACGCCCCCGGAGGCGCAACCTTCGACGGAGCCTCTAAGGTTGTACACCCCGTCATGGCAGAGGCGTGCGTAGACTTCGCCGCCTCCGCGTCAAAGGAACTCCTGCCACCTGATGGCATAGTCAAATCTGAAATCCGCGGCGACGCGGACAGGAAGCGCATGGAGACCGCCGAGCGCAAGGTGACCTTCATGAACTGGCAGCTGGTGGAGCAAATCCCCGGCTACATAGACGAGATGGAGCAGCTCCTGACCCAGCTCCCGCTGGGTGGCTCGCAGTACCTGAAGTGGTGGTTCGACGAGGAGCAGCGGCGCCCGGACTGCGAATGGGTCCCAATCGACAACGTCCTGCTGCCCTACGCCTCCACGAACTTCTACACCTCACCAAGGATCACCGAGGTGCAGGACATCACGGAGGACACGTACGTCAGCCGCATCGAGCAGGGCATCTACCGCGACCTAGAGAACGCCGGCACCCCCTCCGAGATAGAGGTGGACAAGAAGACACGATCCCAGCAGGCCAACGACAAGATCGAGGGCAAGAGCGCCCCCGAGAAGAACATTGACGGCGTCCGGCGCGTCTACGAGATAACGTGCTACCTGCGCCTCGAGGAGGACAAGGAGTCCGAGGGCAAGCGCGCGCCGTACATCATGACGATTGACGAGAGTTCTGAGAAGGTGCTCTCGCTGTACCGCAACTGGGAGGCCAACGATGAGAAGCGAACCAAACTGGACTGGATCGTGGAGTACAAGTTCATTCCTTGGCGAGGGGCCTACGCCATTGGACTTCCTCATCTTATCGGTGGCCTTTCTGCTGCTCTTACCGGGGCTCTTAGGGCTCTACTTGACGCTGCTCACATCAACAACAGCCAGACAATGCTTAAGCTCAAGGGTGGACGCATATCTGGACAGTCTGACCGCATAGAGCCCACGCAGGTTCTGGAGATCGAGGGCAGCCCGGGGGTGGACGACATCCGCAAGCTGGCGATGGCCCTGCCGTTCAACCCACCCTCCAGCGTCTTGTTCAATCTGCTTGGGTGGCTGACCGACGCCGCCAAGGGGGTCGTGACGACCGCCGAGGAGAAGATCAAGGACGCCAACGCCAACACGCCCGTGGGCACGACGCAGGCGCTGATTGAGCAGGGAGCCAAGGTATTCTCCAGCATCCACGCCCGCATGCACCGCTCGCAGGCGAAGACCCTCAAGATTCTTTCCCGCATCAACCACTGGTACCTCGAGGACATGGACAACCAGTCCGGCACCGAGATCGAGGTGCGGGACTTCGCGGACAACAACGACATCCGCCCGGTATCGGACCCAAACATATTCTCCGAGACCCAGCGTCTGGCTCAGGCTCAGGCCGTGCTGCAGCTGGCCACACAGGCGCCGCAGCTGTACGACCTCAGGGCGGCGCACCGCCGCATCCTCAAGCAGATGAAGGTGCCCGCCATAAACGAGATTCTGCCCGACCCGGACGGCATCAAGGAGTCCAACCCGGCACTCGAGAACGTGGCGATGGTTATGGGGCGACCCGCCGCGGCCTACCCAGACCAAGACCACATCAGCCACATCCAGACGCACCTGATGTTCGCGGTGGACCCAAACTACGGCAGCAACCCGGTCATCGGGCCGGCCTTCGCCCCGCACGTGCTGGACCACATCAAGCAGCACATGACCCTCTACTACCTGCAGTCCATGCGCGGCTACGTGGCGCAGGCCTCCGGCGGGGAGGACACGATGAAGCTCCACGAGGAGCGCCCCCTCGACAAGGACTCCCAGAAGGCACTGGCTTTGGCCTCCCAGATGGTGATGCAGGACTCCCAGCAGGCCTTCGCGCAGATACAGCCTCAGGTGCAGCAGCTGGCGCAGAAGGTGCAGCAGGCCCAGCAGGCGCAGCAGGAGTCCGCGGCGCTGGCGGACCCAACCGCTCAGGTGCTGATGAAGACCCAGATGGCGGAGACCCAGCGCAAGGCGCAGGAGTTCCAGAGCCAGATGCAGAGCGACATGCAGAAGACGCAGCAGGACTACCAGCTTAAGGTTGCGGAGCTCTCCCAGAAGGTTCAGGAGCTCACGGTCAAGTACCAGACCCAGACCGCGATCGACAGCCAGAAGAACGCCACGACCATCGCCCTCGCGAACATCGACAACGCCGCCAAGGAGCGCGTGGCGATGATAAACGCCGGGGTGCAGTTAGACACGCAGCAGGCGCAGCTTGAGCACGAGCAGGGGCTCTCCGCCATGGAGGCCATACACGCCGCCAGCACGGACATAAGGCAGCACGGTCTGGCCGTGGAGCAGCAGCAGTTCCAAAGCGCCGCGGAGCAGGTGGCGAAGCAGGCACAGGCCGCGCAGGACCACCAGCAGGGCATGGAGCAGAAGAGCCAGCAGGGGCAACTAGACCGGCTGCAGTCAGGTCAGGAGCACGGGCAGGCGCTGCAGCAGGGCGCTCAGGACGCGCAGAACCAGTCCATGCAGTCCGAGCAGGAGCACGGGCAGGCGCTGCAGCAACAAGCCGCGCAGCCACAACCGCAACAACCACCACAGACACCCACTTAGGAGACACCCATGAGCGACGAGAACCTTAAAGGCTTCCGGCAGACGTACCAAGAGACCGGCAAGGCCAGCTCCGGCGGCGGCCCGGCGGCCAAGATAGAGAAGGGCGTGTCCGGCTCGCACCGCGACAATAACTGGAAAATTGGCGCCTCGCAGGCCAAGCTGCGCCTCGCCGGTAAGATTGGCCCCAAGAATTTGGTGGAATATACAAAATAGTAGGGCGGATGTTGCATTTGTTTTGCATAAGTTAATATATGCAAGACATAATTCGCGAGATACTGAGGCGCGTAGGCGCCGCAAAGATTTTGCTGGAGAGTTCCGTAGCCTCCGGCACAAACATCCACAGCTTTGAGGCATACCAGCGCCTCGTGGGTAAGAGGGAGGGCCTGTCAGAGACCCTCGACATTATCAATGACATCCTTACGGAGGATGACGAGAAGGACACATGAAAGAAAAAATCGAGCCCGATTTGAGGACAGAGGCAGAGGTATTTCCACAGGTTGACCCCGGCGTAGACATTGTAGGTGACCGGGTTCTGGTGCAACTGCGTAGGACTAAGTCCAAATCGCGCGGGGGCATCGTTCTGGTTCAAGAGACCAAGGACACCGTGAAATACAACGAGGTCGTTGCGAAGGTAGTTTCAATTGGTCCGCTGGCGTACAAATCGCCAGACACGCTAGAAACGTGGCCCGAGGGCGCGTGGTGCAGCGTTGGGGACCTCGTCCGCACCATCAAGTGGGGCGGCGACAGGTGGACAGTCGACCTAGACGACGACAACGACCCCGTAGTTTTCATCATTGTAGGCGCCAGAGAAGTGATCGCGAGGATTCGCAGCTTCGAGGACGCGCGCAAGATGAAATCCTTTGTAGACTAATACTTTGAAGAAAGTAGATCATGTCCGAAGAAAGTAAAGAAAAAGATATAAAGATCAAGGAGCAGGCCGACGGCAGCGTCATCGCCTCGGTGGGCCCTGACGAGAACGCCTTCCCGGAGGATCAGGAGGGTAAGTCGCCCGAGCACGACGAGAACGAGGTCAGTCTTGACCGTGGCTCGGAAGACAGCGACGATGGGTCTGGGGATAGCCCGGACGAAAACGACGAGGACCGTGAGGCGATACGTGAGGCACGGCGTGAGGAGCGGCGACTAAAGAAGGAGCTCTCCAAGCAGCGCGAGGCCTCGTCGAAAAACAAGATCAGCAGCCTCGAGAAGCGTAACGAGGAGCTGGCTCGGCGGTTAGCGGCCGTGGAGTCCACGGCGGCGTCCTACCAGTTCGCGCAGATAGACAAGGCGATAGAGGACGAGGCGACACGCGTCGAGTACGCCAAGATGAAGATGATGCAGGCCGCGCAGGCCGGTAACGCGGAGGAGCAGGTCGAGTACCTCGACCAGCTGCAGGACTCCAAGAACCGGTTGAATCAGGCGCAGGCCTACAAGAAGCACCAGCTGGAGCAGGTCAAGCGGCCCCCGCAGAATGTCCCGAACACTATCTCGATAGAGGTTCAGCGCAACGCGACGGGGTGGCTGAAGAACAACAAGTGGTACGATCCGCAGGCGAGGGATACAGACTCAAAGATTGCCAAGGTAGTAGATCAGGAGCTCACGGCCGACGGCTGGGACCCATCCGACTCAGAGTACTGGGACGAATTGGACAACAGGCTGTCGGACAGACTTCCACATAGGTACGTTTCACGAGAGGGTAGGACAATGCGCAGAGCTGGCCCCACGTCGTCTAACAAGTCGGCGAACCCGGGAGTCAAGTCCGCAACGTCAATCACTCTAAGCCGTGAGCGGGTTCAGGCCATCAAGGACGCTGGTTCGTGGGACGACCCCACCAAGCGTAGCAAGATGATTAAGGCCTACGCCAGCTACGACCGTCAGAACCGTACCTAAGGATAATATACCATGGCAAATACAAGAATTAAGCGCGACCTAGACGAGCGAATGGCCGACCGGGCGCAAGAGGTTATGAAGAGTACCGCTGAGAGTGGTGGCTCGAGTGAAAATGCACGCAGGGAACGCCTCGACGCGTTCCGGGATAAATGGCAGAACAGTGCGCTGCCGGAAATTCCTAGGGAGTCAATCCCCGGGATGCACCTGTGCTGGTTGAGCACCACAAACCAGTACGACAGTATCGACAAACGTATCGCGTTGGGCTATGAGCCGGTGAAAGCCTCCGAGTTGGGAAAAGGCTTTGAAATGCTGGGCAAGATGAGTTCGGGCAAGTTTGAAGGCTGTGTATCTTGTAACGAGATGGTTCTTTTTAAGTTGCCGGAAGATGTCTACCAAGAAGTGATGCACATGCTGCACCTCGAGGACCCGCTGGAACACCAGCGGAATGTCACCTCGCAGTTGCGCGGCGCCGCCGAGCCGGGTAAGGGCGGCAAGTCAATCTTGGAGGGGGGTCTTCTGGAGATGGAGAAAGAGGCCAATCGAGCAAACAAAAACATCCGTTTTCAATAACCATTTAGACAAAGGAATTAACAATGAGTACAGTACTCAAGCCCTTTGGCCTGAAGCCCGCGTATCACCCCAGTGGCCTTGACCGTGCGATCCCTTTCGCCGGGCAGCAAGCTGATGGTACTACGAAAACCTACACGTTGGCGTCTGGTGCATTTTACCAGTACACCCCGTTGGGTATTGGGACTGCAGGTCTTCTGACTGTTGCGGCAACCGCTGGAACTGGTGGCGCCACTGCGTCGCAGGTGTTCGGTAGCTTCGACGGTGTGGAATACACCAACACCGATGGCCGGCGTTCGGTAGCCAAGTACATCACCGCCGCGACTGCCGCTGCTGTGACGGAAATCACGTTCTGGATTTTCCAAGACCCCTCACTGGTCTACGAGATTCAGGCGACCGGCCCCATCGACGCGAACAGCATCGGCCTGCAGTATAACTTCTCTCCGACCTCTGGCTACCTCACGACCTCTGGCACCGCCATTGGCGTCGGTGGCGCGGGCTTCTCCACCACTGCCCTGAACCCAACCGCTGTTGCGGCCGGTGCTCAAGGCCAGCTGCGTGTGTATGGTCTGGGTCGCGATGTTGCCGTGCCGGCCGGTTCTGCCGTTAATGCTTGGAATGATGCCTACACGATCGTCCAAGTCCAGATCGCCAACAACAGCTTCACCGCCAATAAAACGGCTCCCTAACTAACGAAAGGATTAAGCAATGGCAACTCCAATGCGTAGTACAGACTTTCGTGCGGTAGTCGAGCCGATTATCAACGAAGTCTTTGATGGCGTGTACGCCCAACGTGATGATGAGTGGAAGGGATTTGTAGAACAAATCACCGGCATTCCGCGCAACTACCACGAAGAGGTCATGCTGTTCGGTATGAACGCGGCCCCCGAGATGCCCGACGGCACCCCGGTAAGCTACGATCAGGGTGGTACGCTGTACATCACCCGCTTCGTCTACAAAATCTACGGCCTCGCTTACGCGTTGACGAAGGTTCTGATGGAGGACGGGGATCATATCCGTATCGGCAGCACCTTCGCCAAGCACCTCGCTCAGTCGATGATTGAGACCAAAGAGACCCTGTGCGCCAACATCCTCAACTTCGCGTTCACTGCCGGCTACAACGGCGGCGACGGCGTGACGTTGATTAACACGGCACACCCGATCTCCAGCGGTCAGACCTACAGCAACTCGCTCTCCACCGCGGCCTCGCTTTCGCAGACCTCGGTCGAGCAACTCCTCATCCAGATTCGTTCCGCCGTTGACAACAACGGTAAGCGTATCCGCCTGAAGGGTGAGCAACTGGTGGTCCCCCCGGCTCTGGAGTTTCAGGCCGAGGTCATCCTCAAGTCCGTCCTTCGTTCTGGCACCGCCGACAACGATCTTAACCCGATCAAGTCGACCGGCATGCTCCCGAAGGGCACCCACGTAGTTACCCGTATGAGCTCCTCGAAGGCATGGTTTATCCAAACCGACGCCGAGAACGGCCTCATGCTGGTGATGCGTCGCCCCATGGAGAAATCCATGGAGGGGGACTTCGAGACCGACAGCATGCGCTACAAGGCCACGGAGCGTTACGCTACCGGCTGGCACGACGCGCGTAACCTGTTCGGTACCGCCGGCCTGTAAAGTCCGATGGTATAAGGAGGGGGCACTGAGTTATCGGGGCCCCCTCTCTAAAGAACTGGCAATCCGGTAGCAAGTGGAGTGTGGGTGGGAACGATAAACCCGTTGCCACACAGCCGGCGCTTTAGAAGAAGGGGTTCCGATTTGTCGGAGCCCCTTTTCTTTTGTGGGTTTTAGGGCGAATTTAGCCTAGTTTTTGTATAAGTAGTTATAGGAAGATTCACCCCACTCAGACGGCCAATACTTCCGGGCTCGACGACTTAGTGACTGTTTGGGGCAACCTCTAAGTAAGGAAACCGACATGTCCAGCACCTTTACCTCCCCCCTGCGCATATTCAAACGCAACAACCCCACCAACGACGGCACGATTGCCCCGGATAACACGGGCGCCCTGACCGCCACGCAGGAAGGCTACATCACCAACCCGATCGCGGCCACGACCGCGGTGACAACCGTCCTGACCACGGCCGACGTGGGCTCGACGACGGTGACCCCGTACGTCATCCCGGCGGGCTCTAGCATCCATTCGTTTCGACTGTTCCAGACCGTTGCGGCCGGCGGCCTTGTTGGGGGCGTCATCACCGTTGCCCTCGTGGACAGCGCGGCTGTCACGACCACCATCGGGACGATCACCCCGACAGCGGCCGGCGGCGTAATCGCTGGTGTGTTTTCGGCCACGGCCGCAGTTGCGGCGCTGGTCAACAACGTGGGCACCTCCGACGTCACCCTGACCTTCACGGCGGCCACGGTCACGACCCTCACCAGCGGCTCGCTGGGCGGAACCTTTCAGGTGAGCTACACCCCGCGCAACTACGACGGCTCCATCACCGCCTACGGTGCCGGCCTCACGAACTCATAATTAACGGCCTTTCCGCCCCCTCGGGGGCGGTTCGTTTAATATAAAGGAAATTAGTTATGACATTTTCGACAGATGTATATGGGGCACACCTAAACGCGACGGGGACCGCCTACGCGGCCGAGACGCGCGTCAAGGGGTACCAAGTGGCACCCGGGGCCGCCGGGGCCATCGTCTTCCGTGACGGCGGGGCCAGCGGCACCGTGCGGCTTGAGTTGGACACGACCGCCAACACGGCGATCATCTCCACACTGATACCCGGGAACGGCATCAGGTTCTTCACGGACGTTCACGTCACCCTGCCCGCCTCGACAGCTATCACAGTGTTCTACGGGTGACGGGTGTCCGTCTACCTAGACACCCGCGGCAACTCCGTGCTCTCGGTTGCGATCTGCGACCGGTGCAGCAGGAAGTTTGCCTACACAGACCTCATGCCCGACCCTAACTTCCCGGGCATGCGCGTCTGCTCGGTCGATCTAGATAAGTTCGACCCGTGGCGCCTGCCCGCTAGGCAGACAGAGAACATAGCACTGCGCTTCCCGCGCCCCGACGTATCCGTTGCGCTGCCAGACAGTCAGCTCTGGACGGAGGACGGCAACGCGATGTTCATCGAGGGCACACCCTACGGCGAACCCGGCGCGCCCGGCGACTTAGAACAATAATAGAGAGAGTCCATGGCCGACCGTCCGATTACCCAGCTACCCGTTGCAGTCTCCCTGATAGGCGGGGAGGTGACGGTTGTCGTCCAAGGTGGCACGACAAAGCAGATACTCCTCACAGACTTCCCCTCAGGACCCCCGAACGGGGCGGCCGGGGGCGACCTTAGCGGCACCTACCCCAACCCCTCACTGGCGCTCAACGGCGCCGTGGCGGGCACCTACGGCACGGCCTCGACCGCCACGCTGGTCACGCTCGACGCCAAGGGGCGGGTCTCCACGGCCTCCACGACACCCATCGCCATCGCGGGGTCACAGATAACCAGCGGGACGACAGGCACCGGGGACGTGGTGCGCGCGAACTCCCCCACCCTTATCTCCCCATTCCTTGGGACCCCCAGCGGCGGGATAGCGACCTACTTAACGGGGCTCCCCCTCAACACCGGCGTCATAGGGAGCCTCCCCGTGACCAACCTCAACAGCGGCACGGGGGCGAGCGCTATAACCTTCTGGCGCGGTGACGGCACGTGGTCTGCACCCGCCGGCTCAGGCACCGTGACGACGATAAACACCGGCACCGGCCTGACCGGGGGCCCGATAACCTCCGCGGGCACTATTAGCATTGCAAACACGGCCGTTTCGGCGGCCACTTACGGGTCGTCATTAGTTGTGCCGGTCATTGCGGTTAATGCGCAGGGCCAGATCACCAGCGCGACTAACACGACAATTAACGCCGTCACGCTGACAACGGGGACAATTTCAACAACCCCATCTAACTCAACCGACATAGCGAACAAGTCCTATGTCGATACGATAGCGCAGGGACTGGATACCAAGGCCTCGGTAGTTGCCGCAACTACGGTAAATATCACGTTATCTGGCACGCAGACGGTAGATGGAATTGCGCTGATTGCGGCTGACAGGTGTCTGGTCAAGAACCAAACCCTGCCGCAAAACAACGGCATCTATGACGTAGCGGCGGGGGCTTGGACTCGCTCGACGGACATGAACACTTGGGCTCAGGTTCCCGGGGCCTATGTATTTGTCGAGACGGGGACTACACAGGCCGACACGGGCTGGGTGTGTACCTCAAACGCTGGCGGGACGTTAGGGACAACGGCAATAACGTGGGCGCAGTTCTCTGGCGCCGGGTCTGGCGTCAGTTCGATCACGTTCGGTACGACTGGGCTTACCCCGTCGACCGCTACGACTGGCGCGGTAACTGTCGCGGGGACATTGGCTGTAGCTAACGGCGGCACAGGGCTGACGGCTGGGACTAGCGGTGGGATTCCCGCTTACACGGCAACTGGAACCATAACGTCCTCGGCGCTCCTTACGCAGTACGGTATTGTGTATGGCGGTGGCGCGGGCGCTGTCCCGGTCGCTACGGCGGCCGGAACCACGGGTCAGGTATTAACGGCTACGACAAGCGGTGCGCCAACATGGGCGGCACCGGCAACGTCAGGAACGGTCACCAGCGTGACGGGCACCGCGCCGGTTGTGAGCTCGGGGGGCAACACCCCCGCGATCAGCATGCCCGCCGCCACGACCAGCACCAACGGGTACCTGACCTCGACCAACTGGAACACGTTTAATAACAAGGGAAGTGGCTCCGTCACCAGCGTCGGTTTCACCGGGGGCATTGTCTCGGTGGCCACGGCCACGACGACACCCGCCCTGACCGTAGCGGGAACCTCCGGCGGCGTCCCTTACTTCTCTGGTGCATCGACGTGGGCAACCTCTGCCGCACTTGCTGCCAGTTCAATTGTGATCGGCGGGGGTGCTGGCGTAGCTCCTAGCACTACGACTACGGGTACAGGTGTTGTAACTGCTCTAGGCGTCAACACAGGCTCCGCGGGGGCGTTCGTAGTCAACGGCGGGGCTTTGGGTACACCATCAAGTGGTACGGTCACTAACCTGACTGGAACCGCTTCAATAAATATCAACGGTACGGTAGGTGCAACAACGGCAACAACGGGAGCCTTCACAACTGTGGCGGCTACGACTGTGACAGCTACAACTGGTATTTTCGGAGGTACATTCTAAAATGGCACAAACAAACTACACGCCTATCTCGCTGTACTACAGCCCAACCGCTGCGGCGGTCCCCACTTCGGGGAACCTTGTCGCGGGTGAGTTGGCGCTCAATACTACTGACGAGAAACTTTACTTCAAGAACGCTGCGGGAACCGTGAAGCTGCTTGCGTCCAGCGCAGCCGCCGCAGCCACCCCGGTCACCACGATTACCTTTGGCTCGACAGGCTTGACGCCATCCACCGCAACGAGCGGGGCGGTGGCAGTAGCCGGGACGCTAATTGCTGCGAACGGTGGCACTGGGTACGCCTCGTACACCGTGGGCGATATTATTTACGCATCAAGTTCGACAGCATTTACTAAGCTGGCGGCATCAACGTCTGGTTATATTCTTCAGACAAACGGCGCATCGACTGCCCCCACTTGGGTGGCAAACACGGGCATCTCAACAGGCAAATCTATCGCTATGGCGATGATCTTCGGATTCTAAGGAGCAGTCATGGCAAACCCTAATATTGTCAACGTAACAAGTATCAACGGCAACACAGCGTATGTGCTGCCAGCCTCTACCGCAGTCAGCGTGGCTTGGACTTTCAACGGCTCAACCTCGTTGACTGGTCTGACTCCAGCAGCGGGAACGGTCAACAAGATCGACAGCATCGTTGTGTCGAACACTACAGGCTCGGCGGCTAGTTGTTCTGTTGCCGTATCAAACAACGCAACCTACGGAAGTGGAACGGCTTACTACATCGCCTACCAGATCAGTGTCCCTGCTAATGCCTCACTGATTGTTACGGACAAGACCACTTCGTTCTATGTGACGGAGAACCAGTCTGTCGGTGTTATATCAGGAACTGCTAGTGCCTTGACCTATGTAGCCTCCTTTGAAGTAATCACCTAAATGGCAATCCACGGCTTCCCTGCCGGTTTTAAACTAGCCGCGCAGTACACGGTTACTTCATTCACCTCGTCAACGACTTGGACGGCTCCTCTTGGCGTTACGCAGGTGGAGTACCTTGTTGTAGCGGGTGGTGGTGGTGGTGGCTCTTCTAGCGGCGGCGGTGGTGGTGCGGGTGGATTTAGAGCCGCTACGGGTTTATCTGTCACAGCAGGAACTTCATATACAGTAACCGTAGGTGCTGGTGGTGTGGGTGGTTTAGGTACTTCTGTTAGGGGTACAAACGGCAATGACTCCGTATTCTCCTCTATTACTTCAGCAGGTGGCGGTGGTGGTGGATCAGGGCAAACTGCTCCAAGTGCGCCATCAAATCCGGGTTTAGCTGGAGGTTCTGGTGGCGGTGGTGGCGGTAACGTAAATACTACATCTGCTGGTGGAGCAGCTTCTCCTGCTGGTCAAGGTAATGCTGGTGGGTCAAGCTATGGCGGCGGCGGTGTTTATGGGCCGGGAGGTGGGGGCGGCGCAGGATCAGTCGGTCAAGATGGAACAACAAGTATTGCAGGGCAAGGTGGTAACGGTTCATTATCGAGCATCTCAGGGTCTAGCACATCGTATTCTGGTGGTGGTGGGGCTGGATCGGGTAACGGTGGTTCTCCGGGTACTGGCGGGACATACCCATCGGCGAGTGGCTTAATAGGTGGCGCTGGTAATGGAGGCAACAACGTAGCTGGAACAGCGGGGACGGCTAACACAGGTGGCGGTGGCGGTGCAAGTGGAAATTCTGCTGTTGGAGGTACGGGTGGTTCAGGCATCGTAATCATTAAATACATTACACCTTTGCCTTTTGGCTCTACGTCTAGCGCACCCGGAATCTGGACACTCATCTCCCAGCTTGTCTATCAGGCGGCTAGTAGTTGGCCCTCTCCCCCTCTTACTGCCATCGAGTACCTAGTTGTCGCCGGTGGCGGTGGCGGCGGTGGGCAGTTCTACGGTGGCGGCGGCGGTGCGGGTGGATACAGAACGGCAACAGATTACGCTATAACCCTTGGCACTGCCTACACAGTCACAGTTGGTAACGGTGGCGCTGGTGGGTATGCCTACGCTGTTGGTGTAAGTGGCGGCGTATCTAGCTGGAACACAAGTGCTGCGGGTGGCGGGGCAAAGATAGAATCCGCTGGCGGCGGGGGTGGGGCTTCTTACCAACAAGCTGATGGAAGCCCTGCTGGTAGCGGGGGGTCTGGCGGTGGAGATAACCCGTTACGAATCTCTAGCCATAGCAGTGGTTTGCCCGGATCAGGTAATACGCCATCAACTTCTCCAGTACAGGGTTATAACGGGGGGACTAGCTACGCGGTTAGCGGTACAAATAACCCCGGAGGTGGCGGCGGCGCTGGGGCGGTAGGTATGGCGGGTAATATTTCAGTTGCGGGTGATGGCGGCATAGGTCGCTCCTTTGCTGGTACTTATTACGGCGGCGGCGGCGGCGCTGGGGCGGGTAGCGGCACTCAAGGTGCTGGCGGTACGGGTGGCGGTGCAAACGGCGTAGCTAGTGGGTCTGGTAACGCGGCAACGGCTAACACGGGTGGCGGTGGCGGTGGTAGCAACACGGTTTCATACAGCAACCCCACAGGCGGTTCAGGCGGTTCAGGCATAGCGATAGTCCGTTACGCCGATTCCTACCCCGCAGCAACCTCCACAACAGGCTCACCATCCATCGTTGTATCTGGCGGCTACAGGACTTACACATGGACTGGCACTGGGAGCATTACATTTTGAAGGCTGAGACGTAATGGATTACATCGGCAAGATCATCACCAAAAGCCCTACCACACCAACTGGCGGGGTATTAGGCGTAGCCAATGGTATCTGGACGCTACAACAACAGGCTGCGTACCAAGCGGCAAGTCTTTGGCCTGTTCCGGGCTTTCGCATCATCCAGCAATTCACCGCATCAGGATCGTGGACAGCCCCTACGGGAGTTACGCAGGTTGAATATCTTGTCGTAGCGGGGGGCGGTGGTGGAGGCGGTACTTTAGCTGGAGGCGGTGGCGCTGGTGGATATAGGACGGCAACGGGGCTGGCGGTTACTCCGGGAACCTCATACACCGTAACTGTCGGCGCTGGTGGCGCTAATGGCGTTGGTGGAAACCCCGGCACAAACGGAGGTCAGGGCAACAATTCAGTATTCTCGTCAATTACTTCCACAGGCGGCGGCTACGGTGGCGGGTATACGTCCCCCACTAGCCCCCCCGGGGGTAATGGAGGTTCTGGCGGCGGTGGCGCTGGTTCAGATACCACAGGCGGTACTGGCGGAACAGGTACATCAGGTCAAGGTTCTGCTGGCGGAAACGGTCGAGGTGGCTCTCCTTACGGCGGTGGCGGCGGTGGCGGCAATAGCGGTGTTGGCGCAAACGCGGCGGGGAATAATGCAGGTAACGGTGGTACAGCAACTGCTAGTTCAATTAGCGGAACATCCACTTACTATGCTGGCGGCGGTGGCGGCGGTGTTGGCTATGCGGCAGGTGCTGGTGTTGCGGGTCTTGGAGGTGGTACTGCAACCACGGCGCAAAAGGGCGGCGCATCGAATGGTGCAAGTGACAACGCCACAGGAACAGCGGCTAATGCAACAGCAAACACTGGCGGCGGTGCTGGCGGTGGCGGTGGCTCTGGCTCAACAAACAACGGCGGAACTGGCGGTTCAGGTATCGTAATCATCTCCTACATCGCGCCCAGTAAGATGGCGATATTCAACTCCTCGGGTATCTGGACTGCTCCTGCTGGCGTGACGAGCGTGAACTATCTTGTTGTTGCGGGTGCAGGTAGCGGCGGAGGTACTACTTCTGGTACAGCATATCCCGGTGGTGGAGGCGGTGCGGGTGGATTTAGGACTGCTACAGGTCTCTCAGTAACACCCGGAACTTCTTATACGGTTACGGTAGGCGCTGGTGGGGCTGGAGCAGCAGGGAGCGGCACTAGTGGCTCTGATTCTGTTTTTTCTTCTATTACTTCAACTGGCGGTGGTAGGGGTGGGTTTGAAGGTGGCGATGGAACCGCTGGAGGTTCAGGTGGTGGGGGTAGTTATACTGGCGATATTGGAGGAGCAGGAACTGCTGGGCAAGGTTTTGCTGGTGGGAATGGAGCAAGTAATTATGGTGGCGGTGGTGGTGGCGCTAGTGCGGTAGGTGCTAATGCGGTTGGTTCAGTTGCTGGCAATGGTGGTGCGGGTCTTGCAAACAGTCTTTCTGGTTCCTCAGTCACCTATGGCGGGGGCGGAGGCGGTGGCGCTTCTGGTTCTGGTACTGCTGGTACTGGCGGTGCTGGCGGCGGCGGTGCTGGGGCGGTTAGTGGTGCAGCAACTGCGGGGACTGCAAATACGGGCGGTGGTGGCGGTGGTACTGCTCATGCCTATTACAGCGGTGGCGGCGCTGGCGGTTCAGGTATCGTAATAATCACATGGTAAAGGGATAAACATGGCACATTTTGCTAAAGTAGAAAACGGTGTAGTCACTCAGGTCATTGTCGTATCGAACACGGACACGGCTGACTCTCAAGGCGTTGAGAAAGAGTACCTTGGCGCTGCGTTCTGTGAGCGGCTATTGGGCGGGGAGTGGAAGCAGACTTCCTACAACGGGAATAAACGTAAGAATTACGCCGGTATCGGATTTACCTTTGATGCTGGACGCGATGCGTTTATCCCGCCTAAACCTTTCCCAAGCTGGACTTTAGTCGAAGAGACTTGCCAGTGGACTGCGCCGACTCCTATGCCTGTAGATGACAAACGCTACACATGGAATGAGGAAACCTTGGCTTGGGTTGAAATGGCATGAACAACCAAGACCTGATTAACGCGCTCATTGGTGGCGGTTTTGTAGTTCTCGGATGGTTTGCGCGTGAACTCTGGTCTGCGGTTAAGGAACTGAAGGCCGACCTAGCGAAGCTGCGTGAAGACCTTCCTAAAGAGTACGTTGCGCGTGATGATTACCGGGAGGATATTCGGGACATCAAAGCAATGCTGGCTAAGATATTCGAGAAGCTGGAACAGAAGGCCGACAGGTAATGAACCCGCTGCTCTTATCTGGATTGTTTGATTTAGGTAAGGGGCTGATTGATCGGTTTTTTCCTGATCCTGTAGCTAAAGCTGCCGCCACTCTAGAACTTGCTCGTATGGAGCAAAACGGGGAACTTGCAAAACTTGCTTCAACCACCGACCTTGCCAAGGCTCAAATTGGCGTAAATGCTGTGGAGGCCGCTAATCCTAATTGGTTCATTTCTGGGTGGCGTCCTGCGGTTGGCTGGACTTGTGCGGGTGGTCTGTTTTACCAAGTGATTGCACGACCGATACTAGGCTGGGTAATGCAAAACCTATTTGGCTGGACGTTACCGCCCTCGTTGGAGATGGACACGCTGATGACGGTCTTGTTCGGAATGCTTGGTCTTGGCGCGTACAGAACAGTGGAGAAAGTCAAAGGCGCAGAAGGGAATCGGTAATGCAGCTAAGTGAGCACTTCAGCTACGCCGAGCTGACCCGCACCGACCACCGCGCCCTCGACAACACCCCCGACGACCGGGCGCTAATCAACCTCAGGCGCCTCGCCGCACTGCTGGAGTCGCTCAAGAACCTCCTCGGGGGCGGGGCAGTCGTAATAAACTCCGCCTACCGTTCCAAGGCCGTCAATGACGCGGTGGGCTCCAAGGACACCAGCCAGCACAGGCTGGGCTGCGCCGCGGACCTCCGCGTGCCCGGCATGACCCCGGACGAGGTGGTGCGGCGCGTGACTCAGTCCAACCTCCCCTTCGATCAAGTCATACGCGAGTTTGACAGCTGGACCCATATCTCGGTGCCAAACACCCTGAGTGACGCGCCGAGACGAAGCGTACTAATTATTGACAAAACCGGAACGAGGAAATATGCCTAAGATTATTCTGTTTGCCCTCCTGACGCTGGCCTCACAGCTCTCCATCGCGGACCCACTCAGCCTCAAGATATGCAAGGGCGAGTACGCCCTGTGCGCCGCCAGCCCCACCGCCCCGACAGGGAATTCCATCACCGTGAAAGGCACCGCCTTCCGGGAGGGCATCTCCGTGTGCCCCGTGCTGAACGGGAGTGCCTTCGCGGACATGAGCCTGATGTTTAACTCCTGCAAGGCACCCGCCGGGTTCGTCTGGAGCCTCTTCTCCACCGAGACGAGCTACCCGCAGGCCCCCACGTGGGCCGTCAAGCCGGCCGTGATCCGCACCTTCACCACCACAATAGCGCCGGGGGGTGGGATGGCCAACCAGTGGTCCATGCTGTGCCGCAAGCGCGACAAGAAGGTCAACGGGGTGACGCTCGCGGATTGCCTCGGCCCCATGAACGAGAGCCCGTGGACGGCCACCACCATCCCCCCGGGGACGCTGGTGGGCACCGCGGCACCAGTCGGCGCCAAGAACCCCGTCGGGGGCAACATCCCTCAAAGGTGATTGACTCCCGGCGCTAATTTTGTATTAGTGTTGGGTGTAAGTTACATGGGAGGTGCCCGTGCTCAAGCCCGGTCTAACTGTACTCATCATTGGATTTGTGCTGTCCTCGATGTTCATCGGCTCCACGGAACCCGTGGAGGAGCCACCAACTAGGGCCGGCATACAGCCCACAACCGTAGAGTTCATAACCCGCCTCGAGGGCTTCCGAAACAGCGCCTACAGGGACATACAGGGCAACTGGACGATTGGGGTGGGGCACCACATCAGGAAGGGGGAGCGGAGGCTCCTGAGGGCCGTCCTGAGCGACCCCGAGGTGCTCGAGATGTTCCTGTACGACTTGGCCAAGTGCGAGCTGGCCATATCGGACGCCCTCTGGGTGCCGTACACCCAGAACCAGTTTGACGCCATGGCCTCCCTGTGCTTCAACATCGGGGAGGACAGGTTCAAGGGCTCCGAGGTCGTCCGCAGGATGAATCTGGGGGACGAGGCGGGCGCCGGGAGGGCGTTCCTTGGGTGGGTCAAGCCCAAGGCGCTGACTAAGCGCCGGCACCGGGAGGTGGCGCTCTTTCTTGCTAAGTAGGGGCGAAAACACCCCGTTTTTTGCATAAGTGGTTATAGGAGTAGGCCACTCCGCGATCCGACAAACACTAACCTCGAGGTTACCATGAAAGAATTTAACGCTCTTCCGAAGATGAAGTCCGACATTAAGTGCTACAAGGAGGGTGGGGCTGTCTACAAGAGCCGCCACAGCGAGACCTCCGAGGGTTCGCAGGACGTGGCTCAGGACAAGAAGATCGTCAAGAAGGCCTTCTCGATGCACGACAAGCAGGAGCACGAGGGCTCGAAGACAGACCTCTCCAAGCTCCGCCGGGGTGGCCGCGCCAAGAAGGAGAAGGGCACCGTCAGCATGTTCAAGGACGGCGGGATGACCAAGGTCAAGCCCACGGGCGACAAGAAGGCCTGCGCCCCCTCGGCGGCGATGAAGTTCAAGGACGGCGGGATGGTCAAGGTCAAGCCCACGGGCGACAAGAAGGCCGACGCCCCCTCCGCGGCGGTGAAGCTCAAGGCCGGCGGGATGACCAAGGTCAAGCCCACGGGCGACAAGAAGGCCGACGCCCCCTCCAAGGCCGCGGTCAAGGGCAAGGAGACGCCCTCATTCGCCGATGGCGGCAGCATGACCCCCGAGATGATGCAGCAGGTGCAGGACGCACAGCAGCAGCGCGCCTCGAGCGGCGCCTACGGCAAAGCAATGACCTACCCCGACTCGCAGGACGCCAACAACGGCATGTCCGGCATAGGTGCCATCTCCCCCGCGGAGCGCGCGATCCTCACCAAGTTGATGGCAAGGAAACGGCTCGGCTCGGGCGCACCCGCCGCGCCCTCCCCCATGACCCCGCAGCGCCCCCCGATGCCGATGCCCCCGTCCTACCCGGGGTACGCCGACGGCGGCGCGATCCCCATGGGAGGCATGGGACCCGCGCAGCCCTCCGGCGGCATGGGCGCGGCGGCCACGGGTGTCATACCCCAGCCGGGCATGACACCAGCACCCGGCGCGATGCAGCCCCAGCAGCAGGGTCTTATCAGCCCCTACCGCCCCGGGTTTTAACATGCCCATCCAGTCTAAGGCACAGCAGCGCCTGATGCAGGGCGTTGCGCACTCCCCGGAGTTTGCCAAGAAAATTGGGATCAAGCAAAAGGTCGGCAAGGAATTTGTCAAAGCTGGCCCCGCCAAGGGGAAGCTGCCGGAAAGAAAAGCCGCTGGAAGGGGTCGATAAAAGATGTCGTACTCGGGGACAATTAACCAGACCAAGATAACGGTCGCGCAGCTCATCGAGTTCGCATTCCGTGAGTCTGGGAAGGCCGCGGAGGAGCAGACACCCCAGTACGTCAACGGGGCGCGTCAGGCACTCTTCTACATACTCCAGAACGCCTCCAACCGTGGCGTGAACCTCTGGATGCTGAAGAGCATCCTCTTGGGGACGCAGACCAACCAGTCCGTCCTGACACTCCCCGAGGGCACGATAGACGTCCGTGAGGCGAACTGGCGCTACATCATCACGCCCCAGATCAGCTCCGCGCTGCCCACAACCAACGTCAACGCAATAAATCTTTTTAGTCAGACCCTCGACAACTTCGCCACCTCCGCCGCCGCACCAAACAACTGGTTCGGCGCATCGTACAGCGCGGGGCAGAGGATCATTCAGGCGGGCTTTAACTCCTACGGCGCGGCGACGTACAACTTCGTATTTGAGACCAGCGAGGACGGTGTGACGTGGGTGGTGCGACAGACACTCCCAGCGGTCACCCTTGCGGACAGGGAGTGGTACTACTTTCAGGTCGACCCCACCCCCGAGCACATCTACTACCGCCTCCGTGAGACGGTCGCCACCACGTTCTCACTGCGCCAGATTTCGTTCTCCTACACGCAGCAGGACATCCCATTGGCGCGGCTGAACCGGGACGACTACTGGAACCTACCCAACAAGCAGTTCACGAGCCAACGCTCCCTGCAGTACTGGATGGACCGCCAGATCGTGCCACAGATGTACCTCTGGCCAATCCCCGACAACGACTTCCAAGTATTCCAGCTTGTCATAGAGACCGAGCTGCAGGACGTCGGGACGCTCACGGACAGCCTCTACATGCCCAACAGGTGGCTCGCCGCCATACAAGCCCAGCTCTCCCACAAGGTGTCTTTGCAGGTGCCCGGGGTAGACCTTGCCCGCATCACGTACCTCGAGGGTCAGGCCAAGGAGTGGCTGCGTCAGGCCGAGGACGAGGAGCGCGACAAGTCCCCGATCTACCTGACACCTAACATTTCGTACTACACGAGGTAGCCATGGCCGCACAGGCAATGACGTATGACAGTCTGGTCACGGACGTTATAACTTACTCGGAGCGGAACGACGCCTCCTTCCTCGACCAGATACCGCGACTCATCATGCTGGCGGAGCAGGAGATAGCCTCTCAGGTCAAGACCCTCTGGGAGCTCTCCCCCGTCAACACGACGCTCATAGCCGGGACGCAGGGCGCCACGCTGGTGAAGCCCGCGCGCTGGAGGAAGACCGTCTCCATGAGCATCAACGGAGCCCCTGTGTTACACCGATCGCAGGACTACGTCGCGATGTATCAGGGCGAGACACCCGAGGGTCAGCCGATCTACTACGCGGACTACGACTACAACCACTGGTCATTCGCCCCCATACCCGACCTAGCGTACACGGTGCAGGCGACCTACTACAGCCGCATACAGCCCCTCGACGCGGAGAACCAAGAGAACCTCATCACGCGGGAGGCGCCGCAGGCGCTGCTCTTTGGCACCCTTCTGCAGGCTCAGGGCTTCCTGAAGTCGCTGGACAAGATCGGCGTCTGGAAGCAGTACTACGACACCTCCATGGCCGCGCTCAAGGGCGAGAACGCAAGCCGCGGCATAGACCGCAACACCAGCATTCAGGAGCCGTAAAGATGACCACATTCACATCCCCCTTCACGGGGGACGTCGTCCAGCCAACAGACGTAAGCTACCTCAGCCTGTCATTTAGCGCGGACGTCTCCCTGACGTGGCCCGCGTACGTCGCACCGGGCGGGGTGGACACGGCCGCGGCGCGCATCATCGACTGCGACCAGAGCGTCGACGAGCTAATTATAACGCTGCCCTACGGCGATCAGGGCTCCGTCGGGACGGACATACTCTTCCGCAACGTCAGCGCCTACACCCTCATCATTCAGGACAAGGACAACGCCAACTCGGTGACACTCGCCGCCGGTGACGCGCGGTACTTCTACCTCGTCGACAACAGCACCAGCGCGGGTGTCTGGCACAACTTCACCTACGGCACGGGCACCTCCGCGGCGGACGCGGCCTCCTTGGCCGGGAGCGGGCTCACCACGTCGAGCGGAAAGCTGGCGACCTCCTACGGCATCGTGACCACCTCCGTGGCGCCGACGATAAACAACGCCAGCCGTGCGCTCAGTTACATCTGGACGGGCGGGGCGGACACCATCACACTCCCCACGGCGGCGAGCATCACCCCGGGGTGGTACATCCTCTTCCGCAACAGCGGCTCGGGCGCTATCTCGATGGTGCCTCAGGGCACCTCGACACTGAACGGCTCCGTTACGGTGACCTTCAACCCGGGCGACTCGGGCATGGTCGTGTTCGACTACGTCAACGGGGACTTCTACACCGTCGGCCTCGCGAACCCCACCAGCGCAACCTTCACGGCGGCCACCTACGACGTCGACAGCATCCCCGGCACCACACTAAGCCTCGTCAGCTTCGCGCCCATCATCCAGACCTACGTGGCCTTGGCCGGGACGCGCGCGGTGGACCTCGACGTGACGCTGCCCGCCATCACGCAGATTTACATCCTCTCAAACGCCACAAACCAGAACGGGTACGACGTCACGTTCCAAGTCTCGGGCAGCTCGCAGGCACCCATATCGCTGCTGTCCAACACGACGGCGGTGGTCCTGAGCGACGGCAACTTCCTGTACATCCTGACGCAGTCGGGGACAGCGACCTACTTTGTAACGGACGGCTCCGCCGGCGCGCCCTCCTTCTCCTTCATCAACGACACCACGACGGGGATGTACCTCGCCTCGAGTGCGCAGCTTGGGCTGACAGCCGGCGGGGTCAACATGATGACCATCGACAACAGCAACCCACTCTCCCCGCAGATAAGCACGGTGGCCACGTTTAACGCGGGCCTCATCGGCGGCGGTACGTTTTAGTGGCGGAGACTCAGCAGCCGCTGATCTACACCCTCGGCGTACAGCCGGGCATAAAGCGGGACGGGACGGTCTTCGAGGCGCGCGAGTTCAGCGACGGCACGTGGACGAGGTTCCAGCGTGGCGTGCCCAAGAAGATGGGTGGCTACCGTCAGATGTTCAGGACGCCCAACGGCATCCCGCGCGGCATGGTCACGAACCCCTACAACGGGGTGAACTACATTTTTATTGGCAACAGCGACGGCCTCGACGTCTTCACGACCAGCACCAACGTGGGCATCGGGGCGGGGCCCTACGTCGCCGCACTGAGCAACTTCGCGGCCAACGCCAACAACCTCTGGCAGTTTGACCTGCAGTACGAGCCGAACGGCGGGGCGTTGAAGGTGCTGACGCACCCGGGGCAGAACCTTGCCAACATCGACAACGGCGTCGCGACGCAGGTACTCGTCGGGGACACCCTCCCCGGTGCGGGTCAGGTCTGGACGTTCGCGGGTCTCTTTGACACGGGCGGGAGCGCCCCCACGGGGGACCCCATCTCCGTCGACGGCGGGGTGTGCGTGCTGTACCCCTTCATCTTCGTGTACGGCTCCAACGGGTACATCGCCAACAACAACGTCGACAGCACCTACGCGAATCAGGTGCTGACGGACTGGAACGGCGCCCTCGCGAATAAGGTCAACATGGCCTCCAGCAAGATCGTGAAGGGCGTCCCCGTGCGGGGCGGCACGCAGTCCCCCTCGGGGCTCTTCTGGGCCACGGACAGCCTCATACGTGTCTCCTTCGTCAACGCGGCGCCGATCTACTGGCGCTACGATATTATTTCCAGCCAAATCTCTATCATGTCCTCGAACTCCGTGGTGGAGATGGACGGCGTGTACTACTGGATGGGCGTGGACCGATTCTACTCCTACAATGGGTCGGTGCAGGTTGTGCCAAACGATAAGAACATAAACTGGCTCTTCGACAACCTTAACTTTGAGCAGCGCCAGAAGGTCTGGGCGACCAAGGTCCCACGCTTTAACGAGATTTGGTTTTTTTATCCCCGCGGCACGGAGACCGAGTGCTCCGACGCGATCATCTACAACGTCAAGGACAAAATCTGGTACGACGCCGGGAGCGCGATCGGCTCCCGCCGCTCGTGTGGATACACCACCGAGATTTTCCCCAGCCCCATCTGGTGCGGGTGGGACTACGAGTGGGTCTTCGGCGCGCCCCACGTCGTGGCCGCGACGCCCGCGGGCTCCTACACCACGACAAGTGTCATCGGGGGCATCACGGGGACGACACTCACCGTCGCATCGGGGAGTGGCGTAAAGATTGGCATGGTGCTGACCGGTACCGGCGTCACGGCGGGCACCACGGTCACCACCCTCGGCAGCGGCACGGGCGGCGCGGGGACGTACATCGTCAGCGCCTCCCAGACCGTCGCCCCGGGGACGGCCATCGCGGGCCTCCTGACCTACGCGGCACCGACGGCGGCTCAAATCTACCTTGAGGGGAATCAGAGCGTAGAGTTTGCCCCCGGGGACAGGATGTCCTTCAGCAACGTCAGCGGCTCCACCACCTACGTCGTGCAGAGCAGCGCGTTCACCTTCAATGTCCTGAGTCAGGCCACGGGCGGGGTGACACTTGTCACCGCGACGAGCAACTTCTCCCCAGCCCCGTCGGTCGGCGACAGCGCCTTCTTCATCCTCAACGGGTACAGCGTCTGGCAGCAGGAGTTCGGCACGGACCAGCTCTCGGATCAGGGGGAGCTTGCGGTACTCTCCAACTACACCACCTGCGACATCAGCTGGGTGGGGGGCACCCCCTCCAGTGACACCCCCACGGGCGTCAACCGCAGGTTGCACCTGACCCGCGTCGAGCCCGACTTCGTGCAGACCGGGGACATGACCCTGACCGTGCTGGGCAAGAAGTTCGCACGGGGCGACTTGGAGTCGGACGGCCCCTTCACCTTCGGGCCGGATGATGGCAAGGTCGACCTCAGGATCGAGCACCGCGAGACGCGGCTGAAGTTTGAGTCCAACACCATCGGGGGCGACTTCGAGATGGGTCGCGTCCTCATAACCGCCGAGTTCGGGGACACCCGTCCGTGACGATACGGCAGGCCATACCATTCCTCCCCGAGGGCATGTCGTGGTCAGATTGGAACGGCAACATGCTGCACTACTTCGGTGAGGAGCCCCTCCCGTACGTGGAGGAGGTTGACTGGAGGCAGCTGGCGAGCGGGGTGGTTCTGCTCCCGACCTTCGCGGTGTACGGGGGCATAGACCCCGCGCCCTTTGAGGACTGGCGGGAGTGGGCGAGGCAGTTCATTACCGTCGTAAATGGCGACACACAGTAGGGCGGATAACGCTGTTTTTCTGTATAAGTAGATATAGATAAGCAGACTAACGAGGCCGCCAGATGGATTTTGTAGAACTTTTTAACCAGATTGCCACCATTGTTAAGACCGGCAAGAGCAGGAAGTGCAATATCTACGCGACGGGGGAGCTGGACAGGCTGTCCGATTTGGAGCTCGACAGTCTGGATTACATCATGCTTTTTGTTTATCTGGCCGATATATACAACATCCCGGAGCAGATTGCGAAACAGCTAGAGCCCAAGACAGTCCGGGATATTAAAGATTTTGTAGCACTACACAAGACGCGGGACCCTCAGACAATTGAGGAGGCTATCTCGTATGTCGGATAAAATTTATTTAACGCACTACCGCACGGCCTGTACATCACACACCGAGGTCATTGAAGACCATGTTTATCCGCAAAGGGTACATCTGTTCCCTGAAACGTACAATGATGTTAAGCGTGGCTACTCGTATGTGCCGCACACCTTGGCTAAAAAGGTTGTGGATCAGGCTGTCGTAGATCACGTCCTAAACAACCCAGTAAAAGGAAAAACTGGATTTATACTGGCCGCGGGTTCGCAGGGGTGGGCCGGGGTTACCGGAGCTAAGTTAATAGAGGACTCCCGACTCAGCTATCAGTTCAAGCTCCCCATGGTTTGTTTGACAAATATATATGCAGGCACAACGGCCTCCAAGATTTTTGCGGTAAAAGATTACGTATCAACTGACGCAAGCGCGTGCGCCTCCAGCCTCAAGGTTTTAATGGAGGTGCAGAACCTGATAAATAACTATGGGTTTGATCGAATTATAGTTCTTGGGATGGAGGACGCCGTGAACAACTCAACGCTAGAGTTTTTTGGTCAAGCTAAGGCGAGCCTTCTTTTTAAGGATGAGGGTAAGGTTAAGCCCTCCGCGTTTGACTCAGTGAACGCGGGTTTTAATATAGGTCAGGGCGCGGTGCTGGGGGTGTTTGAGAAAGAGTCTGCGTTGACCACGTCCCCCGAGGCTGAATTAGTTGGTGCCTACACCTCCGCGGAGGACTGCACAAATCCACTGGGGCAGCGCCCCGATGGGGAGGGGTACCGCAAGTCCATCGAGGGCTGTATGCACTACGCCAAGGTTACACCAGACCAGATTAAAATAATCAAGACTCACGGCACCGGAACCGCAACGAACAACACGTCCGAAAAGGCCGCGATAACTTCCATCTTTGATGACTTTGTGGCCACCTCGTACAAACCTAAAATTGGGCACACACTGGCAGCCAGCGGACTGATGGAGACCGGGCTGCTGTTAGATGACATGCGGCGTGGAATCATACCGGGGATACTTAACCGCACCGAGGACGATGAAAAGTTTCTATCAAAGGACGCCCCTGTTCGGGACGGGCTAATTCTCTCGCTGGCCGCGGGAATGGGTAACGTCTACTCCTCGGCCATATTTAGGGCACTGTAGATGGTTGTCGACAGCAAACAAAAAAGACTCAGCCCCGCGCAGATCATGGAGATTGCTGCGGAGGAGACTAAGTCCGAGTTCCCCATCGAGGTAATAAAGAAGACGCTGGAGAAGGAGTTTGCGCTCCCCAGCGCGTGGAGGCTGCGCGTTGGCAACACCATATTCATTGTGCACAAAAGCAATAAACCCCGGTACGGCATGTTCCGCGCCCTCAACGCAGACACCGCGCAGAATTATATACACAACTCCCGCGTTTTTATACAGGACGCCTACGAGGAGGGGTTCGACGTAATCATCACCCAATTCAGTGACCCCACAATTTTGAATATATTTAAAACGATTGGCCGGGACAAGCCCCCTAACACGGGGTACGCCGTGCAACGCACATCCGATGGTGGGTACCAAGTTACGTTGGTGCTCGGTGTTGCTCGCGGAGGTGACCAGTGAGCGCGGTAGTCAGTGCTGTCTCCGATGTCGTCGGGGGTGTTGTGGAAGCCGTTGGTGACGTCGCCGGTTCGGTATTAGACGCCGCGGGGGATGTCGTCGAATTTGTTGGGGACAACATCAAGCCCATCGCCATGGTCGTGGCGGCGTACTATACCATGGGGGCCTCGTTGGCCGAGGATGCCGCCTTGGATGTCGCGCTCGAGGAGTTTGCCACGGAGGGAGCTGGCGGCGAACTGATGGGGGACGTCGCGCTCGATGGCGCGGGAGATTTTGCGCTTGATGGGGTCGGCAGCGAACTGATGGGGGACGGGATCAGCCAAGCGGTGCTGGACTCGTTGCCTGAGTTGGTAGACGCCGGCACGGGGCTCATCGCAACGAGTGCTGGGGACGCCGCCACACAGACAATGCTCTCATCGTTCGCTAACGCCGTCGGCGCGCCCACGGAACTTGTGCAGTGGCTCAACAACCCACTCGTCAACAACTCCGTCAGCTCACTGATTAAGTCGGGTCTCTCGGGGCGGTCGCTGGAGGACTCGATAAAGAACGTCCTCACCAGCGCCGCGGGCGCTGAGATGGGCGACCTCGCATCCTCCGTGGCACCCGCAGACATTGCTAAACTCTCCGGGGCGCTGGCGAACTACACGACGCAATCTGTAATTAAGGGTCAGGCCCCGAGCATCAGCGACTTCGCCATTGACATGGTGACCGGGAAGGGCACCGGGTACCTGAAGGAGTTGATGGGCACCGACCTGCCCTCCCCACTGACAGACGCCGCTGCGGCAACGGCGCGCTTTAGTGCCAACGCAGTGCTGAAGGGGCAGAAACCGGACTTGGCTAAGTTCGCGGAGAACTACGCCACCTCGGCGGCGGTCAACACCGGGATGGGCGTCGTGGACGCCGCGGTGGACAGCGCGGGGAACACCGTCATCAAGTACGTCAACGGCTCCTCGACCACGCTCGACCCCTCCGGGAAGGTCGTAGACCAGAGCGCCGCGTCGTGGCAGACCATGGACCCCGCCACGGCGGACGCGGCCTCGCAGAACTCGTACCTGACCCAGCTGGCGGATCAGGCCAAGCAGGACAGCATACAGGAGCTCGTGGCTAGGGCCGACGCCGGTGAGACACTGACGCAGGCCGAGCTTGACACCGTCTACAAGCAGTACGGCGTGACCCCCTCGGAGGTTATGTCCGGCTCCCCACTGATGAAGTTTGCCAAGAGCATGTACAACCGCGCCACGAGCGGGCCCGGGGCAACAGGTGCCGGGGCAACTCGGGGGCTCGGCGCGCTACCGACCGCACAACAAAACGTCGGCACATCTTCACAGGTGCCGACAACTTCATCGCCGGACGCGGCCGCACCATTAACCGCGACAGCGCCGGCCTTTGACCTAGAGCAGCTTCCATTTGGCGGAGAGCAAATAAAAGTGAAATACCCTTGGGACGACCCACTTCCCACCACCACGACCCCGGCGGCGACGCAGACGGCATCCGCTATGTTTGGGCCACAGGCGCCCCTCTCCTTCTACTCCCCTGAGTACGCCGAGGGTGGGGACGTCACGGCACCGGATGATATGCAGTACCAAGACCCAGTGGAGCAGAGCGCCGCGCCGGAGGGTCACGACTCCCCAGAGGGTCACAACCCGGAGTTCTTCTCCGAGGGCGGTATGATGCACCACTACGTCAAGGGCGGCGGGACGGGCACCAGCGATAGCATCCCCGCGATGCTGGCCACGGGTGAGTTTGTTATCCCCGCGGACGTGGTCTCGGGTCTGGGTGACGGGGACAACGACTCGGGTGCCAAGGTGCTGGACGAGTTCTTGGCGGTGATACGCAAACATAAGAGGGCGGCGGACAGCAGGCAGCTACCGCCCGACAGCAAGGGACCGCTGGCCTATCTGGCCTCGGCACAACAAAAGGTGGGAACATAATGGCCGGACTCAATAGCATACTCTCCAACACGGAGACCTCCGCACTGACGCTGCCCAAGTGGTACGACACAGCGCAGCAGGGCGTCGTCAACGCCTCGCTGGCTCAGGCGCAGGCACCCAGCGCGGCGCAGAATTTTGCCGCGAACACTTTTGCGCCGGGCGCGACCAACCCCTTCACCTCCGGCGCGAGCACGCTCAATCTAATCGCCACCGGCGCCGCGAACCCGTGGAACGTCGCCACCGACGCCTCGGGGGTGCAGACCGTCACACCGAACGTCAGCACCCCGCTGGGTGGGCTCTTCTCCGCGCAGGAGGGTTTGCTTAATCGGATCATGCCCGACATCACGGCGCCCGCCGAGGCGAGTGGTGTCAGCTCGGGCGGGTTCGGTGGCTCCCAGCAGCGGTACGGCGTGCAGAGGGCCAAGTCCGCCGCGCTGGCCGACCTCTTCCAGAAGCAGATGGCGGAGGCACTTCAGGCGCAGCAGACCGGCGCGGTCGCCGCGAGCGGCCTAGGGACGCTGGGTGGTCAGGGCGTCAAGGCCGCGCTTGACACCGCGAACTTCCCGACCACGCAGCTCTCGAACGTGGCCAACGTCCTCAACGCGGCGAAGCCGGGCACGATAACGACCAAGTCGACCGAGCTCGCGCCCCTCAGCCAAGTTGGTTCACTGCTCTCGATGGTCGGCGGGGGCGGCAACATAATGGACTCCATCTACGGCACCCCTCAAATTGGGAAGCCGGGGGACGCAAACTTCAAGGCCGCCACGCAGGGCATTGGTCCGCTGAAGGGCTTGATGGACAAACTTGGTTTTGGTACTGGCTCAGGTGGTGGCAACTCTATGCCAATAGACCCTGTTGCGGGGGATCAGGTTGTGCCGGGTGCAACAACACCGGGGACTGGGCAGTACCTTGGCACCGACGGGAAGGTCTACACAGACAGTTCGTACGGAACCGGCGCAGGTGGCTCCAGCACTACAACGCACCCCGACTACGGTTCGGCAGTAGGGATCAATGCCACGGGCGTACCCATCTTCAGAGACTCAAACGGCGACTTTGTGTACTCAGATGGTTCGAGCGCGTCTGTGTATGGTGGCTTAAACCCCGACACAGGTACTAGCGACCCCAGTGGCTTAAACCCCAACATAGATTATGGCAATCCGTGGGACAGCACGTACGGCGAATAGCCACGCGACGCAATGACACGCACCAAGGAAAATAGATAATGGCAGACACAGTAGCTGGCGCCTTAGACTCCGTAGACACCACGGGGGCGACGGTCGCCGTCAAGCCCGCAGCGGCGAAGAGTAAGTTCCTCTCGCCCACCCTCGCGGGGACGCAGCACCTCGACACCGCGGCGGGTGCCTCCATCCTCGAGAACATGCAGCGCCTGATCGACGAGAAGGAGGCACAGAAGTCGAGCTTCCTCGAGCGGCTCAAGGACGCCGCGGCGTGGACTGGCGGGGGCGTGCAGGGACCCACGGAGGGTCTCGCCCTGCGCGGTAAGGCGCGCGAGGAGCAGACCACCGACATCTACAACATGCGCATGCAGCTGGCGCAGCAGCGCGCAGCCGCCGAGGCGGCCAAGCAGGACGCCGCCTACTGGAACACCCCGCAGGGGGAAGCTGGGGCACCCGGCGTGGCTGGGGCACCCGGCGTGGCTGGGGCACCCGGCATGTCGAGGGCGCAGACACAGATAGCCGGCCTGCCGCAGCCTTTACAGGATCAGGTCAGGCGCCTGTACGCAACGGGGCAGAGCGAGGCCGCAAATAAAATAATTCGGGAAGAATACCTGAAGCGGCCCGACCCAATGAAGATGCTTGCTTACGCGGATAAAATAGAAAGCACCCAGCCCGAAACTGCGGAGGCAATTCGTCGTGAGTACCTCAAAGAGGCGATGAAGCCACGTCTTGATGTCAACGCACAGGGCGAGCCATTTAACGTCCCCGGCATGACCGCCGAACAACTGAGCCGCAACCGGCCGGCACCCGCGCCCGTTGCTGCGCCTGCGCCCGTTGCGGCGCCCGTTGCGCCGCGGGAGCCAGATGTCAACCGCCCGACGGTTACCCTCGCGGGCCCTAGTGACAACCGAACGCCCGCGCCGCCGCCCGCGCCGGGAGATAAAACAATTCCCTACAAGTCGCTCCCGAAGGCGGATCGGATGGTTGTTGACTATTTAGAGAACCAAAACAAGGAAGGCATGCTGGGCAAGGTTCAGATGCCCGACGTTCCTTCAGCGGCCGCAGCACCTACAGCGCCAGTAATAACACCTACAGCGCCAGTAATAACACCTACAGCGCCAGTGAAGCCGCCGGTCAAGACATTGGGGCAAATTGAGGCGGAAACCGCAGGAGCCAGAGAGGCCGAGGTGGGAACCGCTAAGGACGCCACGATGGCGTACTCAGGGTTTAAGCAGTCCACCGACCCCTACGCAAACGCCGATAGGATTCGTTCTGCGGACAGGGTGGTGCAGCTCACCAAAGACACCCCCGAGGCTGTTGGTGTGCTGACCGACCCGGGCGTGGTGAATGCTATTGTCACGGTTGTATCACAGGGCGCGAATACCCCGTGGGGTAATATATCCCTCGGCGGGTTAGAGGACGCCGTCTCCAAAGTGCTGGTTGACTCCAAGGGCAACCTGCTTCCTCCTCAGGTGCAAAAGAACCGCAACGAGATAGCGCAGCTT
>Ga0114978_10000457_pt1 | contig 34541 bp, 36 predicted proteins | sample S_140212_EF_Meta_FD_87027 | JGI IMG/M metagenome (GOLD analysis project Ga0114978, IMG submission 87027) | Freshwater microbial communities from Lake Simoncouche, Canada to study carbon cycling - S_140212_EF_MetaG | ecosystem: Environmental > Aquatic > Freshwater > Lake | place: Lake...
AGCTTAGTGTAGATTTTCATCAAAAATAGCCACTGCGCGTGTCCATCCTGCAGAGGCTCCGCGGATTTTATGTGGAAAGCAACTGATAAAAAATCCCGAGGGTGGCAAAACTTCTAAGTTGTGAAGTTTTTCGAGATGGCAGTAGCCTATGTCTTTGCCGGCTTTATGGCCTTCCCAAATCAATGCTGCATTTTGGGTGTCTTGGTATTTTTTTGCTGTATGCACAAAAGGCGCGTCCCAACTCCAAGCATCGGTGCCGGTGAGCCTGATGCCTCTTTGTAACAGATACATGGTGGCCTCATAGCCCATGCCACAACCGCTTGAGACGTAATCATTGAACCCGTAGCGAGAGCCCGCTCGTGTATTGATGATCACAATTTCCAATGGGGCGAGGGTGTGATCAATTCTTTTAAGTTCTGCCTCCACGTCCTTGGCCGTCACGACATAGCCATCCGGTAGGGCACGAAAATCAAGTTTCACGCCGGGCTGGAAACACCACTCAAGGGGAACTTGGTCGATGGCAATCGAGGGCTTTTTCTCGCCCAAGGACTCGTCCATGGTGGAGTGGAAATGATAGGGCGCATCCAAATGGGTGCCATTGTGGGTGGAGAGTTGAACTCGCTCCACGGCCCAACCTTCACCGTCTGGCAAGTCTTTCTTTTTGAGTCCTGGAAAAAAAGGCTCAATTTGCTCGAAGGTGTTGTCGTGGGTGAAGTAATCAATCTTGGGTGCAAAGGCCTCTGGGTCGCTCACAACATCGTTTTCCAAAAATATAGACAAGTCCACAAATTTTCTTTTCATATGGGCTCCAAGAAGGACATTCTCTATTTAAACTCTACCGATTTGAACGCCACCTTGCGTCATCGTGTAGAGGGTGAATAATTCATTCTACATTTAAGCCACAGTCCATTGCGAGTTGGGAGAAGCCAGTGTCTAAGAGATTACAAAATAAAGTTGCCATCATTTCTGGGGCAAGTCAGGGGATTGGTCAAGAGATTGCAAAAAATTTCGCCAAAGAAGGCGCCAAGTTGTGTTTGATCTCTAGGCGGGAGGAGGCCTTACAGAAGCTTTCTTTGGAGCTTACTTTGCAGCTGAATTTGCAAACAAGTGATGTCATGATCATTGCCTTGGATGTGACCGATAAAGAGGCCTGTGACAAAGCCGCTCGCGCTTGCATGGCTCATTTTGGTCGCGTCGATATCTTGGTCAACAACGCCGGAATTTATCGCTCTAAGCCTTTTATGGAGCATGGCATTGATGATTTTAAGCAACTGATGGACGTCAACGTGTACGGTGCCGTGCACATGGCTCAGGCGTGCTTTGAGTTTTTGCAAAAAAGCCCCGCTGCTCGAATCATCAACATGGCGTCCACGGCGGGCAAGTGGGGGTCAAAGAATCAAAGCGCATACAACACAAGCAAACATGCCTTGATTGGTCTCACGAGGTGCCTGGCCTTGGAGTTTGGTGCCTATGCCATTACGGTCAATGCGATTTGTCCTGGCTTTGTCCAAACCGCCATGCTTGAAGATTTAAAAGCCACGGCCTCGCAAAGCGCAGGTCTGAGCCAAGATGAGTTTTATCGCTCAACGCTTGCCCGAATACCCTTGGGGCGGGTCATGAAGCCACAAGAAATTTCAAGCATGGCCCTTTATTTGGCCAGTGAAGAGTCCTCAGGGATGACAGGGCAAAGCATTCATGTCGATGGAGGCATGGTTTTTAGTTAAATGGCTTTGTGCAATCAGGGGTTTTCTTGAAGAATAGTTCTTAAATATTGTGTGGCAAGCGTAGGCCCAAGCGCATTGTTTTTGGGAATGGATTGACCGCTTCTTTTGACAATGCCGTGGACTTTAAAATTGTCATACAAGGCATCGTAAATTGGCGTATTGGCGATGACGATGTCTGCATCTGTGAGTTTGCTCATCATCATCCCTTCAGACACAGCAAGCAAACCCACCGCAATTTGGCCTTGGGTGTCTTCTTTTGAAGGGCAATAGCCATGTAACACATGATCGACTCCTTTTTGAATCACCCCAGCCAACTCCTCAAGTGCGTGATCATGGAGTTGGTATTTCCTTAGAATTTTTTGAAAAGTAGTTCCCCCCTCATCGTGTGGGCTGAGTTCGGTTTGGGGTATTGAAAATGCGATGTCCTCAGGTGCTCTGGAATTTTCTTGCCCCCAAGGCACGAAGCTAAAGGTGGCCTGGCGGTCGACAAAGCGTTTGATCAACCAAATACAAGCCATTCTGTCTAAATGAACGTAATCGCGTGTGACCCATTTCATGGTGTTTCCCAGTTGTAGAAATAAGGGCGTATTTTAAACCTGTTGACTTCAGTTTGATCTTAAAGGGTTTGCCCATCGATTTGAAATGTAACGATTAACCATGATGGTTTTAAATTTAAAAATGGTATAGAGTCATCCTTCAATGGCCACAAAACCAGTTGGTTTTGTGGCTTGATAGTCTGCAAAACTTCAGACGTTTAAGACTTGCCGGGTTGCTGATGAAGGACAGGTTGCAAAAAACACCTTGGCCAGTGCAAGAGGAGACTTCTAGGTGTCGGGCAGTTCTTAAGGGCTGAAATGACCTTGGCGTGAATGACAAAGCAGTGAAGGTAAAGTGTGCTGATTTCCCCCCCCATAAAGGAGCTTAGTGAAAATGTCTATTTTTGAACGTGACCTTGATAAAAACAAAGCCAATCATGTGCCCTTGTCTCCTGTGAGTTTTGTGCAAAGAAGTGCCGAGATTTTTGGAGATCTTCCCGCTGTCATTCACGGCGAGCGGCGCTACAGTTGGTCTGAATGTAGGGAGCGCTCGGCTCGATTGGGTGCAGCCTTAAAGCATTTGGGTGTGGGTAAAAATCAGACGGTGAGCTGCATGCTCTCCAACACGCCAGAGATGATTGAAGCGCATTACGCCGTGCCTGCTGTCAATGCGGTGCTCAACACGCTCAATACGCGGCTTGATGCGCAATTGATAGCTTGGCAACTGAACCATTGCGAAGCCAAGGTCTTGATAACGGACTTGGAATTTTCTAGCACCATTGAGCAAGCCCTTAAGATTTTAAAGAGCCAATTCAACCGTGAATTGACAGTGATCGATGTGTGCGATTCAGAGTACCGTGATTTGGGTCAAAGACTTGGGCCGTGGGAGTATGAGGAGTTGCTCCTTGCGCACGAGCCTTTGAGCAAACTTGAAGGCCCAGATGACGAATGGGACGCCATTGCAGTGAGTTACACCTCGGGAACGACGGGGGATCCCAAAGGGGTTGTGACCCACCACCGAGGCGCGTATCTGAACGCCGTTTGCCATTCAAGCACTTGGACCATGCCGCATTTTCCAGTGTATTTGTGGACGCTGCCGATGTTTCACTGCAATGGGTGGTGCTTCCCATGGACCGTGGCCATGCTCGGAGGTACGCACGTTTGTTTGCGACGCGTTGATGCTGCGCATATCTTGCGTGCCATCGTTGAGCACAAGGCGGATCACTACTGTGCTGCTCCGATTGTGCACAATTTAATTTTGGCTGCACCTGAGTCACTCAGACAAGGGATCAAGCATTCGGTCAAGGCGATGGTAGCAGGCGCTGCACCTCCTGCGGCCATGATTGAAGGCATGGCCAAAATCGGGTTTGATATCACACATGTTTACGGCTTGACGGAAGTGTATGGCCCAGCCGGGGTTGCAGCCAAAAGGAACTCTTGGGCCACTCAAACCTTGTCTGAGCAAACCAGGCTTAACGCGCGGCAAGGGGTGAGGTATATGCTCCAAGAGGGCATGAGCTTAAAGGACTCCAATACCATGGAGGACTTGCCTGCCGATGGGCAGACGATGGGTGAGATCATGTTCAGGGGCAATATTGTCATGAAGGGGTATTTGAAAAATCCTCAGGCAACTCAAAAAGCTTTTGAGGGTGATTGGTTTCACACAGGTGACTTGGCCATCATGGAGGATGATCGGTATTTGAAGATCAAGGACAGGAGCAAAGACATCATCATCTCTGGAGGCGAAAACATCAGCTCCCTTGAAGTCGAGGATGCTTTGTACCGTCACCCTGCGGTCATGGCATGTGCGGTGGTCGCTAAGCAAGATGAAAAGTGGGGTGAAACACCTGTTGCTTATGTGGAGTTAAAGACCGGCTCAAAAGTCAGTGCCCAAGAGTTGTTGGAGCACTGTAAGGCGTTGCTGGCCAGTTACAAAGTGCCTAGAGATTTCCGCTTTGAAGACATCCCCAAGACATCTACTGGAAAAATTCAAAAGTTTGAACTCAGAAAACGTGCCGACTTGACTTGAGGGCCACGGACAATGGATCATTTCCAATCGATGATGCCGTGTTCGCGCTTGCATTCATTGAGCCGCTTGTCTTGGACTTGTAAGGGGGTCAAGCGGACATTGTCGCGTTGATAAAGCCAGTCTAAGTTTTGCATCCACTCATTGAAGGTGTCTGGCGAATTGTTTTTGAGCTTCATGATGTCGGTTAAATTTTGTTTGATCTCGCCTCTAGAGAGACCTCTTTGTTTGAGCTCTGCAATTTCTTTGGTGATATTGGCAAGCGTTGCACACTTCAGCGCATCTTGCGCCATCGTTTGAGAGGCGGCAAAGAGCATGAATGCCAACCCTGCACATTCAATGAAAGACCACATCTCTAGGAAAGAACAACGAAGGGGCTCTCTCATTTAGTTTTTTCTCATCCCTAGGCGTATCACCACACCGACCACAATGAAGGCGCCCAAAATTTGAATGGCTGAGATGGATTGGGACAAAATGACCCAAGCCATGACCAAGGCAAAAATAGGCTCTAAATTCAAAATCGCCGAATTGCCCACCACGCCTAAGCGAGGCAAGACCGTGAACATCATGGTGATGCCACTGGAGTAAAAAACACACAGGCCCAAAAGGCCCATCCATCCATCCCATACATCGGGCCAGTGAAATTCGCCCAAGCTTTGGGTGGCGATCAGTGACAGCAAGGAGACAATCCACATGGTGGAGGCCGTTCTGACTCGGCCATCAAGCCCCTTGGTTTCGAACTGTATGAGCACCAATGCCAATCCAAAACAGGCCGATGCGAGCAAGGCGCATGCAACGCCCAGACCAATCACTTGCCACTGTCCTTTGGTCCCCAGCCCAGATGCAGTGCCTGTGATATCCAATGCCAACGCCAAGCCAATGAACATGACGGGCATCAATTGCAGAACAATTTTTTCAGGTTTGTTTTTGTACAAAAGCTTGGCCCAAAGCGCGGTCCAAAGGGGGTAGGTGTTAAAGGTGAGCAAGGCCAAGGAGACCGGAAGCTTTGCAACAGAGGTGTAAATCGCTGCGCTTTGAATCCCAATGAGGATACCAATGAGCGGCAAGAGTTTCCAATGTCTTTGCGTGATGGAGAGTGGGATTTTTTGGATGTAGATCAGCGCACTCACCATCAGGGCGGTGAATACGCTTCGAGCGACCACGGCAGTTGATACATCCAATCCATGGTTGAAGGCAACTCGAGCAGCAACATGGTTAGATCCCATCAAGAAAGCCACCAGCAACAAGGTGGCAAAGGCCAGGAGGGATAAATTTTTCTTTGGCTCAGTGCTAGGAGGGTGCATAGGGGTGATTTAACCATACAAGAGAAGTAACCAAGGGACGGGTCCTGCTTGCTTGAGCACAGGAGCCGCAGATGCTTGCGTGTTGTGTGGATTTTAGTCCTTTCTTAAGCCAGAGTTGATCTAGGTCAAAGAGATGATTTAGACAATGACACAAGATGCAATCTCCAAGCTTTAGAAAGCACATCATGACTGACATTGATCTACGTCAACAAGAAATCCAGCTCCATAAGATGAAAGCGTCTTTGCTTGCACGTCTTGATCCAGCAGAAAATACTCAGTCGCAGCAATCCAATTGCGCCTTGAGCGAGCAAAGTTTGGAGATTGAACAAACCGATCTCGAGCATGCACAAAAGATCAGCTTGAAGGAGGGTATCTGTGCCAGACAAGAGTTTGAGTTAAAGGAAATGCAGTCGATCGATCAAGCCATGGAAAGAATCGAACTCGGTGTTTATGGCGTTTGTCTGGAGTGCGGTCAAAGCATTGCTTTGAGGCGACTGCAAGTCGCGCCTGAGGCGGCGTTTTGTTTGAATTGCCAATCTAGGCTAGAGCATCCAAGTAGGTCTATTTGAGTCTACTTGTAAGCGGTGTCAGAGCAAGCCAAGCGCACGCATCAAGCCTGCCATACACCAAAGCCTCGGCCTTTCAACCTGAGGCCCAAGTCGACCTCCATGTACTGTGCATCCCCATAGGGCATGGGGTTGAGCTTTTCATAGATCTCTGGCATCAAACGCAGGCCGTACTTTTGGGCATATTTGTTGGACTGAATACCAGCCTTGTGCTTGTCAAACCGAATATCCGGATCCAGTCCTGTCATGCCCACGTACACACAAGGTTGACCTGTTTTGTAATTGGGATTTGCATTTTTGAACTTGGACTCATACAACACATCTTTCGACAATTCGATGACATAGACGTGATACCGGCCTTTCATGTGGTTTTACCAGGCAAATGGAGATCCATGAAGAATTGACTGAGATTGTTTTTAGGGTTAATGCTAGTAAGTGTATGCCCTAAATCCAATAAGCTCAACACTCGCTTTGCCCCTGAGAAGGCTGCCGCCTTTAAACACACTCAATTGAAACCATGAAACTCCAATTCAGACTTTTGATGCTGGCGTTCGATGGCGTTCGCTGGCGTAGGGGCCCTAAGCAACAGCACCTGCCTTCAAGCTCAGGTGAGCGATCGCAACATCGAAGAGATCAAGGCGGAGTCTTTGTTGCGCGCCCAAAGGGGCGCATATCCTTTGGGCGGCTTGGCTGGACCGATCCTGTGATATTCTCTAAGGTGATCATTCCATGGGAATTGCGCTTGTTGGAGCAATCTGGATGGAAGCCTTTAACCCCTTAAATCAATTTGTAGTATGAAAATGACCTCTCAACAGCGTTTGAAACAAGCTTGGGCCGCGCTTGGTTTTGCAACTCTTGTCTTTGCTTTGCTGCCCGGGATGGCACAAAGTCAGCCTTATCCCAGCAAGCCCGTGAGAGTGATTGTGACTTTTCCCCCTGGGGGCACGCCTGATATTTATGGCCGTATTTTGTCCCAAGAACTCGGCACGCTTTGGAAGCAATCGGTTATTGTGGAAAACAAAACGGGGGCCAGTGGAATGATTGGGACGGATTTCATTGCCAAGTCCACACCTGATGGCTATAACTTGCTGTTTGCGGCAGATGCGTCCATCACGATTGCTCCCAATCTCTATGCCGCTCCTTACAACGCGATCAAAGATTTGACACCGATTGTCAATGTGGCATCTGGCCCCTTTGTGATGCTTGCCAACAGCAGTTTTCCTGCAAACAATGTCAAAGAGTTGATTGCCTTGGCCAAGCAGCAACCTGGCAAAATCAGCTACGCCTCCTCGGGTGCGGGCGGTCAACAGCACTTGTCCATGGAGATGGTCAAATCAATGGCCGATGTGAACATTGCACACATCCCTTACAAGGGTTTTGGACAGGGGATTAACGACGTCATGGCTGGGCATGTGCCACTTATTTTTGGTGGAATCACTGCATCTTTACAACTGGTGAAGGGGGGGAAGTTAAAGCCCATTGGGATCACCAGCGCCTCACGCTCTAAATCCTTGCCCAATGTGCCAGCCATTGCAGAGACCTTGCCAGGTTTTCGAGTAGAGGCTTGGTACGGCTTCATGGGCCCACAAGGCATGTCCAAGGACTTGGTTCACAAGATCAATGCAGATGTTGTCTCCATCATCAAGCGGCCTGATTTTCAGGAAAGGCTCTTGGCCGATGCCATTGAGCCCGTTGGAAATACCCCTGAGGAGTTTGGCGTTCAAATTGTCAATGATTTGGCTGCTTGGAACAAGTTGATCAAGGCGGTGAATATCAAAGTGGATTGAGCACCAACCCAAAGTCAGTAGAGCCTAGAAAAAGAAAAAAAGGCCACAACTTCCAATGCAGAGTCGTGGCCTTTTTGAATATGGGCCTGTGAAGGACGGACTTATCTCGCAGTGTATTTGATATCTACTCGGCGATTTTTCGCCCAAGCATCTTCGTTGTGGCCCAAATCCACGGGCTTTTCTTTGCCAAAGGACACGGCCTCGATGTTGGCTTCAGATGCACCGGTAAGTTCCAAGGACTTTTTGATTGCATCGGCTCTTTTTTGCCCCAGGGCCAAGTTGTACTCCCGACCACCGCGCTCGTCGGTATTGCCCTCTAGGCGTACTTTAGCGGCTTTGTTACCAGCCATATATTTGGCGTGTGCTGTGACGATGACGCCATCTGATTGAGAAACGGTGAACTTGTCAAAGTCAAAGAAGACGCTCTTTTTTGACAAAGGCGAGCTTGGATCATCAAAGGGGTTGATCACCACTTTTGCGACAGCGGTTTGAGATTTCCCTGTGAGGTCAGCCTTGGGCTGAATGGGAGTCTCAACAGCTGCTTGGGTGAGCGCTGGTGTTGGGGGTGTGGGTGTGGGTTTGGTGCTTGAGCACGAAGCCAAAACGGCCAAAGAGATGCAAGTCAGAAGAAATTTTGTATGAATCATGGTGGTCTTTCAAGTCAATGGATGAGATCTATTATTCTTATACTGCTAATCTTAACCAATAAAGCCCAGGAGCACCATGCTTAAGCGTTATTATCTCGCTCAGACCCTATCACTGACTCTTAAAACTTTGCTCAACTTTTACAATTGAGTTTCATTTCATGGAAATGAAATACTGTATAGCAAGCAGTTTGAGCTATACAGTTTGCAGGAGTTTTTTGTTGAAGTTGATGGCTATTCTTTGTGTACTTTTAGGAGATTTTTCATGATCGAGTTTTATTACAATGCGGCACCCAACCCGATGAAGGTGGCACTGATGCTTGAAGAGTTGGGCTTGCCCTATGAGGCTCACCCAGTCGACACAAGAAAGGGAGAGCAGTTCACACAGGCCTTTAAGCTGATCAACCCCAACTGCAAAGTGCCCGTCTTGGTGGACGATGGGGCGGTTGTTTTTGATAGCAATGCCATCTTGTTATTCTTAAGCGAAAAATATGGTCAATTCGCCCCCAAAGTCGATGACACGCTCAAAAGGGCGTCCATGTATTCATGGCTCATGTTCATTGCCACTGGCGTGGGGCCATTTTCTGGACAGTCGGTTCATTTTCGCCACTCAGCACCGCCAACGAATGAATATGCTTTGAATCGATATGATTTCGAAGCTCACCGACATTGGAGCATTGTTGAAAACCATTTAAGAGATCACCGTTACTTCTTGGGAGCCGATTACTCCATTGTGGATATGGCGTTTTGGGGCTGGGCTCGCATGATTCCTTTTGTTTTAGGCTTGGAGAATGCGTGGGTTCAGTTTCCTCAGATCAAGCGTTTGCTGGGTGAGATCGCTACCAGGGAGGCAAGCAAGCGGGCCGAGGCTTTAAAGACCCGGCATGCCTTCAAGGCCGAGTTGGACCAAGAGGCCAAAGACTTTTTATTTCCGCAAAACATTCGGTTAAAGGGTTTGAGAGCATGAAAACTGCGCTCGTCGTTGGAGCTTCAAGGGGCATTGGTTTGGAGTTTGTTCGACAACTTTGTGCACGTGGCATGGCAGTGCACGCCACAGCCAGAGACGAGAGGGGCTTAAGAGCTCTAGAGCGCTTGGGTGCCAAAGCGAGGGTCTTGGATGTTGCCAAGCCCGAGAGCATTGAAGACTTTTTGGCCCACACCCAAGGCGAACGCTTTGATTTGATCCTTCATGTGGCGGGTGTGTTTGGTCCTCGAATGGATGCCACCAAGGCTTTGAGCTTGGTTGAATTTGATGAAGTCATGCACACCAACGTGGGATGTGTGGTGCAACTGCTTCCTGCCTTGATCCCTTGTCTGAATCAGGCCAGTGGAAAGTGGATCAGCATCAGCAGCGTGATGGCCAGTATGTCCCTCACCACTGAGAGCGCTGGATGGGTCTACAAAATCTCCAAAGCGGCCTTGAACATGGCCCTTCATGCTGCTTCCAAGACATACAAAGGCCTTACTCTTGTGGTGATGAGTCCAGGTTGGGTTCGAACGGACATGGGTTCGAGCGCGGCCCCCTTGAGTGTGGACAAGAGTGTCTCTAGCATGCTTCATACGATCGAGCGCATTGGACCTGAGAACTCCGGTGAGTTCCTCAACCATGACGGTATGACACTGACTTGGTAAAGCACAAGGCAAACACCTAGAGTCCTTGAGGGTCAAAAAATTAGAATGCTTTGAGATGACTTCATGGGGGTATGAAATGTGTGGTTTTAAAAAAGTACGCTTGCTGCTGTGTATGGTGCTTGTGTCACTGTCAACCTTTCTCATGGCGCAGACCTTTCCCAATAAGCCCGTTAAGATCGTGGTCCCCTTTCCAGCGGGTGGGTCTGTCGACACTCTGGCTCGCGTGCTAGGCCAATATTTAAGTAAAAAATGGGCGCAAACGGTCTTCATCGACAACAAGCCCGGTGGAGGCACCGTCATTGCGGGTGCCATGGTCGCCAAAGCCGCGCAAGATGGCTATACGTTGATCATCATTGCCAACAGCTTGGTGATCAATGCAAAGCTCAATTCCAATTTGCCCTACGATGGCCTCAAGGCCTTTGAGCCCATTGCTTTGTTGACTTTTTCGCCTCAGGTGTTTGCCGTCAGCTCACAAAGTCCCTACATGAGTTTCAAAGACTTTGTGGATGCGGCCAAAGCGCAACCTGGTGCCTTGAGTTATTCCACTGTGGGGCCGTCTTCGACCCAGCATATTGCCGGTGAATTGCTAAAAAAGATGGTGGGCATGGATTTGACTTATGCGCCGTTCACTGGGGGACTTTTAGCGGCCAATGCGGTAATGGGGGGTCATGTGAGTGCAGTGCTCACCAATTTGTCTGAAGTCTCAGCCATGCTTGAGGCTCAAAAATTAAGGGCGCTGGCAGTGACCACTTTGAATAGATTGGATGCGCTCAAAGCAGTGCCATCGGTGCACGAGTTGGGTTACAAAGACTATGAGGCTGCGGCTTGGTTTGGCGTGGCCGCACCTGCTGGTACGCCCAAGGACTTGATTGCCAAGCTCAACGATGACTTCAGTGCGGCATTGAAGGACTCGGAGACACAGCAAAAATTATTTGCTGCCGGCCTATACCCTTCATACTTAAACAGCAAAGACTTTTCGCTCTACATCAAGTCGCAGTTTGAAAAATACTCTAAAGTCATCGACGAGGCTCAAATTAAGCCACAGTAAGGCTTTGAGAGGATGCATGGCGAGTGAACCTGCAAGCCCTTTAAGCGTGTGATGATGCAAAAGAAGCGTCCAAGGTTTTGGAAGTGAAAACGAAAAAAAGGGTTTGTAAACGTCGTCTTTCGGGCTCAATAAATGTTTGAGCAACTCAAAGTCTCAGAGCTCAATTTTTGTACCCAATTCAATCAATCGGCCGGAGTCCACTTTGAAGAAGTCAGATGCCCTGGTTGAATTTTGAAGCATCCATATGAAAATAGACTCTCTCCAAAGCGACATTTGAGGGATTTCTTTGGCGATCAAGGAGTCGCGTGCCATGAAGAATGAACAAGTCATCAAGGGGCAATTGAGTTCATGGTATTCCTTAAGTAAGTCCATGACCCTAGAGACGTCTGGTATTTCTTTAAAGCCAAAGATGACACGAGCGATAAAGATATTTTGATGAATCTCTTTGAGACTCACACGTTGCGCATCAGCGACTCTGGGCACATCCCAGACACTGATCTTTAGAAAGATGATTCTCTCGTGAAGAACTCGGTTGTGTTTGAGGTTGTGTAAAAAAGCAGGGGGCACATATTCAATGTGAGGCGTGAAAAATATACCAGTGCCTTCAATTCGATGAGGCGGGTGTAAGAAGAGGGCGGGAATGAAGTCTTCAATTTTTATACCTAAATCGATGGTTTTTTCTCTCAATAAATTACGCCCTTGATGCCAAGTCATCATCAGTAAGAAAATGATGCATGCAATACCGATTGGAAACCAGCCCCCTTCCATTATCTTTTCTGTGTTGGATAAAAACAAGTTCAGATCCAAGATCATGAAAGTGGCGGTGATGAGCGCGATGACCCATTTGGGCCATTTCCATAGATCGTTCATCACTGTTGCAAAAAGAAAGGTGGTCATCAGCATCGTGATCGACACCGCTATACCGTAGGCATAAGCCAACCGATCCGCGCGCTGAAAGCCCAAGACCGAGAAGATCACCGCTAGACATAAAACCCAATTGATAAAAGGCACATAAATGCGGGCAAAGGTCTTCTCGGATGTATGAATGAGATTCATCCTTGGAATAAAGCCCAACATGATGCCTTGACTGGTCATGGAGAATGCGCCAGATATGCAGGCTTGTGAGGCAATGACGGTTGCAAGCACAGAGAGCAAAACCAAACAAAAAACGAGATTCTCCGGCACCATTGAAAAGAACGGGTTGTCAATGTTTTCTGGACTATGGATCAGCATCGCCCCTTGACCAAAGTAGTTCAATATCAAGCACGGCATGACAAAAAGAAACCATGCGTATCGAATGGGTTTGATGCCAAAATGTCCGATGTCTGCGTATAAAACCTCAGCCCCAGTGATTACGAGAAATATCGCTCCACTTGCAGCAAAGGCCATTGCCGTGTGCTCGGTGATAAAAAGATAAGCATAAAGAGGATGGATGGCCAAAAGAATTTCTGGCTCGGCAATGATTTGATGCACGCCCATGGCAGCAATCACAATGAACCACACCAGCATGATGGGGCCAAACATCCGGTTGACAAATGAGGTTCCTTTTTCTTGAAAAAAGAACAAAAGAAGAACGATGATCACAGTTGAGCTGAGGATGTACTTGGAGAAACTCTCCGATGCAGCCGTGATCCCTTCAACGGCTGACAAAATGGAGATGGCGGGCGTGAGGACGGCCTCACCATAAAATAAACTTGCCCCCAATACGCCAATTGGGACCAGTAAAGAAGCCTTGAAGGAGTGGTTTTTCGTATTTTTAAGTGCCAAAGCCAAAAGCGCTAAAACGCCCCCTTCACCGTGGTTGTCCGCTCTCATGACAAACAGCATGTATTTGACCGAAACGACCAAAGTGAGCGTCCAAAAAATCAGAGAAACCACGCCCATGATTGACGCATGGTTCATTTCAATGCCGTGAGTCGCATCAAAGCAAATTTTGATGGCATACAGTGGACTTGTGCCAATGTCTCCAAAGACCATGCCCATGGCCATCAGTGCGAGAGAGGCGACACTTCCAGGCGGGGGTTGCTTTGTGCGCTCTAGAGCAATTGGATCCATCAATCTTGTGTTGGAGAGCAAGGGGTGACTAAGCGACATGGCGGAGTAGATGAAAGTGGGTTGTTTGGGAATCAATCGAGGCGTGGTTTGATCAATGGTCTTAAGGCTATTATTGAAAGCAAATTAGAAACTGACTAGAAACTAAAAAAACGCTTCTTCGCTAGACTCTATCATCCAGAGATCAAATTGAATTCTAAAGTTTTAATTTTTAGCTTATGTGTGACAAATATATTCTTTGAAATACATAATTTTAGGTTCGCGTCGATAAACAAAGAGGAGATTCACATATTAGGCCTTTTTTGAGATTAATCCTTGCTCAGAGCAAGCCTTATTGCGACAATATCATGAAAAATGTTTTCAAGCCCAAATGATTCGGCTTGTACTCATGTGTTTTATCAACTCTGCTTCCAGCGAAAATAAAGAAATACAGATCCATCAATATGACTGACAAGAAGCCTTTTATCATCAGAAGCGACACGCCCCATAGCGTTGAGGTGGTGCCTGGCTCTTTGAACGCAAAGGGCAAAAAAAGTTGGGTCAAAGCTGGGGAGGAGGATCCTCATGCTCACGAAGCTGTGAACGAGCATTTAGACTTGGATGCGCATTTGGAAAGTCTTCTCTCAACGAAAGAATCACCTTCAAGCGCGGGTACATTGGGCTATAACGCAACGAGCAGGGAAGATACAAAAATTGGAGCCGACTCTCAAAAAGATCATTTGGAAAAGGCTGGCAATGACCAACAGTCTAACAATTTGCAGCAAATTAATGATTCAGGCAAAGTAGGAGATCGTTTTTTAGGCGTCGACAATGAAGCCTTCAAAGACAGCATTCAGAACCTAGAGGTCGACCCAAAAAGTAAAAATACGGGTCATTTTGATGCATCAGATTCGATTGAAGACAATTTGGCCAAAATAGCGGCTCAAAGACTGGGTGAGAATTTACAAAAAGTAGGTCTTGATACGGGCATGGACAACATGGCCACGTTGGATGTCACAGCGCCTGATAGCAATATCCAAAAAATACCAGGTGCCAAAGGCGATGTGAATCAAATTTCCTTAGACACCAAAGCCACGAAAGACAATTCACAAAGCATTCCTTTTGAAGCTTCAAGTGACAACATGGCCCGCATCGAGGGCACGGTTTTTGACTTAAACCAAAAAGAAAAAATTTATTCTGAAAAATTAGAGGACCACACTCTTTCTATCCCTACCGATGCACAAGAGGACCACAAGGTCAACTTAAAGGCCGACTCACTTTCGAACGATTCCATTCAGATTGATTCTTCCTCATTGACCACCCACCAAGTGGGCATTGAGAGCGATGCCTTTGAAGACAATCGCGCCAAGATTCAAGCGGACATGATCAAGGACCGGCGCGCAAAATTTGACGAGATTCGCAGGTCTAGAAGTGCCCCACGCATTGACACTTCCCAAGAGGCAATCGAGCCCGAAGATGAGTTGACGCAATCTCGCGACAACACCCCCCCCACTGAGCATCTTGAGCCATTGTCACACCAGCAACAAATTGCTTTGGCGCAAAAGAAAAAATCCGACGAGTTCCATGGCAGAGTTGAAGCCATCAAAAGAACGGTCACCCAGTTGAATAAACAGCTCGATGGACTCGAAGAAAACAGCGTCGAGCTGAGAAAAGTAAAATATTGAATGCTTGCATTCAAGCTCGAGCATTTTTTTAGCTTGTTAAAGTACAGTTCATGAAAAAGCTCTCCCTCCTATTGCTCATGTGCCTTCATTTGGGCCCACTGCTTGCCCAAGATAAGGTGGTCTACCATTTTGATCACTCCGAGAGTCAGGGCCTTAGAGGGCTCAGAAACATCAGAAATCAATTGGAGGCAGCACCGGATACAAAAATCATTGTGGTGACTCACGCCCAAGGTGTGGACTTGTTGATGCAAGGTGCCAGTGATAAAGCTTCAAAAATTGAATATGCGCCTTTGATCTCTGACCTCAAGGGCAAGGGCGTGGCCTTTGAGGTGTGTGAATACACCCTAAAGAACCGGGGTTTGAGCAAGGATCAATTCATCTTGGATGCGGACTTTACCCCCTCGGGTGTGGTCAGAATGACGCGTTTGCAAAGCAAAGAGGGTTTTGCTTATCTCAAGCCCTAAGTTGTCTAGAGGGTTTGCACCCATTTGAGGATTTCTTGACTGAGGGGCGCTACGGCTTTGGGCGCTTTGATGCTTCCAGCCAAGACGTGCTGATTTTTACTGTCGCTGTAGCCAATGCTGAGCATTTGTTTTTGGCTTGAGCCGATGGAGGAGAAAGCTGCTTTGATTTCGGTCACATCAACGACTTGATCGCGCTCACTGTATAAAACCAAAAGAGGGTGCTTGAAGTCCTTCAAAGAGCTTTGACGGGTCAATTTGACCAAATACATCATCGGAAACAAAGCCTCGGTCGGGTAAGCGTTGTACCAAGCCAATTCTTCTGCCGGGTCAGCAACGCCGCTTTGGTGGGTCTTGCCTTCAATCCATTGAGCGATCTCCTTGCCCCAGGGCAAAAGGATGATTTCAGCCCTCTTGTCTTTGGGGCCGAAATTGGGCGAGATGAACACATGGGCCTGAGTGAAGTGGGTCTGAGCTGTTTCGGATGCCAGAGTTGCGATGGTTGAGCCCGTTGAGCAGCTGATGATCAACACCTTTTCTCCAAGAAGATGCCCGATGTCTAGGGCCAACAAATAGTCCTTGACCCACTCTTGGGGCGTGGCCTGTGCAAGGTCAGCTGCATGCTGTCCGTGACCTGTGAGTCTGGTGTAAAACACATTGGCTTTGAGCTTTTTTGCAATCTCTTGGGTCAAGGGGGCAGTTTCGAGCCTTGAGGAAGAAAAGCCATGGATATAAACAACGGACCAGGGGGTTTGTTCTTTTTTTTCACTGGCCCAAACAACCAGTTGCTCGTTTTGAGGCTTGATGAATTCAAAGGCCGATTCTCTCTTGTCAAGCCATTTCTCCAAATCCCCCAAGCGTTGAGGAAGCTCAGTTTCGTGGCTCAAGTGGATCGGTGGGTAGTCAACGACAGGGCCCAAGCAATAGACGCCTGCGAGAGCGGCCAAAGACAGGATGAATTTAATGGATTTCAAAAAGGCTGCCTCAAACAAGGATCATTTATCGGATGAATTGCTCTATAAAACTCTCTGCAAGACCGAGTTTTTGAAAGTGAGATCTGTACTTTTCAATGCGTGTAAATACATCATCATAGCCAGTTGCAATGCCATAGGGGTCTACATACATCAAGGAGCCATACACGGTAAAGAGGGTGATCATCTCTTGACAGTGATCGGGCACGATCAACGTGTGGGTTTCTCCCGGAGGCTCGAAAATAAAGTCCCCCTCTTGCGCCCTCCAATCGTGCTCTAAGTAATGCCACTCTCCTTTGATGACATAGGCGTGTACTTGGCCCGAGTGGCGATGCCTTTGAAGCAGACCCGCTCTTGTGACTCGCATCAAGTGCACGTAGTAGCCCGCGCTCACATTGAGCATGATGGGTCGAGAGGTGATGCCCTCTGACAAGGGAGCCCAAAGTTTGGGGTCGCCGTTCAGGGCATCTTTCACCACCAAGTCCGGTTTCATACCCCAGGGCTGGGGTTTTTGGTAGGGAATTCGGTCCTCAATCGTTTGAATGGTTTCGTGATCGCTCTTCATGAAGTGCTCCTTGGAATTTGAATCAGCAGGTTAAAAGTTGTTCAATTTTGACCGCGTCAGCACAAAAACTCTGGATACCTTCCTCTAATTTTTGACTGGCCATGGTGTTGAGTTTCAATTGGGTTTGGAATGACTCTTGATCCAAGATCATTTTTTGAGCATCGCTATTGAAGGCATTTTGTGCACTCAAGGCTGGTTCAATCGTGCTTTGATTGGATTGAAGCGCGTTTAAAAGCTCTGGGCTGATGGTCAAGAGGTCACAGCCTGCCAGAGCTTGGATTTGTCCGATGTTTCTAAAGCTTGCACCCATGATCTCTGTGTGTAGGCCAAATTTTTTGTAATAGTTGTAGATGCTTTTAACAGATTGAACCCCAGGATCGTTTGGGCCTGAGTAGGCGGCTTCGTTCCACTGTGGGCCTAGATTTTTTTTATGCCAATCGTAAATTCTGCCAACGAAGGGAGAAATCAATTTGACGTTCGCATGTGCACACGCCACTGCTTGTTCGAGTGAGAAAAGCAAAGTTAAATTGCAGTTGATGCCTTCGTCTTGCAGGGCTTTGGCGGCCTGTATGCCTTCCCAGGTGGATGCGATTTTGATGAGCAGTTGACGCTTGTCGATGCCCGCTTCTTGGTAGAGCGAGACGATTCGTTTGGCCCGATCTATGGTGGCTTGGCTGTCAAAACTCAGCCTTGCGTCGACCTCTGTTGAAACTCGACCGGGGATGATTTTTAAAATTTCGATGCCAAAGTGAACGATCAACCGGTCCATTGACAACTCCAAGCTGTCTTTTGAGTGACTGCGTTTAACCTTCTCCAACAGGTGCTGGTACTCAGGTTTTTGGATGGCTTTTAAGATCAGCGAGGGATTGGTCGTGGCATCACGAGGCTGGTACTGCTTGATCTGCATAAAGTCACCCGTGTCGGCAACCACGGTCGAGCATTGTTTAAGGCTTTCTAGTTGATTCATGGATTTGGATCAGGCAAGGGTGGGACATGAGAGGGTGCTTTTGGCTTTCTTAAGCTATAAAATGCAAGCACCGACTGTATATCCATTTTAGAAGAGATCACTCACCATGGTGCAAAAAATAAGCTGTAAGCTGTCCTTGTTCATTTTTTGCGCAATGGCGTGTTTTTCAGTGTTAGGGGCCGATGTTTACCCAAGCAAGCCCATTAAATTGATCGTCACCTTTGTGCCTGGAGGAGGAGCCGACATACTCGCAAGGTATTTGGCCCAAGCCTTGACAAACTCCTTGGGCAAGCCAGTTCTTGTGGACAACAAGCCAGGTGCGGGTGGTTTGATTGGAATTCAAGCAGGCTTGTCGGCACCTGCAGACGGTTATACCTTGACCTTGATTTCTTCCAGTTACACCGTCAACCCCAGTCTTTACAAGCTTAAATTTGATCCGGTCAATGACATGACGCCCATTGTGCAGGCCTCAAAAGGTCCACTCCTGGTGGTGGTCAATTCCTCGCAGCATATCAAGACATTGGCCGATTTTGTTCTAAAAGCCAAGTCAAAACCAGCGCAGTTGACCTACGCATCTTCGGGTTTGGGCAGTGCGCTTCATTTGGGTGCAGCACTTTTTGCAGATCAAGCAGGCATCAGCATCAACCATGTTCCCTACAAAGGAGGTGGGGCGGCACTGAATGATTTATTGGCCAACCAAATCGATATTTATTTTGCGGCCACTGCAAGTGCTCTGCCATTGGTGCAATCGGGCAAACTCCAAGCGTTGGCAGTGACCGGTACAAAAAGAATTCCAGCTTTGCCAGACACCCCAACCATTGAGGAGCTGGGCTTCAAAGGCTATGACGTGACGCTTTGGTATGGCCTTATTGGCCCCAAGGGCATGCCTCAAGACTTGGTTGACAAAATCAATTCAGAGGTCAATGCGATTTTGATCAAAAAAGACACCGCCACGCGTTTCGAAGCAGATGGGGCCATACCATCTGGAGGCACTCCCGCAGAGTTTAAAACCATCATCCGCAAAGAGATCGAATTGTGGAACAAAGTTGTGACGAAAATCGGCATCGTCCCAGAATAATCGAGTGCCTAAGATCAGTCTTGAGTGATGTTGTTTCTTTGGATGATCTCGGCCCATTTCAAACGATCAACTTTAGCCATCGATGCGAATTGACCAGGTGTGCCTCCAAATGCCTCTGCACCTAAAAAGTTAAGCCTGTCTTTTAATTTTGGATTGAACAGGGCTTTGTTGGTCTGTGCATTGATGAAGCTGATGATCTCAGCCGATGTCCCCTTGGGTGCATATAGACCCCACCAAGTATCGGATTGAAAGTTGCTCAATCCAAACTCCTTGCCGGCTTCAATCATGGTGGGCACATTAGGAGCAAGTGCGGAACGTTTTTTACCTGTTACTGCGATGGCCGTTAACTTTCCATCCATTACGTGTGGCATGGCAGAAACGATGCTGTCAAACACCATATGCACTTTGCCTGAAATGATATCTGGAATCGCTTGTCCTGAGCCCTTGTAAGGAATGTGGGTGATGGACACGCCAGCGTCCGCTTTAAAGGCCTCGGCCGTTAAATGGATGATGGTCCCGTTGCCACTGGAGGCATAATTCAATTTGCCTGGATTGTTTTTAAGATACGCGATGAGCTCTTTTAAGTTGTTGACAGGGATGGTTTTGGTCAGCAAAAGAATATTGGTTGCGTTGGCCACATGAATGATGGGGATGAAGTCGGTGTCAGTGTTGTAGGGCAGGTTCTTACTTAAAGACGGGCCAATGGCGTGTGTGCTTGAAGAGGTAAAGAGGATCGTATAGCCATCGTCTTTGGCTTTGGCAGCCATGTTGCTGCCAATGCTTCCTCCCGCACCCGGTTTGTTATCGATGACCACTTGTTGCCCGAGCTGCAAAGACAGTTGCTGACCCAAAGCGCGAGCGAGCAGATCGGTCGATCCACCGGGTGGGAACGGGACCACCAAATCAACGGGTTTGGATGGATAGGACTGTGAAGAGCAAGGCATTGCATTCAAAACCATCAGTAGAGCAAGCAGTAAATTTTTCATGATGGAAACCATTCAACTGTAAAAAGGAGAGAGAAAAATTACGGGCCCGTTCAATCTTCAATGATAGTGTTCTTTTGGATATTTTCTGGCTTGAGCACTCAATGTTCACGGCACTAGCGTTTATACCAATGAAGTCAAATTATCAATGACAAGCCTAAAAGCGCCATGCAAGCAAGTCCGACGGTGAGAATTTGGTCAAGTGTTGGATCCAACCCAAACCAGCCAGAGAGTTGCCTCAATTAAAGGGTAAACCCATTTTGATTGTAAGCTCGCATGCGTCCTATCATGCGCCCTATCATGCGCCTTATGACCATTGCACAGGCAAGTTCTTGAGTGATGCCGGAGTTCAAAATACCTATGTACGGTTGCCAGACATTGGGATCAAAGGCAATGGGCACATGATGATGCTTGAGAAGAACAATCTCGAAATTGCGCAATACTTGTCTCAATGGGTCAAGAGCAATATCAAGTAAAGTCTAATTGAGTTGAATGCCAGCTTTTATGAGCAAAGGACCCAGGGTCTCCATCTCATGTTTGAGGTGAGAGCGTAAACTCTCGGGGCGTCCCTTGTCTGGTGAGACTGCCGAGACGCCCATGCTTTCAAGTTTTGAGCGCAATTCGGGCTCCTTTAATGCAGTTTGTAGGGCCAAGGAGAGTCTATCAATGACTGCGCTGGGTGTGGCTTTGGGAGCATAAAGACCAAAAAATATACTGATGTCAAAACCCGATACAGACGCCTCATTGAGAGAGGCAATGTCGGGCATGGAGCTGAGTCTATTTTTGCCAGCGACAGCGTGAGCTTTGATTCTGCCTACCCCCATGGCGGGCAGGGTGGTGGAGGTTTGATCACACAGCAAATCCAGCTGTCCCCCCATCAAGTCATTCAATGCCGGTGCGGTGCCTTTGTAGGGAACTTGAATGAAGTTCAAATTCAATGCATTGGAGAACAGCAAAGCGCACAAATGGGATGCAGAGCCCACCCCAGCGTGTCCCATTGAAATATCGTGTTGATTGGTTTTGACAAATCTAACAAAGTCTTTGACGTCCTTGACGGGGAGGTCTTTTCTGCTGACCAAAACCATGGGCCCCTCTGTTGCTAAACCAATAGGCTCAAAGTCCTCGACTGGGTGGTAGGGAAGGTTTTTGATCATAAAAGGGTTGGTGGCATGGCTCACGTGGATCATGAGCAATGTATTGCCATCAGGCTTTGCACGTGCGACTTTGAGTGTGCCAATGCTGCCAGACGCACCAGAGGTGTTATCGACGATAATTTGCTGACCCAAGCTTTTTTGCATGGTTGCCGCAAAAAGCCGAGTGATGATGTCTCCTGGTCCGCCTGCTGCATAGGGCATGACCATGGTGATGGTTTTGCTGGACGTGTCTTGTGCGTGGACGCTGGTGAGCGGGGAGATCAGCAACAAGAGCGTTGTGAGAAGAGATAAGATGGGGCTTGGCATGTCTTGTTTCCTTTTGCACGTGGAGGTGGAAAGCACCTTGACTATAAGACGTTTTGAGTGGTGCAAACCTATAGAAACTACTGAGTTGCTTGTTTCTTTGGCACTCAGAGTGTGATTTTGGTAAGGGAGTTTTTGCAATGGGAACATTTCGTTTTGCAGGCGGTGTTGCAGTCATTACCGGAGCAGCTTCTGGCATTGGGTTTGAGTTCAGTCGTTTGGCCTTTCTGCATGGGATGAAAGTGGTGATGGTTGATGTAGACGCCTTGGGTTTAGACAAAGCGGTTGATTTACTGAAGGTGCCTGCAAGTGAGGTGCTCACGGTCCAAGTCGATGTCAGCCAAGACGATGAGATGGAACGTTTGGCCTTGAGCGTCTTTGAGCGCTTTGGTTGTGTGAATGTATTGATGAACAACGCGGGCGTTTGTTTGAATAAATCGGTCTGGGAGCATACCCAAGAAGATTGGCAGTGGGTATTTGGCGTCAATGTGTTTGCGATCAGCAACGCCATACGTCATTTTGTGCCAAAGATGTTAAATCAAAAAGAAGGGGGGCATATTTTGAATACCGCTTCAGTCGCGGGGCTTGTCAATACGCCTGGGTTGAGCGCCTACAGTGCGAGCAAACATGCCGTTGTGAGCATGAGTGAGACCTTGTATTTGGAACTGAAGGAGAGTCGCTCTCAGTTGGGCGTGTCTGTGCTGTGTCCTGCTTGGGTGCAAACCAATATTCAAAATGCTCAAAAAAGTCGACTTCCCCGCTACCAAAACCAAAGCGAAGTTTCCAGTGAGTCATCTATGAGGTATGAAGCTCAAATGAACCAAGCCATCACGCACGCCAAGTTAAGTGCAGGTGATATTGCGCTATGCGCATTTGATGCCATTGATCGAAATGATTTTTATATTTTGCCGCACCGTAAAATCAACTCCATCATAGAGCGCAGAATGCAAGACATTTTGATGCAAAGAAATCCATTCATCGATTGAGGGTCAAAGCAATGAAAGCCATAGTTTGTGAAAAATTCGCTCCAATTGGCGAGCTCAAGTTGGCGGAGTTTGACAGACCTCTAATCAAAGACGGTCATGTGCTGATTGAAGTCGGCGCAGCATCGGTCAATTTCCCCGATTCCTTGATCGTGCAAGGCTTGTATCAAAATAAACCCCCTTTGCCTTTTGTACCCGGTCATGAGTTGTGCGGCATCGTGCGTGAAGTTGGGCAAGGGGTGACACGCTTTAAGGTCTCAGACCGAGTGGTTGCGACGCCTGGTGTGGGGGCCTTTGCAGAGTTTGCTTTGGCGCATGAAGACAAGGTCATTGCCATTCCGGCGCACATGAGCATGATCCAAGGCGCAGCCATCACATTGACCTATGGCACGTCCCTTCACGCTCTCAAAAACATCGCCCGCCTTCAAGCTGGCGAGCGTCTTTTGGTTTTAGGTGCCTCTGGTGGCGTGGGTTTGGCAGCCATTGAGTTGGGTAAATTAATGGGAGCAACCGTCATTGCTGCTGCATCTACTCAGGGCAAGTTGCAGGTTTGCGAGTCGATGGGTGCCGATGTGTTGATCAATTACGAAACAGAGGACCTTAAATCTCGGATCAAAGAAGTAACGCACTCTGTGGGTGCGGATGTGGTCTACGATGCTGTAGGCGGTAAGTTCAGTGAGGCGGCTTTAAGGGCACTGGCTTGGCGGGGGCGTTTTTTGGTGGTTGGATTTGCGTCAGGCGAGATTCCTAAAATTGCGTTGAATTTGGCGCTTTTATCTGAGAGGAGCTTGATGGGTGTTTTTTGGGGAGAGTGGATTCGCAGAGAACCGCTTGCCCATCTTGAGCAAATGGATTTCATCATCGAGCAAGTGCGCTTGGGTCATTTGAACCCCAAGGTCAATGAGGTGTATGCACTTAAAGATGCTGTGAAAGCCATTGAGCAACTGGCCATGAGAAAAGCGATTGGCAAGCTCGTGATTCAAGTCAACTCAAATATACACTGAGCCTGTCAAGTGAGGGACGGTTGGAGCTTTATTCGCTTTTGATGTCAGCGGTTTTGATGACTTTTCCCCAACGATCGAATTCAGACTTGATGTACAGATTGAACTCTTGGGGACTTTTATTGGTTTGAATGCTGGCTCCAATATTTGCAAATCGCTCTTGCACATCATGGCCGTTAAAACCCTTGACAAGAGAGCTGTGCAATTTTTGAATGATGTCGCTTGAAACGCCCGCAGGAGCACCGATTCCAAACCAAGGAGCGATGGTCAAATCATTGAAACCAGATTCTTTGGCCGTGGGCACGAGTGGTAACTGAGCGGTTCTTTTTTCTGAAAATACAGCAAGGGCTTTGATTTTTTCAGCTTTCAATTGCGGCAAAGCAAGCACCAAAGAACTTTGAAAGTCCAAAAGGGTGACACCTGCCATCAAGTCTTGCATTTGCTGTGTGGCTCCTTTATAGGGAATGTGTGTCATTTTGATGCCCGATTGCAACTGCAAGAGTTCTGCTGCCAAATGGGGCATGGTGGCCACACCGGGTGTGCCAAAAGACAATTTATGGGGATTGGCTTTTGCGTAAGCGATCAACTCACTCAAGTTATTGAACGGCGCTTGGTTGTTTGCCACCACAATGGGGGTCATGGCAATGAGGTTGGTGATGGGCGAGAAGTCTTTGAAGGTGTCAAAGGGCACCGCTCCCAAGTGCGGTGCCACCGCAACCGTGATCAAGACCAGGCCCAGGGTGTAGCCATCGGGTGGCGACTTGGCCAACACGCCGTGTCCAATGACACCATTGCCGCCTGGTTTGTTGTCAACAACAACGGCTTGTTTAAAGTCCTCTCGAATGATGTTGGCCGCCTCTCTGGCGACCAAATCCGTGGGCCCGCCGGCAGGAAAGGGAACGATCAACTTGATGGGGCGTGTTGGCCACTCTTGAGCCAAGCAGATGGGCAAGAGCAGGCACGGTAGGGCGCATTTCAGTAGTTTTTTGAGGATGATCGTCATGGCGTGTCCTTGTTCTATGTGTTCTATGTGTTTGATGAGCGGTGCTCTATCAAATGCTGCTTTAAGGCCAACAAGTCCTCGATAAAGACAACTTGTTCATGCAAATGCTGGGGAATGGTGTGGGGTTGAGCAAGAGCAAAGACCTCCATTTGGGCGTCCAGGCCTGCAGTGATGCCTGTCAGACTGTCTTCAACCACGGCACAGTTCTTAGCATCTACCCCAAGTCTTTGCGAGACATGAAGGAATAAATCAGGCGAGGGTTTGAAGTGGCCCACTTCATAGGCGCTATAAACGTGGTGTGAGAAATAGTCTCGCAGACCAGTCAATTTCAAGGTCAACTCCACTTTTTCTCTGGGCCCATTGGTTGCGACACTCACTGGCAATTGAATGTAATCGAGCAATTCCTTTGCGCCTCGAATGCTTTGTAGCCCTTCATTGAAACGTCGTGTCTGTTCTTCACGCACACTGCGTGTGAAAGATTCATGAAATCCGTTGACAATTGGCCGGGGCAGTCTAAGCTCAATCCAATCAACGATGTCTTTCATCTTCAAGCCCGTAAAGCGTTGCAAGGCCTCTTCTTTGCTGAGTACAACGCCAGCACGGTTGGCCAAGGTTTGAATCACCTCAATACCAGGCTCCTCACTGTTGACCAAGGTGCCGTCGCAGTCAAAGATAAAGGCTTGAATAGGACGCTTGTTCATGAGTGAAGGGGGGTGCAATATCTAAAAGTTAAATTCGGCTCAGAACTGCTCAGAAACTCCAGGGGTCATTTCATGGGCCTTGATGCCTGAGTCTTTTAAAGCGCTTAGAGCCTTGGACAAAACAAAGACCCCTAAGCGTTTTAAATACATCTTTTCCGCCCTTAAAGGTGCATTTAAGTTCAGACACGGCAAGCCTTAGCATGGTGTTGCCCATTATTGCAGATGAAAGGCACAAGCTTGGGACGCAAAAAAACTAGGGTAACTTCTATAAGATCAATGGTCCTCAAAGTCCCCAAATGAATCCCTTTTGGTATCATTAATTTCTTTTTGTCCGCATCCACAGTCTTAGCTCAAGAGCTGGGTCAAACCAATTCAAGGATACATGGTTTTTATGAAATACAAGAAAATCGATGCCAAATCTTATGCCAAGGCCAATTTCACGGGTATTTGGGCCGCCAACCTCACACCCTTTGACGAGGCCTTGAGATTTGATGAGCAGGCTTTTAGAGACAATCTGCGTCATTGGATTGTGGACTTGAAGCTAGGTGGTGTATTTATCGCTGGCAAGCAAGCGGAATTTTTTTCAATGTCCATCGCTGAGCGCAAGCGCATGATGGCTTTGGCGGTAGAGGTTGCCAGTGATTGCGGACCCAGGCCCCAGAGCGCACCAGCTGCCATCGTGACCTCTTGCTCAGACACCAACTTGGATGTGGTTTTGGATTTGGCCAAGTATTCACAAGACATTGGTGCAGACTATGTGATCGTTCACAGCCCGGTGCTGCACTTTGGTGCTGATACGCATGAGACCATTTTTGAATATTACAGGTACCTATCAGAGCAACTCGATATCGGCATAGCCATGTGGAATCACCCCGATTGCGGATACGTGATGTCGCCCGAACTCTGTGCTCGAATAGCAGAATTGCCCAATATAGTGGCCATCAAATACAGCACAGACAAAGAGAAGTACACCCAGTTGACGCAACTTGCAGGAGAAAAAATTCAAATCAGCAACCCCGATGAAGATGAGTGGCTTAACAACATGCAAGAGTTGGGGTGGAAGCTGTATTTGTGTTCGACACCGCCATTTCTATTGCAATCTAAAGTCGATCAGCGCGTCAACGAGTACACGACCTTGGCGCTGAAGGGTCAATTCAAAGAGGCCCGCGCGGTCAACGACAGTCTCAATTCAGTGAGAGACGCGTTCAAGAAGTCCAAGCCCAAAGGCAAGCCTCAGGCCCATGCAAAATACTGGCAGGAGTTGCTCGGTCAACACGGTGGGAGCGTTAGACGACCCTTGCTTCAACTCACTGCTGAGGAAAAAGTGATGATCAAGAAAGCGTTTGAGAGCAGCGGCTTGAGAGTTTAAAACGCAAATCCAGGAGCAGCCCATGAGCGACTTACACACAAGACCAACAGCGGACCTCTACAGTTCTCCCATCCACTTGCCCACATGGTTGGAAGACAACGCGCATCGATTGATCCCCCCAGTTAACAATCAACAAATTTGGAGCCATTCAGATTTGATTTGTACGGTGGTGGGCGGGCCCAATCAAAGAACGGATTTTCATGATGATCCGTTTGAGGAGTATTTCCACCAATTCAAGGGCAATGCATCTATTTTGATTGCCGATCGCGGAAAGTTTGAGAGAATTGTTTTGCGCGAGGGGGATGTCTTTTTGATGCCACCTCATGTGAGACACTCGCCGCAAAGGTCAGAGGCGGGTAGTTTGTGCACGGTCATTGAGAGAAGTCGCCCCCTAGGTGTCATTGATGCGTTTGAGTGGTACTGTGCCAACTGTGGCGAGTTGGTCACTCGTTTGCAAGTGCAGTTAAGCTCCATTGTGGAGGACCTTCCCAGGACCTATGCGAAATTTTACGACTCCACACCCACTGAAAGAACTTGTCTGAGCTGTGGCGCTGTTCATCCAGGAAGAGATTGGGCGAGTTGGTTGGATTTGTGTGCGCAAAAATTCCCAACTCTACAAACCTAAATTTTCATTGAAGGATCATTGCTCATGAGTCAGACCTCGATTGTTAAGCCCTTTAAACTTACGCACGGAACCTTGCTTTCTCGCAACTTGCACAATACACGAAAATACTATGAAGAGTATTTGGGCCTAGAAGTGGTGCGCCATGCAAAGCCAGCCATGATGGTGAGACTGCACTCAGACATGTATGTGGTGTGTGTGTGCATTGGTGAACGGGTGCCGCAGCAGCATGTGCTCACGCATTGGGGGCTCAATGTCAGCACCAAAGAGGAGGTGGATCAAGCCTACGAGAGAGCGCTGGCTTTGCAACCTGTCTATGGCATACGAAAAATACAAAGCGTGCGGGAGCGACACGGGGCTTACGGTTTTTATCAACAAGATCTGGACTACAACTGGTGGGAAATCCAATTTGAACCGAGAACAATTCAAGACTTTTTCCAAGCGGGTGATTTGTTTTCAGACGAGGTTCATGCCGAGGACAGCTCCGAATCGCACGAGTAATGGGCACGTTTTGGAGTTTTTTTTAGATCTGTTCTTTGACCAAACGATTGCTCAATAAGCCAATCTCTTGGCATTCCACCTCGATCAAATCGCCTGCAACCATGTCGCCTGCTGCCCCTTGAGTGCCCATCATGATGCAGTCGCCTGGGTGAAGGGTGGTGTTTTGACTTAAAGTGTGAATCCACGTGGCTACGCTCCAAGTTTGTTCAGAGCTGGAAAAGTCAGCGATCACTTGGCCATTGTGTCTGACTTGAATTTTAATATCTGTAGGATCTAGGTCCGTTGCAACGCAAGGCCCAAAGGGTTTGAACGTGTCGGTGTTCTTGCTCCTGAACATGGTGCGATCGACTTTTTGCCATTCGCGTTCTGTGATGTCATTGCATAAGCTGTAGCCAAATACATGCTCAAGAGCACTCTCCAGCGGGACGTTTCTGGCTTTTTTGCCGATCACGACCGTCAGTTGGCCCTCGGGCTGTAATCGTCCGCAACTCTCGCGAGGCACAATGATGTTGGCTTGAGTGGGTATCAACGCATGTACGGAGCGAAAATGCGGGTCCGGGTGGCTTGGGTAGATGGGTTCTTGACCTCTTCGCTTGGCCATGGCCTGGATATGGCCCTTGAAATTTGGGCCAGCAAAATAAAGCATGGCGGGCTGAATGGGTGTGAGCAACTCAACGTCACTTAAGGCATGGTAGTTTGAAGTCAGCTGGTATTCTTCCAAAGGGGATCCGTGGACTTGCCTGACCTGATTGTCTTGCATCAGGCCGTAGGAGGTTTGATGGTGGTGTTTAAATCGAATCCACTTCATAGGTGTTTGCTTGTGAGTATCAAGGGTTGGTGTGTGGCAACAAAATGAATTTGCCTTTTTTACCTTTTCTAAGCGCTTGATAGAGCTCAGGTGCCTCAGACAAGGCATAGGTATCAAGTGTCTCAGGTGCAATCAAACTTGCATTGGCAAAGCTTGGGCCTAGGAGATCAAACACTTTCGCACAGGCCTTGGCCGAGTAGAGCAAAGAATTGACCCCAATGATCTCACCAGCGACTCGGTAGAGATCGCGAATGGATAAATTGACATTCCCATCTCCCGGTACAACGATGCACGAAAGCCTTCCCTGGTTGGCCAGGGCGTGGACGCTTTGGGCAATCCACATGCCCGTTGTGTCAAAGATCACATCAGCGCCCTCTTTGAAGTGTTCAAGCACCACGCTTTTTATAGTCGATGTTTCATTGATCAATTGGGTGGTGTAGCCTTTTTGTTGGAGTTGTCGAGCTTTGAGCTCGTCTCTGATCAAACACAGCACCTGCGCGCCTTTTTGCCTGGCCAATTGAATGGCAGCAAAGCCAACAGAGCCTGACGCTCCAATCACGACCACCTTGGTGTTTGCGCTGACACGGGTGTTTTCAATTGCAAAGTAAGCGGTGATAAAAGGCACGCCACAAGCTGCAGCTTGCTCAAAGCTGATGCTTGGGGGTTTGATTGAAAAGCAATCCTTTTGCACGCACAAGTATTGAGCATGGGAGCCGTTTTGTGTAAAGCCGATTTCTTTGCCCGTGCCGAAAACCTCTAGACCAATCAACTCCTTGGGGCCGTCTTCAACGATGCCAGCAAAGTCTCTGCCTGGGACTCTGGGCACGGTGGTGTAGGGAAAAAGGCCCAAGACGTTGGTGGTGTCACTTTTATTCAAACCCGCTGCCAAGACTTTGATCAAAACCTCATTGGCTTGGGGCTTGGGGGTTTGAAGATCGCACAATTGGAGGTGGTTTAAATTGCCAGTTTCTTTGAATTCGATGGCTTTCACGGTTTGCTCTTTAAGTGTTAAATGTCTGGGTTGAATGGCCAAGGGTTTGCTTAGAAATGGCAGGCAAGACCACATCGACCACGGCACTTTGCCCGGATCTGACCAGACTCAAGGCCTCTTGCAAGCTTGAGCCTAATTTTGATAGGTGTGTGACTCGATAAGCCTTTGCGCCACCAGCGGCTTGTGCAATGTCTGCAAAGCGGCTTTCATGCCCTGTGGTGATCCAGTAGGTGTCGTGGGTTTGTGCCTGTCCTTTTGGGTGGACCAAAAGCGTTGAGGTCTTGGGTGCATTCCACCCTCTGTTGTTGACCACGATGGTGAGCTGTGGGGTGTCATAGGTTTTGCCCACCCAGTAGGTGCTGCTGGGCACACCAAAAATGAAGCTACCGTCCCCCACAAATGAGATCACTTCACTCTGCGGTTGTGCTAGTTTTGCACCAATCGCTGCATTGATGCCCCAGCCAAGTCCGCTGCCTCCATTGGCAAAATAGCTCCCGGGTTGGTTCATCTCAAGCGTAAAGAGCAGTCTCTCCGTGGCTGTGGGAGACTCAAATAGAAGGATGGTTTTTTCATTGATCAACTCTTTAACGGCTTTGCACAAATCTTGTAAATGAATTCGGTCATCTGGCAAAGCAGGCATATCAGGGAGTTTTAAGCTCTGTTTTGCTTTTTCAATCCATTCAATCCTAGATGCAAAAAGACTTTGGTCAATGCATTTATTTTGCAATTGTTGGTTCATGCTGCTGATGCACGAGAAGGTATCGGCTTGCCAACTCTTTTGACTGGGGAAATGCCAAAATCCCAAGCCATGTTTTTGAACATCAATGTCGATCATGAACACTGCACAGTGTTCGCTTGGGGTGACTTTTGAGAAGATCCAAGGCACGTCAACATCCAATAAAAGTATCAAATCGGCCTCGTCCACCAGACTGTTGCGTTTGTAGCCGATGTGGCATGCATGGTCGCCAGGAAAATTCATATACTGCGGGTTGACTTCACAAACGGCGATGCCTATTTTTTCTACGAGTTGCTTCAAAGCAAGCACACTTGGAGTGTGTCGTCCCAAGTAGGAGGTGATGATCAAGGGGCGTTGACTTGTCATGAGCGCTTCAACCAGCTCACTCGCCTTTGAATCAGAAAAACCCAAGGGCTCTGGAATTGACCAATGGGACAAGTTAAGGGTATTTGTAGAACTCTTTTCTTCCCAAAGCTCTCTAGCACCAGTCAGGTAAACCGGGCCTTGTGGACAAGAAGACGCAATTTGAATGCCTCTGGCCAAGACTTCGTGAGCCATTGCGCCACTGCGCAACTCATAAAACCACTTCATGTATTGAGAGACGATTTCATGCTGGCGTGTAGAGTCTTGCGTGTAGTGGATGAATTCGGTTCGATGACCCGTTTGATCTTCGTTGACGGTGCTCGGAGAGAGTCCAGCAATGATGATCACTGGAATGCGTGAACGAGCCGCATTGTGCACACTGCAACCTAAATTTTGTGTCCCCACATCAACATGCACCAAGACCATTTGTGCTTGACGTGTGATCATCGAAAAACCGTGGGCTGCGCTTAAGGCCGTCATTTCATGTGGGCAGACAATGATTTGGGGCATGTTTTGTGCGTTGGCGTTTAAACAAGCAAATGCCTCTATAAAGGCAGGATGGTCGCTGCCAAGATTGGTAAATATATATTGAACCCCCAACTTGACCGCGTCTTGTAGGATCCGGCTTGCAGCGGTGGGTGTCAAAGAAGTGGATGGACTCAAAATCGGGCCTTTGATTTTCTGTTGTAAAGCACAGCTTGTATTATTTCATTGAATCCAAGCATTCCTTGGATAGGATGGGCTTTGAGAACCTAGGGTATGCCTTAGTGCACTCTCGTCTTGGCCCCTTCACGGGGGGCGAGTTCAGTCAGAGTGGGTTGGGACTTAAAATACACTCTTCTGACCTATTCCCGTTGGGAGCTATTGTTTAAACAATGATCAAAATTTACCATAATCCAAAGTGCGGTACTTCGCGCAAAACGGTTGAATTCTTGACTGAACACCATTTCGAGTTTGAAACTGTTTTTTACTTAGAAACACCTGCAAGCAAGGTCGATCTAAAGCGCATGTTAAAAGGTATGAAGATGGGCGTTTGCGATCTTTTAAGGCAAAAGGGAACCCCTTATGACGAGTTGGACTTGTCACATGAACATTGGAGCGAAGAGCAGTTATTGGACTTCATGGTTGAGCATCCCATTTTAATGAGTCGCCCCATCGTTGTGAGCAAAAAGGGCACACGACTGTGTCGACCCATGGAGACAATATTAGAGATTGTGGACCTTTCAGCATGAGGTCCAAGTAAAGTGCAAATTGTTTTGTATTCCTTTCGCCGTTGTCCCTATGCAATGAGGGCTAGGATGGCGCTTAGGGTTTCAAACACCGAGTTTGAGCATCGAGAGATTGAGCTTAAGGCCAAACCCGCTCATATGCTTGAGATTTCTCCCAAGGGGACCGTACCTGTCTTGTGGGTCCCAGGACAAAAGGGGAAAGAGGTCATCGAACAAAGCTTGGAGATCATGCAATGGGCTTTAGAGCGCAATGACCCAGAGCATTGGCTGATACAAGATGAGCACCAAAGTGGTGCCATGTATGATTTGATCAAAAGAAACGATGGGGTTTTCAAATTTAACTTAGATCGCTACAAGTACCCGCACCGATACAATTTGTCAGATCCCCTTGTCTACAGGCAAAACGGCGAACATTTCCTAAAAGAATTGAACGTTCTCCTTGAAAAATCTCAATATTTAATGGGCCAAACACCTTGCTTGGCAGATGTGGCTCTCATGCCTTTTGTACGTCAATTTTCAAAGGTGGACAGCCATTGGTTTGAGCAGTTGCCTTATGAAAAATTAAAACGTTGGTTGCGTGACTTTGAAAACTCGAACTTGTTTGTTTCTATCATGGCAAAGAGAGCGCTTTGGGTCAGTTTCTGAGCCCATTGTTTCGGTCCTTTTGACACTTTCAATGCGCCCAATTCGCCGGGCCGGCTTAAAAGAATTATAATTAGGGTTAACCCTAGACTGTATTGTCGCGGGTTGAAAGACGGGCGTTGGAAATCTGGACTATGATCCGTGCACTTTGCAGATACAAGAAGGACTTTATGTCGACGACTGAAAATGAATCGGGCCAGGCTCACAAGAGCAACTTGGCAGTGCTGTTGATTGGTGCCTTGGGTGTTGTATTTGGGGACATTGGAACGTCACCCTTATATGCATTAAAGGTTTCTGTGGAGGCCTCAGGTGCAAGCGCAGGTGGGTCGTTGCAACCCGCTGTATTGGGAATCTTGTCCTTGATCACGTGGTCCTTGTTGTTGGTGGTGACGATCAAGTATGTGATGATCATTATGCGAGTTGACAACCATGGAGAGGGGGGTGTCTTTGCATTGACGGCTTTGGTGCTTCAAAAACTTGGATCGAGTCCTTCTAAGCGTTGGTTGGTGACGATTGCTGGTACGGCTGGCGCTGCACTTTTCTTTGGTGACAGCATGATCACCCCTGCCATTTCGGTTTTGAGTGCCGTCGAAGGCTTGAATGTGATTTCGCCCGAGCTCAATCAATACGTGATTTATATCACTTTGGTATTGATTGCGGGTTTATTTGCCGTTGAGAGATTTGGTACAGGCAAGGTGGGTGTTGTCTTTGGACCGATCATGCTGGTTTGGTTTATCGTCTTAGGTGCCATGGGCTTGGTTGAAGTGGTTCAAAGTCCTGATGTTTGGGCTGCACTCAATCCTTTGAATGGCATCTTCTTTCTGATGGAGCACCAGGGCGTTTCAGTGGCTATCTTAGGTTCTGTGGTTTTGGCCGTCACTGGAGGGGAAGCACTTTATGCGGACATGGGGCACTTTGGTCGTCAACCCATTCAACGAGCTTGGTTGTTTATTGTGTTTCCGTGTTTGTTGCTCAACTACTTTGGGCAAGGCGCCTTGCTGATCAGAGACCCCTCTGCGTTGGACAATCCCTTTTATCGCTTGTGCCCCTCTTGGGGATTGTTGCCCTTGTTGGGCTTGGCCTTCATGGCCACCATCATTGCATCCCAAGCGGTGATTTCAGGGGCTTTTTCAATTGCCAATCAAGCCGTCCAATTGGGCTATATCCCCAGACTTCGGATTCGACACACTTCATCGCAAGAAATTGGGCAAGTGTATGTCTCTAAAATCAACATCATGCTCTTTTTGGGTGTGGTCCTTTTGGTTCTGACCTTCAAAAATTCTGAGAGTTTGGCCTCTGCCTATGGCATTTCAGTCACAGGTGCAATGGCCATCGATACGTTGCTTGCGTCTTATTTCATGATCTCGGTCAGGAAATGGAACAAAGCGGTGTTTGTTCCTATTTTTGCAATTTTGTTTTCATTGGACTTGATTTTTTTGATTGCCAATTTGTTCAAGTTTTTCGAAGGTGGGTGGTTGCCCATTGTTGTTGCGGGGTTGGTTTTATTGGTGATGATTTCTTGGATCAGCGGAAGAGAGCGCTTGCTTAAAGCTCGCTGGAATAGCTCGATCAATTTGACGGATTTTTTATCTGTGATTCGTCAAGGCGATCCCATTCGTGTGTCCGGTACAGCGGTGTTTATGGTGCCACATCAAAACATTGTGCCCATGGCCTTGATGCACAACTTAAAACACAACAAAGTCTTGCATGAGACGGTTTTATTGTTGAATGTCATTTTTGACAACGTTCCAAGCATAGAAAATGACAAGAGGATTTTTATTAAACCGCATTTGCATAATTTCTATGAAATACAAGTCCATTATGGTTTTATGGAAGAGCCCAATATCCTTGATATCATGAAGCTTTTGGATGCGCAAGGTATAAAAAATGAATTGATGGCCACATCGTTCTTCATTGGACGTGAAAAAGTGGTGCTCAAGAAGAATTCACCTTGGTTCTTGAACTTGTTTGTTTTCTTGCATCGGGTGATGTTAGGTGCAACCGAGTATTTTCAGATTCCATTAGAGCACTCGATAGAGCTTGGGGGCTATATCGAAATTTAAAAGCATTCAAAATAAATAAATAAGAATGCCTTTGAGCATCAACACCAAATTTTATTTCTAAAAT
>Ga0114978_10000458_pt1 | contig 34540 bp, 25 predicted proteins | sample S_140212_EF_Meta_FD_87027 | JGI IMG/M metagenome (GOLD analysis project Ga0114978, IMG submission 87027) | Freshwater microbial communities from Lake Simoncouche, Canada to study carbon cycling - S_140212_EF_MetaG | ecosystem: Environmental > Aquatic > Freshwater > Lake | place: Lake...
GTTAAAGTTCGAGCTACAAATACCTCAAATCAATCACATACAATTACTTTCGTAACCGAAGGTACAACTCATTATTCATATGGTCAAACTACGTTAGGTGTAACTAATGGAACTTCAGGTAGCTCCGGTTCTTCGGGAACATCAGGTTCAAGTGGAACAAGCGGTAGTTCAGGAACTTCAGGTTCAAGTGGAACAAGTGGTTCTTCAGGAACATCAGGTTCAAGTGCGACTTCAGGTACAAGCGGTTCATCAGGAGCCAATGGTTCTTCGGGTACAAGTGGTACAACCGGTACAAGTGGAACATCAGGTTCAAGTGCGACTTCAGGAACTTCAGGAACGAATGGTACCGGAGGTACAAGCGGAACATCAGGTACTACAGGAACAAGCGGAACATCGGGTTCAAGTGCAACTTCAGGTACTTCGGGAACTACAGGAACGAGTGGAACTTCTGCAACATCAGGAACTAGCGGTACAAATGGTACCGGAGGTACAAGTGGAACATCAGGGTCAAGTGCGACTTCAGGAACTTCAGGAACGAGTGGAACTTCAGGAACGAATGGTACCGGAGGTACAAGTGGAACTTCAGGGTCAAGTGCAACTTCAGGAACTTCAGGTTCAAGTGCAACTTCAGGAACTAGCGGAACAACAGGTACATCAGGAACGAGTGGAACTTCAGGTTCAAGTGCGACTTCAGGAACTTCAGGAACGAATGGTACCGGAGGTACAAGCGGTACTTCAGGAACAAGCGGAACATCAGGTTCAAGTGCGACTTCAGGAACTAGCGGTACTACAGGTACAAGTGGAACATCAGGAACATCTGCAACAAGCGGAACATCAGGTTCAAGTGCGACTTCAGGGACTAGTGGAACTTCAGGTACAAGAGGAACATCAGGAACTGCGGGAACAAGCGGTTCTTCGGGTATAAATGTTGGTTCATCCGCAGTTATCATATTAGGAGCGGGAACTTGTTCATCAGTTAGAACAGGTGTTGGTAATACTTCAGCAGGAAACTGTGCAGCTGCTTTAGGTGGTAGTGGTAATACTGCGTCAGCGAGTTTTTCAACAATTGTTGGAGGTCAAAAAAATACTGCTTCTGATACTTATTCAACAATTGGGGGTGGATATAAAAATACCGCATCAGGGTTAGTTTCTTTTATCGGTGGAGGTACCCGTAACACATCTTCTGGTTTAGTCTCAACAATTGGTGGTGGTAGATTAAATTGTGCTTCTAATGGTTACGCTACAATTGGTGGTGGTAATGTCAATACTGCTTCTGGTGGTGTTTCAACAATTGGTGGTGGATGTTGTAATATAACAAACGCAAGATTTTCATTTATCGGTGGAGGTCAAAGAAATATAATTAAATCTCCAACAAATGAATTTTGTTCTTTTGGTGCGACTATAGGTGGTGGTATTGGTCATAATACATCAGGTGGAACATTTAATTATACCTCAGGTGAATTATACGGAGCAATTGTTTGTTGTGATGCAGGAAAATTATCAACAATTGCTGGTGGTTTAAGAAACTGTGCTACTGGATATGGTTCAACAATTGGTGGTGGTCAGAATAATACAATAAACCCATCACAAAATTATAATAATAGTTTTATAATATTAGGTGATGTTATTGGTGGTGGTAAATGTAATGTTATTAATACAAATACCTATTGTGGTTATACTTGTACTGGTGGTAATACAATTGCCGGTGGTTATAAAAACACTTTAACACCTTATCAACGTGGTAATACAATTGGAGGTGGATTTTGTAATGTGGTTTCATTTGATTTTGGAACAATTGCGGGTGGTTATAAAAATACTGTTAATTGTGGTGGAGGTGCTATTGGAGGAGGATGTTGTAATTTAACCCGTCATTATAATGGTGTTGTTGGTGGAGGTTTTAAAAACTGTGCTTGTGGAGAAACATCCGTAATAGGTGGTGGTTTTTGTAATCTTGTATCCATAGCAAATTCAACAATCGGTGGTGGTTTTAGAAACTGTGTAATAGGAAATGGTTATTATTCAACTATTGGTGGAGGTAAATATAATATTAGTTCAGGAGATACTTCAACAGTTGCGGGAGGTAGCCGTAATTGTTCTTTTGGAACCAATTCAACAGTCGGTGGTGGGGTATGTAATTTATCATCAGGTAGTTATTCGTTCGTTGGTGGTGGTGCTCTTAATATATCATCAGGGAGTTATTCAACAATAGGTGGTGGTTGTTCTAATATTGCATCAGGTTGTTATTCATTCATTGGTGCTGGATATTGTAATTTATCTTCAGGAAATTTTTCATTTATTGGTGGAGGTACAGGAAATACTGTATCAACTTGTTTTTCATCAATACTTGGTGGAGAAAAAAATAACTCAAGTACTTTTGTACATAGTAATATTATTGGTTCTAATATAACTGCAAACAGAGCGTGTACAACATTCGTAAATGATTTATCGGTATGTAGTTTTACAGGAAGTTCAGGTTGTCACGTAGGGATTACCACAGGTGGTTTATTAGTGGCTGTTGCCCCTGTAAATGGAAGTTCAGGAACAAGTGGTACAAGCGGTTCGTCAGGTGCGAATGGTAGTTCAGGAACTAGTGGTACATCAGGAACAAGCGGTTCATCAGGAGCCAATGGTAGTTCAGGAACAAGTGGTTCGTCAGGTGCGAATGGTTCTTCGGGTACAACAGGAACAAGTGGTTCGTCAGGTGCGAATGGTAGTTCAGGAACAAGTGGTTCGTCAGGTGCGAATGGTAGTTCAGGAACAAGTGGTTCGTCAGGTGCGAATGGTTCTTCGGGTACATCAGGGACTACAGGAACAAGTGGTTCATCAGGAGCCAATGGTAGTTCAGGAACTTCAGGTGCGAATGGTTCTTCAGGAACAAGTGGTTCGTCAGGTGCGAATGGTACTTCAGGTACTTCAGGTACTAGAGGTACAAGTGGTTCGTCAGGTGCTAATGGTAGTTCAGGAACATCAGGTACTAGAGGTACAAGTGGTTCGTCAGGTGCGAATGGTTCTTCAGGAACAAGTGGTTCGTCAGGTGCTAATGGTAGTTCAGGAACTAGTGGGACAACAGGTACTTCAGGTTCATCGGGAGCAAATGGTATTGATGGAGTTGCCGGAACTTCAGGAACAAGTGGTTCTTCAGGAGCCAATGGTAGTTCAGGAACAAGTGGTTCTTCAGGAGCCAATGGTAGTTCAGGAACAAGTGGTTCTTCAGGAGCCAATGGTAGTTCAGGTACAAGCGGAACTTCAGGAACAAGTGGTTCGTCAGGTGCCAATGGTAGTTCAGGTACAAGCGGTACTTCAGGAACAAGTGGTTCTTCAGGAACAAGTGGTTCTTCAGGAACAAGTCCGGGTGGTTCTCCTGCTGTAATTATCTTAGGTGGTGGTACTGACTCATCAGTTAGATGTGGTGTTACTAATACTTCCACAGGGGCTTGTTCAGCGGCTTTAGGTGGTACTAAAAACAACGCCCTTAGTCCTTTTACGGTTGTTGTTGGTGGTTGTTCTAATAATTCCAACGCCGGTTATGGTGTTGTTGTTGGTGGTCGTAGTAATACATCATGTTGTTTTGGTTTTATTGGTGGTGGATGTTTAAATCAACTTTTAGTTTCACCTTACTCATCAGTTGTTGGAGGATGTTCTAATACTATATCATCCTGTTTTTCAAGTATTGTTGGTGGTGTGGCTAATACTATTGGTACTAGTACTTCACTAGCGTTTATAGGTGGAGGACAAAACCATAGTATTACAACTTCAGCGTCAGGTCATGCGACAATTGCAGGTGGTAGATGTAATTCTATTAGTAATTGTGCAGGATTCATTGGTGGTGGTGTAAGTAATACTATATCAAATAAATACGCGGCAATTGTTGGTGGTTGTGCTAATAGTGTATCCGGTTATCATTCATTAATAGTTGGTGGTGTAAGTAATGGTGTAACAAATGCCTGTTCATCAGTTGTTGGAGGTAAACAAAATTGTGTTACGGGTTCTTATTCAATAATTGGTGGTGGTGCGGTAAACTGTGCCACAGGAGTTGCATCAAGTGTCCTTGGTGGAGCACTGAATTGTGCTTGTAGTAATTTTTCAATTATTGGTGGTGGGTGTTCTAATTATGCAACAACTAATTCAAACTTTACATTCATAGGAGCGGGTTTAAGTAACGGTATATATTGTTCAGCTCATTCAACAATTGTAGGTGGTTGTTATAGTCGTATTTCTTGTTCAAATTATGTTTTTATTGGTGGGGGAGGAAGACATATCTCAACTGCCAGAATTTCAACAATTTCAGGAGGATACTGGAACTGTATAACATCACCAACAAATAATTGTTGTTCTTTAGGTGCAACAATTGGTGGAGGTATTGGACATAATACCACAGGAGGAGCTTGGAATGCAACCACAGGACTATTTAGTGCCAGTCCTACCGGAAGCTCATTCGCAGGTCGTTTATCCACAATAGGTGGTGGTTTTAGAAACTTCGGAACAGGTGCTTATTCATTTGTTGGGGGTGGTCGTTGTAATTGTTCAACAGGTACTTGTTCAACCATTGGTGGTGGAGCAAGTAATACTGCGTCAGGAGGATGTTCAGGAATATTAGGTGGAATATCAAATAATACTAATGGATGTGCAACTGCAATGATTGTAGGTTCTAATATAACTGCAAACAGAACATGTACAACATTCGTAAACGATATGACAATCGTATCTATGGCTGCTTGTAGTGGATGTTATGTTGGTGTTAGTACAAACGGACTTTTAATACCGGTTGCCGGAGGTGGTGGAGGTTCTTCTATTATGATAGTTGGGACGGGTAAAAATTCAACCATAAGATGTGGTGTAGGTAACACAGCCGGAGGATATTTTTCAGCTGCTTTAGGTGGTGCAAAAAATAGTACAGACAGTTATCTTGGTGTTGTTGTCGGTGGTGGTGGTAATTCAGTGATTGTTGGTAGTGATTATGGTGCGGTTGTAGGAGGTACAGCAAATCTTATTTATAGTGCACCATATTCATTTATTGGTGGTGGTTATGCTAATAAAGTGTGTACATATTCTACTTGGTCAACTATTGGTGGGGGGTCTAAAAACACAATTTATGGTTATGGGGGTAAAAATACGACATCCTTTTGTTCAACAATTGCTGGTGGTAGTGATAATTATATTTATCGTTCAAAAGATTCATTCATTGGTGGTGGAGGTGGAAATATAAATTGTGCTAGTCCTGCTACAGTAATAGGTGGTGGTATAATAAATTGTAACATAGCTGGTTCAACTTTATCAACAATTGGTGGTGGATTAGGAAATATTCATAATGGTTCTACCTTTGGATTTATTGGTGGTGGATATAAAAACTCTAGTGCCAACAATTTAACGGTAATTGGTGGAGGTAGTTATAATGTAATAAATCAATCTCAAGGAGTAATTGGTGGTGGATATTATAACAGAATTTATAGTGTAAATAGTTCTATTCTTGGTGGAGTATATAATACTATTCCAGCGGGTAATATCAACGTACATATTATTGGTAGTAATTTATATGGAAATATAAGTAACTATACTTTCGTAAATAATCTTTGTTCTGCAGGTCAAGTAAATAAGGCGGGAGGTTCATTTGTAATTAATCATCCTGACCCATTAAAAACTAAAACTACACAATTAATTCACTCATTTGTTGAAAGTCCAACTGCGGGTGATAACATCTACAGATTTAAAGTAACAATTATTGACGGAATTGGTGAAATAATTTTACCTGATTATTATAAATTTTTAAATGAAAATACTCAAGTTTGGGTATCACCAATAAATGGATTCGGAATTGGTTATGGTGAAATTAATGAAGAATTAACTAAAATACTTATAACCGCAAATTTAGATATAGAATATAATGTGTTAGTCATTGGTACAAGAAAAGACGAACACGCTAAAAAATATTGGAAAGGTACTGAAAGATTAAAACCTAAAAATAATGATAAAAAAACCCTTACATAAGAGGGTTTTTTTATGCTTGTTAATTTACAAGTTATATGACTTGTTTATCTTTAACTAATGAAATTATGTGCAATAATCAATTACCAAAACAAAGGGTATATTAACGAAATTATTACATTCAATAAAATTATAAATTCTTTGAGTATACCTCATAACGATGTTTATAGTTTTAACTCACCTAATATAACCTATGAAATAAATAAAACTTATACACATGCTTTAATATTTTTGGATTATAAAATTAGTAGTATTGACCTTTATAACAAATTTTTTAAAGAATTACAAATCCCCAAAATTTTTATAATAGATTCAATTCCCCACCATAATAAAAAACTTAATGATGAATTTATTGAGGTAAATATTAATGGAATGGTTAATAGTTTTTGTGGTTTACCAATTAACTATCAGTTATTAATTTATGAAAATTACGCAGACGGGTTTATATTTTTTAATAACAATGATGTTAATTTATTTAAAAGTTATTATCAATTAACCAAACCTAAACTGGGTTTAGTCATACCCCCACCTTTAGGTGACATTACCGATATTAAAATAAATTTTGATAATATTACACCTAATAAAAATATTGGGTTTAATGGATATCCTTCATATCAATCCGGAATGTTTAATTTATTAAATCTAATTAAATATAATCCAAAATATAATTTAAATTTATATGGCGCTCACGGAAGAGATGAGGTTTTAAATGAAATGATTGCCAACCATTTAACTTCTACAAGTAATAGAATTAGATTTAAAGGTAGATTGAAAAAAGATGAAAAATTCTTTAATGAAAACTACATATATTCTAACTTATCAATATACGATACTTTTGATTATTACACTTTTTTTAGTTTATTAAATGGGTCAGTTCCAATTATAAGTGATAGTTCAGGAACATCCTCATTTTTTAAATCTTATCCATTCATTGTTAATAATAGGGTGGACTCAATGTCTAAGGTGTTAGACGTAATTAATACAACTTCAGTTGATGATATGAGAGATATTTTAAATACTGCTCTTGAGGGTATCAAACATTTAAACAATGACAATATTAGTCAACAATATATAAAATTCATAAATTCATTATGATAAATAAACAATCAACATTAGGGTTTGATAAGATATACGTAATAAATTTAAAACGTAGACCTGATAGAAAAGAGAATTTAATTAAAACCCTTCCGGGTCTTGATTTAACATTTATTGAAGCTGTTGACGGTAATGAATTATCCGTTGAACAATTAATAAAAGAAAAGAAACTTAATAAATCATTTTATGACCCTTGGGGTAAAGTGACTATGGGAATTTTTGCTTGTGCATTATCTCATAAAAAGGCTTGGGCCCAAGCGTTAATGGATGGTGTTGAAACCGCATTGTTTTTAGAAGATGATGTATATTTGACAATACCTGTTTTAGAAAATGGTAATTTTACCCCTGAATATAAATCTATATTTGATGATATTCAACAATACGATTGGGACTTGGTTCACTTGGGTAAAAAAACTTCAGGACAAAGTGGTATCGATGTAAGTAAACATTTGATAGTTCCAAAATATAACACAAATTATAATGGGGCTCACTCGTATATTGCGACAAGAGATATGATAAAAACAATGTCGGAAGAATATTGTCCAATTAGATATGCGGCAGACATTTATTTAGAACAATTATATAATACTCATAATACTTTCACATTAAGAAAAAATTTATTTAAACAGATAAGTGATAATTTTAGTGCGGAAAACGCTGACTCGGATACATACTACAATGAATATAGAGAAGGTGGTGGACGTGTTGGGCTTTCATTTGATGAGAATGGTAATGTTTTAAATAAGAAAATTGTGAACTACTTAAAACAACCTAAAGATATTATTGATAGATATGTTGAAATGGTTTTAGAAAAACCAAAATTTGGTATACAAAAATTTAACAAACCAAACTTTTTTGGAATAACAAAATTATTAACCTTTCTTTCCTCTGAATTAGGGGAGAATGAAACGATAGTGGAACTTTATCCCCATTTTGGTGAATTAACTTTTTTCTTTGGTAGTTGCGGGTTATTTAACAATATCTACGCAATAGACCCTTTATGTAGTGAGGATAAATTTAATGTTGAAAACGAGGTTAGTTGGGATGACGTTAGAGTTGGTTTTTATAGTAATAATTATCACTTTGAAAACATATCTCACATTGAGAAAACCCCTAATGAGGTTTCTGAAGATTTTAGTAATGTTTCGTTTTTATTTATTAATAATCGAAACAATGGTGATGTGACATCATTAATTTCTTTATATTATGATAAGATTAAAGATGACGGATATATTGGGGGTGATTGTTATGAAAAAATCAACATACCAAATGCTAAAGTATTTGATAATGGATATTGGGTCATTAAAAAAAATGAACTCTATTTAAATTAAAAAACCCTCGTATGAGGGTTTTTTGTTATTGTTGGTCAATTGCGTCTACTATTTTTTGAATGTCAAATACTTCATATAAGTCATTATATGGTATTGAACTAATGTCTTGGAATAACAGATATTTAGAATAATGTGGATGATTTAAATCAGGTTTTTTTGTTGGTTCATTTGCCATAATATTATTGTGGATATCAAATCCAAACATTTTAGGATTAGTTCCGACCCATGTTACAACTGATGGTAAATTTAATGCTGTTGCGATGTGCATAACACTACTATCAATCAATAACCTTTTTTTAGACATACTTAATAATACCGCAATACTTCTAAACGAATCTAACGCTTGGAATGTGTTTTCATAAATTATTTGGTCTTCTCTCTTAACGTGTAAGATTGCATAATCATTAGCGTAATGATTAATAATGTCTTGCATTACTGGTTGAGGGATATCTCTTGTCCAACTATATTTTAAAGGTTGATTAAATGCGCCACCGTGAGGTTGGATAACCATAATAGGTTTGTCTAATTTATAGAACGATTCAAAGTATTGTTTTTCTGCTTTACTGATAAATAACTCCGGTTTTTCACCATCATAATTTAAACCATACATTTCACACCACAACTGAATAAGATGTTTTTCTTCGGTTATATAACTTGATGTTGTGTATGGGTCTGTAACAAATACCTTTGCGTCTTTACCCATAATGTATTTTTCATATATTCCACTCATAGTTTCATGAGTTAACACTTTATTAACATTTGGATTACCAATAAAGACATCCGGATAACTGCTAACAACAATTATGTTAGCTTTATTATATTGTTTTTTTATAGCTTTTAATACTGCGGTTGCCATGATACTCTTACCGAGGCCCCCATCTACCTGAAAAATTACATTCATATTATTCTTTATTTTCTTTTAATCCAAACTTTATCCATTTATACCACACTCTTTCGTGTAGGAAATATATTAATGGTTTTATACATAATTCTGTTAATCCGATACTACCTGAAATCAAAAAATTTCCTGTAAATGCGTATGATATTAAACAGGTTTGTAGTGTTCCTAACATTCTATAACTAACGGCTTTACCTATGTGTCTTTTTATTTGTACTTTCATTATCTAACAATTACTACATCACCTTTCCATATGACCTCATTTGCCGTACAGCTAAGGTGGTGTTTATCCACATCTGCTTTTCTTGATGGGTCATATACAATATCTCTTGTTGTATGTGGTGGTATTTCAAAAATTACATTTGACGCAACTCTTTCAACACCATCAATTAATATTCTCCAAAATAAGTGATTATCATCACAAAGTGTATTATATCTTAATTTAACATCAATCATAACTTACCTTCTTTTTTCATTTGTTCTCTTATTTTTGTTGCCGATATATCGTGAATTTCTTGTGGTGGAATATGTTCGATAATATCATATCCAACACCTCTACCAAACTCAATAGAGCAAATATCCGGAATAACCATCACTTTAACTCTTTCTTCTTCTGAATAAAAGTTTGAGATGTTCTCTCTAACTTGTTCTGCGGTAAACGGATTTTTTTCGTCCGGTTGTATATCTCTAATACAGATTAAAACATTCTTACCCTCATCCATTGCTCTTTTAAATAATTCTTGGTGCCCCAAATGTAATGGCTGCCATCTACCGACAAACATTGCGTATTGACCATCTTTTGATGGTAATGATGAACCTACGTGTATTTTTTTACTCCAATTTTCCATTTTGTTTATATTCATAAATTTTTTGAGTTATTTTTCCTATTGAAATTTGTTCTATAACATTTGTTGTATCAACATCCACAAAGTTTTCAGTTGGTGGTTCATAGTTAGATACGTGATAATCTTCTCTACCTCTAATATCTTTTGTATGAACATAAAATTCTAAAACGTTATGTTTGTTTTTAAATTCATCACGTTGGTCTTTGTATGGTGACACTAATGAAACTATCACATCAAATCCTTTTGAATCTAAAAATAATGAGATGTCTTGTGCTTTCTCAATATTCTTTCTTCTTCCATTTTCAGAGTAATCTTTATTTTGAAAGATATCTCTAATATCATCACCATCTACAATCATTATATTACTTGGGTGTAGATAATCTTTAAGTTTTTTTGCTAATGTGGTCTTACCTGCTCCGGGTTGACCTGTAAACCAATATATTGCCATAATTAAAATTTTTTATACATAACCAAAATAGTCGTAAAACCATTTATAATGATTTTTAATGTTCATTGATATTTCATACCCCAATACTTCCATATAATCATCCGGTTTTCTTTCAAATTTAGGTCTTAATTGGTGGTCACCGAAAATTCCATGAACTCTATCATCTTCGTGTGTTAATTGAGAGATATTCTCAAAATCATGTCCTTCATAATATGGTAGTTCCAAATATTCATATATCCTTGTCATTTCGTCTACCGGATTATCCATTAAATCCTCGTAACGAATAAATAACATTTTGTCAGCAATATTTTGTTGAATGGTGTCTAGCAACCTATCAATTGCGACTCCAACAGGAACACCACTCGCCCAAATATCAACACGTTTGTTTAAAGTTGTTCCAACTAATTGTGCAGGATTTTGAATCCCATTTTCTCTATGAGGATTTTTACGGAAATTTTTTTCCATAGAAGAATAGATTGCTCTGATGTCTCTAACCATACAAATAATTTTTGGTTCAGATTGTAACATTTCTAATAAACCATAATTTATTCCCCACTCTCTACTTTTATCAAGAACGATTGGTTTATCTGTTAATCGTTTGAAATACCCTTGCATTCCATCTTTACAAAAATCAACAAACGCTTTGGTCATTTCATCTTGGTTTTGTGCTTGAAAAGCTTGTGAGTGGTTATAGTTGTTTTTACATGCAATCACAAAATCTACCAAACCTGATGTAGGTGTTGAATAAATTTCAGGGTTTTGTGCTAACAAGTTTTGTATAAGTGTACTACCGCTTCTTGGTAGGGATGAGTTAAAAAATATTTTTTTCATCAAATTAAATATTATATATGTGTATTATTACTTCTGTGTAATGTTCTATGAATTCATCGGTCATTAAATTCCATTTAATGTTCACACCATCAATAGAATATACCTCAACATTTATAAAATATTGTAAGTACGTATTTCTAAAATGTTTAAATTTTTCTTTTAAAATAGGGTCGCCTAAATGCCATTCTCCGGTAATTTTTTTAACATTATTTTTAATGAATTCAAAATTTTCATCGTTAAAAATATCATATTCACCACCTTCACAATCTGTTTTTAAGAAATTGATAGTTTCAAGATTGTATAGTTCACAAAGTTTTTTAAAGGTTATACCTTCCATTTGTTTTGCCCCACCATAAATGTAATCACCATCGGTATATGTGTCGGTATTTGAAATACCTTTTAATATTGGTGTTACCGGATAACCAATTGTATTTTTAACTAATGTTGGAAATTCATATTCACTAGGTTCAATACAATAAACGTGTTTTGGTTTTTTGGATAAAATACTATATGTGAATGGCCCAACACTTGCTCCAAAATCAACAACAATATCACCTTCAGAAACTTCAAAGAATTTTTCATATATTCTTTCAACAAATGTTTCTTGAGTAATTAGTTCTTTATGAAAAAGACCTTCTTCAGTCTGTCCCATCCAACCCCAATCAAAATTATTAAAATCCATTATAATAAATGTTGTATTTGTTGTATAACCATTTCAGATGTTATTGATGTATGACATTCAAATTGTTTTTCAGTTCCTTTATTAACTGGACACCAATTCCAATCACCTTTATCAAAGGTAAATTCAGGTTTATTCCAACATCCATTACAAACTGAACGATTTACAATTCTAGTACAATTAAATATAAACTCATGCTCCTCATTTGTAAAGTTAGAAATCATAACAACTTGTTTACCTAAACCCCAAGCTAACCAAGATAATCCACTAGATAAACCAATAAAAAACTCACTATGGTGAATAACATTCATTGTGTGATGTATTGATGTGTTTTTAATTTTGTTTGCATTTTTAAACGGATTATCTTCTTTTGATACATTGATTACTTTATACCCTAAATTATGAAGATAGTTGATTAATTCCTGCCAACCTTCTTTTGTCCAAAATTTACATCCGGAGGTTGAGTTGGTTGCTATGGTAACATACTTATTTTTATAAGGTCTTGGGTGAATGGTAGTATGTATATTAGGTTTAATCTCGTTAAATTCCAATCCTAATATATTAGTAATTGTTTGTTGTAATGGTATTATGTTTGGTAATACAGGTTCTTTATCATTATTATAAAACCATCCAATTGTATACATAGCATAAAGATTATGTACGGTCGTTCCCGGAACAACAAATTCAATTTCAGGGTATTCTTTTTCAAACAAGTGATTCCAAAATGTTGAAACAATTACTTTACAATCGTGTTTCTTTTTAAATTCTAATACATATGGAATCCAAGCAATTGAATCACCTAAAGATTTACTATCAAATGATACGTAAACTCTCTTGTTGGTTAAGTCCATTGTATTATCGTAGATGACTTCATTATCACGAGTAACAACCGCTCTCCATTTGGTGTAATAACTTCTATTTAATTTAACCCAATGATTTGGTTTTATGGTATTCTCATAATGGCAAATACCTTCTTCATCAAAGAATTTAACATTATAATCTTTATTACCAGTCCCTTTTATTTCTAAAAATGGTTCTTTAACAAAATGTTGGAATATTTGTACTTCTTGGTCAATCATTGTTTGTTTTTTAATTGGTTCATTTAATATTTTTTGATATAATTCGTAATTTTTTTCTGCAAACTCTTTTGTTGTATATTTTGGAAATTCATAATAACTTTCATCTTTAATTAAATCTAATAGTTGATTTTTCATGTCAAAAATATCACCTGAGATTTGTTTAATATATGGTGTAAACATATCCATATATTGAGGTAAGTTTCTTGCTAAAATTTTTAGACCATAAGAAATACCTTCTCTTAATACTAACGGATTACATTCCCAAGTTGAATTAAACATTAGAACATCCGCGGCACACATAAAATCACTTACATTATCTTTTTCTCCCCATACTTTAACATTGGATGGTAAATCTTTCATTATTGGTTCCCAATAATCTTGAAAGTTAGGAGCTTGATTCCCAATGAAATGGAATTGTAATTCAGGGTGAATACCTTCAACTAATCGAGCGATTTCAACACCTTCGCCTTGATTTTTACCCGAAGTCCATAATCCAACATTTATAATGTGAGTTTTATTTGGGTCTAACCCTAACTTTTCTTTATTACTTTCTCTATCTATTACAATTGTTGGAATGTACGGGAACTCAATTACTTCACCATATGACGGCATGTTCCTAAAAGTCACTTCTTTATGGAATGGTGAACAATAAGCATATGATTCAGGATGAAATATTTTTTCACTATCCGGTTGGAATATTACATTATGACAAGTTTCAACAACTCTCCATGTTCGGTCGTTTTTATAGATAAAATTCATTAAGTCATTTGATAGTTTGTTGTGAGCATCAAACGCCTCAATCATTTCATCCAAGTGAATTACATCAAAATAGTTTTCTTCAATAATTTTCTTTAACTCATTTTTGTCTTGTCCTAAAGTCCAATAATGTGTTGGTGGTATTAGTTCTTTAATTCTATTTCTTTGTACCACATAATGGTCACTATGGTTTGAATATTCAACAACAAATAGTTCTGTCTTATCTTTATAATATTCTAATAACGATTCTATTCGTTTTAATAAGAATGATGGCATCCCTCCGGTTGACAGATGTGGTGCCAAGAATAAAACTCTAATTTTTTCTTTATGGTGGTTTTTAATTTTTGAAATTATTTTACCTATTTCTAAAATGTTCTTTTCTCCGTGAATAAATAACAAATCATCTTTTTTATTTGGAATCTTAACCCATAAACTTTCTTCATTAATATTGTAGTTTGAATAAATATTATCTATCAATTCTAAATTTCCATTAGCATATATGTAAGGTAATCCATCAAATATTAATTTTTTCCACAATAACACATTTAAGATAGTCTCCTCATTATATGCAGCATAATATGAAATATTATTTAATACTTCAGGGTGAGAACACATTTGATACCATTGATATAAAAAATCAATACATTTTTCATTTGCAACATAATAACCTGTTTGTCTGTATTTTTCTCTAACATACTGATTAACATTAAATAATTCACACGCCGGATGTTCTAATGTAGTTGACATATCATCTCTGGTCATCGCACCACCTCGTTCACCTACGTGTAGAAAATCATAAATCCCTTCAACAAAATAAGGGTAATCTTTTTCATTATCGTATAAGTTAAAGATTCTATCAACATATGGTGTCGCAATTGAATCACAATCAACAAATGCAACCGTTTTAGTGTATTTAGATAAAACGTCTTTAGTGATTAAAGGTTTTTGTATTAAGATGTTATAAATTGTTTTATTAGTTCTATTAATGTAAAAATTGTCACCTTCTTGAATGTATCTTTCAGAATTGTCATCGACTAAATCTATATTCCAATTTATGGTTGCAACATCTTTAATATCTACAACTTTATTAGAGTTAATAAGATATAAGAAAATTGGTAAATCACTATATTCTCGGATTGATTTGATACACATCTTTGCAACATCTAAATAGTTTTCGGTTGCATATAATAGGTATGATTTTTCAACCTTATCTTTTAAGATTAAAGGTTCTTTTTTTGAATACGAACTATCAATTAGATTATGATGATGTATTGTGGTTGACATATATTGTAACCCAATTTCATTTTCTAATAGAAATTCTCTAACCGGTGAATCAACACTATTTTTCTTATGTTGAGATATAAGTTCAATAATTCCTTTACTATAAGCAATTGGACCAGTTACTCTTAACACAGAATATTTATCAGCACCACCAATGTAATTTTTAATATTGTCTTTTACAATTTCAATAACTCGTTTCAAAAATGGGTGATTTGGTTTACAGATAATATGCCAATTTTGAAATTCACCAAAATAATATTTTAATTCATCTGCCCAATCTAATCCTTCCCAATGAGTTAATAGGTATTCATCGGTTGGTAATAAAACTTCTTCCAAAGGTTTAGTGGTACAACTTTTAATATCCAAATAAACACCACCAACTTTATACATTAAAAGGTATCTAAAAAAATCAGATTTTGCCGACCCATAATTTGGGTTAATACTTGAATAAAGATTAAGAGTTTCTTCATCATAATTTTCTTTAATAAATCCAACACAATCTTTATCGTTGTAGAATTTATACTCAAAAGTTGGATTCATATCTTTTAACCTTTGAACTACCTCACTTATTTCAGTTGGTAAATCATTAGTTTTATATGTTTGATGGATTACTCTTGGTATTTGAGGTTTAATTAAGGTAATATCACTAATGTGTCTTATAATTTGATAACCGGGTAATTCTGATACTAATTTATCAATCTCAACTTTGTTTGAAACACCATCGTGGTATTCTAAAGTTATTTTACTTGGTATTGGAAATGAGTGTTCTTTACAATAGTCCAAAAAATCTCTAAAGATAATGTGGTCATGACCTTCAGTATCAATTTTTAAATAATCTACCGACCCAACATTATAAGAATCAATTAATGTTTTCCAACTAATTGTTGGTACTTTTTCTATGGTAACTAAACTATTGTATAATTCTTCACCTAATTCTTTTATTGCAAAAGGGTGGGGGTTATTAATTGAATTACTTCCTCTAACCCACCAAGGTAAGTTATTCACTTCTATTTTAGAATCTTCAATATAGTACACATCAACTTCACCATCTGTTGTTGATAATGCCGCTTGGACTTTAATAATATTCTGTTTATCAGGTAATCTATTTATATAATATTTTATAGGTTCAATACTAATACCGACAGTATTGTCATTGGACGTTTCAATTAAAGTATCAAAATCTGAAGTACCAATTTCAATAAAATCGTAATTTTTAATGTTTAATGACATATTTTTTTTTTATTATAAAAATAATAAATTACTAATAAAGTTCCATAGTAAACTTTAATATTGTTAAGTATTTATGGTAAAATAATTCTAACTATATTTATTGTAATGCAAGTAATAGAAATAACCAGTTTAAACGGACACTCACCATTTGATATATCAATATGTGATTTAACATTAACGTATTGTTATGTGGTTGCGACCGGTGTTGTTTCTGTTCCTCCCACATTAGAACTTCCAATTCCTTCCCAATTAGAAGGTGCTAGTCAGGTTTTAGTTGTTGTGACTGATTCAATAGGGTGTGAAGAATTTTTATTAGAAAGTTGTCCATTACCTCCAACACCGACACCAACAATAACACCAACACCGACACCAACAATGGTTATTGTTTGTAATTGTATATCATTTGAAAATACAACTTCGGGAACTTTAAACTTTAGTTTAACACAATGTAATGGAACTATTTTGAATGGAATGGTTCAGTCAGGAACTACCTTATATTATTGTGGTAGATTACCATCTGCGGATATTGGGGTAAATGTCCAAATTAGTGAAATATGTATTGATAATACTTGCGCACCAATACCTACAGCAACACCAACGGCTACACCTACACAAACATTAGCACCTATTGTTGGGTATTTCCAAGATAGTTGCAACCCTTCAAACACTTTCATAGTTTATAATATTCCAACATCTTATTCTCCATTGTCAGGGGTTTATTATGTTCAAAGTAGTGGGTATGTTGGTTGTGCGACATCAATATCACCAATAACCTCAACGAATCAATATTCATACATTTTATTAAATAGTCAACCGGATATTAATACTTGTCAAATTTTGAATCCTTGTCCGACACCAACACCTACACCAACGCCGACACCAACCCCAACATCCACACCAACGGCGACTCCTACATCAACGCCAACTCCAACACCTACGGTTACATTCTTACCTTGTTTTGGGTATTTATATAATTTTTATACTGTCACAGGTTCAACCACACAATCCATAACAAGTAGTGATGATTGGTCGGTACCAACAAAATCTGATTGTGATAATTTAGTAAATGCAGTTGCAAACAACTCAAATGTTTTGAAATTAGTTGATACAACAATATATTGGAATGGATTTAATACTAGTGCAACTAATTCATCAGGGTTTAGCGGTATTGGAAATGGTCTAAGAAGTACAGGGTTTTTTAGTCAAAGACAAATATCTTTATATAAAACAAAAACAACATTAGGTGCGGTTCAGGACTATCATTTGGTTTTAAATGCGTCAACTTCTGTTGTTACTGTAAACTTTGGAAGTTCAAGACAAGGAGGGGGTCCTGTTAGATTAGTTAAAAATTCAACTTTATTAAGTCCGGGTCAAACAGGTACTTATACCGGTAATGATGGTAAAACTTATCCAACAATTTGTATTGGTACTCAAGAATGGATGTCAAAAGATTTAAGAGAAGAAATGTATCGAAATTTATCATCAATACCAAATGTTACTGACCAAACAACTTGGGATTCATTAACTACCGGAGCTTATTGTATATATAATAATAATCCATATAATATTAGTGGGTGTCCAGCAATACCAACGGCAACTCCTACACCAACACCAACACCAACTGAAACACCTCAATATAGATTTGTACCTAACAATTCTTATCCTGATGATTCTTATTTAGTTGATTATATTGATAATTCAACTAACGGATATTTTTATGGAAAATATACAGGTTATAGTGAAAATAATGTGATTCCTGCGGGTCGTATAATAAAATTAAATCAAAACTTAACAATTGATTATTCATTTACAGGTGGTACAGGATTTGTAGGTCCATATTCCGATGTTTACCAAGGAGAATCAATCTTGAAACAACCTGATGGTAAAATAATTGCAACAGGGTTTTTCACATCATACAGTGGTGTATCTAAAAATAGAATTGTTAGATTAAATGTTGATGGTAGTATTGATAATACTTTTGTTGTTGGTTCAGGGTTTGTGGGAACTTCGGTTCCATATACAACAGTTGCTGGTATTGATTCATTAGGTAATATTATAGTTCCGGGAGCATTTACAACATATAATGGTGTTACTGTCCCTATGTCATATTTGTCGAAACTAAGTAGTGGTGGTACTATGGATATGACTTTCTCGGCAACAACAGGATTTGATGGTGGTGGTCAGGTCACTCAATGTGTTTTAATTAATCCTGATGATTCTATGTACGTTACAGGTTATTTTAGTTCTTTCAGTGGAATATCTGCAAATCGTATTATTAAATTACAATCTAATGGGTATAAAGACGATAGTTTTAACTACGGAACAGGGTTTAATTCTACATCATATAATCCAATTTTTACTTTCCGTATATCCGGAGAAACATCTTTTTATGTTGTTGGTACTAATTATACCGATTTTGGATTCTCAGGGTTTACCACGTATAATGGAACACCTGTTAACAGAATTCTTAAATTAATGTCTGATGGAACGATTGACCCTAGTTTTAATAGTGGTACCGGATTTAGTGGAGGCACAGGAAGTGATGCGAATGGTCTCTCTGTTAACTGTGGAATAATATGGACAAATAAAATATTAATTAATGGTACTTTTACTTCATATAATGGAACACCATCAATAAATTGGATAATTTTAAATTCAGATGGAACAGTTTTCCAATCATTTGGAACTGAATATAATATAATGTTTACGATTGGTAATAAATTATATGGACAACAATCACCCGGTTATTTAACATTATTAATGACTTATCCGTAATTATTAACTAATAATATTTATCTTTTATTTCAAACTATTATCTTTTGAATAAAACCAAGAGATAAATGAAAATATTTGTACAGATAGCTTCCTATCGTGACCCCCAACTTATCCCAACATTAGATAGTATGTTGGAAAATGCTAAAAGACCTAAAAACTTAAGAATAGGTATATGTCGTCAATATCATCCTGAAGATGGGTTTGATAATTTAGAAAAATTTAGTGGTGATAAAAGATTTAGAGTTAAGGATGTATTATATTCTGATGCTAAAGGTGTTTGTTGGGCAAGGAATCAAGTACAACAATTATACGATGGTGAGGAATATACCCTTCAAATAGATTCTCATATGAGATTTGAAAAAGATTGGGACGACACCTTAATTAAAATGATTAAACAACTTCAGAAGAAAGGATTTAAGAAACCTTTATTGACGGGGTATGTTTCTTCATTCGACCCCGATAATGACCCGGCAGGTAGAATTAAAGAACCGTGGAGAATGTCTTTTGATAGATTCATTCCTGAAGGTGCGGTATTCTTCTTACCTGAAACAATCCCTGATTGGGAAAAACTAAAACAACCAATTACTTCTCGTTTTTATTCTGCTCACATGGCATTCACATTAGGTCAATTTAGTGTGGAGGTTCAACATGACCCTGAATTTTATTTTCATGGTGAAGAAATTTCTATTGCTGTTAGAGCATTCACACACGGATATGATTTATTCCACCCACACAAAACTGTTATTTGGCACGAGTATACTCGTAAGGGTAGAACCAAACAATGGGATGACGATAAAGAGTGGGGTAAAAAGAATGAGTTATCACACAAAAAGAATAGACAACTTTTTGGAATGGATGGTGAAGAAGTTACTATGGATTTTAGTAAGTATGGTTTTGGAACTGAAAGAACTTTACGTGATTATGAAATTTATTCAGGTCTTAAATTTTCAAATAGAGCGGTTCAACAATATACTTTAGATAAAAAATACGCACCAAATCCAACAATTTACGAAACGGAAGAAGAATGGTTGGAAAGTTTTGCGAGAGTGTTTAAACATTGTATTGATGTTTCATTTAAACAAGTTCCGGAAAAAGATTATGAATTTTGGGTGGTTGCATTCCATGATGAAAATGATTTAACTCTTTACAGAAAAGATGCGGATATTAATGAAATAAATAGAATGATGACAGACCCTGATGGGTATTGTAAAATTTGGAGGGATTTTCAAACAACCGCTAAACCAAAATATTGGGTTGTATGGCCATATAGCAAGTCAAAAGGTTGGGGTGACAGATTAACCGGTAATTTATAATTTATGGTTGTTGTTATTTGTCATTTTAAAGAAAATCTTGATTGGGTTAAAAATTTAAAACATAGATATATAATTTATAATAAAAATTCCGAAGAACAACATTTGTACGATATAAATTTACCTAACGTTGGTTTTGACACTATTGTTTATTTGAAATATATTATTGATAACTACGATAATTTACCCGATTTTGTTTGTTTTTCTCAAGACAACCCATTCTTTCATTGTGAAAATTTTTTAGATAAAGTTAATGAATTTGATTTTGCTAAAAAATTTCTACCGTTAGGTAAAACTTACATTAGAGATACGACAGAATTAGACCGTACAATTGAATACGCCAATAATAATCAAGTAACTTATGAATTACCCATTAAATTTATTAATTCGGCCCAATGTATTGTCTCAAAAGAGTTAATATTAAAGAGAACTAAAAACTCATATCAAAAAATAAAAGATTCAATCCCGTTGGAGATTATTTCCAACATAAATTATTTAATAGAGTATTTGTGGCCAACAATTTTAGGGTTTAACAATGAACTAATATTAAGTTTAAATAATTGTTAATTATGAAAAAAGCATTATTAGGTGTTTCAAATAATATAAATCAACATATATCAAAAATTAAGGTGTGGTCAGATAGTTTTAAAAAATTTGTCAACGGGGATGTTATTTTATTATGTACTAACTCAACCGAAGATGAATTAAAAATGTGTGAAGATATGGGTATTATACCAATACCTGTTAATATTCAGGATACTTGGAGAATAAATCATAAACGTCTTGAAAGAACTTTTGAATTTTTAGAGAATTCAGATGTTGAATTATTTTTAATAACCGACGTTTTTGATGTTGTTTTTCAATCAAACCCATTTGATAAAATGGATTTAAAATATGATATATTTGTTGGAGCTGAAGGTGTTTTAATAAGTGAAGAACCTTGGAATTCAGATTGGATTAATAAATTATTCCCTAATGATTACAATGATTGTAGAAATCAAGAAGTAATATGTTCAGGAGTTATTGGAGGAAAAAGATTACCTTTAATAAAATTATATAAAAGAATGTTTGAATTATGTGAAAATAGTACAAATCTTACAAACATTCAAGACCAAGCAGCATTAATAGTTATGGTTAAAAATAAAGAGATTGATAATTTAAAGATTTTTAATCTCACGGATGGTTGGGCCGTTCATTGTGCAATTGCAGGTCCAACTCAATTTTTTGAAAGTTTTGGGTTTAAAGGGACTATTGAAAATAGATATGGAATACCTCAATTAATTACTGATAAAATATGTACGAAGAATGGTAATCCCTACGATATTGTACATCAATTTAATAGAATCCCTGAATGGAATGAACTTTTAACTAAAAAATATGAATAATATACATTGTATTTGTACAACACCAGACATGTTTCCGGGTTATGTTAACGATTGGAATAATTTTCCAAAAGATAAAAAAGAATTGATTTGGTTGTCTGATATTACAAGAGACCCATCATTTGAGGTTGGGTTTAAATTTACGGAACAAGACATTAGAAAAGAATTTAATTTCAATATTGAGGTTAGTAAACAAAATTTTTGGAATGCCTATGGTAATAGAAATATTGTTTGGTTTTTTGCTCATTTAAGAATGTTATATTTTTATGTCAAAAATCCAAATTATGATTATTATTGGTTTTTTGATGACGATATTAAAATGGAAAATTGGGTTGAATTTTTTATTAATACCGATAAAGACGATTCTGATTTTTTATCATATTTTTGTTTTAAGAAAAATGGTGTGACCTCTCAAGATAATGTTCCAACTATTGACGATAGAACTTTTTCAAAAAATGGTTGGTTTGATAGGTTCCCGGGTGATGGAGATATATTACCCGAACAAACTAACGATATGTTTGGTTCATTTTTTCCAACAACAAGATTTTCTAATAGAGCTCTTTCAAAATTATTAGAAATACATAAAAATGGATATTATGGTTATCATGAAGGATTTGTTCCAACAGTTTTAAATAACTATGGTTTTAAGTTAAGTTCGTTAATAAATTCAGATAACACTTCAAATTATTTTAATGTAAATGAAGTGAATATCCTACATAAAAATATTAAAGTAAATTGGGAATGGATATAAATAACCCCGTTATAGTGATGGCTCTATATGACATTGGTCGAGAGAATTGGGATAATTTTAGAATGTCTTACCATACTTATGGTTGGTGGATGAGAAATACATTATCGTTAGATAGTAATATTGTGGTATATACCGAATCTAAATTCATAGATGAACTTACTAAATATAGAAAAGAATTTGACCCAAATTTAGAAAAAACAATTTTTATTGATTTACCCTTAAATGAATTACCAATTTATCAGAAATATTTTAATTCAATATCAAATTTGATGAATTCGGAATCTTTTAAAAGTAAAGTAAGTTTTCACGATGTACCTGAAATGTGTCAACCATTGTATAATATTATAATGTTTAACAAAGTTTTTTTTCTTAAAGATACTATTGATAAAAAATATTTTAATAATGATATGGTTATATGGGCAGATGCTGGTGGTTTAAGAGAAGATGTTCAAAACTATCGTGGTCATCAGTGGCCAAATATTGAAAAAATTAAATCTTTAGATAATAGTAAAATAACTTTTTTTAGTCATAATTCCGATTTTGATATTAGAGTTGAGGATAGACAATTTTATTCACTATCCCAAATTAGAAATATTCAAGGAACTTCGTTTTTATCACCAAGTAATTTAATTGATGATTTTTTAAATATGTTATTAGAAACAATTGATGAAAGTATTAGTAATAATTACATTGGGAGTGATGAAAAAATATTTGATATTACTTACACCAAAAACAAAAACTTTTTTAATTTAATAAAATGTAGTTGGAGAGAATACTTTGATATATTAAAATAACAAATTACGTAGTATTTATAATTAAAAAGAGTATGGATTTTTTTATAAAGAAAAACGCAACCTTACCGGTATTAAAGTTACAAGTAGTTAAAGACGGGAGAAGTGACTATAATAAGTTTATGGATATGATTGAAGAATCTGCCATTTTCTTCTCAATGGTTGACGTAGAAACGGGTATTCCAAAAATAAGTTCAAGACCTGCAGGGTTTGTTGAAAAAACGTTTGTTGATTTAAATGCCGGTCCTGAATATTATATATATTATCAATTTACTCCAAGAGATACTAATAGAGTTGGTAGATACGCCGGTCAATTTATGTTAAGAAATTCTGATGGTGTCCTTATATTACCAATACGTGAAGAATTATTCATTAATGTTCAAGATTCGTTTATTGCTGACGATTTAGTTTACGATAGTTGTTATGTGTCAGAATTTCCTTGTTGTATCAATGGTCCTTACACTACTACAACAACTACAGAATGTTGCCCTTGTACTACAACTACTACCACAATTAATCATACTACAACCACAACTACAACAATTCCTGTATTATCGGAAGTTAATATGGGTTCAGGTATTTATGACGATATTGGTCATTTATTTATTGATTTTATTGCTGATAGTCCTCAATTAATTAAATGTATTGTTGAAGATTATGTATTAGCACCTCCTTTTTATATTATTGGTGGTGAGAATTATTATATGTACACCCCATTACAAATAGGTGGAACAATTTATAGTGACCCTAATGGACAAACAATTTCATTAATTAATGATGGTAGTTATGTTACTCAAGTAAACGGATATCAAGTAATTACTGTTTTCAATTCTGTAATCACCGAAATTGTTAATTTTAACAATTTACTTCCATGTCATTAATCTAAAATTGATTTATTAATTATTATCTTTTATATTTATAAAAACAAGACAAATCCGATTTTAATTGGAGCTAATATGTCACTCTAAAAAATATAATATGGTAACACAAGAAGAAATTAAGGCATTCCTTGAAGGGAATGACCCCGAAGAGCACATAGTTGCTATCGAGTATGATTACGCGTCAGACGCTATCTACAAAATTAAAGAAATCCCTGGTCAGGGAAAGATAATCAAAAAAGACACATTTACGGCATTTGCTTGGGTTGGGGACTTAAGAGATTTGAATTTTTATTCAAAATCTAAAGACCAACAAAAAGAGGCAATGAAAAAACACGGTATCATCATTGATAAATTAGAAACCAAAGGTAATGAGAGATTAGAAAAAGGTCTTAAATTTATGGTGAAGTCAATGAAAGGGTATCGTTCACTTATTCAATTCTTCAGAGATGGTGGTGTAGACCCATGGGGTGAAAAAACAAAAGGTAAATTAACGGTACTTCCACCGGTAGAACAATTCCTTATTTCAAGAGAGAAAAGGTTATTCAAAGGATATGAAGAGTACAATGACATCACCCGACTCGGGTTTGACTTGGAGACGACCGCTTTGGAACCAAAGGATGGTCGTATATTTATGATTGGAATCAAAACTAATAAAGGATACCAAAAAGTTATTGAGTGTGCTGATGAAGACCAAGAAAGAAGAGGGTTAGTAGAATTTTTTAACATCATTGACGAACTTAAACCATCAATCATTGGTGGATACAATTCCGCAAACTTCGACTGGTTTTGGATATTCGAGAGATGTAAGGCACTTAACTTAGACATCAAAAAAATTGCTAAATCATTAAACCCGGCAAGACCCATATCTCAAAAGGACGGTATGTTAAAACTTGCCAACGAGGTAGAAAGATTCTCACAAACTCAATTATGGGGATATAATGTTATTGATATTATTCACTCTGTTCGTAGAGCTCAAGCAATCAATTCAAGTATTAAATCTGCGGGTCTTAAATACATTACTCAATACATCAAAGCGGAATCCCCCGACCGAGTTTATATCGACCATTTAGAGATTGGACCAATGTATGCCAAAAAAGAGGAATATTGGTTAAATGTTGAGAATGGAAAATACAAAAGAGCCGACAATCCGGATTTTGATAATTTAGATACAAGATTCCCGGGGAAATACCTAAAGGTTACCGGTGATAACATTGTGGAGAGATATCTTGACGATGACTTAGAGGAAACGTTAACTGTGGATGATGAATTCAATCAGGGAACGTTTCTATTAGCATCAATGGTACCGACAACATATGAGAGAGTTTCCACAATGGGAACCGCGACTCTATGGAGAATGATTATGTTGGCTTGGTCATATAAAAATAATTTGGCAATCCCCCAAAAAGAAGAGAAGACTGACTTCGTAGGAGGACTTTCAAGACTACTTAAAGTGGGTTACTCTACCAATGTACTTAAACTTGACTACTCGTCTCTATACCCGTCTATTCAGCTGGTACACGATGTGTTCCCTGAGTGTGATGTAATGGGTGGAATGAAAGGAATGTTAACTTACTTCCGTAATGCTCGTATTATGTATAAAAACTTAGCATCGGAGTATAAGTCAATTGATTCTAAAAAATCACTTTCATACGATAGAAAACAATTACCATTAAAAATCTTTATTAACTCGATGTTTGGTGGTTTATCGGCACCACACGTTTATGAGTGGGGTGAAATGAATAGTGGTGAAAGAATTACTTGTACCGGAAGACAATATCTTCGTCAGATGGTGAAATACTTTGTTAAGAGAGGTTACACTCCTTTAGTACTTGATACGGATGGTGTTAACTTTAGTTTACCTGAAGGTGGTGTTGATGATAGAGTTTATATTGGAAAAGGATTAAATTGGTTGGTTGAAGAAGGTAAAGAATACAAAGGTTATTATGCCGACACCGCAGAATACAATGACTTGTTTATGAAAGGTGAGATGGGGTTAGATTGTGATGGAACTTGGGATTCTTGTATTAACTTGAGTAGAAAGAATTATGCAACTATGGAATCCAATGGTAAGATTAAATTAACCGGGAATTCAATTAAGTCTAAAAAATTACCACTATACATTGAGGTGTTTTTAGATAAAGGTGTGAAGTTATTATTGGAAGGGAAAGGGCAAGAATTTATTGAGTGGTATTTTGAATATCACCAAAGGATATACGACCAACAAATCCCATTAAAACAAATCGCTCAAAGAGCTAGAGTTAAATTATCGGTTGAAGATTATAAAAAACGATGTGGTATGAAAACTAAAGCGGGTTCGTTGATGAGTAGAATGGCTCATATGGAATTGGCTATCAAACACGACTTAAAAGTTTCATTGGGTGATGTAATAAGTTATGTTAATAATGGTGTTAAGGCATCTCACGGAGATGTTCAAAAAATTACCAAAAACAATTACACTAAAAAAGCGTTAGATTTGTTCACATCAGTAAATGGTGTGGAACCTGAAGATAAGTCTACCTCAACAATACAATTGAATTGTTATATGTTAGACCAAACGGAAATTGAGAATAACCCCGATTTAACCGGAGAGTATAATGTTCCAAGAGCAATCTCAACATTTAATAAAAAGGTCGAACCATTGTTGATTGTTTTTAATAAAGAATTAAGAGAAAGTTTGTTAATTGCTAATCCGGAAGATAGAGGGTTCTTTACTAAAACTCAATGTGAGTTAATTGGGGGTATTCCTAATAAAGAAGGTGACCAAGACACTATTGAGGATTTATTAACAATAACTGATTTAGAATTAAAGTTTTGGGAGAGAGTTGGTGTTAGTTCTGAATATATTTATGAATTAGCCGAACCTGGTTGGGAAGAACATATTAACTAAAATAAAAAAGGTGTCATATTCGACACCTTTTTTTATTCCAATTTTAATCCATCTGACGATACTATGTACCAATTATTTTCTAACATATAAAATTCAACACAAGCACCCCAATCAATAAATATTTCATCATAGTACTCATCAATTTTACCTGAACTAGGTCTAATGAATACTTTGGTTAATGCTTTAATAATAATATGTTCTGTTGTATTGGAATCTAATATTATATTACAAGATTCAACATCTTTAATTACAAGTAGAATTTCCCCATTTGTTCTGTAATTGGATTCGGTAATAATTTTTTTCATTGGTATTATTTCAATAATTTCAGTATTTTTAGTTTCTTCAGTATTTTCTACCTCGATTAAAGTATCACCTAAAAATCGTGGGTCGTTAATTATTTTTCTTGTTAATCTTTGAGTTATAGGATTCATAAATTATATTACATAAATTTGTCTTGGCATTGCTCTAAATTTAAGTTGTTTGTTTAAATTTTCTGCGAGTAACGCTTCACGTTCCATCATTTTTTCAGGTCGTAATCTTTCCAATCTTAATTTTAATTCTTCTTCAAGTTTAGATTTTTCATCTTTACCTTCAGTTGCTAAAGTTGCGTAATCCATAGTTAATTCACTATCAGGTGTTTTAATATTACCACTAAATTTACCTCTAACTCTTGATAATGTTTCTTTACAATAAGCGGTAAACCATCTTCTAACAAATTGTTGAGAAGGATTATTTAAGTCAATCCAAGACATAGAGTCAATTGGAACGTCAGACGGTAATTTAATAATGTCCGGATTGTTTTTTAAACAATTATCTCTATCCGCAGGTCCAACATCGTAATACCAATACCATACTTGACCTTTAGCTAAATTTCTATCACCAAAATCAAATTTACCCCCCGGAGTATTCATTAAGTGAATAGCTTTTTTACCTTCAGGTAATGCGGTTATAGTATATGTTAAATCACCCGCTATAATACGTCTTTGAATATTAATTTCTTGCATTCTCAATAACATATCAAATGCTGGCATCATAAAATAAGAACCGGTTGCACCCATTTGAGCGAAACCTCCACCACCTCCCATAGCACCTAAACCACCAAAACTAAAATTATCAAAATAAACACCATTCATTGGCGATGGGTTAAACCATAATAATTCATTAATTTCTCTATTTGCCGGAATTTCGTAAATTTGTTGATTAGGTACTAGTTGTATAAAATCTTTTTTTAACACTGAATCACCACCCGCTTGTAATCCAACTATTTTAGAATAAGCATATGTATATCGTGTTTCCCAATCTAAACTTTTAGTTACAAAAGCCCTTGATAATGATTGAGTATCTAAATTTAGATTATATAAAGATGTCCATTGAGATTCGATTAACCAATCTTGAATATACTGTGAATAGTCACCGATAGATAATTCTAATAAACTATCCATTTGTTCGTCTTCTAATTCAATACTTCTTAATGGGGCACCAAGTAAGTGTTTAATTCTTGTGTATAATTTAGTTCTTTCCGGTTCCGGTATAATTGCTGTTTGATATGTTGCACCAGTTAATATTGCCATAACGTTTTTATTTTATAAATATCAACTTAATGTATAAATCAGGTCTTCTTTAGGGAAAATAAACTGACCGTCCATTATTTTTGAATGTTTATTGTCAAAGACCAAAACTTCTTTATTATTACGAGTAAAAATTAACCAATCGGTAGAGTATCTCTTAACATTTCCTGTACCTAAAATCATTATTGAATCTTTAATTTCTTTTTCACCTGTAAATGGTTTAATTTGTGCGGTTTTTTTAACACCATCAACAATTACTTCACAATCAATCCCACCAATCATATCTTCTTTACTACCAAGTTTACCGATAGCGTTAACGTTATCATTACCAAATTGTTTTTTTAATATTTCTATAGTTTTATCTTCTCTTGATTGACCCCAACTATTAGTTTGGGTTAACACTTTCATAAGATTTTGGAATGTGGATGATTTTTGTGAGAATATTCTAAATTTGTATTCATCTAAAACATCTACAAGTTTTCTAACTTCACTTATTTGTTCAAATGGTTTTAGGCCAATCATTTTTATTTCAGGTAATTGTTTGGCTATTAAAACTTGATTAACATCATTAAGTAAAACACAAAAACAACTATAGTTTGTGTTTAGTTTATTTAAAACTGAACGACCTTGAGTTTCTAAATCATATACTCCGGCAACTTCACCTTCGGCGTATTCGTTATTTCCATAATAATTGTCGGGGAAAACTTCTTTTAACATTCTGTTAATTCCATCTTTAAAGATTGTTTTAACTTTTGGATTAATGTTGAATACCATACGAATCGCCTCGTTCATTTCTCTACTACATCTTTCAGATTTACCTTCAGAAATAACAGATTTTAATTCAGCACTTTCATTTAATTTATTATCCACTCTCATTGTATATAATTTGTTAACAAATTCCCAATTTACACATTTCCAAAAGTTTTTAATGTAGTCATCTTTTTTGTTTCTGTATTTTAAGTAGTAAGCGTGTTCCCATAAATCTAATCCTAAAATTGGGTATCCACCATCTTCAACCACATTCATTAATGGATTGTCTTGATTTGCCGTGGACACAATTTTTAAGGTGTTTTTTTTTGTTAGGACTAACCAAACCCATCCTGAACCGAATCTATCTTTTGCGATAGTTTCAAATTCTTTTTTGAAGTTGGCGAATGTATTAAAATCTTTTTTGATTTGTTTGATTACATCACCATTTGGGGTTTGAGTTTTTGGAGATAACATTTTCCAAAATAAAGCGTGGTTAAACGCTCCTCCGGCATTATTTCTGATTGTTTTATTAAATCTACTGATAGATTTAACTATTTCTTCAAGTTCTAAATCACCATAATCTTTGTTTTTAAGAGCGGCGTTTAGTTTATCTACATAACCTTTATAATGTTTGTTATAATGGTAGTTCATTGTTTCAGCATCAATAAATTGCTTTAGTGCTGAATAGGAATATGGTAATTTGTCAATTCCTATTTTTTTCATCTCATTAAGAAAGAGTGTTTCATTCTCTTGTTTTTCAACATTTTGAATCTCTTCCGTAATGAGTTTGATTTTATTTTCAATATGTTTCATTCGGCTTGTTATTTATTTCTTATAAATATCTCAACAAACAAATTATCTTCGGGTGTTGATTTTATTCATAAGTTCTTCAATGAAGTCACCACTCTCACCAATGTTATCCCCCATAACCGTTCCAATGTTTTGTTTCTTCATATTAACCATATCATAAATTATACCTTCTATGGTATTATCAAAGATTGGATAGTAAACCGATACCGAATTTTTTTGTCCATATCTATATGCTCTGTCTTCAGCTTGAGCCAAATCACCCGGAACAAATGATAGGTCATTTATTATTACAGCTTCAGCGGCGGTCAATGTAATACCGACACCTGCGGCTTTAACATTTCCTACAAATACTTTAATTTTTTCATTTTCTTGGAATTGGTCAACAGAGTATTGTCGTTGAGGTTTTGATGTTGAACCATCTAATTTAACAGCAATTTTACCAAAGTGTTCCGTAATTTTATTTAAAGTTTCGGTGAAATTGGTGAAGATAATAACTTTCTTACCTTGTTCAATAATGTTTTCCGCAAGTTCAATTGTATCTTTAATTTTTTCTTCGGCAATTACTTGACGAACTTTCATTAGTTTACTGAATTGAACAGTTAATGATGTACTTTCATCCGGATTCTTATCGTACCAATCGTAATACTCACCCATCAAACCTTCATACATTTTAGATTTTAATCTCAAGTATATTGGTGTAATTATTTTTTCAGGTAAATCTAATACATCAGTTTTTAATCTTCTTAAAACTTGTCTTGAAGTTCTATCTCTTAATTCTTCCAAATTTGACGCACCGGTAACATTCCATATTTTACGAGTCCCCGCAGTAAATTGATACCCTTGACAATATCTTATTGCATATGCCATCCAATTTTGAGCAACAGGACTTTCAATTAACGATAGTAAATTAAAATAGTTCATTGGTCGATTGGTCATAGGTGTACCGGTTAACAACCAAAGTTTATCAACTTTTTTACAAAAACTATTAACTAATTTTGTTCTTGCAGCCTGACCATTACTAACATAGTGTGCCTCATCCAAAATTATAAGGTCAAAATTACCTTGAGTAATTAAAGAATTTTCTTTGTCTTTTAAATCATAGAAATTTTTAAGAATATCATAATTTACGATAACAAAATCGTGTTCAGTTGAAAAGTTTTTACCTTCCGAAATATAAACACTTCTATCTGTGTAGTTAGCGATTTCTCTTTGCCAGTTAATCTTCAGAGAAGCCGGACAAACAATTAATATTTTTTTAGCACCACTCTCCAAAGCTGCGATAACCGTAATGGTTGTTTTACCAAGACCCATATCATCCGCCAATATAAATCGTTTCGACCCAACCAATTTTTCAATCGCAATTGGTTGATGTTCAAGAGGAGGTCTATGACTATATTTACTATAATCAATTTTAACATCTTTAATTGTGTGTGTTTTAATCAAAGCACCTTTTGGTAGCCAAAAATCGTGGATAGTTTCGTTTTCCAATACTTTACCCCAAACATGATAGGATTTGTCTTTCTCAACTAATAGCTTTTCAACCCATATTTGTTCAGGAATTTTGGTTAGTAATTTTTCATCGGCAATTTTTTTTGCAAAGTAAGGGTCTAAATCAACCCATTTTTTGGCTACCTTTGGTGTGACTTCGTAATAATTTATAATATAATCAGATTGTGCTCGAGTAGGGTAAAATCTTTTATTACTTTCCTTTTGAAATTTTAATTTAAGGATATAGTTATTCGCCCCCTCGTAAGTTTCAAGGAGAGTTAACGCACGTTGTTCTAACACAAGATTACTATTTTCAGATGTATTGTTTTCCAAATTTAATCTTTTAATAGAAATATAATAAATTATTTAATATTTATCAATATGAGTAGAAATTTAGTACCAATTACAAGAATAGGTAAGTTCTTCGGAGCGGAGGATTACAATTTAGACATCTCTATGGGGGAGGAATGGTTATATGGTGATATGAACTTTACGTTAGTCCTGTATAAGGTAGACAGATTGAAAACCAAAACAGATGATGTTTATGGTGAGGTAATGACTGATGGTATAAAATATTTACCACCAATTGAGTTTAAAGCTTATGTTCAAATACTTCCACCTGAAACCAAATACTTGGGTAATTCAAAAATTACACAATCAGAACCTGGTAATATGAAATTTGCGATTTACGCGGCTCAACTTAACGATTTAGGAATTCAAATTAATTATGGGGATTATATTGGTTATTATGAAACAGAAACAAAAGTTAGATATTATGTGGTTAGCGATGACGGAAGAATTAATTCAGATAATAAACATACATATGCCGGTTATAAACCATTTTATAAATCATATGTAGCAACTCCGGTAACGGAAAACGAATTTAGAGGATTATAATGAAAGTAAAAATAACAGAAAATAAATTGTTCAATTCAATATACAATTATATTGATAAAACCTTTAACCCAAATCAAATGGATTGGGTTTATGGTGTGGATGATGCGGAAGATGAATATTCTGAGCCGGAAGAAAATGAAAATTTTTTAATGTTTTTTAAGGGTGATTGGCAAGGTGAGTATGATACTGATGTTATTTTTCATTATTTTGATGTTGATTATTATAGTACTGAACCATCAAGTAAACCTTTTAGAGACCAAGCACCAATTTTAGAAGTTATTGGTGAGCACGCGGAACATTTAGATACTATGTTTGATAACCATTGGGAAGAACCGATGAAAAAATGGTTTCAAGATAAGTTTAATTTACCGGTTAAAACCGTATCAGTATATTACGATTATGAAAATTAAAATTAATGAAAGTCAATATAGAAGACTATTAGAAACCATCACCGATGATAATAAAAAAACTCATATAGGTGACAAAGTTATGGTTTATTATAATCTACATAAACACACCTTTTCAATTAGTCGTAATGGTAGAGTAATTACTCACGCAGATTATGTTAAACTAACAGATGTTGAATTTAGAGTTAGACAGGGTGGAAGAGAAAAAGTATTAAAAGATAAAAGAAAGAATGTTCACTCATTTGTAATTGGAACATTAGAAGATTATTGTAAGTTTCCTTGTGAGAATTTACCAAGTGAACCAAATAATAATATAGTAACCTATAACCCATACAAATATAACTCTTATGTTGTAAAAGATACTGAAGAACCTGTATATCGTGCGGGGGAAGTTGAAATGATAAATTTAAGAGACAAAATATTTATAACAAAATAATAACATGCCATTACCAAATAAAATAAAAAAAACAATCCCGTTAACTTTTCCAAAAACTCTTTACCCAAGAAGAGAACAACTATTGGAAAAAATTAATAAAGACGGAACTTATTTACCAAAATCAATTTTACACGCCGATTTGGATGGGGGTATGTTAAATTTTGTTCAAAATGATTTACAGACAATTATAGATGGTCAAGTAATTCCAATGGTTGATATTATAATAACTTCACAAAACTGGTCTCAATTTACCGAAACTTGGAATTTTCAAGATTTAGACTCAAACGTTTCCCCTCCGTTTATTACAGTTGTGAGAAACCCGGAAGTTAAATTCGGAACAAATCCCGCAACAATTTATAATATACCGAATAGAAAACAATATTTTTATGCTCAAGTTCCAACTTGGGATGGAAATAGAAATGGTATGGACATATATAAAATACCTCAACCTGTTCCTGTTGATATTACATATAGTGTTAAAATAATTTGTAATAGAATGAGAGAATTAAACGCTTTAAATAAAAACATTCTTGAAATGTTTGCCTCTCGTCAAGCCTATACAACCATCAAAGGTCATTATATTCCAATCATAATGAATAACATTACTGATGAGTCAGTTATGAACATTGATAAAAGAAAATATTATATTCAAAGTTATGATTTTACAATGTTAGGATTCTTAATTGACGAAAATGAATTTGAAGTTGCTCCGGCAGTTTCAAGAGTTTTAACTGTTGTTGAATTTGAAAAAGAATCGTTCACTCGTGGTCGAAGAAAAAATATTGCGGATGAATCAACTGTAACTAATTTTTTATTTGTTGCCGGGAACAATATTTTATCACAAATTTTTGATTATACCGTTGATTTAAATTTAGGTGATACAACCAACATTGACTCGTATGATGTGTATCTAAATAATCAATATTATGGGTCTGATTTACTTCAAATTCAA